>Ga0182014_10002259_pt1 | contig 24380 bp, 28 predicted proteins | sample 612S2DmetaG_FD_120489 | JGI IMG/M metagenome (GOLD analysis project Ga0182014, IMG submission 120489) | Permafrost microbial communities from Stordalen Mire, Sweden - 612S2D metaG | ecosystem: Environmental > Terrestrial > Soil > Wetlands > Permafrost | place: Sweden: Stordalen | collected...
GCCGGTGCCGGTGCCGGTGCCGGTGCGAGAGCCGCAGCGGCTACGAGCGCGGGCGCAGCGGCGGGAGCCGGAGCGGCAGCGACAGTAGCGGCAGCGGCAGCAACGGCAGCGGCGGCAGCGGGCGAGGCCTTCTTCACGACGGGGGTCGCGGCCTTCAGGTTGGAGAGCGCGGTCGTCTCGACGCCGTTGAGCGCCGTGCGCAGATCGGACGGAATGCCCTTGAAGGTATCCGTGATCTTGGTCGAGAACACGACGCCTGCCACGAGGGCAACGACGCCGACGATGATGTTGATTTCGAGGTCAGTGAAGAATGAGAACATGGCGGTGCCTTTCGCGGGAATGGAACTTCCCACGTGTAGCATTAACCGTGTTTCCCGTCAAGCTGGTTCCGGGCGGAACCAACTGGCAATTACGCTCGGCTCCGGGCCGCCTTAAACCACTTATATGTCGCCCTCAATCCCTCCGGGAGAGGGTACTCCGGGGTGAAGCCGAGCGCGTTGAGCTTGCTCAGGTCGGCGTAGCAATCCGGGCGCCCGTTCGGCTTGGTCGTGTCAAACTGCACACGATCGTAGCCGACGCCGCTGATCTCCGCCAGCATGTAGACGGTGTCCTTGATGCTCCACGACTGGCCGTTCCCGATGTTGATCGCGCCGCCCGTGTCGGGCGCACTGGGCAGCACGATACGAACGATATGCGCGAGGTCGGCGCTGTAGAGGAAGTCCCGCGTCGGCGTGCCATCGCCCCAGATCGACACGACATCGTCCGGTCTGATCGAGGCGTCGTAGAACTTCTTGATCAGCGACGGCAGCACGTGGCCGGTCTCGACGTTGAACCGATCGCGCGGGCCGTAGAGATTGCCGGAGACAAGATAGGCGTAGTCGAGCCCATGGCTTTCCTTGTACGCTTCGAGCATCGCGAGCATGTGCCGCTTCGCGTGACCATAGCCGCTCTCCATGTCGTGCGGCCGGCCATCGAAGATGTTGGCTTCGCTGTACGGCAGCTTCGGCGGCCACGGATAGATGGCGTTTGTCCCCATGGCGACGATCTTCTTGACGCTGGCAACGATGTGCGATGCGTGGATGACGTTCGTATTGATCATCGTGTTGTCGTAGATCGACTTCGCTTGGTTCTTCATGTTGCCCATGATGCCATAGACGGTCGCGGCCGGATGGTAGACGTACTCCGGTTCGATCCGATCGAACATCCGGATCACGGCGGCCGGATCGCGAAGATCGCAGTCCTGACGAGTGATCGGCACAGCGCATGTGAACTCGTGCGCGCGGAGATGCTCCACAACTGCGGAGCCGGCGAGGCCATTGGCCCCGGTGACGAGAATACAGGAATTCTTTTTCATGCGGTCTGTCCTTTGATTGATCTCTCATAAGCGGCTTGCTGGCGCTCTTGGAGAAGCTGCATCATGCGCTGCCGATGATTGGGGGCGATCACGTTGTTTCCCCCGATCCTTGGTCCCCGAGGCTGCACGAACGGCGTAGAGACTGTGCGGAATTTCTCCCACGCCTCCGGCCCGATCTCTTCCTCAAGCCATTGGATCGTGCCGTATCGGGTGATGTCGTTCATCTTGGTCAGAAGGTACGGGCTCTCGGTCATGAGCTTCGCCCGGATACCAAGCTCTTCGCGGCTCAGCATGTCAATCCACCGGAACGCGCCGTGGAAGCCGAAGTTGCCCGGGTTGCGCGGTCCAAGCTCCCACGAGAAGCACGACGCAAGGTCGCGATCAGGCCACTTGAAGCCTGCCAGCTCCAGCCCCTTGCGCTGATTGCGGCAGAGGTCCCAATCGGTGGAGACTGGGTGTTCTTTCGGGTGCGCGGCGAGATACTGGCCGAGACGTTTCGACATCAACGTGAAGCCGCCATTGCCCACGTCCATGTAGTTGATCTCCTGCGGCCGAACCTGCCACGGGGCGCCGATGTAGTCGTAGTTGAAAAACTCCGGCCGCCACTTCGCGGGATCGTAGATACCCGCATCCCATTCGAGCATCAACGCGAAGTCCGTTCGGATGCCGGCGCACGCGTACTGATAATAGAACTGCCCGGCCTCTCTCTTGTTGGGGAAGTCAGGCACGCTGACGTAGGTCGCCCCGGGGACCGGGATGAGGTCCGGCTTATCCGTATAAAGCAAAATGCCGCCGAAATTACATTTTGAGATACAATCGTCGATCACGCGCTTGGTGATCTTGTGCGCGCGGGTCTCGACGAACAGAAGCGTGACGCGGGACAAATCGAGCATGGTCAGCCCTTTTTGATGACCGGCGCGCGGAAGAACCTCGGCTGAGCGTCGGGGTTTTCCGCTAGCCACAACTTATGGGCCGCCGCCAGTTCGCGGATGGCGACCGAGTTCTTGACCGAGTGAAGGACATTCGTGCCCTTGTGCCGCACGCTCTCCATGGCGATGCGGAAGCCCATGCTGTACGTTTCAAGGTCCGCCTTGGAAGGGTTCTGCTTGCGCAGATCGATAGCGATGGGGCACGAGATCGCGTCGTTGAACCGCTTCCACTGGAGACCGGCGACCATGGTCAACTGCACCATGTAGAAATCGATGAATGGCATGACCGGCGACGCCTGCACGAGCGGATCATCCTTGACCGCAAGCATGGCTTCGATGGTCTTGCGGCTCAGAAAGTACGGCGGCTGGAACGCGACGTGCGGCCAGTTGGGTTGGAACGAATTTTGATGCTCGGGGATGGCATCGTCCACTTGGTTCGACCAAACGACATCTGGCTCCGCGTAGAGATAGTCCGGGATTTTCGGGTCAAGCATAATGCTGTCGCTGTCGTGGATCAGGAAGTGGTTCTCGGGAAACGACAGCATCGCCCGAAGGTGATTGGCCTGCCGGTCAAGACTGTCCTGTCCGATGTAGGCGCGCTTGCCGCCGAAGTGGTTCGTGACGCCCGGGTAGTTGATCTCCGCTTTGCTGTCCTCGGGTGACATCACAGTGAGCGGGCACTCGTGATGGAGATAGAACTCAAGGGCTTCGATGACTTGATGGCTGTCGCCATGATAACAACAGACGACTACGCGGGTATCTTCATTCATCGGTCAGGACCTTTCCAGCTTTCAGGTCCTCTCGGACCATCTCACAGACGAGTTCTTCAAATCCGGTCTTGGGCTTCCACCCGAGAGCCATGCGGGCCTTCGTAGCGTCGCCGCGCAGGAGATCGACCTCAGCCGGCCGAAAGTATTTCGGGTCTATAGAGACAAGCGCCCTGCCTGTCAAGCCGCTGAAACCAACTTCGTCCACGCCGACGCCGCGCCAGACGATCGGGTGCCCGATGTAGGAGAACGCCTCTTCGACGAACTCCCGGACAGAATGCGAGACGCCGGTCGCGATCACGTAGTCATCCGGCTTGTCTTTCTGGAGGGCCAGCCACATCGCTTCGACGTAGTCCCGGGCGTGGCCCCAGTCGCGCTGCGCGTCGAGATTGCCGAGCGTGAAATGGTCCGAGCGGCCTTGGTGGATCGCCGCGACCGCCTGAGTGATCTTCCGCGTGACGAAGGTCGGACCACGGCGCGGGCTCTCGTGATTGAAGAGGATGCCGTTGCTCGCGTGCATGCCGTAGGCCTCGCGGTAGTTGACCGTGATCCAGTAGGCATAGAGCTTCGCGACGCCGTAGGGCGAGCGCGGTTCGAAGGGCGTATCCTCGCTGAGGAAATGCTCGCCGTCATGCTTGGCGAGGGAGTTGCCGTAAAGCTCTGACGTGGAGGCCTGATAGAGCCGCGTGTCTTCCATGCCGAGGTTGTTGATCGCTTCGAGCAGCCGCATGGCGCCGAGGCCGTCCGCGTTGGCGGTATACTCCGGCGTCTCGAAGCTGACTTGCACGTGAGACTGGGCGGCGAGGTTGTAGACCTCGGTCGGCTGGATTTCCGACAGGAGCCGCGTGAGGTTCGATCCATCCGTCATGTCGCCGTAGTGGAGCTTCAGCTCCGGCAAATGATCGATGCGCGAAGTGTTGAAGTTCGAAGCGCGGCGCTTGATGCCGTGGACCTCGTATCCCTTTCCGAGAAGCAGCTCCGCAAGGTAGCTGCCGTCTTGTCCGGTGATCCCGGTGATCAGTGCTCGCTTCATCGGAAAGCTCCTTCGACCTTCGTTTCAATGTTCTGGAGAACAGCGCGACGGTGGTCCGTGACGCACTGCTTGCCCCATTCGATCTGCGCATCGGTGATGTCCGGATACTTCCGCCGAGCCTGCCGTTCGGCGAGCCACAATGGCTTGAGGCCCACGCGCTTGACAACTTCCTCGCACGTGATGCCTTGCTCCGGCCCCTGTCCACGAGCAAGGCTCATCGCGCCGAGTGAGAACAGCACCGCGAACAAGAGAAAGAGCGCCCATGGAAACAGGCGCTTGATCTTCGGATCGACATCTCTCACTCTCGTCATCATGCTCTTACCCCCGCTACCGCCCTTGGCGTGTGTTGATCGATAATCTCCGACCGAAGCCAATCCTCGGTCGGCATTCCCAGTTGCTCTTGCGTCCATCCACCGTAGCTTCTCACATACGGCTTCAATTCGTGCAATCGTGCGGTCCATCCCCGGCGGAAACCGTGCGCCGCGTTCCACGGCTGATCCCGAACGAAGTGCTTGCCCTCAACCGTCATGTGGACGCCGCACAGGATGACATGGACAAATCCCAGCTCGCGTGCGATCTTGACACAGAAGAGCCCGGTCGAGCCGGACCAATCGCGCGTCCAGTGGGTGACAGCCCCCTCGTAGTTTCGATGCGCCCAGACTTTCTCCGGCTGATTGAACCCTGCGGCCCGCCGACGTGGGAGCCACAACTGAAGCTTGTCCGGGTGAAGCGAAACCGCATGCGTAATGTCATCCGGGAATTTTTCTATCATGTCATTCCCAGCAAAGATAGTGACAGTACGGTTGACCTTAGCGCAAAGCTCTTTCGCGAGCACGTATTCAGCAAACGGATCGCCGCCGCCGGCCATGACGATGGCGACATCCTGTCGCGTGGGTTCTACGGGACGCGGTGGAGGCGGGCGCATGACGATCATGTGTTGTCCCCAATATGGGTGCATTCTTCGGACACAAACTTTAATACGGCGGCCTTCGCGGCGTCCATATCCAAGCTTTTATCGCACGACTTCTGGCACGCCGAGGTCCAGCACGAGCAGCCGACCCTCGGGCCAATTGCTAGATAGGGGGCAAACTTCGCACCGCTGTCGTGACAGTGCACGTCCTCATAGCCCCCGATGAGTGAGAGCGTGGGCGTCCCGACCGCTGGGCCGAGGATAGCTGCAAATCCGCTCGGAGTGAAAACGAGGTCGGAGAGCTTCGCCAAGGCAGCCATAGCTTCGAATACCAGCTCGCCACGGTGAAAACTCAGGTCTGCTTTAGTTTCCAGCCCCGGCGCAAGCCATTCCTTGCCCTCTTCGAGATCGGCGATGCTTATAACGAAAAATTGGTCCCGAATTTCGTTATAGAGAAAATTATGGGCCGCGATGTCCGGGTTTCGCAGCGCTCCGCCGCGCCACTCCGGGCGCATGACCGGCGGCCGATAGAACATGATCGGTTTGGGCGTGCAGATGAGCGCGGCGAGGCCCTGCCAACCTAGCGAGGCCCGAAGCAGATCGGTCCATGCGGCGGGGACCGGGAGCCGATAGTCCGCGTCGGCGAAGCTTGTGCCCGTTACGTCGCACATCACTTCGAGAATGGTCTTGCTTGGGGTCCGCAGAACTTGGGTCCCGCTGTAGGCAGCACGCATCCCATTGGGGCTCCGCGTGAGCGGATGGCGCGCTGCGAACTTGGCGGCCTCACGCTGCTCGTTCTTCATCTGGGTCCGCAAAGCAATACCACGGCGCACGACGATCAGGCCCTCGGCGATGAGGTCGTGATACATCGCGGGCCATGGCGTCGCGAGCGTGACAGTGTACCGCTTCATGAGTTGGCGCAGAACCGCGCGTTGGTGAAGGCAATCTCCCATGCCTCCCATACCAGCGAAAAACAAATGAGGAAGCATTGAGAACTCCAAACGTCAGCCCCGAGATTTCTCTCGGGGCTTGCTCCGGTGCTAGAGAGCCGGGCGGCCAAGCCCTAGCGGACGGCGTTCGTTTAACCGTGGGTGATCGACGCCGCCGTGATGGACACGGGCTGGCCGGCGACGACGTTCGTGCTCGACAAAACGATGTCGGTGCCCGAAGTGCCGACCGTCAGGCCGGTGATGACCGCCGTGCCGCCATTGTTGATAGCGGTCGAAACCGTTGCCCCCGTCGCGGTGCCCGATGCGTTCGCCGAGCTTTCCGTCAAGGGCGTACCCGAGAAGGTCAGCACGCCGCCGGTCACAGTGCCCGCCGGATTGGCCAGCGGGATCGACGCGAGCACGACGGCGCTCGAATTGAGGATGTTGAGATATCCCGTCGTGCCGATGGCGGTGACGACATCCGTCATCCGCGTATTTTTCAGTGTAGCGTTGTAGGTGACTGCCATGGTGGCCTCCGTTTCAGGTTATAATGATCGGGCGGCGGCGGCGAACCTGAGAAACGCCTTCACCAAAAATGCTACACCGGTCCGTGGGCTCGGTGGACGCCCACGTGCCGGTGACGGGAACGGCTGCCGATGCAACCATGATGTCCGTGGCCTCGGTTGAGGCCCAGATGCCGTTCGTGCCCCAGCCGAGCCCAGCCGCCGCGAAGGCATCCTTGGCTTCGGTGGGCGTCCATACGCCACTGAGTTCTTGGAACGCATAGGCCGAGAACACATCGGCGCTCTCGAAGACCGCCATCGTCATGAGGTTGGACAGAAGAACCGTCGCCGCGAAAGTGTCGGTAGCCTCAGTCGCTTGCAAGTTGACAACGACCCCCGGAGCGCCGCTATAGCCGACTGCCGAAAAGCTGTCCGGGACATCGGTCGAAGCCCATGTGCCTGTCGGATAGCTGGAGCCATTCCACGCCGAGAAGCCCGCCGGAGCCGGGTATAAGAACGTCGGCGAAGGATAGTCCCCGCCGTCCACCGTGACGGAACAGGGGTTGAACTGGAGCCATGCATACGGAAAGACCGGCCCGGTGTAGCCCGCAATCGAGATACCGCCCGTGTTTGTCGCCGGGTCTGCGGTGCCGCTGCCGTTCCAGTTGCCGCCGTCTTCGCGGACCCAAAGCTCGTTGTTATCAAAGTCAACCGCGAAATCGAGAACGTGTCCACTTATGGCGGTGAGCGGGCCATAGTCGGTACCCCCTGAAAAAATATAGCCCGATGTATTGATGCCGAACTGCCCGTTGCCGCCGAGCGTATCGCTGGCCGCCGCGAAACCAATCTCTCCGCCGTAGGGCGTGACGATGCCCGTGAACTCGATATACCACTTGCCAGACGTGCCGCGCGATACGTTGCCGCGAATGCCCTCGTTACCTGAGCCCGAACCCGAGGTCGCGGTATGGTCCGTGTCCGATAGCGCGATGTGCGCGGTGCTATCGCCTGAGTTCCAGACTGTATTGGTCATGCGGTCAGCCCGTCAATTGCGCGTAGAACGTGAAGCCGATGTTCGCGTGGGTCGCGTCCGCAGGCGACGGCGCGACGAAGGTGAGTAGGTCCACGCCTGCCAAGAACGCAACATCGTTCGGGAAGCTGACCGCGATGCCCGAGCCGTTGAACGTGATGGTGCCGATGGGGTTTCCGTTCTTGTTGATCGCGTATACCGCGTTAGCAGTCGCGCCGACGATGTTGTAGAACTTCGAGCCCACGAGCCCCGCCGGGAGCGTCATGTTGTCCACGGTGCAATACAGCAAGAGCAGTTCGCCCGCTTGCGGCTGCCCCTCAACGAAGATCGCAATGCGAATGGGATCATCATGCCACTCGATGGCGAAGTCAGTCCCGGTAACGGACTTGACGAGCTTCTGCCCTTGTGTGCCGCCAGTCGGCAGTGCGTTCGACGGCGACATGAGCAAGAGCGAATACAAGTTGTGACTAAGGCCGTCCGTGGCGCTCGGCGAGAACGTCGCGCCGCTCGTGTGCGCGATGAGCACGAGGTAGAGGCTGCCGTTATAAGTGACGGTGTCATACGGCGCGTAGACCGTGATCGCCGTCCACGCACCACGAGGGTTCCACTGCGAAGTCGGGATTGTGAACGGCCCGAGCACGGCGTGGTTTAACAAGTGAACGTAGAAGGTATTGCTCCCGGTTGGCTGAGAGATATAATCAATACCCGCATCGACCGCCGAGTGATCTTCGAGAGCTTGCACGGCGGAGAATAGCGTCCAGAAATTGAGATCGATCTGGGTTGCTGACAGATCAGAGCCGTTGCCCCCGCCCCAGCGCGTGCCATCTGCCGTTCGATACGTGAGGGATGAAACCATGTGCGCGATCCTTTGAGTTTGGAGCTATTAACCATATTTCTCGGTGGTGTCAAGGGCTACGGCGACGGCGGCGGGTTGCGGAGCTTGGGGGCTTCGGGGCTTGTCGTATCCCATTTCAGCGGGTCCAATTGAGCAACGCCGATGAGCGTGGCGTAAGCGGGCAGCGAGAAGCCAACGTTCCCCCAGTTGCCAGTCCAGAAGCCGGGGTCGAGACCGCCCAAGAATGTGCCGGCGGTCTGCGGCGGATTGACGAGTTCGTTCGGCAGCGGCACATGGAAAGACGTGTCGGGGTAGCTGTAGTTAGCCGGGCCAGTGCCGTTGCCGAAGCGCTGTATCGACCCACCGGGCCATGTTATATACCACCAAAGGTCCGCAACGGTGATCGCTGCCGCTGCCATCTCATCGTTCCATGCTTGCGACGTTCCGTTCCAGCAAGCCAGATACGCGAGCGCGACTTGCTTCTGGATTGCGGACGACTGCGCGCCCGCTGTCCATTTGCCGGTCGGGTTCGGCGGCGGCACGAGCGCAGGCGGTGCGACGCCTGCCAACTGCCAGATGTCCGGGGTGCCGCTCACGCCGGGGATGCAGTAGTTCGCGTTGAGCCCGTTCGGCGCGCCGCTATCAATGCGGCTATCGGTGAAGTCGAGGACGCCCCAATCCTGCCCGAGCGCGCCGTGCTGGATTGCATCATCAAGCGACGCGAAGCCAAACTCCGGTAGCGGCGGCCCCGGCGTGTGCCGCCCGATGCTGTCAGCGCTGCCGTTGTCGTATCCCTCAGAAACATTCGGGAGCCGCTGCCACGTGTAAGACGGGGGTGTCCCGGCGAAGCTACTATCAGCGGGATTGCCGACCCAAATGTATACGCCGTTGTCGGTGTAGAGGCTAAACTCATAGGGCTGTTGGACCGGAGTGTATTGATACCACGGTCCGCCCTTCTTGCTCATCCCGCGCGGCCACCATAGAGGCCCGCACGCGATCTTTTGGTCATGCGTCATCGCGCCCTTACTCGCCGCAGGGAAGAAGGCGTAGACCGATGGGTCGGTGTTCTGCGGAGGAACGACAGCCGTGGTCGTCGGATCGTAGTTCGCTGGCGTCGTGATACTGTCCGCGCGCCCGGTGTTAGAGCCGTCATCGTATGACGGCATCTCAATGATCATCTCGTCGCCGTTGGTCGTGCGGAAGCACATCGTATCGCAACGTTCGACCGTCATGTAGTCGGATGTCTTGTCGGTCGGGTCGCTATAAATTTTCTCATCGTGGACGCGGCGAGTTGAATTAGTCGGGCCTGCGCCAGTCGTCGTGTTGTAGACGGAGAGGCTGCCGTCATCCGGCAAATTCATGATCCACTCTTTCCCCTGATCATCTTTGAACGCAATCGCGTCCAGCACTTCGACATCAACGATCTGGGTTGCGTCCGTGGTACTCGTGATCTGCTTCATGTGCGACCGGCGTGTCGCGTTGAGCGTGGACTTTCCGTTGTTGTCGCCCGTGTTATCGACGATGTACGGGACAGCTTGCGCGCCGGGCAAGTTGAGGGTCATCTCTTTGCCGCTCTTCGTCTTGAACGAGACAGCGTCGAGCACTTCGATATCGATGTATCGATTGGTGTCCGTTCCGATGCGAACGATGTGGGTGCGTCGAGTAGCCATTATGCGCCTGTCAATTTCCCGGTAGACATATCGAATGAGGTCACGGATTTCTCCGTGTGGACAGCGGCCATGTATGAGGTCAGCGTCGCACTCTGGCTGAATGAGAACGTCTTGGTCCCACCGACGAGGCCGATAGCCAACCGTACCGGCGGCACATTGACCGCGCCGTCAGGGTGGAACGGGGTAGGCCCAACGTCCAGTCCGACGAATGGGCGAATGACGCCTTCAAGTCCGGCCATGGTATCCTCCTGATTATGGCGAAGACGGTGCTTCGAGATTGATGCCCATCGGCACCACGAGTGGTGAGACGCTGATTGTATACGCGCCATTGAACGGACCGTTGCCGGCGCATGGTTTGAGCAGACACGTCCATGAGACGGGGTTCGCCGCCATCACGTAAGGGGTATTCGAACTGACGAGGGCCAACTGCTCGCGCGTGACGACCCACGCCGTTGTTGGGTCCTGCCCCGTGATCGTTTGGCTCGGGCTCTGGGAGGTTGAAATCGAGCCGCCGACGTTGTTGAGCCATGCCATCGTGCGCGCAGCGAGATACGACCCTTCGATCGCGACCGTCTGCTCGGCGAGACTGCCGCTGATGACACCGCCGTCGCTGACATCTTCCCAGCGCAACGGAAATTGCAGCCCGTCGTCGAACGCCTGATAGACCGGCGGAGTATATAGCGTGTCACCGCTGCCGGGATCGACCATCGCACCATCGTAAATCTGGTAGCCTACCTGTGCGTAGCCCGCCGACGCATACTCCGGCGTGCCGGTGATCTCGGAAATGCTGCCTCCGAAACCGACCGCGCATCCGATTTCGACCTTGCCATAGATTTTGCCGTCGCCGCCCGCGATGAGCGAATAGCTTGTGACCTTGCCCGTCGCGGCGCCGCCGGGGAACCGGGGATCAAACAGCGTCGCGTTGTGGCGACACGACAGACCCACCGCGTACTCGAAGGGGCAGCTCCAGCCGACCGTGACCGCGCGAGCGCGAAAGCGCAACCGAGCGCGAGCGCGGCTGATCAAATACTGCAAGCTCATTTGGCCCCGAACAGTCGGGAAATAGTTGTTCGCGGTGATGTTGTCCGGCGTACCACCAATCGGGATACCGAGTAGCGCGGGCGACGTACCGAGCACGGTCCACGTCACGGAACCATCAGTGATCGTTCCGCCCGTGGCGGTCGAGAAGGCAGGTGGCGCGATGTAGTCAATGATCCTCGGCGCAGGCGTCGGCTCAAGACTGTACGTCTTCACCGGGATAAACGAGAATTGCGTATAGACATCGTTGGATTTGCCCGCGCCCGTGCAGAGGTAGTATGACGTTTGCCCGGGGACATCCGTGAAGTCGCCGATGTTATAGTCGAACACCTTGTTCTGCAACAGAATGATTTGCCCAAGCGGAACAAAAGATGCGGGCGACCAATTCGGCGCATTTGTGATTGAGGTCTCGCCCAAGCTTGCCCACGTAACCGTGTTGTCTGGCGTGATCCCTCCGGGGGTGTCACTGAAGACAGGTTCGACAGGGCCAGCGATACCGGGCACAACGCAAATCTGATACGACAGGCCACCCGGGGTCGTCGGGTTGTTCGGGAAGATAATTTGTGCGATGCCGACCGCGCTGTTCTTGAAGTCCGACCATGCGTCGAGCTGCACAAGCGGCTGACTGACATCTACCGACGACAAGGTCAGCAATTCGGTATGCTGCGCGACGGTCGGAGACGACAGGATACCTTGCGTATCCGCTGTCATGTCGAACGCGACCAACTCCGAATACTGTCGAGAAGCATCGTAGCGGAGGGTCATGTCGAGCGAGAAATTCCAGAGCGGGATGATCATGCCCGAGGACTGCATATGCAGCGGGATGTTGAGCGGCGGGTCCGAGAACGGGTCGCAGACGCCGGACTGAAAGTACCCGGTCAGCACGCACGACAAAGGGTTCGGCGAGAGCAGCGCCGGGCCGCTGGAGGCGTTCGACGCGGAGGCATTCGAACACTGACCCGGGTTCGGGTCGGTGTCCGTCCACGATGAGTTGTAGCTCGTGGTCGGCGTCGCGCCGACAAGGAACGTGTCCGTGACAAAGCTCGTCTCGCATTTATACCCGCCGCCAATGCTCGCGCCCGGCTTCGGCCAGTCACTTTCGAGCGTCTCCCCGGTATAGCTGGAGATGTTGACCGTAGGCACGGTGAAGAAGCCCGACGTGCGCTGGGTCCAGTTGACCGTCGCTTCGACGCGAATGTTCGTGAGCGGGGCCTGCCCGAGCTGCAACGAGACGCTGTTATAGAACGCCATGCCTTCGGTGAACTCGATATTGCCGTCTTCGCCGACAAGGATGTCAGACGCGGTGATGGCGAGCGACGTGCGATCGATATGCCAAAGCGCCGACCAACCTTCGAGGATCGTATCCGGGTCGTCTCGCTTGTTCGTTTCAACGAAGATCGGATCGTAGAACGGAGATGTCTTCATGGTTTCGGCGAGCGCCTGCTTGTTCTCAATGAACTGAGACGAGCGCGCGATAAACTGGAGAGTGACCTTCTCCTGAAACAGCGACGTGGGCACGCCAACGAGCACGCCAAAGAACAGCGGGATCACTCCGCTTGCGCTCTGCCAGCCAAGCCATCCCCACACTCTGCGGCCGGGCGCGAGCAGCCCGATACGCGGGTTCTCGACGATCAGCTCCAGCGTCGGGACCTGTCCCTCATCGTGCTTGATCGCGAACGAAAACACGTTCTCGTCGAACACGTTCATCGTGTTCGGATCGAACGTGGTCTCGGTCTCGTTCGCCCAATACCAAGTGAAAGGCAATGTCATTTGGATAGCCCTACAGTAGCGTGCCACTCACGGTGATCTGCGCTAAACTTTATCCCAGCGCACTTCGGCCCCAGCCCTTGAAGATTGTCCAACCTATTTGGTCCTTGTTTCCAGAGCGCGATTACATGATCGAACTCTGTGATTGGCTCCCAGCCACAAGTGCATGTGTTGTTCTGACGACGACGAACAGCTTCAAGCTCTCCGCCTCCCAGTACACCCTCGCATCTAAATTTGCGAGCCCGTGCGTTATATTGACGGGCTTTTGTCTCATCCGCAAACGCCGGACTTGCGGCGTACCGGGCGTTGTTACGCTTGAGCACGTCTTCCCGATTGCACTCGGCGCATGTTCGATTTGCCGTGAGCCGGTCGCAGATATGTCCACGAGCGCACTTCTCGCCAGTGTAATACCGAGAGAAACCGGAGGCCCGTGCTCTATCCAATGTAAGGGGGAGCGTCATCAGACTTCCTCAAGGTCGAGTGTCCACCCGATAACGCACTTCCATTCGTCAAAGTGCGTCTCGACAGTCTTCACCATCATCGTAAGCTCGGGACGATAGAAGGTGTATGCTCCAGCAACATATTCCGATCCCGAGACCGGCGCCCGATTGGGGAGACCCGGAGTGCCCGTCAGGAATGCAAGACCGACCGCACACTGCACGGTCACCGTCATCCCGGGCATGACGCCGTCGAGCGGGGGCGCGTCGGTGTCAGAAGGCGACGTAATTTTCGAGGCGTATTTGCGAAACTGCGGAGCCGAGATATCGATCAGCGTGCCGTTGATCGTGCGCTCTTGCTGCGTTGCCTCGCTGATCACTTCGAGCGTCTGACTGAGGCCGCGCGCCTGATACAGCATGTTGCCGAACGACGAAATCGTCAGAAGCGTATCGGCGTTCGCCGGGAGAATGTTTTCAAATCCGCCACTCATTTTTCGTTATCCCATGAAGCCGCTAAGATGAGCGCGGCTTGGCACAACAGCCGAGATGCTGCCCGTGTCCTCGCCCTCATTTTTGTAATAGAACCCGTTCTTGCCGTTGCCTTTGGTCTGTTGCGCGTTCGCAAGCCGGTTAGCCGTCGTATCGCTATACGGAGTGCTCGGCGTGTTTTTCATCGCGCCGGATATTTGGTACGAGCGGACGGCAGGTTTCAAGTCCATCGTCATCGGGGTCTGCTCACGCCCCATTTTCGGGACTTCTTTTCGTTCGGTCGGGTAGTAGTCTTTCCTCGGAACGTCATCGCCGCAGTTGTGGCCAGTCGCCGGATATTTGTTGTAATACGTTTTGTCCCCGCGCTCGATTGCTTCGAGCGTGTCTTTCCCGGCGAGCAGCGTCTTCCCGTATTCCCGATTGCCGCTCCAGCCGTGAAGATCGGCAGGAACTCCGATGCGGGCTTCGAGTGCCATGCGCGCGGCTGCCGCCGTGCCGAGATGAATTTGCCCCGTAGCACCCGGAACGCCGGTCGGCGAGCCGTGATACCAAACGGGCAGATGATTGCCCGCGAGGGTCTGACCTTGTGGGTTGCTGCCGTGCCCGAGCGCGTCCTTTGGCATGTCACTTCATCCAACTGGGGTTGGAACCCGCCGCCGAAGTCTGGCGTGCAATCGCGAAACTGGAAAGCTCGTCAACGGTGCTCTTCGGCCCCCGCAAGCCATTGAAGTTCCGGCCATCGATCGACAGGTTCAAAGTGCTTGTCGCCGGGACCGAGCCGCCACCTGCCAGCCGCACGGGTGCCGGTACGAGGCCGCCGGTCGCGAAGCCGGGCAGTTGCATGTTGTTGAGCGCGTGGAAGAGCCCGGTGCCATACGCCTGCACTGCCGCTGCCTTGACGACAAACTCGCCACGCGAGAGCCGCGCGAGGACGCTGTCGCTCGTAGTTGTGCCCGGGCCGTGGACCTGACCGCCGCCGGCCAACCCAGTGATGCCGCCCTGAGTGACGCCCGGCGTCTGGCCTGCCGCCTGTCCGGTAGCCTGCGCTGCCGCGCTGCCGACGCCGGCCGCACCGGGAGCCGCACCGCCGGGCATTGCAGCCTTGATGCCCATGAGCAGATTGTAGAACTTCGTGGCGACATCAATCGCTCGCTCGAAGAACCGCACGATAAAATTGTCCTTGAACGCGGCCTCCAGCTTCCCAGCATTCTCGACGAGATAGCCGACTGCCGCGATCACGAGACCGATCGCGACTGGAATGGCCGCCCATGAAGTAGCGAACGCCGCGACGACCCCAGCGATTGCAAGCAGGAGTGCCTTGAAGATCGTCCCCTGCGTAACGCCGAGCGCACTGGAGATCGCAGCCTCAAGCGCGATCCATCCCCTGATCCCCTCGCTGACGGTTGAGGAAAGCCCCTTGATGCCCTCAATGAAGATATGCAGGATGCCGTCGCTGTCTTTCAGGCTCGCTTGGATGGTCTGCAAGAACGAAGTGAACGCGGGGGCCGCCGCCGCCGCGAACGCCTGCGACAACTGACTGATCTGAAGGAGCAGATCAGCCAATGCACCACGGAACGCCTTGATGGCTGCCGGGTCTACGCTCTTGTCAAGCCCTTCGAGCTTGCCCTTGAGCCCATCGATCGCTTTGCTGTCATTCTCAATCACATCGAGAATTTCAGCCGCCGACACGCCGAGGGCCTGCATCGAAGTGCCCGACAGCTTGTTGACGATCGCCAACCGCTGTTGCGTATCAATTTGGTGCTCGACATCCTTCGTGAACAAGTTCGTAATCGTGCGCAATGTTTCGTAGGCAGTCGGTGTCGCCCCCTTGGCACTTTCGGCCGCCTGCGCAATGATGCCCTTGGTCAGGTTTTCAACCGAGACCTGAGTGAGGTCGATCGCGGCTTTGACCTTCCCATTCCCGGAGACAATCGTGTCCAGCGCGCCCCGGATGCTACTGGCGTTGGTCAGCGCAAACTTGGCTGCTTTTTCCTCAGTCTCGCCACGCGCGATGACCGCTTCCTTGACACGGTTCTCATCCTTCTCGCGCTGTTCGGCGTCGTCGCGTGCGTCCTTGGATGCCTTGCGCGCGAGGTCGCTATACTCCTGCTCGACCTGACGCGCCTTGAGCGCGGCTCCGGCGGCCTTCTCTTGCTGAGCTACGCGGGCGTCAGTCTCGCTCTTGCGCGCATTATCAACCGCCAACTGCGCTTGCTCCAGCGCCAGCGCGGCTTTTGCGCCAGCCGTGGGTGGATTGCCCTGAAGCTCCGCAAGATGCTGTTGCGCGGCCGTGACACTGAGAACGGCGCCCTCTACGCTGAGCTGCGCGCCACGCTGCTCGGATGCGGCATGCTGGGCTGCAAACTGGAGTTTGGTGTACGACGCTTCGAGAGCGTCGTTGTTCTTCGACATCTGGGACGAGCGCTGCTCAGAGTTGTCCCCGAGAGCGTTCTGCGCGTCCCGGACACGAAGGATCGCGCTGGATACGCGCAGCGTCGCCGCGTCGTTCTCATTCGCGTAGGTCTTGATGCTCTCCGCGATCTGCGGCCACTCACGCGCGATCGTAATCGTGAGCCGGTTGGCGAACCGCTCGAACTGTTCGACCTTGACGCCCGAAGACGCAAAAACTTGTTCGAGTTCCTGAAGCTGGCCGGCGGTGACGCCGAACGCATTGGCAAGCAACTCTGTCTTCTGCGAAAGCTCGGTCTGTTGTTCGATGAACGCGACCAGCGCAGCGGTGATGCCCGAGACCGCTGCTCCGACCGCTGTAATCCCGTCAGCGAATAGGTTGAGGGGCTCAGCCCCGTGAGCGGCTTCCTCCGCGATCTTGGCCAGATGCTCCGCACCCTCCTTGCCGACCTTGCTCAAGGCGCTCAGGAGTTCGTCGTCACCTTTAAGCAGAATTTCTGCAATGATTGGGTCAAGCTCAGCCATTATTTTGCGGCCCCTAGCGCGGTCTGGAAGATTTCCTTGAAGTTGGCCATCACGCTCTGTTGGATTTCCTCAATGTGGAATTTCTTCGGGACATTCACGCTGGCGATGCCGAAGTAGCGCGGAGCCCGCTCAGCGATGGAGAACAACAGCGGGGGACCGCCTGCTTTCCGATTGACCGAGAACAAGCCTCCCGGGTAGTCTTTGGCTTCCGTCCCGACTGCATCCGTGCCGCTGATCGGAAGCCATAGAAGCGGGTTGCCGTGGATGACGCCGCCGGTCTCGAAGAGCGATGCCCCGGGGCCGCCGACCGTCGTGGTGATCGTGTCGCCGTCCACGGTGACATTGATCTCATCCATGGTCCGACTGCCGAAGGCACCCGCGCTCGAAACATCCTTGATCGTCTCAGTGAGCAACATGGACTGGATCATGTTCTTCGCTGTCGAGAACGCCTCTTCGTAACGGGCAGCCTCACTCTCGACGCTGGCCTCAAACGCCTCGGTATCAATCTTGACGGAGACTTCGAAGGTCACGTGTCTTTCTCCCACATCTCAAGCTGCTTCTTGATGGCTTTCGGATCGCCGCAATCTGCGAGCAGCATGAGCGAAAGAGCCATGTGATCCTCTCGGTTTTTGCGTTTGACCGCGAGGAAGGTGTAGGCAGCCATTTGTCGGGGGGTGTAACCCCAGACTACAGAAGGGGGGTGTCCGGCGGCAATGAGGGCTTCGATGCTGGCGGCGATTTCATATCCGGCACCTTTGAAGAGAGGGCGGAGTTTGCTGCGCCGGCCAGAGCCATGATCCTCGCCGCGAAAGGGGCGAACCCCTTCGTAAAGGTCAACCTCCCGACTGCTTCGAGGATATCGAACTGGGTCTCAAGGCCGAGGCTCGCCGCCGCACTTTCTGCGGTTTCGTCCCCGAGGTCGCCGGCAGCCGCCGCGATGATCGCCGCGACGGCCTGCGGCGCGACCGTGAGGAACGCGCCGAGGTTAAATCCCTCTCCGGTGATCATCCCCGTGATCTTGGGGAAGCGCCGGAAGATTTCGAGGCCGACTTCGGCACTGATACCGTGGACGCGGAGGAAGCTTTCGCCGATCGGCACGTCTTCGTGCATCGGTGCGAGGTCAGCCAGATTGAGGCCGGGCTTCTTCGAGGACATAGGTTATTCCTTATCAAGAGGGGGACAGTCGATAGGGCACGCCTTATCAGGCGTGATACTTGGTGTGCCGGGTCCGGGGATGATCCGCCGGAGCGGCTTGGATGCCGTGCTTGGCGTGGTAGGTGGTCCCGTGCGTCGGCTCGACTTCGTCGAACTCGTCAAAGGCGTCCGGCTCTTCCGGGTCCTCGGCCGGGTCCGGAGCATCCGGATCAGTCGCCGGTACATCCGCGACAGGCTGATCGGTGCCCGTGTCCTCTACGATGGGCTCTGCCGGGGCAGCGGCGGGGTCTGGAGCGTCTGCCGCATCGGCGGCGGTTTCGGGAGCCGGATCAGTGGCGGACGCATCCTGAGTGCCGCCAGCGGTGTCGGCAGCCAGTTCATCGGTGTTCTGGGTCTCTTCGGTCATGGGAGTTCTCCGTGGGGGTGTACTTCGTATGCGGAAAACGACGGTTTTCGCCCCTTTCCGCATATGAAACCATCAGGCCGGGGCCTGACTTCCCGAGCGGGAAATCAGGCCATAGGCTGTTAGAGGACGTTGGTCGGCGAGTTCGGCAGCGAGACAGTCGCGGTGCCGAAGCCGCCGGTCAACTGATCGAACAGCACATCGCCTTCGAGATCGACCGTGCCCCACGTGTTCGCGATGAGCGAGATCGCCTTCGAGGGCGACAGCTTCACGAGCGGGAAGTTCACGGTCCAGATCGGGCCGATATCGTTGGTGCCGACGAACTTCACCGACCCGTAGATAACCGGGCTGCCGAGAATATCGATCGTGTCCGGTACAGGCGACGGGCCGCCGGTCGGAAGACCGAGCAGAGCGAAGCCCATGTTGCGGGCAGTCAGCTCTTCGAGCTGCATCGTGAGCTGGCCGCTGATTTCGATGACGGCGGTGAAGTCCTTCACACGGACGCCTGTGCGCGAGCTGTAATGGTCGAGGTTCGTCACCTTGGCCATGAACTCGAACTCGGGGACGTTTCCGCAATCGGTGAAGACGCTCTCGCCGAGCAGCTTGATGCTCACGATGCCTTTGCCGATGTAATAGTTGCCGATGTTGGGGGAGAGCAGCGAGCCCTCGATAAGTTCGTTTCCAAGAGGCATGGTACTCTCCGTTAGGCTGCCGCAAATTCGTCAGGGATGAACGGGTAAACGAACGTCAACGAGATACCCATCTGCCCCTTCATGACCCGGTTGCGCGCGAGGTCCGTCACGCAACCGTCGTAAGTGATCCGGCCGTTGCTGCCTGTAATCTGAAGCAACGTCTTGTCGTGCAACACGAGGTCCATGATCGCGGCTCGCGCCGTATTCAGGTCCTCGCCTACATTCTTGTTTTGCGGCGAGCGCACATCAAGAACGATATAAATCTCCGGCGTCATGCGCATAAGCGCCGGGCCGACCCTTGTCGTTCGACCCGGAGCCAGCGGCAGCGGGATAGCTGTTTCGTCGGCGTCCAACAGGACGATGCCGGGGACCAACTCTTGCGGCAACTGATCGCGATTGTGCACGATGTTGCCGGGAACAATAGTGACCGGCCCGTTGGGGCCGCCGAGTAGCGGAACATTCAGCCCCGACAAGATGTCGTAGAGCTGAGTGAGGATCAATTGCCGCCTGTCAATCGTGGCTACCATCAGCGTCGCACCGTAAATTCCCAGAGCACTGTTACCCCGGCGGGTGCTGTCGGCTTTGGCTTGCACGTCAGCGGCAGAATTTCGTGGATCACTGGCGGGCTCGTGAGGGGTTGCACGAACGTCACCAATTGATCAAGCTCGTTGTCAGGCGGCATCAACTGCACTTCCGAGTTCTTCGCCGACATGATGACCTTGCGGTCGGTCGGGTTGGCGAGATCGGCGGGCTTCTCGTGCGGGTTATAATCGATGATCGCGACCCAACACGGTCGATCCTCGGGGCTACTTCCTACACGCCGGAGAACCGCTCCCATCCCAAAATACTTGATGAGGTTGTCGGCATCCGTGATCGCCTGAATATAGTCAAAACCTGAAGCCATAGGGACCTCCCTCGGGCTCCCGGGATTTGGCGTTAAACTTAGCGCACCCTGCCCCCCGGAACAACTGGGATTTAGGCTTACCTCATCGTGGTCCGATTTCCGCTCGCCATGAGCAGTCCGGCACTCCGGAGCATGCGATCCACGACAGGGAACGAAGCGAAGAAACCAAGCCCGAATTTGGTATCGTAAGCGGTGACAGTTTCCAGCGGTCCGACCTTCTTGGTAACCGAAGACACGACGGCGCCGCCGCCGGCAACGGACGTGTCGTAGTCCGGCTGGAGGTTGGTGCCATTGAGCACTCGAATGGCCAGCTCAGCGCACGCGCGCCGGATCGCCTCCGGGATGCCGTTGACAGTATCGCCGCTGAGATCGACGGCGCCCTGTCGGGGCCATTGGGTCGCTTGCGTGGATGTGGCTGGCGTGAGATACGAAACGCCGTTGAGCGCGTAGGGCGTGAGCCATGCTTCGAGGAAGGTGGCATTCGCATCGATCACGGCGTTGCCGACCGTCTGCAAAAGCTTGATCCCGACAAAGCGATACTTCGCATCGATATAGTCAGTCGCCTGCACAATGGCGCTCTGGATCATCGGAGTGGTCGCGCCCGCTGGCACCGCGTTGCCGCGCGAGTTGTGATACTTCGTGAAGAAGGCGACATCGATATAGGCGTTCGCTCCATCGATCTCGAACACGTTGGAGGTTTCGGTTGCGTTCATGCCCGTCGCCCACGTGATCTGCCCAAGGGCTGGCCAGTCAGACATGGTCGCGCGGTTCGTCGAAACGGAGAAGTGCTCGTTGTCGAGCACTTGGACCACGGTGAACGGGAGAGAGTTGAACGCGGGCGCGTTCGTGAGGTCGGTGCCATCATCCGGATAGCCCGCATAAACCCCGGTGTCGCCGACCGAGATGATCAGCGACGGAGACGGCGAGGGCATCAACGTCACTTGCGTAACGGTGCCCGTCTCATCTTGAACTGAGAAAACAGTGGTCATGGATTAACCCCACGCGCTGTAGCCGGCCGGGAGCGTGCCGGTGAATGCTGTAGCCCCGAAGTTGAACGTCCAACTGGAGCCCGATGAAGCGTCGTCAATGCAGCATGCCGGCTTGAACGAAGCTTCGGCTGGCAATGCGAGGCCGGTAACGAGCGGACCCCCTGTAGTGAGATTTTGGATTTGCATCGTGTTGGCTCCGGTATCGATGCCGATGCCGAAAACATTGCCAGCACTGGGCGCGGCAAAACTGCCGTTGACGTTCCCAACATGGGAACCGTTGATGTAGATGTCACCGCTGTTGATATAGCAGATACAGCCATGCGTCGCGACGCCAGTCGAAAGGTTCGCAAACGTCGCCGTAGGCCCGGCGACGCCAAAGCCATCCACGCCGCTTCCATTGTCGCCTTTGGTGACGAGCTGAATTTCGACGTACCATTTTCCGGTGTTCGAAGCATGGGATTTGGTAGCAGCGGCTCCCCCGATGCCCGGGGTACCCGCGAACGTGAGGTTGCCATTCGACAGGGCGCCGCTCGTGACGGTTGCCGGATCAAGCGTGGTCGGCGTGAATTGGGTTGCGATGCCCGTCGCCGCGAAGATGTCGGGGGCTTCAGTGGACGCCCAGCCGAGCCGCTCGCCCGCGCTGGCCGCGATCCGGATGAGACGCTGACGCTTGCGCGCGTAGAACATCGCCGCCTGCAAAGCAGGCGACGATTTGAATTTTGGAAAAAGAGGCTTGGACATGGGGGTCGCCTTTGTAAGCGACCGCGTTAAGCCGCCGCGCCACTACGCCTCGGATGGATCATGCTCGCCGGAGCCGGCGCACCCGGGACCGGCCGCTTCCGGTTTGTCAACGAAGTCTGAAGCGGGGAAATCCCATGGTTCTCTTCCGCAAGCCGGATTTGCGCCGCGAGATGGGCCTTGATGTTCGCAGACGCCGTGATCCGGGGGAACCGACGATTGTGATCGTCGTGTGCCCGCGCGAGGCGCTTCTGGCACTGCACGACTTCCGCCTGCGCTTCCGACACTGCCGCTTGCGCGGCGGTCAAATGCAGTTCGGCGTCAGTGACGCGCCGGGTCAGGATTTTCCGCATCTCATCTTCCGTGAGTGGCTCATCGGCGACGGCTGTCGGCTTCTTGGCAGCGCGCTTCGGAGCGGTGGTCTCGGTGGACGCGGCCGGGTCCTCATAGGTCTTCGCGACTTCGGCGGCCGAGACGCGGGCGAACCCGGGGTTGGCATCGTTGATCTGGGCTCGGGTGATGGAGGGGTCGTTGGCCAATTTCTGGATCACGCCGAGAGCCGGCGAACCGTCCTCGGTCCAGTTCGTGTCATCGGTGAGATCGAGCTTGGCGAGAATTTCTTGGATGGCTTCGTTGGGGGTCGTCATGGGTACCTCTGGGGGCTAGTGGGAATTACCCGATCCCTCATGGGATTGGGGAAGTCAACCGGGACGCCCGAAGGCGTCCCGGCGATCTGCTAACTACGGACCGAAGTGTCCCCCTCTTATCCGCCGTCAGCAAACCATAAGGCTTACGGAAGAGCGGCGAGATTGGCAGCGGCCTTGACGCGGTCTGCGCCATACTTGATGAGCTTCGCCTCGACGACAGCGTTCGTGGTCGAGAGCCGGGCGGCCTGCGCGGCAAGAAAGGCGAGCGCCTGTTGCGAGTGGCGATTGCGCGCGGTGTGCCGCTGATGCTTGTTGTATTCCCGGGGCGATGCACCGGTTTGGCCGGAAAGCTGATTGGTCATGGGGTCGATCCTTGATCAAGAGAAAGGGGCGGGCGATGAAGCCCGCCCCTGATTGTAGTTGGCGTCCGATGGACCGGAGAGCCTTAGCTCTCGCGGGTGATCAGGCGGGCAAGCTTGATCTGCTTGCGCTCGGGGAACACGCGGACCCACGAGCCGCTGTAGGCGAGGTTGTTCGCCGTCGCCGCGTTGGTCGGGCCACCCTCGTAGGACGGGCTGCCGACGTAGGCATGGCCGACCGGATGGATGCACCACTCGACGCGGTTGTAGAGGATGTCTGAACCGGCGCCGTTGCCGCGATCGGGGAAGCGGTAGACTTCGGTCGGGACGATGGGCGAGCCCACGCCGAGACGGAAGGATGCGGGGCCAACGAGCCACGTGTGGTAGACGCCGGAGGCGGTCTGCGCACCGTTGGAGTTGTCGCCTGCCGGGTTGGGCATGCCGTCGTCAACGATCACTCGGCGGCCGAGGAAGACCGGAATGTTGGTCTTGCCTTCGCTGTCGGGGATGAAGTCGATCAGGTTGTTCTTCTGGGCAGTCGAATACACGATCGAGTGCATGAACACGGCGGTCACGTCCTCGGAGGCGTCGCCGAGCAGCGTGGCGGTATCGATGAAGGCCGGGGCCGAGAAGTTGGTCACGCCCGCGACGAAGCTGACGCCCGAGATGTCGTGGGTCAGATCGTTCTGATGGCCATAGCCGGCGTTGATGCCGACCGAGCCGGAGCGGCCCAGCGTGGGATCGGCCAGCGCGTTGTTGGCGAAGATGCCGTTGGCAACGGCGACGAACGCGCGCTGCAACCGGCGGACCCAGTAGTCGGACACGCGCGATGCGATGGACTGCATCGGGTCGGCGCCGGCAAGGGCGGTCGCCAGACGCATCGTGCTCCAGCTTGAGTTGCGGCTCAGACGAACCGCGACTTCGGCGGAGGTCTGAGTGACGTTCGGGGTCGAAGACGTGTTCGGGTCATCGCTCGACACGTTCTCGGCCGGATCGCCGATGTCCTGCCAAGACGGGACCGTGAAGGTCAGGCCGCCGCCAGCGAGCAGATTGTCGAGGAAGTCATCGCGCGCGGCGACGCCGCTCAGGATGATCGCGGTCTTCTCCATCGTGAGCTGCTGGGTGTACGGCGTGAAGACGGCGGGGACGATAACGTCCGCAATTTGGGTGGACACGTTGACCATGATACTCTCCGATGGTGCGTTGTGGGGTGAAGCGTCTCAGCATCTCCCCATGGAGAGCCTTGGTAGAAATCGTGAGAGACATTCGCGACATCTCGCCATGCGAGGAAACGAAGTCACTGCAAATCGTGCGGGAAGAATAGCCCACAAAATTTAGGTTAACAACTGGGAATTATCGCAAACCGTTTTGGCTGAATTTCAGAACAGTTTTGCGCGCTCCGGATGCGGCTCATACCAGCCCTTGCCACCGAAAATATCCTTGAGGGACTGGAAATAATCGGTGTAGCGCGGACCGATATTTTCGAGCGAAAATTGCTCAGCCCATACGCGGCACGCCTGCGGATCAATCTTTTCGATATTGCGCGCGGCCCATTCGAACTGCTCGAAGGTGCGGCAGCGGAAGCCAGTCTGCCCTTGCACGTTGTACTCGGCAAACGCGCCTCGGTCCGATGAGATGACCGGGGTCCCCGACAGCATGCTCTCGATCTGCACGCCGCAGAACGGCTCAAGAAACGTCGAGGCGCAGATGGTTGCCTTGGCGTCGCGCAACAGCGCCGCACGCTTCAATGGGCCAACGTTGCCGACGTAGCTGACGAACTCAGTCGGCGGTTCTTGTGTGCCGGGACCCGCGATGATCAGGCGGGTCTTCGTCGCCTCCGCGATCTGCTTGGCGATGTGAACGCCCTTGCC
>Ga0182014_10002260_pt1 | contig 24379 bp, 21 predicted proteins | sample 612S2DmetaG_FD_120489 | JGI IMG/M metagenome (GOLD analysis project Ga0182014, IMG submission 120489) | Permafrost microbial communities from Stordalen Mire, Sweden - 612S2D metaG | ecosystem: Environmental > Terrestrial > Soil > Wetlands > Permafrost | place: Sweden: Stordalen | collected...
TCCGAGTTAGTCTTGGAGGTATCAAAGATGAAGCAGAGATCAGAGGGCACAGACGAACATATATAGGAGCTCTACCAGGGAGAATTATTCAAGGCATGAAAAAAGCAGGTACAAAAAATCCTGTATTTGTCCTCGATGAAATCGATAAGCTCTCATTCTCCTATGGAAGAGACCCGGTAAGTGCCCTTCTTGAAGTCCTTGATCCTGAACAGAACAACACATTCACAGACCATTATCTGGAAGTCCCATATGATCTATCTGATGTGTTGTTCATCACCACTGCCAATTCCCTGTCAAATATCCCCTTGCCACTTCTTGACAAAATGGAGATGATCGAGATATCAGGCTACACTAAAAAAGAGAAGCTTGCAATTGCAATAGATCATCTTCTGCCAGATATACTGGAAGAAACAGAGCGCTTGGGAATAAGCCAATTTTTAACCAGAAAGTTTGACCATTTTTGATTTGGGGATTAATTCCTTAGGAATTACGCAATTGAAAAGAGAAAACAGTAAAACTAAATCTTTAATTGCCCAAAACATAAAATTTTAATCACAATGGCTAATGTAACTGGTTGTATACATATACCACTTATAGCCCTATTATGACTTAAATATTATGAAGCCTTAGTTATTGTGAGAATTTAATTACTGTGGAGAGATATTTTTGGAAGACGATAGTGGAGATATGTTTAAGTATAAACTTGGTAAGTGGGTTCTAAGCGTAGACGAATGTGCTTTTACGAATCTTACGGATATTGGAAAGAATAAATCTATGCGTCAATATCTAATCGAGTCAATTGATAGTTGGGTAAACAAAAAAGATCCACGTATAACAGATGAATTTATTTCGGAAATGTGCGACTTTATTAAAAGTGAAAATGAAGTCCTTTACGACCATTTGGTGAAGAAATGCGCTCTAGAAGGAATAAGTATAGGTGAAGGTATATTTAAATCACTGAGTCTTTTGAATTGTGGAATGACAAGTGTGATGCAGTGTAACCAGGTCAAAGATGACTTGTCTGATGTATGATGTTTTTGTAGTATTTTTTACTCTCTCGAGTAAAGTAAAAGGATTCACGCAGTTGAACAGAGAAATAAATAACATCAAAACTTTTACTGTCTAAAGAGCAAATTTGACCATAATATTCATTGGGCTTGATTTTGTAATTCAATTGCGTAAGTCCTCAATATGAATCTGGTCAGAGCTTGAGTTTTTTGAAAACGTCCTTAAGGTTGGAGTATGGATACGTATTCACAACATCCTTTTTTTCGAGCCAGCCCCTACGTGCCTGTCCAAGCCCGTATCGTATGAACGCAAGGTCAAAAATAGAATGGCTGTCAGTGAAAATACAAAACTTTAAGCCAAAATCCTTTGCTAGAAGAATAAGCTCATCGTTAAGATCAAGCCTGGAAGGTTGACTGTTTATTATTTCCATCACTGTTCCATTTGCGACCGCTGTATCAAAAACTTTTTTGAAATCCACTTCATAAGCTTCCCTTTTCCCCAAGAGCCTGCCAGAAGGGGGAGCAAGGATGTCGAGGTACCTGTTTTCCAGAGCTGTAATTATCCTTTCTGTCAGCTTTTTTTTAGGGACTGAAAAGCCGGAGTGTACTGCTCCCACTACAATATCAAGTTCTTTGAGGACTTCGTCCGGATAGTCCAAGCTTCCGTCTTTAAGGATCTCAATCTCAGAACCTCTAAGGATTTTTATCTTGAAGCGTTTTGAGAGTTTACCGATTTCTTTCCATTGGGCTTTTAATTTGTCTATTCCCATTCCATTAGCAATTCTCTGAGAGCGAGAATGATCTGTTACGGCGACGTATTCATAGCCAAGAGATTCAGCCTTCTTTATCATAGTTTCAAGGCTTTTCTCTACCTTCGCTATAGTTTATGTGCATATGGAGATCTCCTATGAGGTCTCCAGTTTCTATAAGCTTCGGGAGGATATTTTTTGCAGCGGCCTTGATTTCTCTTCTGTTTTCCCGAAGCTTGGGAGGTATATAGGCAAGGCCCAGCTTTTTATAAATATCCTCTTCACTTTTTCCTGCAACTTGTTCCCCGGACTCTTTTGAATACAGACCGTATTCTGAAAGCTTGTAACCTTTCCTGAAGGCAATATTTCTAAGTTCTATGTTGTGCACCTTTGAACCTGTAAAATATTGAAGAGCTGCTCCGTAACTTTCAGATGAGACTACCCTTAGGTCAACAGATGTTCCTCCTCTCAAAATCACACTGCTTTTTGTGCTACCTTCCAAGATGATCTGTTCAACCTCAGGAACGGAGACAAAGACATCCATTATCTTTAACGCTTCTTACTTTTCTGCTTCAGCTAGGATATATCGATATCCCTAATTGTTTCTTTTAACCTGCGAAGGGAGCCTGGGTAGATTATCTTCGATAGGTCTATTTTACATATCTTACTCTCACATTTGGCTTTTAAGGCTTAAATGAGTTCTTCTGTAAGTGGAAGTATCTTTCCAAGAGATGCTCTATCGTGACTCTTCTCGTAATGTCCAACTGCCTTTAAGAGATTTTCTTCGCTTTTTTCTCAGAAATCTTTGAGCTCCCGAATTTTGTGGGCATGGATTGCATTTTTGAGATCTGAAAGAGTTCTTATCCCTAGAGCATCGGCAAGTTTTTTCAATCTCTTTGCACCAAGTCCCCAGATTTCCATCAATTTCGAAGTTCCTGAAGGAGCTGTGCCTTTAAGTTTTTTAAATTTTTCTACCTTGCCAGTTTCTAGATACTCAGCAATATGATCGGCAATAGATACTCCGACACCTGGAATTTCAATCAGCCCATCTTTACCTCTTCTTTCATAGAGTTTTGTTATATCCTCACCAAGATTTTATATCCTCTCAGCAGCTTTATAAAACAGCTCAGCAATCTCGCGATTTTTCAATGGTGTTTCCCCTCCATCATTTCACTTTATTTTCCCCATTCTATTTTTACTTATTTTCTTCTACTTTTTTCTTGTTCCCCGGTAAACCCTCAAATTCCTTCCTTCAAATTCCATATCTCTCTGACTGTCGTGACATCATGTAGATCTTTATCGTATCTTATACGTAAAAAGCGAGGAAAACGCAGTGCAAGTCCTGTTTTTCCTTTTCCCTCACCAGCCGTGTGTCCTGGACTTTCTGTAATTTATGTACCTAGAACTTCAATAACCACAACTGGTTCTATGAAGATATCTGGAAGCATTCTACTTTTTATAAAGACGTTTTTTGGGATTTCAGATACAATATACTCTGAAAGCAAGTTGTCAATTTTTTTTGCTTCCTCATCCGTGAAACCTGTGCCTACTGTTGTAAAGGTTTCAAAACGCTGTTTTTCTTCGTTAAGGGCTGCACAAAGGAGAGCTCCAAATGAACTCTTCCTTCTCCCCCTACCATAATATTTTCCAACAATTACTAGATCAAAGGTTTCCCTCATTCCCTCGGCATATTCTTCTTTCCATTTGAGCCAGAGCCAGCTTCTTTTTCCGGCTTAGTAGATCGAAGTGTTATTCATAGCTTTAATTATAATTCCTTCAAGTCTTTTTTCCAGGGCTTCATTAAAAAAGTCCTCGATTTCTTCAAGGTTTTCAGTGACAATTCTCCTAGCTAAGTGAACTACTCCTGATTCCTTTACATACTTTTCAAGAAGAGTTCTTCTCATTGGATAGGATTTTTTCATGAGAATTTTTCCTTCCAGATAAAGAATGTCGAAAAAGAAGATAGCTACGGGGCATAGTTCCATATATTTTCCAATTTTGTATTTTCTTCGCCTTTGCATAAGTTTTTGGAACGAATAAAATTCTTCCATTTTTTCATTTCTTTTTTTGCCTTCAATATATGCAACTATTTCCCCATCAAGCACGATTTTGTTTACAAGGACACTATTTCTAATAGCTTCGATGAGATCAGGATATTGGGAAGTTATATTTTCAAGTCTTCGAGAAAAGGCTTGAATCTCATTTCCGTTTATATGAATCTGTACCCACTCTCCATCATATTTTTCTTCGGCCGCCTTTTTCCCTAGAACTCTTTCTTCGAGTTCTTCGAAATTTTCAACTCTCTGAGCAAGCATTAACTTGATAGGTCTGCCCAATTCTATGGAAAAATTTCCAAGAGCCTTGCAGCCATATTCGGCAAAAGCTTCTGCAAGCTCTCCGATATCAGTGCAGACGCTGTAGCTTTCTTTGATTTTCCCTAAATACTTTTTGTCGCCGAGAAAGGCAATCGAAAATGCTTCGAGCAAAAACTGGTCTCCAAATCCCAGCCTGAGCTTTCCAATAATGATTCTAAGTATATATTTCCCTTCTGTAGGATTGGCCCGCTGCAAGATCTCAGAAAGGATCCGGATCTTTTCTTCTTGGCTTTCGTCCCCTAATACTCTTTTGAATTCTCTGAGCCTTATGAGGATATCTTCAATTGTCAGGGAGATGCCTTCTCCTTTGTTTAATTCAAACGCAACATCGCCAAGATCCCCCCTCTACTTGAGTACCTTTTTTTAACTTCCTCTTCTGGAGCCCCATATGCCTCAGCAATAGCTTTACAAGCAAGCTTATCCCCCACTCCAAGTGTAGTACTTTCGAAGGCAGGACCTATGCCCGCAAGAAAAAGATATGCAATATCTTTTACTTCATTTCTTTCAAGCTCATAAAAAAAATTAGCAATCTTCTTTACGATCTCTTTATGAGATGTTATTTTCTCGAGCTCTTCAAAAAGTTCTGCAAGCTCTATAAACCGAGCCATAATAAACTCCCTGAAAAAATACTTTGAAATTTTCCTCTGTAATATTATTTCCTTCCTTAGTGCTGATCTCTTTGCATTCTCAATTTTCAGAAATAAAATCTTTCCCATTTTCCCAATAAAACAGCTCTTTTTATTATCATGTAAATATTTCATATGTAGGAAAAGGCAAATGAGAACAAATGAAATTACAGTCTGTAGCCGTTATGGAGTTCCAACAATCACAGGCTGAGGCAGTAGCCACCAGCCATCTGAAAACGAACTTTTAATGATACTTTATCAGGCAAACACATAATCTAAATTGCAAAAAATTCACTGAAAAATAAAGAATGTCGTCTTCGATCATTTTGGAATTGATCCGTAATATTCAAAAAAAAAATCTTTGAAATGTTTAAAAGATTGCATGATAGGGAAGAATATCCTGGAACAGTAATAGAACTTGCAATTGGTAGAAGAATTGTATAAAGACATGATGAAGTATAAAATGGGTAAAATCTGAATTAGATAAAAATTAAATTTTTTATTTCACTTTACAGATCAACCCCGTAGAATTTTAAGAACTAAGTTTTAACACATAAAAAAATACTTTCAAATTTTTATTGAAATTTATCTATTGAAGAAATATCATAAATGAGAGCATAATTTTTCTGGCTTTAAATTATGGAGTTACTATTGAAGTTAAATCACGTGATTTCGATAAGAAACTATTTAACTATGGGTGAAAAGGTTGAAATCTTGATTTTAAGGACAATCCTGTAGATGTAAATCTGATCGAATAAATGCTTGAAGAATTTGCCGATCTTCATTTGTAAAAAATTTAGATATATCCTGTAATGCTCTATCCAACTGGAGTGCTTTTTCTGATACAATCTCCCCCATACCTTATTATGTTCTCAATCGCAGTTTTTAACATGGAAGGATCTATTTCACCTACTTGCTCCCATAAAGGTTTTCCATGACAGAAAGACTTAAACGTTGGCGTACTCTGAACTCCGTACCTTTCTGAAGTCCACGGATTTATTACAATATTCATGCGGGTAAAAACTGCCAAATTATGGAATTCCTGCGCATACTTCACAAAATAAGGATCCAGGACCTTACAAAAAGGACATTCTGGACTATAAAACATTACAATAACTGGCTTTGAAGACTTTTCTACCAGCTGTTCCCAGTTAGTATCATCAATTTCAACAACATTGAATTCGTTCAATAATTTACCCCCTGTAATATAAAACTAATAGAATTTTAGGATTAACAGAATGAGTATCTATTGCTCAAGTTGTTATCCGTACTTAAAAACTGACCACAAAAATTTATATCTCAGTTAAACCGCATAATCCCTAGATTGGTTCTCAGGATCTCCATTAAACATTTAAGATGTGACTAGACTAATCAGAGTCAACTCACTATTTAATTATATTTTTAAAAACCAATTATAGTTGCAAACATAATTATTGACGCTTAAGTCACTCGAAATTCTATAACCATGGAAAAAAAAGAGCCATATGATACTTTATTTTAGATATACAAAGATATGCATGCCTCAATTCCATTTATATTACAAAGGAGCTAAAAGCATAAATAGTTCGTTAATAATGGTTCTCAGGGAAATTTCCCATCCTGCAGCAAGCTCCTATGTATTCGAATGAAATAAACTTCCTATTGCATTGAAAAGTATCCATCCGCTCTTGAAGATTATTCGATCTGTATTTTTTTTCCTGGCTCTTCTAGCTCCATTTTTTGAAGTGTTATTGTCAGTACACCATTTTCAATTTTTGCAGTGCTCTCCTCCTCTTTAATGCTGATAGGCAGGCGAACAGCTCGGTAAAAGTGGGTATATTCTCGTTCCTTACGAATATATCCTTCTTCTTCTGTTTCTTTTTCCTTTCCAATCTTTGCACTTATCTCAAGCATGTCTTCTTTAAGGTTTATCTCAATATCTTCTTTATTTATTCCTGGAAGGTCTGTGGTTACCAAAAGTTTGTTTCCTTCGTCCTTTATGTCAACAGCAGGAGTAAAGACATTTCCTTCTCCCCATTTTTCCCTAGGCATAAAGTCTTCAAACAACAGGTTCAGACGTTCCGGAGTCTTTTTAATTTCTTCAAAACCCAGCGTGTGGGTCCTGAAAATGTTCTCTTAGCAGGCCATTTCATATCAAATTCTCCATAAAATAAAGTTATAACACAATTAGTTGTGTTATTTTGAATATATTGAAAGAGGCCATATAGCATTTTCTATAACAATTCCATTGAAATTGGAGGTATAATCATTTTTCAGATTTGTTCAATACCCTAAGGCTATGCCCTTGAATTTAAAAATTTTTATTAAAATTATAAAGCGTTGGTAATAGCTCTTATCGGACTATTAAAGTTTATAATTTGATCTAAAGTTAATGCACCTTGCCTTTTTAGGAAAAAAAAATTAATTTCAAATTTGTGAAGATCTCCGAAAATGATAAAAACATAATTAATATAAATTTATTTTTTGGATTTAAAATATTTTATTGGAAAGTAAATGTTACTCATGAAATATTTTTTGTATAATTAATTTAAAATAATTAAGTAGATAATTGTACTTTATAGCTTAAAGCTAACAGATAGAGTGAGGGATGACTAGTAGGATGTGTGAGTATTGGATTAATTGTTGAGAATTTCGATAAATTCCTGGCTTAGATTCACTTTAAAGACAACCAACCAAAAATTTGGGTTTATCGGAATCCTTTAACAATATAGATAATAAAACGATCATAAAAAGATACATTTCTTTTACAATAGTACCTTAATTAAAAAAAATGGAGTAATTCATGAGATAGAATTGGGCGCTTCAATACGTTGCTAAAATCATAAGCTCAAAATTCTCTTTACAGTTTCCCCAAAATGGGAAATATACTCGTTTTTCAGATTTGATCAATGGTTCAAGGATGCGATTTAAAATTTTATTTTGTGAATATGCATGAAAGGGGTAGTAAATATCCATCATGAACAATCAACAAGAACATAACCAATTATGCATGCTAGACCAATACCTGAGTTTTGGGACTTCTGACTGAAGAACAAAAAAGGAAAGTTGCAGTAATGAAAATGGATAGGAAAATACAATGGTTGAAAGTAAAAATCCATGATATGGAAAAGATGATCGAGCTGAAGAAGAAGGCTATAGCTGACATTCGAAAGGTTCAGGAAATGATGAAATAAGGCAAATAAGTTCAACAAAATAACAATATTAGAATTGGTATGTGTCCAGGTTTTGACCTTGATATTTAAAATTTTGATATTTAAAATTGTTTAAATTATTGTTTAGTTTGAATGATTGTGTATATCGTGAGTTTACTGCATTCACTTTTCGTATCTACCACAGAGTAAATGTAAGCAAAATAAGAGCAGGCTGAAGTAGCAAATTTAACGTTAATGGATTCCTTAATCAAATATGAATATTTTGGGGTAATATGATGGCAGACACTTTGAGATTATCACCGGTTATTTGTGCATATCCTGACGACAATCACGAAAACTATCTAATCGAGGTAGTTCTTCCAGGAGTCGAAAAAAAAGATATTTCTTTTAAGATTACTGAAGACAGTTTTTATGTAGCTGCTAGGAAAGAGGGAGTTCAGTATCTGGACAGTTATTCAATCTGCTGCCCAGTAAACCTGGAAAAAGCAGTTGCTAAATACTCAAACGGTGTACTTAAAGTCACAGTACCTTATCTACAGCCTTTGGGAAAATTAGTAGATGTGAAAATCGAGTGAGGTGTTGATTGAAGAAAAAGCTTCTTTATAAAGAAAATGCAGAAAACTGAAGCTTATAGCACTGAATCTCTATAGATTAATTTACTTAAGAGAATTTCGAGAAGTCCCTAAATTTGTCATATGCTTATAAATGGTATATTAATAACTCGTGAAAATCAGAGGTTTATTGAAATCCTCATCAATCTATACTTTTAAAACAATATTTTTATGCACCGTTTTTGCGCCAAACTCTTTGAATTTACTCCGTTTCATCCAAAAGAAGAAATAGAAACATTATAAACAGCTTGAACTAAACCAGTAAGCTTAACATGCGAAATATAACGATTCAATTCATAATCTGAACTGTGTTCCTTCTACATGGCAGTGTATAGCAATCCGAACAAATGTTACGAGATTATATCCTTCGAAAATTGCAAAATCTCTTTAAGTTAGCTGTTAGCCGCTTCACATCCTCTTTCAAAAAAATAAGTAGTAGCGGACCTAGAATATCCGATAAATATTCTCCCCCTTTATGCATCATCAATTTAATAATATTTTCAGAAGTACAATGAAGTAGTTCAGAAGTCTCTTTCTTAAGTACGCCTTCTTTCTTTAGATACCTTCCTATATCAGAATAAGGTTTTTGAATGACGATCTTTGTTAGTATCTAATATTATATTCATGCATGAAGTTATAATAGAATATTCCCATACATACGCAATAGTTTTATTTACAAATATGAGCTTGATGTCATATTTAAAAATGCAGAACATTTACTTAGTAATTCCCCATATTCATTATTCGTTTCAATAGCGAACAAATAATATAATTGCTTTTGTAATTTCGAGAAAATTGCTGTGCAAGAGCAGTTTTTCCAGAGCCCTTACGGCCAAGGACGATCTTATATTCAGATATATTAAAGACTTTACTTTGTCTTGTTTTAACGAAAACTTCAGATGAGGAAAGGCGAATTGTGAATGTTAATAGGAATTGATGTCGGAGGCACCACAACGGATGCTGTACTTATCCGGAATGGAGAAGTCTGCAGTACTGCTAAGGTTTCCACTGAGCCAGAAAATATTCTAAACTCCCTGCTTGAAGCTCTTGATGCTATCAGCAGAGATATCTCACCCAAGCAGTTAGAAAGGGTGGTATTCAGCACTACGTTGATAACAAATCTCATCGCGGAGGGTAAAACTGATCAAGTAGCTCTAGTACTAATTCCAGGACCTGGTATTAACCCTGCTAGTTATTCTTTTCCTGACAGCTTTTATCTCAAAGGGGCTATAGATTTTAGAGGAAGAGAAATTCAGGCTCTAGATGCAGCTGAGGCTCGAAAAACAGTGAACTTGATCCGAGAACTGGGATTTTCCAGGGCTGCCATTGTAAGCAAATTCGGGCAGAGAAACCCCTTCCATGAACAGGTGATTGAGGAAATCTTCAGGGAAATATATCCGGACTGCAAACTGGAACTCGGACATAAAGTTTCAGGAAAACTGAACTTCCCAAGACGAATCGCAACTGCAATGCTTACATCCTCAACCAGAGCACGCTATCAGAAATTTGTTGAGGACGTTATAACAGCTCTTGAGGAGAGGAATATCAAAGCTCCGGTATATATACTTAAAGCCGACGGAGGAGCTCTCCCAATTAAAAAATCAACCGAGTTCCCTGTGGAAACTATCTTCTCGGGCCCTGCTGCTAGCATGATCGGAGCCCTTGCCCTTAGCCCAGAGGGAGAGACATCAGTGGTAGTGGACATAGGAGGAACCACTACAGACCTTGCATTGATCCTTTCAGGAAAACCCCTTTTTGCTTCTAAAGGCGCAAAAATTGGAGGTTTCCTAACACATGTCAAGTCTTTTGCAGTCCGCTCTATAGCTGTTGGAGGAGACAGTGTTGTGAGAGTAGTGGATTCAAAAAACAGTAAAAATTTGATAACTATCGGCCCCGACAGGGTAGGACCTGCTTACTGTATGGGTGGGGAGAAGACTACTCCAACTGATGCCTTGAGAGTTCTAGAGCTTATTGAGATTGGAAATCTCAAACAAGCAAGAGAAGCAATTACATCTACAGCTTCCAGACTTGGGAAATCCGAAATTGAAACCGCATCCTTTATAGTAGATAAAACAACGCAAATGATTGTTGAAGCAGTCAATGATATGTTCTTTGAATGGGAACAAGAGCCTGCTTATAATATATGGGACGTTCTGCAAGAGAAAAAAGCAAGGCCACAAAAAGTGGTAGGAATCGGAGGGGGAGCAAGAAGTCTTATCAAAGAAATTGCAGAAAAACTTGGTGCAAAATCTTTTATTCCAGATTATGCAGAAGTAGGCAACGCTATAGGAGTAGCTGTTGCAAGGCCTACACTTACTTTAAACCTTCATATAGATACTGAGCAAAAAATCTATTCAGTCGCTGAAGAGGGAGAAATTATTAGCTTTGACGTAACAAGTATCTGCAATTCCAACAAAATAGGTTTAGATGAAGCTGAAGTACTTGCTGCAAAACTTTTCCGGAAACGTTTAGAAAAATTTGGAATTTCAGAGTATGCGAGCGAAGTTGAGGTTGTTAATAGTGAAGTTTTTAACGTCGTCAGTGGCTGGAACACCGTGGGGAAACTTTTGGATGTGGAAATGCAGATTCCGGCAGGCCTGATACCAGAATGGAAAAGGAGGGGGAAAGAATGAAGTTAGGGCTTGGAAAGATTAAAGATATATTGAAAAGTGAAACTGAAAAAGATATTAGATGGGATAAAAAAGATCAGTTAACGGTGAAAAGGCAGGCAAACAAATCAAAAGTCCAGAATATGGGAAATCATGAAAAAAAATCTGAAGCGGTAGGAGAAAATTATATAGACCTAAAGGGAACCGGAAAGAGACTTGAGAAAGGATGTTTGTCTCCAGCAGACCGTACTAAAGTAGAAAAAACCGGCATTGTTTTTTTCCCTGCTTTCGATTGGGCTATTTCCCCAACTCATCCTGAAAGAGAAGAACGTCTCCTTTATACCAGGGATCAGATTTTTGAAGAAGGAATTATGGACCTTCATGAAGTAGCCGAATATAAACCTCGCCTTGCAGATTATAGAGATATTGCCAGGGTCCATATCTGTGTTCCTGATATAAAAACCCAAGCTACAATCCCTCACCTGATAGCTGCAGGTAGTTGTCTGGTTCTCGCAGACGCTCTGATGAAAGGAGAGATAAAAAATGCTTTTGCCCTTGTCCGCCCGCCTGGTCATCATGCAATGACAATAGTGCATGGGAACCGGGGTTTTTGTAATATCAATAATGAAGCTATTTTGGTTGAATACCTGAGAAAAAAATATGGGATCCGTAGAATTGCAATAGTAGATACCGACGTTCACCACGGGGATGGAACACAGGATATATTTTATAACGATCCTGATGTGCTTTTTATCTCTTTTCACCAGGATGGGAGGACACTTTATCCTGGATCAGGTTTCATAAATGAATTGGGGGGGCCACAGTCTCTTGGAAAAACAATCAATATTCCTTTGCCTCCTGCAACTCCAGATGAAGGTATCCTCTACGTACTTGATTCCCTTGTACTGCCAATTCTTGACGATTTCAAGCCAGAAATTGTACTTAATTCTGCAGGACAGGACAATCATTATACAGACCCTCTTGCAAATATGCGCTTTTCTGCACAGGGATATGCAAAGTTGAACGAAAAACTTGCCCCTGACATAGCGGTGCTTGAAGGAGGCTATGCAATCCAGAGTGCATTGCCATATTTGAACACCGGCATAATCCTTGCCATGGCAGGACTTGACTACTCCTGTGTCAAAGAACCTGACTACAAGCCAGGAATGTTCGTCCAGGCTTCCAGGGACAGACAGGTGCTGGAGGGAATCGTTGCAACCCAGCTCAAAAACTTTAAAAATAGGGACAGGCTTGTGGAGGCGGAGATAGCAAAACATGGAGATTTTTACCGCCGAAAAAAAAAGATTTTCTACGACACGGATATGATTCAAGAATTTCAGGAAGAAACAATTAGGATGTGCCCCAACTGCCAAGGCTATATAACAATTGATTCCCACGCCCATGAGAGCATAACAGATATCAGGATTTTCGGAATTTCTGTTCCGATCTACGCCTGTGACAATTGCCAAGCTGAAGCCAGGGAAGAGTATAGAAAAAGGATAAGTTATCCGGAATACGAGTACGTTTGCCTCCAGGATAAAAAAGGAGATGAATATAGAGCATATAATATGAAAACAAAACAAGAAACAGTTTACTGAAAAAGAAAGATTTACTAAACCGAAATCATAACACGGAGAAAACGATCTCTTAAGACATCATAAATCAGTAGATTCGTCTTTTTCCGTTCCACACTGCAAATTACTTATTGCTTCTTCACACTGACACATGCTTAATGCTTCAAATATACCATCTCCCACACTTATTCCTTTTAAAGCACATTTTCTCCATCAAACGGAAGTAAATATATTCATTCTTGCTCTTAATAAACTCACACATTTCGGCAACAAATTCTTGTATTGGAAAGTCTTCCTTTTGATTTACCCAGTTATCAATTGATTCAAGTAAATATTGGCGCATAGATATACTCTTTCTACGACCTTCTAAACTCGTAAAAACACATTCATCTCTGAGTAAAACCCACTTACCAAGTTTATACTTAAACTTATCTTCACTATTGTCATTCATTTTTTTCGCCTTTTAACTTTATTCCACAAGCTTCAGTAGTAGTTTTGCTTCTAATCTTTCATGTTGTATTAACATGGTGTGTATACTTGCACACTTTTTAGAATCGCCGTTTCCTTTAGCTTTAATCTCCGCATTATTTTTTCTATGTCGCTTATTTCTCCTTTAATCCTCTCTATCTTATTGTAAACCCGAAAGAAAAAACAGTAGCTAATAACACAGAAGAATAGAGAAAATCAACTTTTCCGACTTTTTTCCAAGTTCTCTTTCACATATAATAACAAATACACATATGCATGTGTGTGTATTTTTGATTATATGTGAAAGAGAACTTGGAAAAAAGTCGGAAAAGTTGAGTCTTCTTATGGTTTGGTAGAAGTTATAATAATCGAGAGACTCTGCCCTCCTTCATTGCAAACCTGACTTAATCTCAGCCCCAATGTTAAGTTTTTTTGGTGTTCTTTACAAATCATTCAAAGAAATGTCTTAAATCGCCCAACACTCGATCATTTTTGCTCTATACTCATAATAAACTTGTGGCTATTAAGCAGTTTTACTTTTTTGGAGTATATTCTTATTTCACGACCTTAAACTAAAGAATAGGAAATTTATGTGAAATCCGATCTCAAAATTTAAGTAACTACATTTTATTACATTATTTTTATCATTTTGAAAGAATAAAAATAGATGAAAATGTCTCGAAGGTACTTACCGTGCTATAGTAGTGAAATAATGGGGATTTAATTTGGTCAAAAAAGAACTTACTCTGGGGCTACTAATGAGATTTTTATTGAGAGTCCCATAATAATCAATCACCTATGTCAAAAAAAGGCTTAAAACTTCTGAGAATGGTTCATTTTTAATTTGAGATGTATAAAGCCCGCTTGTATACCTAAGCAAACTAAAAAAACATTAAATACAAGACTTACTTATATTAACTGTAAAAAATAAAAACGATGTTAACATGGCCCGCCCTTCAAAAAGAACTCCTGATATGATTAAAAGAATCGGTGAAAATGTTGCTTTGGAACTTACATCTTCTCTGGCTGCCGAAGCTTCTGGCATAACGTACCAAACATTTAATTCGTGGATGAACAAGGGAAAGAAGTCAACATTTGGGGAGTTATTTGAATTCTACAAATTTATTCAAAAGTGTAATGCCGGCAGGGCTCTAAGCTTCTGAAGCGCCTAAATACTGCTGTTGATGCAGGAAACTGCCAAGTTTGTATGTGGGTCTTAGAACGGCGGTTTCCTGAAGAATTTGGAAGGCGAGTATATAGGAAAACAAATGTTGTTTCAGAAAACAAAAATGAAAATATTGAGATAGTCGTCAAGGACGTTGATATAATAAGGAAAAAAATCATGGATAAATTTTCTCTGGTTGGAGAACAAAATGATTCGCCAACTGATTAATTTATTTATTCCTAACTCAATCCTTATGCATTAGACTATAAGTTGCTGAGTTCACTTATTATTTTTATTACTTTCGGCTTGTCTCATTTGCTTGTCTTGTTTATCCCTGATGTCATCAGATGAATTTTTTTGATGTTCTACATCCAACATTAATACACCCTTAATGTCATGATTCAATTCGAAACCTATGAGTTCATCGGCTTTTTCAGTCCACACTTTTATGTATGTTTGTCTGTTTCCTCTGTCTGTATGAAAAATAACAGATCCATCTGGACAGGCTTTTGACCAATATGATTCCTTGTCAATCTCACGAAATGTTATGCCGCCATATTTTAGCCACTCATTAACACTGGAATACGTTAGTACTCCTGGTACCTCACCTTTAGTTGTAATGTAGTCAAACAGTGCTTTGATTGCATCGTCACCCATACGCATTTAATCAACTCTAATTGTATACATTATTCGATATAATTTATTCATTATAAAGTGGTCATAGCATCGAAGTCTGACGGACTACTACAATTAGTTATTATGTGCACGTTAATTAAATTTGTCGGCGAGCTTCAAAGGATAAGATCATCAGAGAAAATAGGTATCTATAACTAAGAGTAAATATCTAAAAAAAGCCTTTCCATCATCCATATTATTAGGCAGCTTTCACAGTTAATGGGACATGAAATTAGTGTTTGATTTGATCATGTGAATATTTTGGAATTAGATTTTTTGTTCTCTTGACGTATTTGCACCATATAGTAACTATATCTGGTGGCTAGTAGATGAACTGCATGCATTGTACAAGGAGCTGGCACATTTCAACTGCACAATAGTAAGGAAGAAATTTGGATGATAGAATCGAAGGAAGAAGTAACCAAACTATTCATAGACTCGGTTAGCCGCTTCCCTTTAGCATCGAATACTGGAGAACATAGTAAATGAACGCAGTTGGAAGTATTCAAAAATGGCTGACATTCTGGTTAAGCGCAGACCAGGGGGATCGTTTTAGATAGGCTAACTTTAGAGCTGACATTGCCCAAGCCCGGATTTGCATTTTTTTGATCAGCCTAACCCTGGTGGCTATTGCAGTCACAGACTATTACTTATTTGGGTTATCATGGAGCTTCTATGAAATTTTGGTAGTTAGACTTGCACTAATTGCGTACAGCATCTGGCTTCTCAAAAGCTTGCCAGGACTTACAAACTACCAGCCATATGACCGGACTGAAGTATGTTAGGGGGTCTCTGTACCGCGATGTTTGTTATCGCAGTAGCGGCCACACGTCCTGCTGCCTTCATCGCCCATATCATTGTCATGGTTCTCGCTGTTTTACTCACAGTTCTTGCTGTCCCAAACCGATTCACCAACCAGCTTACTATATCCCTGGTGTACATCATCGGGGAAACGCTGGTTCTCACACATAGTATGTAGACGTCTTTGCCTGCCTACTACAGGACAATGTAATTTGAATTGATCCACAATATTCAGAAAGAATTTTTGAAATTTTTAAAAGATAAGGGCATGGTGAACGTATTTTTGTAGAATCTGAACTAGGCAAAGGTTCAATTTTCTATTTCACTTTACCAATAAACCCCACAGAATTTAAAAAACTAACTTTTCACACATAAGAAAACTACTTTCAAGTTTTAATCTAACTTTATCTATTAAAGAAGTCTCATAAATGAAAACATAATTTTTCTGACTCAAAAATACTACTCTTGGCATCCAAAAATCTCATCTTTGATAGTTTGAAAATACCTTACGGTATGAAAATTATAAAAATCAATTCTTATAATTAATCTAAAGCATAATTTTCAATAAGTTAATGGGTGTAACACATTAACATGGTGATTTAAACTTCACCATGAGCTTCTAATGAGCTCACCGAGTTTATGTGTATGTAACGCTCCCTATCTAGATACTGACAAAATGCCATTGAGACTTTTCGGATAGAATCTAATCTATATGCATATTCACTTTTGAAACAAGCTAAATCCCTTTCAAATGCATGGACAAGTTAAAGGATGATGAAACTTTAATCAACCATGGCTTATATTAGGTAAAAGCGAATATTCCTTTGAGTTTTCGCTACCTGAAGATAAAAATTAAATCGTTCCTATAGTTTTGTTATTAGAAACCACAACCAAACTTAACCAGTTACATACGGTCAAACAGAAATCCACAAATTAGAGGATATTGAATGGGTATATTTTACTTGCTGTCTTACAAAGCCACAGAACATATACATAAATATTATAGTACTAAAGAAATATTATTTACTTTTCAAGTAATAATAAACAAATGCTGTAAACAATACAGTTATTTATGATAGTTTATAAGCTACTAAATACAAATTCGTACACATATTCCTCTATGTATTACACCAGTTGCTATTTAATAGACTGGTACGCTTACTGAATGATGAATATAATTAGTTGTAGTCTAGTTTCAGAATATATAATTGCCTTTAAAAAATCTACCTACATTTGTATATTTCATGATTGTATTTACATAGTTCATCTATCACTAGCAAGCAAATTAAAATATCAACAATCGTAAAATTGCATTCGCCAACAGGAAAAGTATTTTTACTAATAATTAATTGCATGCGATTAAGGGGTGGGTATTTAAATGGGAAAACAAATATTTAACAGAATAAAAGGACACTGAGTATTTTATTTATATTCTTTTTTATAACATCCGTTACTGCTACCGTAAGTGCAGCAAATTGCTGGAATGGAAAAGGGAACCTTGATAAGGGGAGTTTCAACGAAAACTGTAGTGGAAGTGTAAATCTCGGCTTTTTTAATGGAAAAAATAACGTTAACTTGAACGTTGGCAACCAAACATGTGGATGTGGAGACCAAACATCACCGCCACCAAGCACTAAAAATAAATTTACTGATATTGCTTATGCTACTAAATCAGAAACACAAAAACTTGATATATATCTGCCAAATGAAGGAAAAGATCCTTTCCCTGGAATTATAGCATTCCACGGAGAGGGATTTTCTGAGGGCGATAAGAGTGGTGATTATACAGATCATATGTTACAGGGCTTAAATCATGGTTATGCAGTGGTAACTGTTGATTATCGTTTGAGTGGCGAAGCTAAATTCCCAGCAGCAATAAATGATGCAAACGCATCTATTCGTTTTATTAAAGTTAATGCTGCTCAATATAATTTAAATCCAAATAAGATTGCCCTATGGGGCATTTCAGCAGGTGGAAATCTTGCATCTCTTGCAGGCACAACAGGTGACATAAACAATTGCTATGATACATCTCTCGGCAATGCAAACGTTTTGGATAATGTCACAGCCATGGTTGATTGGTTTGGGCCTACAAATTTTGGTGTTATGGATAAACAATTAACAGAAAGTGGAATTAGAGAGCAAGTAGGTGGGGTTCAATTTTAGAATACCGAAGATTCTTTTCCATCACAATATTTAGGGCGAAATATCTCAAAGGTACCAGATCTGTGTAAACAGACAGAGCCTACGACTTATATAACTTCAACGTGCCCCCAATTTTTGATTCAGCATGGCACACTGGATTCAGTAGTTCCAAAATAGCAATCAGTTGACCTCCAGCTGCAATCGCAAAAGAAATCGGACAGGACAAAGTAACCCTTATATTACTTGACGGTGCAGGCCACGACATAGACCCCTTTCTTTTACGTAATAGAACAATCCACTATGGTGGAGAATTCGACACTGCTGAAAATATGGATAAAGTGTTTGCATTCCTAAATAAGTATATGAAATAATTATGCCCACTTTGAAAACCCCTGAATAGTTCTCACAAAAGCTTTGAAAAAAAGTTGCTGAAAAGCCGGGAGTAAAAACGAGAGTGGAAAACTTTACTCATTAATATGATGCAAAATCAAGCAAATAAAAATAATTGCCTATCAAATAGCGACTCACTTAATTAAATTTGAGCCAAAAAAGTTATGTTTCTATTGTTTCATTGTTGCACAGTTTTCTGTGTGAAAAGCTATGTATTTTAGGGAGTTTTGCCTTATATTTTGGAGATATTTGACTTGAAATTACACCATATTATATAGATTTTATTAAAATAACTGTAGCTCCATGATCCTAAAAAGTTATTGTTTTCATCAAAAATGAGGTAAAATAGTCAAAAAAACAAGGTAAAACCTGGAAAAGAGCTACGTTTTGTCATAAAATGTAGCCATTTCTCGTGCTTCGATTTTGATCTAAGAGTCAATCAGAAAAGTCATTATATATGTTGAAAAGTTACAATAGATCTATAATATCGAGCATCCGTTTCGATTGAGTATATTGCCAATAGTAAAAGTTATAGCAGATAACCACTTTTCGGATAGGCTCTTGGTCAGCCAACATAAGAACCCCTTAAACTTTAATCATCCGACCTGCATAATTTATATAAAAATTAGATTATTATTTATTCATCTATTGAATTTGAAGTAAAAGCAAGATCAATTCTATCATTCAAAATATGATAAATATCATCATATTGTATGATAGGAACCTGAATTTTTCAAATCCAATCGACGAAAGAACACGTTGGTCCAATTTTTCCTCAAATTTGAGGCTATTTGAAAGGCCTATAAAACTTATGAATTGCCTTCCAGTAAATTTACCATTTGAAATAGCTCTAATAAATGAATAGAGTATATCATCAGATTTCAAAAAATCTATTTCATCAAGAATAACAATTAAGGCTGTATTTATTTCATTTATTAAAAAATATAATATCTCATAATAATAATCCATTGAATATACAGATCTTTTAACCTTAGTTTTTGGATCAAGATATTCAATAAACTTGAACAAAACTGCATTTGTGTATAGACTTCTTTACAGGAGATGCAGATCCAATTTACATTTATATCTATTGGATCATGCTCTAAATTATCCATTAGTGCCCTTAAAACATATTTAGAAGTTGTCGTCTTCCCACAACCAGGCGAACCAGAAATAAGAGCATTATTAGGCGACCAAGAATAAATAAAGGTTTCATTAGAGATGCTAATTCCTGAATCTGAATATCCCTTCCTATTAATATCGAAGGCAGATAGTCATAAGTTAACGAATTATAGCACAACTTTGAATACCATGTTATTGATTTTTCCGACTTGAATGATGAACAAAGAATGGACGGCAACAAACATAAGAAAATATAAATCGAGATTCCATATTTTTGGAGAATTATATATTAATAAAACGATGAACAAATTTGCCGAAAAATATTTAAAAAATTCATGCGAAGAAAAAAAATCAGAGTAAATCGAAATCCTTCATACTTGTAGCATTTTAAAAGCAGAGATTTTCAACGCTTTTGTCGCAAAAATAACATGTCACCATGCTACCTTATATCCGAAAACCGTGTCCTGACATCCTTGACATAGCCCAGAACTCTCGAATTCCCTCATGAACACTTCGTTTCTGAATTCATCTTCGTCTACTCTCTCCGCACAGGATGGGCACCTACAGTCTTCAACAATCGCAACTTCTTGCCAAAATCCTAATTCTCTTAGAAGGTTTCTTTTTTCGATATTCATGTCCACCACCTATACAATTCCATAATAAAAGATCTCCTTATATAAAGCATCGTTTCCATGCCACCAAACAAAAAATTAGATGCAAAAACACAGGTGGCTTCATTTTATTGGCTCAAATGCTGAATTCTCTGCGGTATAAGTATCAACATACGATTCATGCCCGCAATGCTTACATTTAATATTCTAACCCTTAATTTAAGGATCTTGCTCGCGAATTATTATAAAACAAAAGTAGTAGATCCTTCCAAAATCTTATTCTCATTTTTGATGGATCTTACCTGTGAATATAATAATGTGCAAAACCATTATAAATCTATTGGCTGGTTAAATCCTTGTTTTAATAGTACCCATTATATATACCAATTCACCAATCGAAAAGGCTATTTCATTAAAACTTGAGATGGACATTTACTTAAGATATATGTTCAAATGTCATAATTAGATATTTTGTATAAAATTCATTTGGCCTATAAAATTGACCATATCTAACTTATTAAATTTATGATATTCCTTTAATTTATAATATTCACTAAACATAGAGCATTTCGATGAACCTCTTATTTTCACGAGTCATTTATATACCATCCATAAGCATATGATAAAATTTAGGAGTTTATCGAAATTCTCTATACAATAGTTATATATTCGACATTCTACAAACGTATAAGGTACATAATTTATTTGCCTATTTAGCCACTATTAATTCATTAAAAGTTAGATTAATTTTTAAGCTCCTGTCATATTGAGAAAATATATGGCATTCTTGTGTACATCCGCAGAAAGTGGTATATATCTACCACAAATAGCTTTTCGATCAAACGAATTTTCCTTTCACTTTCTATCCCCCTTAAAAAGGAGGTTTTCTGAATTACAAAACATATAAAAGCCTGTTCACTTGAAGATGGACATATTCAAGAAATAAGCCTTATTGACCCTTATACTGTATCTTACAAGGGCATTTATGCAGTCTGTGATGCAAAAAATGAATATGCTGAAATAATTGAGCACACCAACTGCTTCAGCGGAGCAGCTTGGTCTCTCTACCATTACTCAAAAGCTCCCCTTGTCCTGAAAGCCCGTTCAACTGGGAATATGATCCGCTATTTCATAAAAATTGGCGCCTCAAAACTGGAACTCAAATCATCAGTCGGAGCCGCAGGCATCGAATCCGTTATCGTACGGGGGAATGAAGTAGAGATCACCTATATAGGGTTAGGAGGTGGAGGTGTGGGTGCAACCCGTTGTAGAGCATTTGCGAATGGAGTTATCAGTTACAAGATTTCAGAATCCGGTGGAGAGAAATATGCCAGAGGAACCATTGTGGTACCCCGCAGAGATCGTGTCCTCATAGGTGTAGATGACACAGACTCCAAGGATGTAGGTGCTACCTGGACCCTGACTCATAATATAGCAAAAGAACTAGACTGCCAGGAAGCCATTTATCTCTCCCATTCTCTTGTGCAGCTCTTCCCTGTCCCGGAAAGAACTCAGAACTGTATGTCTACAGTGCTTGAATTTGGTTGTGTGGACCAGAAAACAAAATTAGTGCTAATAGAATCCTTCAAAAAAGCCCTTCAGAAATATAGTGCCTCTAGCCAGACAGGAATGGTTGTTCTTTCTGATTTCTATGCCAGAGAATTATACGGATTCAGCAATCGCTGTCGGATTGAACGGGTCTCGAAAGCTGATGCTTTGCACTGTGTCGAAGAAAACGGCGTGGAAATCCTGCTTGAAGGCAATGGGGTAATAGGTGCACTTGCCTCTTTGCCCTGGTTCGGGAAGCCTGAAGAATCTATAATTCCAGGTACTGAAATCAAACCTATGAGAATGCAAAAAATTAAAAATGGCATTCAATTGGACAAGAACCAATAGATGATCTTGTCTGTTAGTTATTGATCAAGAATGAAAAAAAGAGTGCTAGATAGAAATTTAAAGAAAATATAGAGATTTTTAAGTTCATGTTTTTAGTAACTCTCAGAGACGATCTTGAATAGAAACCGTAAAATAGGGAGCTCATACAGAATTTAAATCCAAAATATTTTATATTCCAACAACGAGGAATAAGCTTGAAAGAAAATGCAGAAGAATGCAACGGGTTCAAAGCCCTTTACCTTGCAGCGCTTGACAGTAATGTCAGCCTGGTAACAGGTGTCCCTGGGTATCCTATCAACTCCCTTATGAAGCTTTTTTTGGATAAAACCATCGGAGAGGGAGGGGGAGAATCAAGAACCGCAATTTTAAGAGCAAGTCATTCCGATAAAATGTGCAGTTCAGCTTATAGTGCCAGATGGCTCACAAATGAAAAAGTTGCCTTTGAAATTGCTCTGGGAGCATCAATTTCTGGGAAAAGGAGCCTTGTTATTGTAAAGCATGTTGGAATGAACATTCTTTCGGATCCCCTTATAACCTCCGTTACGCATACCATAGGAGCTGGCCTTGTTATAATTGTAGGAGATGACCCGGGGGCTAAAGGCTCACAGAATGAACAGGACTCCCGTTGGTACGGCCGGATAGCTGAGATCGTAGTGTTTGACCCAACTGATCCAGATACTGCATACAGGGCTTTAAGAAGAGCCTACGAGCTTTCGGAAGAGACGAAGACTCCGGTTATCCTTAGGGTCACTCAAAGCTTTGGAAAAAACGAAGGAAAAATAAAGCGCCTCCCCAGATCTTCATCCATTCCTCCTGAATTCGATCGCTCTATTTGGAAAAGCCGGATGGTTGTAAAACACCAGCTATTTCACTCCATAGTCTACCCTTTACTGGAAACCGAAGCTGAGAATACTGACTTGAATAGAACAATATTGATGCCAGAAAAAAAAACAAAATACAGCTTAGGATCTAGAAGGATAGGAATCATTTCCTCGGGTTTTACGTCTTCAATAGTGGAAAAAATACTGAAAAAACGAGACATTTACTGTGAAATTTCTCATCTATCACTTAACCTTGTAAATCCACTTCCCATTAGAAAAATTGGGACATTTCTGAGAAATAATCAAATATTACTTGTAGCCGAAGAGTCCGAGCCCTTCATAGAAGAACAGATTCGGATCGCAGGTAGAGTACGTGGTAAAAAAACTGGGCACCTTCCATATGGACAAATTATGCCTGAATATATAGAATTTGCCCTTGAACATATAGATGAGGAGGAAATTTCAAAATCTACAGATACTGCTTTTTCCAAATTATCTACTGAAGGAAGGGTAACTATCTGTGATAACTGCCCTTATCTGCCGCTATATCATTTCCTCAGCACGAGTAACGTGTGGATTGCGGGAGATATGGGTTGTTCCGTCCGGAGCGCACCTGAGCCACTTGCAGCAGTTGATGTTAGCTTTGCCTTGGGCTCTGCAATCTCTGTTGCCTGTGGATTTGAGAAAAAAGGCATCGCAGTAATCGGAGATTTTGCACTGGCCCACTCAGGTATCCTGGGACTCCTAAATGCCGTAACTTTCGGATGCGATATGCTTGTACTCGTACTCCAGAACGATGTTGCAGCAATGACTGGGGGTCAGGAAGCTCCTGATATAAGAAAAGTGGTGGAGACAATAACTCCCGACGTTTCAGTCTTTAATATCGATGAAGGAAAAAGGGTGGAAAAAATAGAGACTGAAAAAGAAATTGGATCTAAAATAAAAGAACAGATCCTTAATCCCGTGCTTTCTGAACTGATTCAAACAAAACTTGCACTACCTGGGATTTCTGTAATATACTTAAAGGGGAAGTGCAGAAAATATTGATTATAGAGCCCATTGTTAGATATATCCTTTAAGTTTTTTTAAATCAACTTTTTAGCCTGATTTTTTGCAACCAAAGTGGCATGAAAGTGCATAAGGATATAGTCCGCACATAATCTCCTAGTCATCTTTTCCTATAATTGTGATTTCTAATAATTATTTTTATACGTGTCTCAACGATCTTCCATTTTTTAATTTCTCTCTTCTAATGCCCTTTTTCATCTTTGTACATTTTGTCATTTGTAGTCAAATGTCATATAATTTGAGCAATTTCCCTTGCTAGAGCAATATTGGCTTTGCGTGTTCAATTGATTTCTTTTTCCGGTTAAAAAAATGTTTTTAATTTGCTATTTTTTTTGCTGCTGCCTGAACAATTTGCGTGAGAACCTACCTTTCTACCTTGGTCCTTTTTTTGTAATTCTCCAGTTGAGAATTTATCAGCAGACTTGTACACATTCGGAACAACAACAAGCTATGAAGCAAGTTTATCCACTTGATAAAAATCCTTGAAATTGCTTGTTGCAGCAATTAGAGTTAA
>Ga0182014_10002262_pt1 | contig 24360 bp, 24 predicted proteins | sample 612S2DmetaG_FD_120489 | JGI IMG/M metagenome (GOLD analysis project Ga0182014, IMG submission 120489) | Permafrost microbial communities from Stordalen Mire, Sweden - 612S2D metaG | ecosystem: Environmental > Terrestrial > Soil > Wetlands > Permafrost | place: Sweden: Stordalen | collected...
GCGTCGGCCTTCTCATCGCATGCATCGGCGGCGCGCTGTTTTTCGCACGCACCTACGTCGAGCGGCGCAAGGCCGGGCGAATCGCCAAATTCCAGGATCAGCTGGAAGGGTCGTTGCGTACGATCGCGGGCGGGCTGCGCGTCGGACTCGGCATCCAGCAAGCGATCGTGATGGTCGGCGAGCAAAGCCGCGATCCTGCACGGTACGAGTTCACGCGCGTGATCGGACTCACCAACATGGGCATGAGCATCTTCGACGCTTTCGATCAGCTCGCGCAGCGCATGAGCAATCCCGAAACGGGGATGCTGGCGCGGGTGATTCGCGTTCAGGCGCAGACCGGCGGCGACCTCGCAAGCGTGCTCGAAAACCTCGCCGACACCATCCGCGACCGCCGCCGCCTCACTCGCCGAGTGAGCGCGATCACCGCGCAAGGCCGCGCGACCGGGTGGCTGCTGGGTCTGATACCGATCGGCGTCGGCCTCTTTCTCGTCGTCGCGGAGCCGCAGTTGCGAGACGCGTCGCTGCACACCCCGCTCGGACAGATCTTCCTGGCGACGTCGCTCGGACTCGACGCTTTGGCGATCGTCACGCTCATGCAGCTCACGAAGCTCAACGCCTGATGGCGGCCATGAGCCCGATCGTCATCGCGATCGTCGGAGCGATCTCGGTGTTCCTGATCGGCGCGTCGCTGATACCGGCTCGTAGCCTGCTTTCGAAGCGCCTCGAGCGCCTCGAACAGATTCCGGCACGGTCGGTGCTGACGCGCAACACGATGATCGAACAGGTCATCTCGAAAGAGCATCGCTCAAATCAGCAGCGCTGGCTGCTCGAAGCCGGCTGGTACCGCGTCTCGCCGACCGCAATGTCGATTCGAGTCATCGGCTCGATCGGGGTCGGCATCGCGGTCGCCATATTGTTGCTGCTGGCGCTCGGTACCCAGTGGTATTCGCTGTTGCTGGCCGTTCTCGTAGCGCTCCTCGCCTGGCGCGCCCCCTACATCGTGCTGGGGCGGGCGATCAAGACGCGGCGCGAAGACATCTCCCGCCGGCTGCCGGATTTTCTCGATCTGCTCTCGTCGTCCGTTGCTGCCGGACTCTCGCTCAACTCGGCAATGATTCAAACGGCGCCTGCCATAGAAGGCGCGCTGCGGCAAGAACTCGACTCTTGCCTTTCCGAAATTCGGCTCGGACGCGCGCGCACCGATGCGTTGGTGGCGATGGCGGATCGCATGAACGAGCCGCAAACCACCACCATGGTGACGGCATTGGTCCAAGCCGAGAAGCTGGGCTCGAACATCGCGCAGGTACTGCAAGCGCTCGCGAAAGACACCCGCGAGCGGCGCTGGACGTCGGCTGAAGAACGCGCGGCGCGTTTGCCGATTCTGATGCTCCTTCCGATGGCCCTCTTCATGCTGCCGTCGCTGTACTTGATGATCTTCGGTCCGGTCGCCGCGTATCTCTACGCGCAGCAGCACCCATGACGACGGTAGTTGCGCTGCAAGCCGCCGCCGCGGCGGTCCTCTGCGGCGCTGTTGCCTGGTGGGGCAGCGTGCTCGGTGCGAGGCTGGCTCGTGCACAGCCGCCACTCGACGATGCACCGCCACCGGTGCGCTATCGGCAGTGGCCGTTCGTCGTGCTCGGAAGCATCGTTGGTGCGGCGTCGGCGCACGATGTCGCGACCCCGGAGGTGCTGCTGATCGCGGTCGTGATCGGCTTACTGGCCGCCTGCGCCGCCGCTGACCTGCGCTGCGGAATCATTCCGGATCGGTGCAGTCTGGGTGTTCTCGCACTTGTTCTCATTGTATCCGGTTTTCGCCACGACTGGTACCCGGGGATCGGCGCAGCGGTGCTCGCGGTCGCCTTCGCTTGTACGGCTCTCATTTCACGCGGTCGCGGCATGGGTTGGGGCGACGTCAAACTTGCCGCGGCCGGTGGGGCACTGCTGGGTCCCGCCGATGCAGCGCTGGCATTTGCCGCTGCCGCGATGCTCGCATATGCGCTGGCGCTTCGAGCCGGGCGCGCGTCGCAGCCGATCGCCTTCGGACCCTATCTCGCCGCCTCGACTGCAATCGCCCTCGCCTTTCAGAGGCCGGTGTAGGATCGTGAGCTTACTCAAGAATGCCCTCACGGGACACGTCATTGCCACGCGCGTCGACCGCGCCGATTCGTTTCTGCACCGCGCGCTCGGCCTGCTGGCGCGACCACGGATTCGGCCTGACGAAGGCCTATGGATTGAAAATTGTTCGGCGATTCATACGCTGGGCATGCGCTCGTCGATCGACGTCATCTTCATCGACGGCGACCGGCGGGTCGTGCGCGTCGCCCCGCGCATCGCGCCCTTTTGCGTCGTGCTCACGTGCCGCAAAGCCCGCTCCGTAATCGAACTCGGCGCGGGTGCGCTCGAACTGAGCGAGGTCCTCGTCGGCGACCTGCTCGAACTCGTCGGCGCCTAGCCGTTCGTGCGAATCGCCGTGAGACTACCGAGCAGCAGGCGCGCGGGAACCGAAGCCGGCGGAGCGGGGGCTCGGACCGGCGTGCGCCGCTCTTCCGCGAGCCCCGAGCAGACCGTCTCGAACATGCCCACATATTCGGCCACGCGCGACGTCAACGCAGCGTCCACAGATTCTGAAGCAAGCAGCGAGCCGCCGTAGATGCGTTCCGCGGCGCGGAGATGGCGCATGCGGCCGGCTCGCTCACCAACGGCCTCGTCGAGCTGCGCACATCGCACGTGCTCTCGAAAGCGCCGCGCATCGACGTGCACGTGCTGCAAGTCGAGCGTTACAACGCCGCGGCTCGTGAAATAACGGTCGACATCATCGCCCACAATTGCGGCAAAGGCGCGGCGCAAACGGCAGAGCGTCGAACGCACCCCCTGTGATGCGACCGCCGCAGGCAGTCCGGGCCAAAAGGCTTTCTTGAGTTCGGCGCGCGTCGCGCTTCCGTCCGCGGCCAGTGCCAGAAAAACGAGGACGCTTTGATCGCGCCGGCGACCGAACACGACGTCGTTCGTGCCGATGCGGCACTGAAAGCGGCCGAGGAGCGTCACCGACAACGGCTCGAGCAGCGACTTCGCTTTCGGCTGAACCGCTGCGTCTATGACCAATCGGCCGAGCAAACGAAACGGCGTGAGGCGCGTGCGCGTCCGCACGATCGGACAGCCCGCGCGTTCCAATTTGGCTAAGACCGGTTCCGATGACGCACCGCCCGCGGCGATCGACTCCATGAACCGGCGCCGCAGCATGGCGTCCGGGCAACTGTCCGATGCGACGTATTCGAGCATCAAATCCGCGTTGCGTTCGCTCCAGCGTTCGAATGCGCCGACGAGATACGGTTGCCGTTCCGCGGCGTCACGGACGATCCAGGTCAGCGCGAGCGGCCAGCCGTCCGTGACGTGGAGCAAGTCCGTCAGGTCGTCGGGCTCAAACGCGACGCCGCGGGAGATCGCGATCTGCTCCGCTTCGGCGAGGGTGAATGCCAAATCCGACGTTCCGACGACGCGCACGCGGCCGCTCGCGGCAAGGGCACCCGGGTTGAGCAAACGCGGCGACCGGCCGGCGACGGCGATTCGCAGACTCGGATGAAGCCCCTCGGTCATCGTCCGTACGAGTTCTTCAAGTGCCGCGGGGTCCGCGCGATCGGCATCATCCACGATGAGCCACGGCGCCCCGACGGCGGCTGCCAGCCGCTCCCGCAGATCGCCGACGGAGCGGATATCCCGGCCGCGGCAGATGACGCTTCCCGGCGCGCCGGCGACCAACGCGTTCAGCAGCGCCGACTTGCCCATCCCCATTGGGGCACACAGCGCGACGGCGCCGCCTGGTTTGACGTCGTCGAAAGCGGGCTGAAACCGCCCGCGGAGGATACATTGCGTCATCGCTCCAACCCGCGGAGCGCCGCTTGTTCCATCGTTGCTCCAAGCGCAAGATGCGGTGCCCGGTCGCCGCTTTGCCAGGGGGTCAAGGATACGCTATCACGCTTGCTCGTCCGTGCCTATCGTGAAAAAACGGGGGGGTTCCCGGGCAGGACGACACCGATTTTGCTCCGCCCACGATGCCGCATCGTGCAGCGACCCCGCTTCATACGAGTCGACTCATCAACTTCAGGTGCGGGTATGCTCTGCCCACGCGCTAACTGGCCGCTTCGCGCGCTATTGCTTCACGGTACCGGCTGCTCCACGCGGTAGCGAGCGTCGATCGGATTGGCTGTCGTGGATGGGCGCTCCGAGATGCTCCACGCAGGTCACAATGGCGCGATCCAAGTTCTCGTTGCACAAAGAAAGCGAGACGGGTGCTCGTTGCATTGAAGAAAGCCGACGGTGGGACTCGAACCCACGTTTGGTTGCTTACAAAGCAACTGCAGTCGCCGCTGTGCCACGTCGGCCTGAGGATATCTCATTCCGTAACGACGGGTGGCTGTCCCTCGACTGCGCTCGGGATGACATTGGGGGCCGGGGTAGGACCGGGTTCGATTCGGGCCGTACTGTAGGCGGTCGACCTCGTGGGTAGGTGGTCGAGTGGTTAAAGGCACCAGGCTGTAAACCTGGCCCGCTTAACGCGGTACGTTGGTTCGAATCCAACCCTGCCCACCAGTCCGGACGCGCGCCGTTTCCGCGGCGCGCGTCTGACGGACCGGAACGCAAGCGAGCGAGGGAAGGGCCTTGACCATGAAAGCCGTCGCGTTTCTGCTGACGCTTCTTTTGCTGCCGCTTTCGAGTGTAGCGCAAACGCCGGCGCCGCCCGTCGTCAAGGTGCTCATGAACCCCCAGGTGATCTTCACCTTTCCGGTGATGGTGGGGATCGACAAGGGCTTCTTCGCGCAAGCCGGCGTGAACGTTCAGGCCGTCATTCATAGTGGCTCGAGTCAGACGATCATCCCGTCGCTGGCGCGTGGTGATATCGACGTCGCCACGATTTCGGCGAATCCCGGTTTCTTCAACCAGTTCGCACAAGGCTTCGATGCGAAGCTCATCGCCTCGTCGAACTCGAGTCGCAAGGGCTGGAATCCGGCGGTGTGGCTCGTCGTGCGCCAGTCGGATTGGGACGCGAAAACGATTCGGCAGCCGCGCGACCTGCGCGGCAAACACTTCGACGGCGCAACGCCGGGTGGTGAAGGCTGGTATCTCGCGCGGCATCTGATGACCAACGCCGCGCTGACACCGGCCGACATGACGTTCAGCGAGCGTTTTTCGACCGCCGGCGACTGGCTCGCATCGCTGCGCAACGTGAACGACGTGCAAGCGGCGTACGAACCGACGGTGACGCAGCTCGAACAGCAGAAGGTCGGACATCGCTGGATTTCGATCACCGACGTCGATCCGAGTTACCAAGAGAGTTTCTTGGCCGCCTCGGCCAAAACGCTGAAGGCGAAGCCGGATGCGATTCGCCGCTTCCTGATCGGTTACGTCAAGGCGTGTAAGTACATCGCCGATGCGAACGGCAAATGGACGCCCGACATGATCGCGATCATGGCCAAGTGGACGGGCCTCGCGCCCGATCTGGTCGCGGCGATTCCGTCCCCGGTGTACACCGGTGAATACGGAACGATCCACGTTGCATCGCTCGAGGAAGTCCAGCGTTTCTGGCACCTCTACGGTTTGGTGCCCACCGAACAGCCGATCGGCACGCTGATCGACACGACGTTCATCACGGCGGCCCAAAAGGCCGCGGGCGTTACCGTCCCGGCCCACCCTTAGCGCGCGAGTTCGCTTTTCATGCGCGCTTGCAAGTCTGCCCACGACGCCGGCCTACCGAGATCGTAACCTTAACCACCCGAAAAGCGCTGAAATTCTTGCGAAGTACACCGGACTTGGCCCGGGGTTGATCGCTTCGACCACACGCGCGCAGTATGGCGAGCGGCTGACACCGGCGTCCATACAACCGATGATCGACATGGTGGCGAAGTATGGCCATTTTGCACCGTTTCCCGCCAATGTTTTCATCTACGCTGAGCCCGTAAACCCGTACCTCGCCGCGCGTGCCGCCGTCGATAACCGAGCGCTGCGGATTCGGCCGACGTTTCAATAATAGCTATAGGCCCGGACTAACGGAGCTCGGCTTATGATACTATTTGAGGGTTAATGCCAGCTTAGTTCATTTTCGCGTGTTCATCCGGCGAATGCGGGCTTAGTTTAAGAAAAACCAAGCGATGCGAGCAGACAAGCTTGCCGTCGCCACCTTTTGGAGAACGGGCATGCGCACTGATTCCACGAAAACCACAGATATTCCATCTGCCGCTATCGATCTTGGCGCCGTCAAAGCCCGGCAAAACGCGGCTTGGGCGACGGGCGACTATGCTGTCGTCGGGACGACGTTGCAAATTGTCGGCGAGCAACTCTGCGAATCCATTGACATTCGCGCGGGCGCTAAGGTCCTTGACGTTGCGGCCGGCAACGGGAATGTATCGCTCGCCGCAGCTCGGCGCTGGTGCGATGTTGTCGCGACCGACTACGTGCCCTCGCTACTCGATCGCGCCCGCCAACGGGCCGAAGCCGAACACCTTACTATCGAGTTTCGCGAGGCCGACGCCGAGGCTCTTCCGTTTCCCGATGAAACCTTCGATGCCGTCGTCTCAACATTTGGTGTGATGTTTACGCCAGATCAGGAACGCGCAGCATACGAACTGATTCGCACGTGCAAACATGGCGGCAAGATCGGTCTTGCGAACTGGACACCGCCCGGCTTCATCGGCCAGCTCTTCAAAACGATCGGCAAGTACGTACCGCCCGCGCCGGGTGTGCAGTCGCCGGCACTCTGGGGAACGCGCGCTCGAATCGCCGAATTATTCGAATCGAGTGCCTCGTCAATTGTTTCTGCTGAACGCTACTTCGTGTTTCGATATCGCTCGCCTCAGCATTGGATCGACGTCTTCAAGACCTACTATGGTCCGCTCAACAAGACGTTCTCCGCTCTCGAACCGCCTGCGCAACGCGCATTTGAACGAGACCTCATAGACCTCATCGCGCAGTTCAATCGTTCAGGTGATGAAACGGTTGTCGTGCCGAGCGAGTATCTTGAAGTCGTCGCCACGCGCTCTTCCTAACACCCACAGCCTCCGAAGTACGTTACTTCAATAGTTCGTCGGCGGGAAAACCGTTGGCAATGATGTGGTATTTTGCGGCTGCGTCAATCACCGGGCGAGATGCTCCGACCGGGGAGGCAGGGACGCCCCACACGCTCTCCCGTGTACCCGGCGTGTGCGGTTGCCCCGGAAGTAGAAGCGGTGCGGCCGTGCGAATCGCTAACGCCATAGTCGCCAGCACCAAAGATGTGGAGATCTCATGCCCCGATTCATGGTCGAACGGACGTTTCCTGATGGTTTGCATATCCCGAGTAACACAGCCGGCGCGCAAGCCTGCCTCACTGTCGTCGACAAGAACGCCGGCAATGGCGTTACCTGGGTGCACTCGTACGTCTCAGCCGACAAAACCAAGACGTTTTGCATCTACGACGGCCCGAACGAGGCGGCAATCCGGGCCTCGGCTCAGGCGACGGGCCTTCCGGTGGATTCGATAACGCCGGTGACGGTGCTGGACCCGTACTTCTACCACGAGGACTGATATGTTGAGCAGGCCGGGCTAACCTGGCCGTCCGATTGTTTCAGGACGCTGGAATACGGACGGGTCACCGGTCGGCGCTGTTATGGGCTATGGGGCTTTGACCTCGTCGTCTAGCATCGGCGCCGGTGACCGACGAGAGCGAGATCGAACGGTATCATAGGCGCCCCTTTTTAGGGTCAGCTTACATCATCAGCACGATCAGCAATCGCTCCGGCGTCGAGGAGGCGACGGTCATGATTCTCGGTCTCGATGTGCCAAAGAACGACTTTGGCTTAGGACATATAAACCGGGCTAAGCCGAGCTGGTCGCTCGCGCTCGGGTGATCTCCGCTAAGGTCATAGGGGAGGGTTGTGGGAAGAAGCGTGAGTCTCAGAAGCAATGCCCGGGCGTTAGACGAATTTACCGATTCCACGGAGCCGAGAACCATTAAATCAACGGCATCGCGAACTGCCCGGGCCCAAATCTGTGCTGCATCAGCACTCGGCTCGGCGGCCTCACATGCCGCAAGTTGATCCATTGCCGCCACGCACCGCTCGCTGCGCGGATACATCATTGATGCAAGTAGTTCCAATTTGAGATTTAAATCGCTCGGATGGAGTTGAGCATTGCGTTGCGCGAGTCGATGTGCCAGAAACGCACTCAGATCGGCGCAGATCGTACTAGTTAATTCAAGATCGGGATAAAAGTCCGAGTCAACTGGCAATCGCGATCAGGTTATGATCCGTGGCATCCGATATGAGCGAGCGCGTGTACATATCGAAGATGCGAAGGGCGTACGCAACCGCAAGATCATCTATGGCAAGACGAAAGCCGAACTTGAACGCAAGGTGAAGGCTGCACTCGCGACTCCGGCACGGACTGCTGAAGCCTCGAAGATGACCGTTGAAGCGTACTTTGTTGACCGCTTCTTACCCGGTGCCAAGTCAACAATCGCTCCGGCCACATACGCTTCGTACAAGAACGCAGTGGACACTCGAATCGTGCCTGGTATTGGAAAGGCGAGATTCGCCTCGCTTCAGCCGGACAACGTTCGCGCGTGGATCGCTGAGATGACCGACGAAGGCGAGGGTGCTCGCGCCGACCAGATTGCAGTCGCGATACTCAAGCGTGGTTACAATCGCGCCGTTGAAGACGGGCTACTCGCGTCCAGCCCTGTTAGCCACGTGAAGTTGCCCAAGGCGGAGATGCGCGAACAGTACATCCTGGACCTCAAGGAAACGATTCACTTTCTTCGCACTGTCCGGCTGTCCAATGCCGATGCGAAGTGGTTCCCGCTTATGTACTGTGCTGTGAGCCTCGGAATGCGCGAGAGTGAACTCTTCGGGCTGAGGTGGGACAAAGTTAACATGATCAGCCATAGGGTGAGAATCCTCGAACAGTCCGGTCCCCTGTCAGATGGCAAGACTCTTGGTCAGGTCGTCCTCAAGACGCCGTCATCGAAGCGGACTCTGTACCTCGATCCGGCAACGGAACGCGTTCTGAAGATACAGATCGGTAAGGACCGGCACTTCGTGTTCCCTAACGCGTGAGGCGGCTATCTCCTGAAGCGTACGATCAGTGCAACGGTCTTCCCCCGGCTGCTGCGCGAGGCTGGCTTGCCGACGAACGGGACGGTTTGGTTTCATCTACTCCGGCACGTCGCGTCCTCGCTGCTATCGTCGGAGGACGTGGCCACGCCGAAGATCGACAAGTGGACAGGACACCAAGTTAGCGGGATCGCGGGCAAGTACATCAAAATCCACGATGCTGACATGGAGAAGATCGCAGGGACGATGCAACGGATACTCCGTCCGGTCTTCAAGAAGGGTTAATAAACGGGTTAATTCGAAGACTTTATCCTCGAAGAACCGGGGGAAACTCAGTAATATCAGGGGTTCGCGGGCGTTGCATAATGGTAATGCCCTTGCCTTCCAAGCAAGAGTCGCGGGTTCGATTCCCGCCGCCCGCTCCAGTTTTCAACGGGAAAAGTTGCCGTTTTGGGGCCGCGGTTGCCATTCGGTTGCCGTGCGCCGATTGTAACTGGGCAGATTGCCCAGTTGCCGCGACCCGCGCCAGTTGCTCGTCGATCCCGCGCACCGCATCGCGCCCGGCGCCTTCGACCGCATGCGCGTAGGTGCGCAACGTCGTCGTGATCTCGGAGTGACCGAGCAACTTCGAGACCGTCGCGACGTCGGCGCCGCTGGCGATCAGGCACGATGCGTACGAGTGCCGGGCCGCGTGCAACTTGGTGAGTTCGAGGCCTGCACTCTTGGCACTCCGAGCGAACGCTTTATAGATGCTGTTCGGGTTGTAGTGGCCGCCCGCCGCGGGCGTAAAGACGTAGCCGTCATCCTGGTAGAATCCGCCGGACTTCAACTTTTCGGTCGCTTGGATTTTCCGCTGACGGCGTAACGCTTCGAGTGCGAGATCGGGGAGGTCGATGCGCCGAACCTCGTGCCCCTTCGGGTCCTTCAGCCAGAGCCGGCCGGGAATCTCCGCATAGCTTCCGCGGACGGTTATCACGCGCTCGGGGATGTCGACGTCGACCCAGCGCAACGCCGCGAGTTCGCCGCGCCGCATTCCACCGGCGACCGCCAGTGCGATCAGTGGCCAGTGCCGCGAGTCTTCCATCTCCTTGAGCAACTTCGCGATCGCGGCCGGTTCGTGGGCCTGCGCTTCGCGCCGTTCAACCCGCGGCATGTCCTTGTCGCGCAGACTATCGGAGACGTTCCGCAAGAGCATGTCGAGGCGCACGGCCCATTCGAGTGCCGCGTGGATGCTCGACTCGAATGCCTTCGACAGCCTCCTCGTCATCGAGGATGCCGTCGACGTGCTGAGCGACCTCACGCACCGTGAACTGCTCGTGATCGTCACAACCCATGTGCAGCGCGATGAACTGGCCGAGACGCCGGAGTCGCGGCGGGCGCAGTTGCTGGCCGTTCACGATCGGCTCGTGATGACGCACGTAGCGACTGAGGCCGCGATTTGGGACGTCTCGAAATGGGGCCACGCGAAATTCGGTGACGGCGCCGGCGGACCCAGCACGCTGCGGATCGGCGACATCATGACCACGAACCCCAAAGACGCCCAAGACGCGCTGATCGCCGTTACCACCGGAGCGGCAGTCGACATCCTCGTCACGGACGAACGGACGCTCCCCAAACGCATCCAGCGCAACACCGACCGGCCGGAAGTACTCACCTTCGCGCAGTTCATGGAACGCATGCGCGCACTCGGGTAGATCGCGCCGGATTTTTTTGAGATTTTTGGTGAGCGAGGAAAAAGGGAACCCGCGGGCCCTCTCCATCGGCACTTTGGGGAAACGATCCGCGGCGAGACCGCCTGCGTGGGCGTCTTGCCGCGTTCGGTGCCCGTAGCGCGATCCTAGCCCGTTGCCGCGTGTGATCTCCCGCCGATCGACGTATGCGCAGCGAACAAGCCCTTGCAAGAGCAATCTGTGATGGGCAACACCTCCGCCCTCGATCGAGTGTAAGGTCGGGTGCCTAGGGCATAGACGAGCGGTGACGGACACACTTCCGCGCTGGGTCCGGGCAAAAACCTCCGGCCGCGCCCACCTCGACCTCGGCGAACGATCCTCCGAGAGCCTGCGGGTGCGGGGGGAACATATCATCGTTACCGCCTGCCGCGGTCACCTCACGCCGGACGCCGAAGTTGTCCCGGACGATTACCGACCCCGCTGCTCGAACTGCGCGCGCATCGTTTCGCAAAACGGCGGCGGCAAGCGCCAAACGCATAAGTCGAGGTTCGCCGCGTAAGGGCGCTCCGGAATCGCGCCAACAAACGCTGGAAAATTTGGCGAGCGAGCGGAGACGGCGCCCCCGGCCCCCCTCGCGATCGGTTCTGAGGGAAAACTTCCGCAATAGCCCCGACGGTTGTCGTTTGGCGGCCGCCAGACGGCAAAGCGGCCGTGTGAAGATCCTCCGCTACCCTTGAATGAAGTTACGATTTGCTGCGCGGCGATCGACGTTCGATCGCCGGTTTCGAGTGGCGGGGACTGATGCGCCATAGTGTTGACGGCAATAGATAAAGTCGAGCTGTTCGAATCTGCTACCGCAGGCAAGACAGCCGCACGGCCATTGCGCGCCGACGCCGCCCATCGAATGATAGAGAACGGGTTCGGCCGCATGGCCGTAGCCGGTCAGCGCTCCAAGCATCATCCGCAGTTGTAAGAGTGACGCGACCATAGCGGTAAAGTAGCAGGCCCCGTACGGCTGCACACGGGCCTAAAGTCTGCTTGCGCGAGGACTCACCGCAAGTACGGAGCGATAGCCTCCTCGGCTGCTGCCGGTTCGCTGCGGCCGCCGAGGTGCTGGATGCGCCTGCGGCTACGCAGCCTGGCAGATCGGGGACGTAGGCCGAGAATCCGTTCGGGGTAGCTTCGTCGATGACGGGATATTTCATCGAGACCTGCCTGTTTGAGAATCGACGCCCATGTCTTCGGCGCGAGCTCGGTCGGAGTCTTTACCGGCAACCGTGGGGGAAGCGGTCTCCTCGCGCAAAATTTGGTGGCAATGAAGCGAAGACTCTCGATGCGCGCGGTTGCGCTCGTGTTGCTGGCAAGTCTGGCCTCGTTTGCCGCTGCGCGCCCGGCCATCGCCCAAAACGGCCTCACCGAGCTGACCTTTGCCCTGGTCGCTCCGGGCACGGCGGGGTGGCCCTTGATCTTGGCGGAATCGCAGGGCTTCTACAAGGACGAGGGCATTGCGGTGACGATGATCGTGGGCGGAACGCCGCCCAACGTCGTCAGCCAAGTTGCGACCGGCGCCGTCAACCTCGGTGCCAATGGTTGCGACAGCGAGATCGTCGCGATCGCGCACCAGCTCCCGATCAAGATCATCGCGCCGATGTTCAGCGTGAATCCCTACTCGCTCGTCGTCGCTCCGAGCATCAAAACGTGGGCCGACCTCAAGGGTAAGTCGGTCATGCTGGCCACGAAACAAGACGTCACCGCGATCGCGTTTAGTGCGATGGCGGCGGCTCATAACCTCAAGCTCGACGATTTCTCCATCGTGATTAGCGGCAACAGCACCGAGCGTATCGCCGGCCTGAATAGCGGCAACGTGCAGGGCGCGATGTTGAACGAACCCTACGACTTGGCGGCGGAAGCCGCCGGCGACCGTATCCTCGGCAGCGCGGTCGATACGACCAAGGACTGGGCTTTCGCCTGCATTTTCGCCAACACGGGCTGGGCCGAGAAGAATCGCAGCCTCGTCGTGAAGTTCTTGCGCGCCGTGCACCGCGGAATGCAGTACGGCTACGCGCACAAAGCTGCCTCCGTGGCAGCGCTCGTCGCCAGTGCGCACATCGATCCGGCGATTGCCGCGCGCGCCTGGGATATCGATTTCGGCAAGTGGAAAGCCTACGATCCCAACCTGAAGCTCTCGCCGTCGGGGATCGCGGCGGTCGGAAAGTATCAGGTCGGGTTCGGTATCATTCCCGCGTTGCCGCCCATGGCCGACTTGTACGATCCCTCGTTTGCGGCCGAAGCACTGAAAAAATAATCAGATTTGAGGATAGCGAAGATGCGCGTATGAAGATGACGATCACGCGGGCGAGAGTGCTCGCCATGGCTTCGGGTGCTGCAGCGATGGGCGCACTCACCGTACCGGTGCGGGCGCAGACGCTCCAACCGCTGCGCGTCGGCGTGTTGGCGGCCGAAAGTGCAGCCGAGGTCAACTACGCAAAGGATCTCGGATACTTCACGAAGGCCGGACTCGACGTGACGGTGACGACGATGACGAACACGCCGTCTATCGTGGCCGCCGTCGTCGCCGGGGCGCTCGACATCGGCTATACGACCATCGATTCGGTGGCGTCGATCCACTCGCACAACATTCCGCTCGTCGTGATCGCGCCGGCGACCGATTACATCGACCCGGCTACGCTAAAGACTGCGGGGGTTCTGGTTCGGCCCGACTCACCGATTCGCACCGCGAAGGATCTCAAGGGGAAGACGATCGCATCGCCGGCCCTGCATAGTCTCGGAACCACGGGAGCGTCCGCATGGATCGACGCCAACGGCGGCGATTCATCCACCGTAAGCTACGTCGAGATTCCGTTTCCGGCGCAGCCCGCGGCGCTGGCCCAGGGACGGGTCGATGCGATCTTCGAGGTCGAGCCGTTCTTCGGTGCGGCCGCAAAAAATGCGCGCGTCCTCTTCAACGGATACAGCGCGATTTCAAAGCACTTCCTGCTCAATCTCTACGTGACGACGCCGAACTGGGCTAAGGCCAATCCGGACCTCGTCAACCGATTCGCTGCGGTCATTCACCAGACGGCCGTTTGGGCGAACAAAAACCATGACCTGAGCGGGGCGATGCTGGCAAAGTATACGAGTATTCCGGCAGACGCCATCGCTTCGATGGTGCGCAGCCACTACGCCGAAGAACTGACGGCGGCGCTCATGCAGCCCGGGATCGACGCCTCGGCGAAATACAATAACTTCGCGACCTTCCCGGCGTCCGAGCTGCTCCTACCCCCGGCAAAATAGCCTGCAAGCAAGCGAGCGCCGGCGCGGGAAACGGGTACCAGGCAAGCATGTTTAAATCCGCTCTCGTTACAGCGCTGCTCGTGGGCCTAACCTCACCGGCAATCGCGCAAACAGCTCTCGATCAAAATCTCAACGGCATCGTCCGCGGGATCGAATCTCAAAATACGTCTGCCCAAGTGGGTGAGGTGTTGTTCGATTCGAGCGGTCTCGTGGTCGACATGAAGGGCACCGGAGGCAAGGCGGAAGCGGTGACGATCAATCGCGGCTTCCAATGTTCCGATCAACCGGGGCCCGTCGCCGCCCGCCTGGGCATGCTTTCGAACGGGCACCTCGCTGCGACGGCGTCGATTTCGCGCGATCGTCTGTTGTCGGGCAACTACCTCGTGGTCGTGCACAACAACGGTGCCAACTCTAGAGCCGTTGCGTGCGGGCAGCTCTATCGTTAGCTTAGTCCGGCCTTCGACGATTAGTGACGCATTCGCGGGCCGTCATCGGGCTTTACGTGCGATGGGCTCGCCGAAGGCGTCGATTTGGGGCGGTCGTCGTCATCGATGCGATCCGCGCGCAGCGGTTGGGCCGGTGAAATCTCGACGTCCTCGCGCTCGCGCCGCAGTTCGGCGCGTTCATCTTTCGTATTCTCCGGCTTTGCCATGTTCGAGTGTTCCCGAGAATTGCCCCGATCAAGCACGGCGCCCGCGGGGAGCGGCGGTTTCCGCGTAAAAGGGCTCCTGATGAAACGCATGAGCTTCGTCGCGAGCGCGTTTGCTGCCGCGACCATCGGACCTGCAGTGGCGCAGACGCCCGCGCCGCTGGTCGTTCGCTGTTCGGGCACGGGCGCCGACGATGCAGCGCCACTGCTCTATGCGCAAAAAGCCGGCCTCTTTCGCGCGGCGGGCTTTGAGACGACATACGAGCGGTCCAATAGTGGTGCGGCGACCATCGCTGCGGTCGTGGGTGGTGCGGTCGATCTTGGCAAGTCCAGCATGGGTTCCCTGATCGCGGCTCGCGCGCACAATGTGGACGTCAAGATTCACGCCGGCGGTGCGCTCTTTGGCCCGCACGACAGTGGCGACGTCATGCTCGTCATCTCGCCGAACGCTCTCATCAAGGACGGCAAGGATCTCAACGGTAAAATCATCTCCGTTCCCTCGCTCGGCGATCAGAACACGCTCGCGGTAAAGGCGTGGGTGGATACGCATGGCGGTGATTCACGCACGCTCTCGTTCACCGAGATTCCCTCGAGTGCCGCAGCAGCTGCGGTGGCGCAAGGTCGCGTAGTTGCCGCGGCGCTTGTGCCGCCGTTCGTCGCACACGCCGTCAACGACGGTACCGTGAAGATTCTGGCAAACGTTTTCACCGCGATCTCGCCGCGGTTTTTGGAAACCGCCTGGTTCACCACCGGCGAGTATGCGAATAGGAATCGCGAACTCGTCCTGCGTTTCGGAAAGATCATCGGCACGGCTGCCGCCTATAACAACGCGCATCCGAGCGAAACCGCCGACTTGCTTGCGGCGTTCACCGGAGTTTCCTCCGCGTCGATTCTCCAGACGGGCATCAGTTATAACGCGACGTCGGTCAACACGAGTGACATCCAGCCGTTGATCGATGCGATGGCGAAGTACAGCCTGATCGATCGCCGTTTCAGCGCCGCGGACTTTCTGTTCAAGTAGCGACAACCGCCCGCATGGCTGCTTTTCAGTATCATACACATTTTGGTACTATGCGCGCCGCACATAATGCCAGGCCACTATGGGTAAAGAGGCCAAAGTGCCGGGCTGAGAGTCACTGCTGACAGTCAGGGAATGTTTACTATTGTCTGTCCCGCTAATCGATTCCAATAATCGCTTCTCGAATTGTCATCCCTATGCGGAAGTCCCGGCGTGGATGAGTGGGTTTTTATACCATGTCCTCAACCCGCGGCAAGTAAGCATCTATCTCTATCTCACCATGCTGGCTTGCGAGAGCAACGTCTGTCATCCGACGACGAAGCAGATTCGCAACGACCTGCGGCTCTCGAGTCTGTCGATCGTGTTCGGCGCAATCTCGGCGCTCGAACGCTACGGCTTCTTGCTGCGCGAGCGTCGCAAGCTGACCGAACTGAACTCGCGACGTAACGTCTATCAGCGGCCGTCGTGTGAGTTCACGGTTCTGCGTTTGCTCGATCTCGGGAAGATCGATGGTTACTTGCGGCCCATTTCGGGGACCGTCAACGAAGTGTCGGAAGATTCGCGGCGCCTGAAGGACGAGTGGCTACGTCAAGCGCTCGGTACTTCCTACGCTGTATATAGCGCCGCCCCGGACGAGTCGAAGGCCGCCGTCCTCAGCAGACTGCTGAGGAAGCTTCAGGACCCCGAGGCGGACGGCGCGAGCTAGGGACTACTGAGGTCTGCGCACTCAATGCAAGGTTTCGACGTAGGCTGAAACGGCGGAGACGTCGCTGTCGCTGAGAATGCCGGGGTTGAGTTTGGGCATGACGCCGGACGGGTTGCGCACGACCGCGGCAACCGCAGCCGCATCTTTCTTCGAGCTTTCGTTGCGCAGTGCCGGGCCGACGCCGCCTTGCCCGCCGGCACCGTGGCACGCGGAGCAATTCGCAGCGTAGACGACGGCGCCGTGCGGCGTGTCCGTTGCCGTTCCGACCGTGACGTCGCGCAGCAATAGGATACTGTGCGGGTCTTTGGCCGGCGTTTGCGAGGCCAGGAAAGCGTAGATGTCGGCAAGATCCTGATCGCTGACGAGTTTCGCGTCGTAGGGCGGCATCGATTGGCGCGGCGTGCGCACTTGCCTCACGAACGCGGCGTACGGGATCGGTGCGGGCGCGAGGTTCGGTCCCGGTCCCGCCCCGGGGCTGCGGCTGCCGGTGCCTTGACCGAGCGTGTTGTGACACTCATAACAGCCGTTCACTTGGAAGAGCTGATACCCGTGTTTGGCGTCGCCCGCGGGCGCACCACCGGTGGGCTGGGCCGAGAGCACGCTTGCCCCGGCGGCTAGCGCGGCAGCAATGAACGAGGCGATCGCGAGCGTTTTGAAGCGCAACATGCTCATCTCCCTTGCGACACGATGTCGAGCAGCGCGGGATGACCGCTCTTTACCACTTTGAGCGCCCGCGCGATCGCCGGTGCAAGTTGGTCCGGGTGCGTGATCTGCGGTTCGGCGTAGACGCCGAAGCCTTGCGCGACGTTGGCGTAGTTGATGTTGGGATCGACGATCTCGGTTCCGATGCGCCCGCGGTCGGGATGCCGGTCGCGTCGCGACGCTAGAATTTGGACCGACATCGTTTCTTGGTACCAGGCGCGATTGTTGTGGATGACCATCAAGAGCGGAATCCGGTGATGCGCTGCGGTCCACATCGCGCCGGGACCCATCATGAAGTCACCGTCGCCCTGGAAGCTGACGCACACGGCGCCGCCGTTGTCCTTATGAGCGAGCGCGCAGCCAATCGCGGCGCCGCCGATGTAGCCGATGCCCGCGGCGCCCGAACCGCCGTGATACTGGCTGTAATCGGTGAAGTCCCAGAGGCGGGCCGGCCAGTTGCTTTGGAAGCCCGTCGACGAGACGACCGACCATGGGTCGCCCTTGATCTGGTTCCAGATTTCCATGCACATGCGCGCGACGCTGATCGGTTGCGAATCCCAGCCGACCGCGGCATATGCCATGTCGGCCTGGCGCTTGATGTAGAAGGCCTCGCGCTGGCGCGCTTCGCGTTGCGGGTTCTCATTACGCCGCGCGGTTGACATCGCGCTGTTCACCGCCTCGATGAGGTATGGCAACGTCGTCGGAGAGTCGGCAGCGACCGGAAAATCGGCCTGATAGAAGCGCTGTTTATCTTGATAGTTGCCGGCGCTGGCGAGCAGCTCGGAATCGATCGAGATGACCTTGCAATCCGGACGGGCGGTACGAATCGTGTCGCGCGCGATCGATTCCGGCAGCCGCTCAACGTAACTCGCCAGGTCGCCCGGGTCGAGCGCGAGGATCAGGTCCGCCTCGCTGGTCAGCCCTGGCGCGCCGTTGAGGTAGTGGTTGGTCGGGAAGTTCATCCGGCCCAGTTTGTCGATCACCGGCACTTGGAGCGCCTCGGCGAGCTTGACGAGGTTCTGGACGTCGGCCTGCGACCGCGTTGCGCGATCCGCGACGATGACCGGATTTTTCGCCGTGACGAGCATCTGGGCGATCTGATGAATCGCGCCTGGATCCGGCGCCGGCTGCGTCGCCGCAACGTAGGCCGGCATCGGCGGCTGCGGTTTGCGCGACTGCGTGTCTTCTTGCAGCGTCTGTTCGCAGACCATGACGATCGGGCCGCTCGGTGCGGTCATCATCAAGCCGTGTCCGCGCAGCATCGACTCTTTGTAGTGCTGGAGGGAGCCGGGCTGCTCGTCGTACTTGATGTAACCGCGGACCATCGCCGCGTTATCGAGCATCGAGTGATCCCAGTCGGCCGAGCTGGAGCGGAGCGCGCCGTCGGCATAGTTTCCGAGTATCACCAGCATCGGTACGCGGTCGGCCCAGCAGTTGTACATCGCCATCGAAGCGTGCTGAAGGCCGACGGTGTTGTGCACCATGATGATCATGGGTTTCCCGGCGGCTTTGGCGTAACCGTGGGCCATCGATCCGGAGATCTCTTCGTGCGCGCACGAAAGCCACTCCATCTTGCCCTGGGCGTAATTGATGACCGACTCTTGGAGCCCGCGGAACGTCGTGCCCGGCGTCGCGGCAACGTACTTGTAGCCGAGCGCGATCAAAACGTCGACCATGTAGTCGGAGCCGGGATTCGTGATGTGCTGAGCATCGGCGCCGGGGCCGTGATCGATCGGGGGTGCCTGCTCCAGTTGCGCGATGGTCGTCGCGTACGACTGGGAGACGGGCGGCAGGGCCGTGGGCTTGGCCTCCGCAGGTGAGGGCTTAACTCCCGCGACCGCCGCGGCTGCGGCCCCGGCGGCACCGATTCCGCCTAAAAACGCGCGTCTGTCAACGCCGCCCGAATCTTTCTTTGCCATGCGAACCCCGTCTCCGGTAGTGGTTTCTTCCGTTAGTGGGGGTCTAGTGGGTCGGTACGTCGGACTCCTCTAGGTAGACGTGCCAACCAGTTGGCACAACAATACGAGACAATGACACTGATGAGCGTTTCGTATTTGTTCCCACCCGAAGATGTTGAAAATCTACTAGCGATCGCGGCGGCTCCGAATGCTGAGAAAACAAAACGCAACACAAAAGCGATCGGCGATGTCTCTGAACTCGAAGTTGCGCTTGCGCTAGCCCGTTCGGGTTATATTGTGTCGAAGCCACTAGGAGATTCGCATCGCTACGATTTGATCATCGATGATGGGGAGACGCTTTCTCGTGTCCAAGTGAAGACAGGGCGACTGAATCTTGGCTCGATCCGCGTTTCGTGCTGTAGCTCCCATCGACACCGAGGTGGTACGTCTCGCTCGTACCGCGGGCAAATCGAGTTCATCGGCGTCTTTTGTCCCCAGACAGGCGACTCGTATCTCGTTCCAGAATCGGAAATAGTCGACACGTTCATGCACCTTCGGGTTGCCCCCACCGTCAACCGGCAAGATCGGCATATTCGGTGGGCGAGTCGGTACAAGCTGGCGTAGCTCAGTGGTAGAGCATCTCGTTGGTAACGAGAAGGTCGCGAGTTCAATCCTCGCCGCCAGCTCCAGAATATCGACCCCTCGGCTTTCGAGGGGTCTTTTCATTTGGAACCGTACCCGCGAGGGATGCCATCGTGGATAGACGGTTCGGACGGCAGCGGCTTCGGTATTGAGAACCTGCCGCTTGGTATCTTCGAAACGGATGATGCGCCGCGTCCAGGGGTAGCGATTGGTGCGTCGATTGTCGATCTTTCGACGTTGATCCGCGAGCGGCTTATCGACGACGAAACGCTGCTTGATGCGCGTTCGCTGAATGCGTTTCTCGGGCACGGTCCCGGTGCTTGGCGCTCATTGCGCGCGACGCTGCAACGCCTCCTCGGCGATACTGCCACGCAGGACGAACGAGAAGCCGTGATGCGCGCGCTTGTGTCGCGTTCGGCAGCAGTGATGATGATGCCGATCGAGGTAGGGGACTACGTTGACTTTTACTCCGGTATCGAACACGCCACGAATGCCGGCAAAATTCTACGGCCCGGCACGGAGCCGCTTCAGCCGAATTACCGCTATGTTCCGATCGGCTATCATGGCCGTGCAAGTTCCGTCGTCGTAAGCGGTACGTCGATTCGACGCCCGCATGGGCAACGCAAAGCTCCCGACGCGCCGGCGCCGGACTTCGGCCCAACGGAACTCCTTGACATCGAACTGGAGATGGCGTGGGTTGCCGGCCCCGGTAACAAGCTGGGTGAATCAATACCCGCCGACGCGGTGCGCGATCACGTCTACGGCTACGTGTTGCTCAACGACTGGAGCGCGCGTGACATCCAAGCGTGGGAATACGTGCCGCTGGGTCCGTTCCTCGGCAAGTCGTTCGCGACGTCGATCTCACCGTGGCTCGTCTCGCTCGATGCGCTCGAACCGTTCCGCGTCCCCAATCGCGTGCTCGACCCCGAACCGCTGCCGCATCTGCGCGTGCGCGAAAACTACGCCTACGATATCGCGTTCGAGGTTCTGCTGCAAACCGAACGGATGCGCGCGCAAAACATCGCGCCCGCCGTGATCTCGCGAACGAACTTTCGCGAGATGTATTGGAATGTCGCGCAACAACTTGCGCACATGACCTCCAACGGCTCGCGCGTTCGGGCGGGCGATTTGTTCGGCACCGGCACGATCTCCGGCAGCGAACCCGGCACCTACGGCAGCTTGCTCGAGCTGAGTTGGCGCGGGGCACATCCGATCGCGCTGCCGTCCGGCGAGACGCGTACGTTCCTCGAAGACGGCGATACAATCGTCTTGCACGGTTGCGCCGGAAGCGGACCGGCCCGCGTCGACTTCGGCGAGGTCCGCGGCACGATTATCGCCTAGATCGGGTCGTGGAAGCCTTGCCGGATCATCTCTTCGCTTTGGCGGCGCGCTTCGCGGAAAACTTTCGAATCCTTGGCGTTGTTCGGATCGACGAGTAGACGCGCAAGTTCTTCGTCGAAGAAGCGCGTGACGTCGGCGGCGGTGTGCATACCGTGCAGATACCGCTGCGCGATCATCAAACGGTAGATGCGGTCGGTGGCCAAGTCTTCCATGTAGCCGTCGAGCAGCGACGCGCCGCGGCCCATCAAGTAGCCGTGCCGGTAGCGAATGACGGTGCGTACCGCGGCGCGCGTTCCGTTCACGGATTTCGTACCCGCGTTGCCGAGCGGCGGCCGCAGGTCGGGGGTCGCGTTGGCGATCGGGTTACGCTTCATGCCCTGATTGGGTTCGGGGAATTGTGCGATCGCGATGGCGTTCTGATCCGGATGACCCGTCCACGCCCCGTCGAACAGGCACGCCGCTTCGTTCTTCTTGTCTTTCTCGAGGCTCTCGAGCGCTTGTTTATTCAGCGCGGCGTTGTTGCGATCCGGAAAGATCGCCGTCATGCCGCCGATCGCGAGGAGGCGGTGATGATGGCACACTTCGGGAATCCGTTCGCGCAGCGCTTGAAAGAACGGCACGTCGATCGGTATCGTGTTGCGATCGGGCAGCACCCACGCCGGATCGTCGAGGTTGAAGTGGATCAGGCTCGCCATGTAATCCCAGCGGCCGAGATTCAACCCGAGAAGATGATCGCGCAGCGTGTATGCAAATTCTTCGATTTGGTAGGCAAACGGGTGCGACTCGACCAGCGCCATGCACTTGATCGCGTTGGCCGGCTGGCCTTTTGCAACGGCGATCGCCGCCAACGCGTCGCGCCACCACAGCGCCTCTTCGGCCGACTCCGTCTTCGGAATGTAGATCGCGAGCGGATGTTTCAGGCGTGAGAAATCGAGTTTGTAGGCGAGCAGCGCTACATCGAAGAGCGTGGCCGACGTCAGCTCTTTGTAAATGCCCGCTTGCGAGAGGTGCAATCCGCGCGGGCGCGTCCACAACGCCGCCGGACTGTCGGTGATCGACACGATCTTGCCGCCGGCCTTGGCATCGGTGTACGTGAGGTCGCCATGGTAGGCGGCGACCGCATTGTCGATGCCCTTGAGCGTGTGGGAGAAGATGTTGGCCATCGAATCTTCGAGGTCGATCATCACGCCGGGAGCGCCGGAGTTGAGCATCTTTACGACCAGTTCGTGGTCGTCGGCAGGGCCCGTCATCTGATTGCGCTGGTCGGCGCACCACGCCGGCAAAGTGATGCGCCAGTCGCTGCCGGCTTCGCTCAGCCCGAGATAGCTCGGGCGTTTGCCGTCGAGCGAGGCTTTGAGCACGGCTTTGCGATTGCCGATGATCTGTTGCTGGCGCGGCGTGAGCACATCATGCAGCGGCTTGTAGAACGCACCGAAACGCGACGGTAACTCACGCTCGATCGAAAAGCCATCGGGAGCCGAACTCATCGGCGGGATGTGCTGCGTCTTCGCCGGCATCATATCGGAGGCGAGGGGCCTTCGTTCGTTCCGGGAGGTCCCCTTCCGGTTCGCGAACGTGTGCGCTTAGGTGCGCGGCCGTAGCTCAATTTGGATAGAGCAGGGCACTCCTAAGGCCAAGGTTGTCAGTTCGATTCTGACCGGTCGCACCAGCCATTCACGCTATTCACATTCGATGCGTTCGACCAGCGCGTCGCCTTCGCGATCGATGACGATATCGAACACCAGCGGGCGACAGCAGACCGGACAATCCTCGACGACGTGCTGGCGGCGGCCGCCGGTCGGATCGACCCCGATCGCGTTTTCCTCACCGCACGATGGACAGTTGTAGAGCACGTCGAGGTCGAGCGGCACTACGGCGCCAGGGCCCGGGCGGTCACGATGCCGCCGAACGCGCCGGCGATCCCGAGGACGACGCTGCCGGCGACGTACATGAACGAGGTGAGCATGAAGCCGCCCGTCCATAACGAGAGCGCCTCGAACGAGAACGTCGAGAACGTCGTGTACCCGCCCAGAATCCCGGTTGCGAGAAAGTAGCGCCAGAGCGGCGAGACGTTCGCCCGCGTCTGGGCCATCTCGATCACCATGCCGATCAGAAACGAGCCGCTTACGTTAATGAACAGGGTGGCGTAGAAGCCGAAGCCGGCTCCCGCTCGCGCGACGACCAGTTGGGTGACCAACAGGCGGAAGATCCCGCCGATCGCGGCCCCCAGGCCGACCGCGGCGATGACGCGCAGGTCGATCACGGCTTGGCCTTCCCTTCCCCGCGATAAACGATCCGCACGTCCTCGAGCGTGATGAGACCGTCGGCGACCATGGCCCTGAGCGCGGGCAAGAACCCGTGAATCGCCTCGGCCGAGTCGATCAGCTCGACGACGATCGGGAGGTCCGCCGAGAGGTCGACGATGCGCGCCGCGTGGACGACCGAGTGCGCGCCGTACCCCTCGATGCCTTTGAAGACGGTGGCTCCGGCGAGGCCGGCCCGGCGGGCGGCTTCGACGATGGCGGTATAGAGCGGCTGCCCGCCGTGGTGGTCGCTTTCCCCAATGTGCACGCGCAGGCGGAGGGCGGGGCGTTCGGGGGTCTCGGGCACGGTCGGGTTCCTCACAGGAGACGCCGGGCGTAAGATTTCCCGGCGAAATGCGGCGCCAGGGAGTCATCGGCTGGAACCACGCCCTTGTCCTGGCTGGGAGCGGTGTGGTATCATGACTTCCTGGAACGGGCCCGGCCCCGTTTTCTTTATGTCCGGCGCTAGACGCCTCACGGATTGAACGATGGCAAAAAAAGAGAACCGCGTGATGGTAACCATGGCCTGCACGGAGTGCAAGCGCCGGAACTACAACACGTTCAAGAACAAGCAGAATACCACCGACCGGCTCGAGCTGAGCAAGTACTGCCGCTTTTGCCGCTGCCACAAACCCCACCGGGAAACCAAGTAAAACGACCCAGCTGAGGGCGGTAGCTCAATTGGTAGAGTTGCGGTCTCCAAAACCGTCGGTTGCAGGTTCGAGTCCTGTCCGCCCTGCCAGATTTTTTGCGGTAGTATAAGAGCACACCATGAAATCGACTCCTAAAGGTCCGGGCACGCCGGCACGCGCCGCCTCCTCGAATCGCACGCCGGCCGCTCGCCCCGCCGCTACCGCGGCTCGGGCACGTAACGCGCGCGCCACGCAAGAGTTCTTCCGCGGCATCATCTCGGAGATGAAACGCGTCACGTGGCCGTCGCGCGAAGAGTGGGTCGCGGCGACGATCCTGACGGTGGTGCTGGTCATCGGCGTCGGCGTCTTCACCTATCTCTGCGATCTCGCGTTCGGCGCGATCTTCAGCTTCCTCACGGGCGGAA
>Ga0182014_10002263_pt1 | contig 24338 bp, 19 predicted proteins | sample 612S2DmetaG_FD_120489 | JGI IMG/M metagenome (GOLD analysis project Ga0182014, IMG submission 120489) | Permafrost microbial communities from Stordalen Mire, Sweden - 612S2D metaG | ecosystem: Environmental > Terrestrial > Soil > Wetlands > Permafrost | place: Sweden: Stordalen | collected...
ACCGGCGCCGTGGCCGCGAGGCCGCCCAGCGCCAGAAAACCGCCCACGCCGATGGCATACCCGCTGATCCAGGTAAACAGCAGAGGCGCCGTCAACGTGCCCACCCAGGCGGCGAGCTGCATGGAGGTCTGCTCCATGCCCTGCACCGTGCCCACCCAGCGGCGCGGGCTGCACTGCACCAGAAAGGCCTGCTTGGCCGGCATGGAGATGGCGACGGCGATGCCCTCGAGAGCGTTGAAAACCAGAAACACCGTGAGGTTGCGGGTAAAGCCGTACACGATCCACGAGAACGCCGAGAACGTGTAGCCGGCGAACATCAGCCGAAAACGATTGCCCTTTTCGGCCAGCATGCCGCCGGCAAACGAGAAGAGCATGGGGATCGAGAAGGCGATCCAGGTGGCGCTCACGTAGGTCATCGAGGCGCCCAGGTGGCGCAGCCACAGACTCCAGAGCACCTCCCAGCCACCCATGGCAAAGTGGCTCGTGGCGGCCACCACGATGAAGGCGATGACCGAGGGCGTGGCCAGTGACCGGTAACTGGGCCGCGCCACCGCCTCTTTGCGGCGGGCGGTCACGTGGGCGGGCTCTTTGAGGAACACCAGGAGCAGGATCCCCATGGCGAACGTCATGGCGCTGCCCGCCAGGAAGATCGTGTAGAAGCCGCGCCTGCCGCCGCCGCCCAGCGTGTTCAGCATGATCGCCAGGGCCGGGCCGGCGACGAGCCCGCCGAACTGGGCGCTGGTCAGCAGGCCGTAGGCGCGCCCGCGCGTCTCGTCGCTGCTGATGTCGGCGATGAAGGCGCTGCCCGCCGGGCCCACGGAGGCCGCGCCGATACCCTCGCACAGGCGAAACAGCAGAAACCACCAGGCGTTCGTGGTGGTCACGAACAGGAAGGTGGCCAGCGAATAGAGGAACATGCCGGTCACGATGACCGGCTTGCGGCCGATGCGGTCGCTGAGACGGCCGAGAGGCGACGAACAGGTGAAGGTGCCGGCGTAGTACATCGAGGCGATCACACCGATCATCCAGACCGGCGCGTGCGCCTGCTCGTTCAGGAAGACCGGCAGATAGGGCAGGATGGCGCCAAAGCCGGACCACACGATGAACGAGGAAAAACAGACCAGCCCGAGCTGCGACCAGTCGGTCTGACCGAGGGCCGGCGCCCTGCCGGTGTCGGTTGCCGGAGTCACGATGTCCTTCCCTGCGGGCGGGCGGCCACCACGCCGCTCCGCCTGATCTTCGGCGCTAGGCTACCACGGGGCTCGGCGCGGCCTCACGCGGCGCGGCCCGGAGGCCGGCCTCACGCGGCGCGGCCCGGAGGCCGGATTCGTATGGCGCGGCCCGGAGGCCGGCGGCGCGTGGCCCGGGAGGGCGGCCGCGCGGCGTGACTCTGCGCGGCGCCGCGGCTCAGACGTCGCGCACGGCCGGCACGAACAGACCGATCAAGGCCGGCACGAACACGATCAGGCCGCAGAGCCCGAAGAGCGGGCCAAGGTCCACCGTGGTCGCCAGCGCCGCGGCCACGATGACACCAAGGCCGTACACCCCTTGCGTAAGCGTGAATCGCGCGCCCCACACGCGTCCGCGCAGCTTGTCCGGAACGATGGCCTGGACGTAGGTGTCGATCGAGATCAGCATCGCCGCGTTGGCCGCTCCGAGCACGACGAAATCAAGAAGGATCAGCGGCAGGGCGTGAAGCGCCCAGGGGAGCGCGTAGCAGACGCCCATCACCATGAGCCCGATCGTCATGGCGTAGCCCTTGCGGACGCGGTCGGCCAAGGCGCCTACCAGGCCGGAGCCGCCGAGGTAGCCGACCGCCATGGCGGCCTCCATGAAGCCGAACGAGCGCGTACCGTGGAAGCGCTGGGCGGCCAGCAGAAACGTGAGGGGGTACGAGGCGCCCACACCGGCCACCGCCGCCACGGCGAGGATCGTGTTGGCGCGCAACCCGGTGTGGTGGAGCAGATACGACACGCCCTGGCGAATCCCGGCCCAGAACCCGGGCTGGGCGGCAAGTGGGCCATCCGTGGCGCGAGTGTCGCCACCGGGCTCCGCTACGCGATTGGGCGTCATCGCCAGCAGCGTCACGGCGGACACGCCGAACGTGGCGGCGTCGACCGTGAAGGTCGTGCGCATGGCGAGGTAGAACACGACGAATCCGGCCGCCGCGTAGCCCACGATCTCCGTGACGTGCGCGCTCGCCGCGAGCACCGAGTTGGCGCGCAGGAGATCGCCGCCGGGCACGATGTCCGGCAGGAGCGCCAACATCCCGGGATCGAAGAACACGGTCGCGCACGACGTGAGGAACGCGAGCGCGAACACGCCGCTCGTGGACCGTGCCGCCACAAAGGGCACCGCCAGCACCAGGCCGCCACGGATGATGTCGGCGGCCACCATGACGCCGCGCCTGTCGAGGCGGTCGAGCACCCCTCCGGCTACAGCCCCGAACAGGATGTAGGGGAGGGTGAATAGCGCCAGAACGATGCCCGTCGACATAGCGGAGTGGGTCGTGGTGTAGACGAGCCACGGAAACGCGACCATCGCCAGGCGGTCGCCCATCTGCGAGACGAACTGGCCGCCCACCAGGAGCACGAAGTTGGAATTGCGCGACAGGGGGCGCGTGGGCCGGCTGTCGCAGGCGAGTGTCATTCCCCGGGTCTCCGGCAAGAACGACGCTCGCTTCGGTGCGAAAGTGTTGTCAGTTCAGACACAGCAAGGAGGATATGAATACGGCGTGAGTGCGTACGAAGACTTGCACACGCCCCCGGCGTGTGTATACCATTTCGACCACAGCAATCGTCAACCTTGTCATATCGGCAGGTTGGCCCAGGAACTTTAGGGGGTTCCCGATGATCGTCACCATGACCAAGCTTCACTAGTCTCTGCCGAGAAGGAAGGTTCCGATGAAGAAGGTCGAAAACGCTTTGGCGTCGATTGTTCTGGTTCTCGTCGCCTCCGGTGGAAACAGCAAGATTCACTAGACTCACTCGCCGCTCGTAGCAAACGAGCTAAAGCGCCGCCGGCGATACGCCGATACATGCGTGCTAACTTTGGAGCGGTGCTAGGTGCAGGCGAATCAGCGCGAGCGCAGTTTTACGAAGCTCACCTTCGTGGCGAGTGTTCTTGCCGCATCCTGCGTCGTGTCCGCTGGCGGTCTCGCGCGCACGAACGATACGCTTTCCCACTACGCCCTCGACACAGTCATTCTGGCACTGATTGCGGTCATTGCCGATGAGATGGCCGTGGAGGTTCGCGACCGAGTAACTGTCACCGCGGGCACGCTGCCTATTCTCCTAGCTGTCATGTTCCTGGGACCGATTCCAGCGATGTCGGTGGCGGCCGTGGTCGGGCTCTGGGGTGCCTGGCGGGAGTCGTCGCGAACAATCGTCGTGTTCAACTGCTCCAATCTGGTCATTTCCGCGTTCGCCGCCGCGGGCGCATTCTCCCTCATGCATCGTTCATTGGGGATTCCTCTCGGCAGTGTTTCGCTCCGGCTGCTTATGGCCGGCGCCATTGCTGGACTCCTCTACGAGGGCGTCAATAATGTCTTGACGAGTCTAGGCGCGCGCGCCAAGTACGGCATCGCATTGGCGACCTACTGGCGAGAGGACATGCCTTCGCAGCTTCAATCGTCGGCGGTTGTCGTCGGAATGGGCCTCGCTGTCGCGGCCCTATACGCGACAGCCGGAATCACGGCGGTCGTCCTCCTCTTTATCCCTCTCTTCGCCAGCCAGTACATGCTCAAGCTGCTCGTGCGCGAGCGCGCTCACGTCGAAAAGCAGAGGGAGCTGACCGACAAGTACCTCGAGATGAACCTGGGACTGGCCGTGGCGATGGTGGTGCTGCTCGACAGCAAGGACGAGTACACCGCCGACCACTCGGCAGCCGTGGCGATGTACTGTCGCGACATGGCGCTGGCTGCCGGCATGGACGAAAGTGAAGCTGAAGAGATCCACCTTGCCGGCCTCCTGCACGACCTGGGTAAAGTCGGCACGCCCGATGCCATCCTGCGCAAGGACTCGACCCTCGACGAGGACGAGTGGGCATACATCCGCCAGCACCCCGAGAAGGGCGCCGAGGTCCTGTCGCACCTGGCCGCGTATCAGAACGTGGCCGATATCGTCCGCTACCATCACGAGCGGCTGGACGGCAGCGGCTATCCGCATGGCCTGACCGCCGAAGCGATCCCCGAGGCGAGCAAGATGCTGGCCGTCGCCGACACCTACCACGCCATGACCTCGGACCGCCCGTACCGCCGGGCGCTGAGCTCGTTCGAAGCGCTTAAGGAGATCCGCGAGATGGCCGGGACCGCGCTCGACGCGCGCTGGGTCGAGATCCTCGCGGGCATCCTGCGCGACAAGGACCTCGCCTACCGGGACGGCAGCGCGACCGACTTCATGGACGAGTACGAGCGCGGTCGCCTCAATCTTCGTCTGCGCGGAGAGGCGCTGGCCGACATCAGCGGGGTCGGGCGGGCGCACGAAGACCCAGCGGCAGGCTGACGAGTGCACGGGCCGCGAGCGCGGCCAGCACGGCCTTGGCCACGTCGCCCGGAATGAACTGCACCACGCCTCCCCAGACGACCGGCTCGAGCGCCGTCGTGTGCAGCTGCCAGGCCAGCCACGCGGCGCCGATCGCGTAGATCGGCACCAGGCCGGCGAGCGCGATGCCGAGCAACGGCCAGAATGTACGTGGGTCCCAGCGCTCGGTGAGCGTCCCCACGATGTAGGCCGCGACGACGAACCCGAAGAGATAGCCGCCGGCCGGGCCTGCCAGGGCGCCAAGGCCCGAGGTGCCCTGGGCATAGACCGGGGCGACGAGGCCGACGACCAGATAGGCGACGACGCTCAGGGCGCCAAGGCGGGCGCCAAGAACAAGACCGGCGAGCAGCACGAACAGCACCTGCAGGGTGAGCGGCACCGGACCGAAGAGGGGCACGGACACGAAGGCTCCGACCGAGATCAATGCCGCAAACAGGGCGGCGAGGGCGAGATCGTGTGCGGAGAGGGAAGAAGGCAATTGTCAACTCACCTGGTCAAAGATGAGTTGACAATCTAGGGTGCGGGGCGGCCCCTGTCAAAGGGGCCGCCCCGCCCACGTTAGTGATGCAGCGTCACATCGCCGGAGTGAAACCGCCGGACGTGACGATCGGGCAGCGCGACCAGCAGAGCGCCGCGGTCGTCGATTCCGGCCGCCTCTCCCACCACCGGCCCTTCGCGGGTCTGCATGCTGACGCTGCGATGCAGCAGGTAGTCGCGCTCGCGAAACTCGCGCAGCGTGCGCTCGAAGCCGTTGGCGAGGCAGTCGCGGTAGGCCTTGTCGAACGTGAGCAGGATCCTCGCCAGCAGCACGCTGCGGTCGACCGTCTTGTCGGTCGCGATCTTGAGCGACGTCGCCGTCTTTCTGAGCGTCACGGGCAGCTCGGCGAACTCGACATTGACGTTGATGCCGATGCCCGCGACCACCCAGTCGACGCGGTCCTGTTCGCCGGAGACCTCGAGAAGGATCCCGCCGGCCTTGCGGTTGTCGACGATCAGGTCGTTGGGCCACTTGAGGTGTACGGGGATCTTCACCTGAGCCTCGATCGCTTCGGCGACCGCGTCGCCCGTCGTGAGCGTCAGCAGGTGGGCGTCGGTCATGGCCAGGCCCGGCCTGAGGATCACCGAAAAGAGCAGGCCCTTGCCCGGTGGAGACGTCCAGGTGCGCCCCAGGCGGCCCCTGCCTTTGAGCTGGCTCTCGGCAACGACCACGGTGCCCTCGGGCGCGCCGTCGGCGGCGAGACGCTTGGCCTCGGCGTTGGTCGACTCAATCTCGTCGTAATACCTGAACGACGTGCCCAAAGTGGCGCCCCGGGTGAGCTTGGCGACGACCGGCATGACCAGGCGGCGCGGCTCTTCTTCGAGCCTGTACCCGCGCCGCGAGATGCCCAGAATGCGAAAGCCGCGCGCTCGCAGAGAGTTGACGTGCTTGTGGACGGCGTTGCGCGAGATGCCGAGCGAGTCGCTGATCGCCTGACCAGAGACGAACCCCGGGTTATCTCGCAGGATCTCGATCACCGTTTTCTTGCGTGGGCTCATGCGCTGCGATTCTATGAAGACGATCGATGCGGATGATTCCATGACCTCCCCTCCAGTTCGATTGCTGGAAGGAGGCTACCGACCCTGCGTGCGGGCGGAATCAGCCCTTGGTTGTATCTTGCCCGGCGCGCGGTTCGATGGTGGCACGATAGTACAGCACGGCCTGCACGCGGCTGGTTACGCCGAGCTTGGTGAAGATGTGGTTGACGTGAGTCTTCACGGTCTTCTCGGAGAGGTAGAGTTGCGCGGCGATCTCGGGGTTGCGATGCCCCGCCGCGACCAGGCCCAGCACCTCGTACTCTCGCGGCGTGAGGTCGGCAGAGGGCTGACCGCCGTCTGCCCCCAGATCCAGCGCCTTCCTCATCGCCCGGAGCTGGCGTGCCGAGCCGTGCTTTCTGGCCCACTCGAGGAGCCGCTGGGTGACGAGCGCAGAGCCACGACGCCCGCACGCATCCACGATCAACGCCTGCTGCGACGCGTCGCCCGAGGCCATGAGCTCGATGAGGAGCGGGACGGATTTCGCACTGTGGACGAGGGCGTCGATGAGATCGGCCCGCCGACTTGCCAGCCCCGCGTCGGCGAGTGCCAGCGTCGCCATCTCCGGCCACTGCGCGAGCTCCTGGCAAAGAAAGTCGATGTGGCCCAACTGAAGCTGGGCGGGAAGGCAGCGACGCAGAGCGTCTGCGGTGGCGCGGCGGTCGCCGCGACGCAAGGCAAGGACGGCCTGAAAGAAGATGCACTGGTTCGCGGTGAAGGCGAGGTCCAGCGCGGCGCTCTGTCGCTCCAGGTCCTCCAGGGCCGTCGTCGCCTCGTCGACCTCGCCCATGAGGCCCTGGACAAGGCGCTCGCCGGCTTCGGCCGCTAGGCACAGCGACGGCGTGCCCATCGCACGACTCGTCTCGGCCGCCTGCCCATAAGCCGAGAGTGACTCCTTGAGGCGGCCGACGTGGCGCAGCGCGGCGGCCAGTCCATGAAGTGCCATCGACTTGGAGAATGCGTCCTGCTCAACTTGCGGCGACGAGAAGAGCTCTTCGAACGCCGGAAGGTGCAACGCCTCGTCGCCCTCCGCACAAGCCACTCGGACCAGGCTTTCGTCGAACATGTGCCTGAGGTGCCCAAATCCGAGACGCTCGCACTCTTGGATGGAGGCGGCAGCTGTGGCCTGCGCGTCGGCGTATCGCCCAAGGTCCCTGTCTGCGTCGACTAATGCTCCGAGAATGGAAACAGCCAGGCTCGCCGATCCGACAGCCTGAACTCGTGGCAGCGCCGAAGCCAGCCGTTGCCTGGCCTCCCGGAAGTCGCCGCGCAGGTATCTGCTGTTCGCCCGCAAGGCCGCGATGCGAGCCAGCTCCCGCTCGGAAGTCGGAGGCGCGGCTGCTTGAGCCTGGCTCCACAGGTCCTCTGCATCCGACCAGCGGCAGATGTAGCAGCGCGCCGAGCCGAGGCTCACCAGCGTGTGCACGCGCTGTTCCGGGGTTGCCGCCGCCTGGAGTGTAGCTTCGCAGAAGGTTGCCGCTTGCTCGAAATCGCCCTTCCAGAACCAGATGGCCTCGATCGCACTCAAGGCGTGGTACACACCCCATCGGTCGCTGCGGGCGCGAAACGAAGCTTCAGCGCGCGTCAGGGCGTCGAGAGCCTTGGATGGGTCGCCCTCTCGCAGGGTCAGCTGTCCGGCCAGGAAAAGGACCCATGGATCGTCGCTCGCGGCGTTGGGGGCCAACCTGTCGAGCCACGATCGCAGCGAATCGAACCGGCAGTTGTCGGTGACGAGCTCGCCGCTGCGCGACACGACGGCGAGGGCCTTGCCGGGCTCGTTGGCGGCAAAATACAGTTCGATGGCCGTCTCGGGGTCGCCGGCGGCTTCGACTGCCGCTGCAGTGTGCAGCTGGAGGTCGCGAAACGCTCCCGAGCCGTACTCGTCTACGTACCATTGGCGCAGGTAGTCGCGCAGGAGCTGATGGTAACGGTATGTGCCGGTCGCTCGATCGACGAAGGTGAACACGTTGTGGGCCACCAGACGCTCGAGAGAGCGCTGCCCGTGGTCGGTCCGCGCCACTGTGCCGGCGAGCGCCACGGTCATCGACTCAAGACAGCACGTCGCCAGCATGAAGGCGACCGTCTCGGCGTCTTCGCGGCGCAGGGCCTCTTCGGAGAGATACGAGAAGATGTCGCTGGTAAGACGGGGGTCGACAAGTGCGTGCTCGATGGAGCCGAGGTTCGTCCAGTCGAGGGCGCGGCTGATGAGAACCAGGCTGGCCGGCCAGCCTTCGGTGAGGCGCACGAGCCGCTCGGCCTGCTCCCGGGTCGGCTGAGCACGGGAGCGCCCGGCGAACATCTCGGCGACCTGCGCCGCATCGAGCCGCAGGTCTTCGTAGGTCACCTCGCCGATCTGGTCGTCGAGCTTCAGGCGGGTCGTGGCGACCGCCGGCTGGAACCGCGTGAGCAGCACGATGTGCACGTTGCCGGGCAGGTTGGCCAGCAGGTAGTCGAGGGCCCCGTTGAGCTCGCTCGAGGCGATCGCCTGATGGTAGTCGTCGATGACGATGTGCAACTCGCCGTCGACCTCGTCGCGCAGCTCTGAAACCAGGAGGGCGGTCATCTCCGCCGGCGTCATGGGCGTTTCGTGGGCTTCGGCGAAGCGCTCGCTCAGAATGCCGCCGAAGACCGGCACGCGCTCGCGGACGGCCTGCACGAGAGAGGCGATGAGCACGGCCGGATCGTGGTCGAGAACGTCGAGCCTGTACCAGGCGGCGCGCCAGCCCAGCCGGCGCGCGGCTTCGGCGACGACCGCGGTTTTGCCGTAACCGGCCGGCGCGCGCACCGTGAGAAGGCGTTTGCCGGCGCCGGCGGCCAGTTTGTCGAGGACCGCGGGCCGAATGAACGCGCGCCCGATGTCGGGCGTGGCGACCTTGGCGGCGACGAAGGCCGGAGCGCCGACGATGGTGCGACGAGACGGCGAGCTGTGGTGATTCGCCACTGGTACCTGCCCCCGATCCGGGAGCACACGCCCCCGATCCAAGAGCGGCCACTGTATCAGGCACGCTGGTTGTGAGCCGAAGAGCCGCTGCCGGCTAGGGTTGACAAAACGGCGGAGCACGGCGTGACGATGATCCTGGCCGGACTTTAGCAGGTCGCAGCCTCGACCGTAGCGTTTCTCCAGTTACAATAGTGACAATGACTCAGACCCCGCAGAGACAGCCGCGCCGCCGCAAAAAGAAAGAGCCGCTCTTCATCCTCGTCATCGCCTTGCTCGTGGCGCTCGTGGCGTGGCCGTTCGAGAGGGTCCTCGGGCGCGGTCGCGGGCGCAGCCGCGGCGCCGGCCGGGCGCGTTTCGTGGCGCTGGTCGCGGTAGCCGTGGTGGTCGCGCTCCTGGTGGCGGTCGCGGCCGTCGACGCGGCCACCGGGCGCGGCACGATCCACGGCAACGTCACGGTCTACGGCATCGGGGTCGGCGGGCTCACGGTCGACCAGGCGACGCAAAAGCTGGCGCGGGTCGCGCCCCACGGCGGGGCCGTCACGCTGACCTGGGGCGGCCACCGCTGGAACCTGAGCGCGGCCGCGCTGCACGCGCGCCTGAACGCCGCCGCGGCGGCCCGCGACGCCTACGCCTACACGCACACCGGCAACTTTGTGGCGCGCGGCTGGACGAGCCTGTGGCTGTGGTTCGCCGGCCACTCCGTGCGGCCCGCGGTCGCCTTTGGCGAGCCGCTCACCAGAGAGCGCCTCGATACCATCTCGAACGCTGTCGACGTCAAGCCGGTGCAGGGAGCGGTGACCATCAACGGCGCCCAGGCCGTCGCCCACGCGGCCAGGAACGGCCGCGCGGTCGACCACGCCGCCGTTCTGCGTCTCGTCGGCGCCGCCGTCATCTCGGGCCACCACGTCACGGCGGCGCTGCCGGTGGTGGTCGTCACCCCCGACATCTCCACCGCCGACGCCCAGACCGCCGCCGCCACGGCGCGCACCTGGCTGTCCGGCCCGCTGGCCCTGACCCACGGCGGCCACACCTGGACGATCGCCCGGCAGGACCTCGGCCAGTACCTTGCCTTCGAGCCCCAGAACGCCAAGCCGCGCCTGCGCGTGACCTTCGACTCGCCGGTCACGCTGGGCTACTTCGACTTCATCACCCAGCAGGTCGGCACGCCCGGCAAAGACGCGACCTTCACGGTGGCCCCGGGCGGCAAGCGCGTCAAGATCAAGCGCGGCACCTCGGGGTACGGCGTCGTGCCCACCCCGACGATCGCCAACATGAATGCGGCGGCCGCCACGAGCGGCGGCCGCCGCATCGCCGCCGCCGTCTTTGGCAAAGCGCCGCCGTCGCTCGGCTTCTCCCAGGCGAAGGCGATGCAGATCACCACGCGGATCGGCACTTACACGACCTCAGTGGCCGGCACGGCCAACCGCCTCACCAATGTGGGGTTGGGATCCTCGCTGCTCAACAACAGCCTGATCGCGCCGGGCAAGGTCTTCTCGGTCAACGCCACCACCGGCGAACGCACGGCCGCCAAGGGCTTCAAGATGGCGCCGACCATCATCAACGGCAAGCTCGGCGACTCGGTCGGCGGCGGCATGTGTCAGGTCTCGACCACGGTCTTCAACGCCGCCTTCGAGGCCGGCCTGCAGATCGTCGAGCGCCACAACCACGAGCTCTACATCTCGCACTACCCGCTGGGCCGCGACGCCACCGTGAGCTACGGTTCCTACGACCTGAAGTTCCGCAACGACACGCCCCACTGGATCCTTCTCAAGACGGTCTTCACGGGCTGGTCTCTGACCGTCTCCCTCTACAGCTCGCCGCTGCGGCGCAGGGTCGTCGCTTCGACGAGCAACTGGTACGGCTTCACGCCGTTCACCGTGCACAAGCAGAACGACCCGACCCAGCCCAAGGGACAGACGAAGATCGACACGCCGGGTGTCTCGGGCATGAGCATCGACTGCTACCGCAAGGTCTACGACTCGAGCGGCAAGCTGCTCTGGAACGACGACTTCAAGAGCGTCTACTCGATGGTCCCCGAGGTGCTGCTGGTCGGCACCAAGACGGCGCCCACGCCGAGCGCCTCGCCGTCGCCCTCGCCGTCGGGTTCGGCTACCGCCGCGCCTACGCCGACTGCCAGCGCCAGCCCCTGACGTTCCGCGCCTCGCCGCCGGGCTAGACTACCTGCCCGCACCGCCCGCACCGCCCGCACCGCCCGCACCGCCCGCACCGCCCGCACCGCCCGCGAGGGCGAGGGCCAGCGCGACGGCCTCGGCCGGGTCGGCCGCCCGATGAAGGCCGTCCGGCTCGCTCTGGGTGGGCGTCACGGTCCAGCTCTCGAGCAGCACCACCTCGCGGCCGATCGAGCGCGCCAGCCCGATCTCTGACAACGTGCCCCAGGAGCCGCCCAGGGCGATGACCACGTCGCCGCTGGCCACGACGGCGAGGTTGCGCGCATGCCCCATGCCGGTGACGACCGACAGGCTGAGGTCGGGCGCCGCGGCGCCGCGGTCGAGGCCCGGCAGGATGCCCAGGCAGGTGCCGCCGCGGCGCCGCACGCCGCGCGCCACCGCCTCCATCACGCCCGAGGCGCCGCCGTTGACCACGACGCAGCCGCGCTCGGCGAGCAGCTCTCCGAGCTGCTCGCCGAGCGCGGCGACCGCGGCCGTGCAGGTGCTGCCGCCGATCACGCTGACGTAGGTCGGCGGCATCAGTCGTCGCCGTGCATGGCCGTCTCGGGACTGCCGTTGCTGCCGCTTGCGGAGCCGCTCCTGCCGTCGCCGCTGCCGTCGCCGCCGCGGCCGCCGCCGACCCAGCCGTGCATCAGGTGAAAGCCGTCGCGAAAGCCGCGTCGTTCGTAAAAGCGCTGGGCGTCGGGGTTGACGGTGTCGACGCCGATCACGTACTGGTCGAGACCGCGTTCGAGAAGGCCGGCCTCGACCGCGTCGAGCAGGGCCGTCCCCAGGCCGCCGCCGCGCTCGTCGGCGGCGACGCACAGCGAGGTGAGCTCGGCGTAGCGGTCGCCGGTGAACCACACGGCGTCGGGGGGCGCGACGTGGACCACGGCATAGCCGATCAGCCGCCCGTCGCGCCGGGCGCCGAGGGCAAACGACTCGCCGTCGGCGAGCAGCTCCTCGTAGATCGCCTGGCGGCGCGGCCACGACTCCTCGTGGGGCACGATCTCGACCACGGAGCCCAGCTCGCGGATGTGGTCGATCAGTGAGCGCCACAGCGGCTCGAGCGCCGCGATCTGCGCGGGTTCGAGGCGCTCGATCGTTACGCCGGTCTGGGTGTCGGGTGCCGTCATGTCTGCGTTCCTTTCGTGTCCGAGTCGCGGGCCGAGAGGGCCCGCAGGAGCGCGAGCGCTCCCTGCTTGTGCAGCGGTTCGTTCAAGTTACCGCACTTGGGGCTTTGCACGCACGAGGGGCAGCCGGCCTCGCAGGGGCACTCGGCGATCAGCAGGGCGGCGTCGGCGGCGAGCTCGTCGAAGGCGTCGTAGGCGCGCCGCGTGAGGCCGATCCCGCCCGGATGGCCGTCGTAGATGAAGACCGTGGCGAGGTCGGTCTGCCAGTGCCAGGCCGTCGACAGGCCGCCGATGTCCCAGCGATCGCACATCGCATACAGAGGCAGGACGGCGATGCAGGTGTGCTCGGCGGCATGAAGGGCGCCGAGCTCGGCGCCCTCGCCGGCCTGGACGGCGAGCAGTTCCGGCGGCAGGGTGAACCACAGCGCCTCGGTGGTGAAGACCTGCTCGGGCAGATCGAGCGCGACCGTGTCGATCACCTCGCCGCCGTCGAGCTCGCGCTTCTGGTAGGCGACGACCTGCTCGGTCACCTCGATGACGCCGAACGACAGGGCGCCGCCGCCGGGCAGCGGTCGCGGCGTCGCGGCGCCGGCGATCACCACGTGCTTCTCGATCCTGGCCTGTGTGTACCAGGCGCCCGAGAACGGCTCGACGACCACCGTGGCGGCGTCGAGGTCGAGCTGCCGCACCAGGTAGCTCTCGCCGAGGTGCAGGTAGACGGCCCCGGGGTGCGCCGTGCGAAACACGCGTTCGCGCTCGACCGTGCCCAGCACCGTGCCGTCGCGGCCGTCGGCGATGACCAGCGTCTCGGCCGAAGCCGAGCGCAGCCCGACGCGCGGCGCGGGGGAGTGGGACTGCGACCAGGCGAGATCGCCCGCCGCGCTGCGGCGCAGCTGGCCGGCGGCGGCAAGCTGCGCCGCGCGCGCCATGCCGGCGGCGCCGAAGTACGTCTCGTCGCCCTCGTCGAGCGGCCGTTCGTAGGCCGCGGCGCTCAGGTGAGCCGCGAGGATGTGGGGATTGGTGAGATCGACGACGGCGTCTTCGACCGCCCGCGAAAGCAGGCGCTCGGGCTCGCGCATGAAGTACTGATCGAGGGCGTCCTGGCCGGCGACGAGCACCGCCCAGCCCTTGCCGGTGCGACCGGCGCGGCCCCAGCGCTGCCAGAGGCTGGTCATGGTGCCGGGAAAGCCGGTGACGAGCGCCACGTCGAGGCTGCCGACGTCGATGCCGAGCTCGAGGGCGCTGGTCGCCACCACGGCTCGCAGCTCGCCGTCGAACAGACGCTTCTCTATGTCGCGCCGCTGCTGCGGCGTGTAGCCGGCCCGGTAGGGCATGACGGCGTCGGCGCCGCGAGGGTCGCGGTCTTCAATGCGCCGCCGCGTGTAGCCGTAGATCAGCTCGGCCGCCTTGCGGCTCGGCGCAAAGTCGATCGCCCGCCGCCCGGCGAGGACCGTCTCGGCCAGCACGTAGCTCGACTCGGCGAGGGCGCTCTTGCGCACGCCGAGGGCGACGTCGAGAAACGGCGGGTTCCACAGCACGATCGTCTGCTCGGTCTGCGGCGCGCCGTTGTCGTCGACGGCCACGAACGGCAGGCCCACGAGCCGCTCGGCGAACGGTCGCGGGTTGGCGATGGTCGCCGAGGCCAGCACGAACTGCGGCTGCGAGCCGTAGGCCGCACACAGCCGGCGCAGGCGGCGCACCACCTGGGCGACGTGCGAGCCGAACACGCCGCGGTACACGTGGGCCTCGTCGAGCACGACGAAGCGCAGGTGATGGAGAAACTCGGCCCAGCGCTCGTGGCCCGGCAGGATGCCGACGTGCAGCATGTCGGGGTTGGTCATGAGGATGGTGGCGGCGGCGCGGATGCGGGCCCGCTGCGCCTGGGGCGTGTCGCCGTCGTACAGGGCGGCGACGGCGCCGGGCAGGCGCAGCCGGCTGAGCTTGCGAGCCTGGTCCTGGGCGAGCGCCTTGGTGGGGTAGACAAAGAGCGCCCGGCTGTGCGGGTCGCGGGCGAAGGCGTCGAGCGCCGGCAGCGCGAACGCCAGCGACTTGCCGCTGGCGGTGCCCGTCGCCACGACCACGTTGCGGCCCTCCGCCAGCAGGTTCCAGACGCGGCGCTGGTGGCTGAACAGCGTGGTGATGCCCTGGTCGGCCAGGCCGGCGGCCAGGGCCGCCGGCAGGCCGGCGGGCAGCGGTGCGACGCGCGCCGCTCGCGCGGCGCGGTGCGTGACGTAGACGACCTGCTCGTGCGAGCCGTCGGTCAGAAACGACAGATCGGCCATGGCTCAATCCTAGCCGATGACCGACACAGAGCGAGACAGGAACGGGCGCGGCGACCGCACGGCCGCCGCGCCCGTGACCGGACGTTTCGTTGCTGGACGATCTACAGGCTGGTCCGCGCCCCGCAGTCCAGCGTGTAGATGACGATGTCGGAGATGCCCTTGAACGTGCCCTGGGCTCTGCCGATGCCGACGTTGCGGAAGCTCTTGGTGAGGATCACGGCGCGGTGCGGCGGGCTGTGCATCCAGGCGCTGAAGATGGCCTGCGGCGTGCCGCTGGCCTGCCAGCCGTAAGCGATGTCTTCGCCCACCGACCAGCTCCGGCAGCCGGAGGTGGAGTAGCCGAAGCGCATCAGGCGGGTCATGAACGACTGGCCGTTGAACGAGCTGTGACTGAAGTAGTCGCGACGCACCATCTCGCGGGAGTGAGCTCGCGCAGCGCGTTCGAGGGTGGCGACCGCGGCGACTCTGGGCAGCCCGTGCTGGACGCGCACGTGGTTGACGAGCGCCAGCAGCTGCTTCTCGGGCCTGGTCAGGCTGACCGCCTTGGCCGAGGCGGCCGGGACTACGGTGAGCGCGGCGAAGGCAGCGAGGACGATGCACAGGGCGAGTCGCTTCATGGCCACCTCCGCACGTCCGTCCCGGCGCCGGGGGCCGGGTCTTGCTTACACGAGACGCGTAGTAGTGATATCGGGGGTGGTTGCGACGGACTTGATACGGCTGGGGCCTGCTACGAGGGGTGGAGGCGAGAAAGGTGTTGTCGTCCATGACAACCGCGCATCCGGGCGCAGCCCCCGCCGCGTGGTCGCCGGCGGTTGCATCGGGGTCGCCACGCGTATACCCTTGCGGGCATGCACAGCCTGAGTAACGCACGACGGCAGGCCAAGAGGGTCCGCCGGCGTCAAGTCAGGCGCCGGCGTATCGTGGCCATCGCGGTGGTCGTCCCTCTCGTCCTCGCCGCGGTCTGGGCTGCCTATGCCTGGCCGTCTGCCGCACCGGCCCTCGTGCCTTCCGCCAATGTCGTCTCACAGTTCGGTCAGGCCAGCGCGGTCGACCGGCGCATCGTCGTCGCCCGGCTCGAGAACATCGACCTTCTGCTGCCGGTCAAGCTCGAGGCGACCACGGCGGTCGGCTTTCACCCGGTCGACAACGCCAACAGCGTCGCCCTCACGCCTGTGGGCCGGCCGGGCGACTCGTCGGGCGTCGCGGGCACGCTCGCCGTCCTCTTCGCCAAAGGCGGCATGCGCTACTACATGACGGGCGGCGATGCCAGCGACTCGTCGTCGCGCACCGCCGGCCTCGATGTGGGGGCCGTGCCCGGCGCGTTCATCTACAGCCCGGTCGACGGCCGCGTGATCGCGGTCACCGCCTACAAGCTGCTGGGGCGCTACGACGACACCGAGATCGAGCTCCAGCTCGCCGACGATCCCAGCCTGCTCCTCATCATCACGCACGTGGTCAAGGCCCAGGTGGCGATCGGCGCCGACGTCACGGCCGGCGAGACCGTGCTGGGCGCCGTGCGCGCCTTCCCCGCACAGCTCCACCAGGACCTGCGGCAGTTCACGACCGACAACGGCGACCACGTGCAGCTCGTCGCCGTGCGGGTCCCCACCCAGATCTCGGGGTTCTGACACGTGCCGACGGCGGTCGTGCCGGCCGCACGGCTGGCCGTCATCGGCGGCTCGGCCACGCAGGGCGCACCGTTCCCCGACGATCTCCACCCCGACGCCGCGCCGCTCGACGACGATCTCGTCTTTGAGACTCCCTACGGCGACAGCCCGCCGTTCCGGCTCTTCACGCTGGCCGGCGAGCCGGTGCTGCACGTTCGCCTGCACGGCTGGCGACCGGGCGTGCCGCGCGGACTCGCCTCGCGCCAGGTCTTCAGCGTGCTGTATCGCGCCGGCGTACGCCGCATTCTCTCCGAGGCCGGCGTCGGCAGCCTGAACCACCTGCTCGACCCGGGCGACCTCGTGATCTGCGACGACTTCGTCGACCTGACGACCGACCGCGCCGTCGAGGGTGTGGTCGGCGGCCGGCTGCTCATCATGCGCGAGCCCGTTTGCCCGGTCGGCCGGGCGGCGCTCTCGCGCGCGGCGCGGCGCCTGGCGCCCGACCGCCGGCTCTTCACGCGCGGCGTGTACGTCGTGACCGAGGGTCCGCGCTTTGAGTCGCCGGCCGAGGTCCGCCACCTGCAGGCCGGCGGCGATGTCGTCGGGCAGAGCTTCTCGCCCGAAGTCTGGCTGGCGCGCGACATCGGCGCCTGCTATGCCGGCATCTACCTCATCGTCAACTACGGCGAGGGCGTCGTGGCCGACTGGAGCCACGACGAGCTCAAGCGCCGCTTCACCGACGACGCCCGGCTTATGGGGCGCATCGTGCTCGACGCCGCGGCGTCGCTGAGCCACGAGCAAGCCGGCTGCCGCTGCCGCGAGCTGCGCAAGCCCACGCTGCTCGGTTAAGCGCCGCGCGGGCCCGGCGCCGCCCCCCCGTTTCAGCCCTTCGTGTGAACGAACCACCAGGCGAGGATGCCGAGGGCGTTGAAGACGCCGTGGAAGGCGATGTTGGTGTAGATCGACTTCGTCCAGTAGAAGGCCGCCGCCAGCAGGAGCCCGAGCCCGAAGATCGGGATCAGCACCGACAGCTGCTGGTGCCAGGCGGCGAAGACCAGCGCCGAGACGACACCCCCCAGCAACGGTCCCCAGGAGCGCGCCAGGCCCTGAAAGACGAAGCCGCGAAAGAAGGTCTCCTCGAGCAGCGGGGCGACCAGTACGGCGAGGACGATGAACAGCAAGAGTCCGGCGGAGGTGTGAGGGAAGATCGTCACCACATTCTCTTTGGGCACCGGACCGACGATCCTGCGGTAGGCGTAGTCGCTCACGTTGCCCAGGATGGTGGTGGCCAGCACGCCGCCGACGATGATGACGGCGGCCACCGCCCAGGAGCTGCTCTCCTCGTAGCCGCGAAAGCCGAAGCTGGCGAAAGACAGCCGGTACTTGCGCAGCGAGAAGAACCAGGCCCAGAACACGAGCCAGACGTCGACCACCACCGTGGAGAGGATGGCCGCCAGGGCATAGCCGGCGGTCGGCGCCTGGCTGGTGGTGGTTGTGCCGCGGCTGGAGACCGTGCCCAGCACGGTGAGGACGGCGATCGGCGCCGCGGCGATGAGGACGGCGTACAGGACGTCGCGCCAGCCCCACGGTACCTGGCCGGGTCGCAGGCCGCGCGTGACGCCGAAGGTCTGAACGCCGCCGGGCGCCTGCCGCCGGCCCGCCGCCGACGAGACGGGCGCCCCGACGGTGGGAGCAGCCTCCGTCTCCTGGTTACTGGGGTCGTCTTCCACGGCACACCTGTCTCCGGTCGCCGAGGATTCTACACGCCACCCGCGGCGCCGGGCGCCCGGCGGCCGGCGGGCGCCGAAAAAGCGACGGCCGCAGCTCGCGGCGGGCGGCGCAACGGCCGGCAACGCCGCGGCGGCGTGTTGCGGCGCCTGCGTCGTCTGGTATACTCACGCCTCGCCAGGGGGCGCCGCGAGGCGTCGTGGGCGCGGTCGGCGGCATGTGCGCCGGGCCGGGCCGCGGCTCGTTGACCCCCTCGCGGAGGCCTGCTATCCTAACTTGCTTTCTGTGAAAGGGTGACAGCGTGCGCCAACTGGTGACTCTCGCTTGCCAGGATTGCAAGCGTCGCAACTACCATACCAACAAGAACAAGAAGAACGATCCCGACCGCATCGAGCTCAAAAAGTACTGTCGCTGGTGCGGGCGGCACACCGTCCATAAGGAAACTCGTTAGGACCGGCGTCGGTCCGCTCGAACGAGCGGTACGGCGTCAGGCTTCCTTAGGGCTGTAGCTCAATTGGTAGAGCACCGGTCTCCAAAACCGGGGGTCGGGGGTTCGAGCCCCTCCAGCCCTGCCAGCCGAAACGGAGCATGGTCGTGGCGAAAGCCGTGAAGCACAATCAGACGGGGCCGGGCAAAAAGTCCGACTCCACGCCGACCGGCAAGCGCGACGCACGCTCAAGCAAAGGGGCGCCGGCCAAGCGCACCACCAAGGCCGGCCAGGCCAAACAGCGAGCCCAGACGCGCTCCGGCCAGAAACAGGGTTTCAGCATGGGCCGGTTCCTGCGCGACGTGCGCGTCGAGCTGTCGAAGGTCACCTGGCCGACCCGCAGCGAGCTGCTCGTATCGACCCTGGTGGTCCTCGTGGCGGTGGCTATAGCCGGCCTCTACACCGGGGTGCTCGACTGGGTCTTCGCCCACGTGTTGCAGTACATCCTGCCCAAGTAACAGAAACGGAGTCGGTGTGTTCCAGTGGTATGTGGTCAACACGTACTCGGGCCACGAGAACAAGGTCAAAGAGAATCTCGAGCACCGCATCGTCTCGATGGCTCAGCAAGAAGCGATCGTGCGCGTGGTCGTGCCGACCGAGCAGGTCGTCGAGACCAAGGACGGTGAGAAGGTCACCACCGAGAAGCGGGTCTTCCCGGGCTACGTCCTGGTGCAGATGGAGCTCACCGACGAATCGTGGTCGGCCGTCAAGAACACGCCCGGCGTGACCGGCTTCGTGGGCGCCGCCAACAAACCGGTGGCGCTGTCGCGGGCCGAAGTCGACCGCATCCTGCACACCGCCTCCGTCGAACGTCCCAAGCAGAAAGCCGAGTTCTCGGTGGGCGAAGTCGTGCGCGTCACCTCGGGTCCGCTGTCCGACTTCTCGGGCGAGGTCTCCGAAGTCAACGCCGACCAGAACAAGCTCAAGGTGATGGTCTCGATCTTCGGCCGCGAAACGCCCGTCGAGCTGGGCTTCGAGCAGGTCAAGAAAACCGGCTGACAGCAGCGATTCCCTGACGAAGCGAGGATGACGTGGCCAAGAAGGTCATGACAGTGATCAAGTTGCAGATTCCCGCGGGCGCCGCCAACCCGGCGCCCCCGGTCGGGCCCGCCCTGGGCCAGCACGGCGTCAACATCATGGAGTTCTGCAAGGCGTTCAACGCCCGTACGCAGGCTCAGAACGGGACGATCATCCCCGTCGAGATCTCGGTCTTCGAAGACCGCTCGTTCGCCTTCATCACCAAGACGCCGCCGGCCGCCGTGCTGCTGCGCGAAGCGGCCGGGGTCGACAAGGGCTCCGGCGAGCCCAACCGCACCAAGGTCGCCAACGTATCGCGCGACAAGGTGCGCGAGATCGCCGAGCTCAAGATGCCCGACCTGAACGCCAACGACGTCGAGGCCGCGATGCGCATCATCGAAGGCACCGCGCGCAGCATGGGCATCACGGTGGGGCAGACCAAAGACAGCGACTGACAAGGCAGGAGCGGGCGCCGGCCGGCGCCCGCGGTGGGAGGCGGCCACCCTGGCCGCCGCCAGAACCACGAGGAGGAACCATGGCTCACGGCCGCAAGTATCAGGCAGCCCGGGCGGCGATCGACGCCAACAGGGTGTACAGCCCGCTGGAAGCGATGCGTCTGCTCAAGGCGCTCGACACGGCCAAGTTCGACGAGACCGTCGAGGTCCACTTTCGCCTTGGCGTCGACGTGCGTCACGCCGACCAGATCGTACGTGGCACCACGATCCTGCCCCACGGCACCGGCCGCTCCATGCGGGTCGCCGTGTTCGCCGAGGGCGAGAAGGCCCGCGAGGCCAGCGAGGCCGGCGCCGACATCGTCGGCACCGACGACCTCGCCAAGCAGATCCAGGACGGCCACTTCGACTTCGACGTGGCCATCGCCACGCCCGACATGATGGGCACCGTCGGCAAGCTGGGCCGCATCCTCGGCCCGCGCGGCCTCATGCCCAACCCCAAGTCGGGCACCGTCACCTTCGACGTCGCCAAAGCGGTCTCCGACGCCAAGGCCGGCAAGGTCGAGTATCGCACCGACCGCAGCGGCATCATCCACCTGAGCATCGGCAAGAAATCGTTCGACGAGACGCAGCTCGTCGAGAACTACGGCGCCGTGCTCGACGAGATCCTGCGCGCCAAGCCGGCCGCCGCGAAGGGCCGCTACCTGCGCAGCGTCAACCTCACCTCGACCATGGGGCCGTCAATCGAGCTTGACTCGTCGCGCACTCGCGACCTGCTCGAAGCCTAGCTCGCCCGGCGCCGCCGGCAGGCGCAGTTGCCGGCGGCGCCGCGAACACCTATACTGCGCACTCGCGGCGCGTTTTTGGCGCTGCGGCCTAAGAAGGTCGGTGCTCCCCGGTGGGGAGCGTAAATGGGCCGGTGTGGCCCGCCCGCCCGAGGCGAGAAGCGCGGCAGACCAGCACGTCCGGAGTCCGCCCGTTCCCGTCCGGGAGCGGGTTTTTTCGTCCGACAGCGAGGTCTCACATGCTGCGCAAAGACAAAGAGGCGGTGGTCGCGGAGGCGACGCGGCTGCTGGCCGCGACCGAGGCGCTGTACCTGAGCGACTACCGCGGCCTCACGGTCGCCGAGCTCACCGAGCTGCGCGCCAAGCTGCGCGACGGCGGCGCGACCCTCCACGTGCTCAAGAACACCCTCGCGCGCCGCGCTGCCGCCGACGCCGGCCGCGACCAGATCGCGCCGCTGCTCAGCGGACCCACGGCGGTGACCTTTTGCGGCGACGACCCGGTGGCGCCCGCCAAGGCGCTCGTCGACTTCATGCGCACCCATCCGCAACTCGTGGTGCGCGGCGGCCTGCTGCAGGGCGTGACGGTCGACCTCGACGGCGTGCGGGCGCTCTCGGCGCTGCCGCCGCGCGACGTGCTCCTCGCCCAGGTGGTCGGCACGATGGCGGCTCCGCTGACCGGTCTGGTCACGGTGCTGCAAGGCACGATCTCGGGCTTTGCCCGGGCACTGCAGCAGATCGTCGAGCAAAAGACGGCGGCCGGCGAGGCCTGACGGCCGCCCGTGCTCGCCACTCCATCCGAATCGACACGTTCCAACGACGAGGTGAACTGACGTGGCAGACAAGACACTTACCAAAGACGAGCTCATCGAACAGATCAAGAAGATGAGCGTTCTCGACCTGGCCGAGCTGGTCCATGCCCTCGAAGACGAGTTCGGCGTGAGCGCGGCCGCTCCGGTCGCCGTGGCCGCCGGACCCGCCGCCGCCGCCGAAGCCGAAGCCGAAGAGGAGCAGACGAGCTTCGACGTCGTCCTGCAGTCCTACGGCGAGAAGAAGATCGAGGTCATCAAGGTCGTTCGCGCCCTTACCGGGCTCGGCCTCAAAGAGGCCAAGGCGGTCGTCGAAGAGGCCCCGAAGCCGGTCAAGGAAGGCGTCAACAAAGACGAGGCCGAAGAGGCCAAGAAGCAGCTCGAGGCAGCCGGCGCCACCGTCGACGTCAAATAGACACCCGCACGACCCCGCGGGGTGGCCTGCGCCGCCCTCGAAGCCCTGGCTTGGGGGGAGTGAGTCGTGGACGCCCACGACTCACAACCCCTTGCCATGCTTCACATACTCGTGTACTCTATGCGGTCGTGCCGTCCGCCGCGATCAGCCGTAGCTCAGCCTCAGCCTCCCCGCGGCTTGCCGTCCGCTGCTTTAGCCTACCGAGAGGAGTCTCCACTTGAACCAGCCGAAGTGTCCTCGCGCGCGCACGTCTTTTGCCAAGCTGGACCAGCCTCTGCCGGTTCCCAACCTCATCGACATCCAGAGGGCGTCGTGGAAGTGGTTCCTCGAGGAGGGTCTCAAAGAGACCATCCAGGACATCTCGCCCATCCGTGACTACTCCGAGAAGCTCCTCGTCGAGTTCGGCGAGTACCAGTTCGGCGAACCCTCAAAGCCGATCGCGGAGTGCCGCAACAAAGACATGACCTTCTCGGCGCCGCTCACCATGGTCGTGCGCTTCGTCAACGAGGAGACCGGTGAGATCCGTGAGCAGCACGTCTTCATGGGCGACTTCCCCATGATGACCGAGCGCGGCACGTTCATCATCCACGGCACCGAACGGGTGGTCGTCACCCAGCTCGTGCGCTCGCCGGGGGCCTACATCATGGAGCCCAAGCAGGCCGAGCGCGAGAAGCAGGTGCTGATCGCCAACCTCATGCCGCAACGCGGCTCGTGGCTCGAGCTCGAGATCGACAAAAAGGGCGCCGTCAACGTGCGCATCGACCGTAAGCGCAAGTTCCCGGTGAGCGTGCTGCTGCGCGCCATGGGCTGTGGCGGCAACGAAGACATCCTCAAGCTGTTCGACGATTCCGTCTATATCAAGAACACGCTCGACCGCGACTCCACGACCTCGCAAGAGGAGTCGCTCATCGAACTCTTCCGCAAGCAGCGCCCCGGCGAGCCGCCGACCCTGGACTCGGCCACCACCATGCTGCGCGGCCTGTTCTTCGACCCCAAGCGCTACGATCTCTCGCGCGTCGGTCGCCACAAGCTCAACTCGCGGTTGCACGGTCACGTGGCGCCCGAGGACCGGCCGGCAGGCGATGTGCGTGTCCTTACGACCATGGACATCGTCGAGCTCATCCGTCGCCTGATCGCCCTGCCGCCCAAGCTGGGCGTGCCCGACGACTCCAAAGACTACGCCGACGCCGCCATGAACCTCATCGGTTCGCGGCGCGAAGACATCGCCTCCGAGCTCGACGAGTACGAGCATTTCGGCAACCGCCGCCTGCGCACCGTCGGCGAGCTCGTCCAGGACAGCTTCCGCATAGGCCTCACGCGCATGGAGCGGGTCATCAAGGAACGGCTCACCACCGAGGACCCCGACACCATCGTGCCCGCGACCCTGGTCAACATTCGGCCGGTGGTCGCCGCGCTCAAGGAGTTCTTCGGCTCGTCGCAGCTCTCGCAGTTCATGGACCAGACCAACTCGCTGTCGGGCCTCACCCATCGCCGGCGCCTCTCCGCGCTCGGCGCTGGCGGCCTCACGCGCGAACGGGCCCCGATCGAGGTGCGCGACGTGCACGCCACCCACTACGGCCGCATGTGCCCCATCGAGACCCCCGAGGGTCCCAACATCGGCCTGATCGGCTCGCTGTCGTCGTTTGCCACGGTCGACGAGTTCGGCTTCATCCGGGCGCCGTACCGCAGGGTGGTCAAGGGCAAGGTGACCGACGAGATCGTCTACCTCGACGCCTCCGAAGAAGAGGCCACGATCATCACGCCCAAGACCGGCGAGGAGCGCGCGGTCACGATCGCTCAGGCCAACGCCCCGTTCGACGCCAAGACCGGCAAGTTCATCAACGATCAGGTGCTCGCCCGGACGCGCGGCGGCGACGAGGTCGTCTCGGTGCCGCCCGAGCAGGTCGACTACATGGACGTGAACCCGACGCAGCTCGTGTCGGTGGCCACCGCCCTGATCCCGTTCCTCGAGCACGACGACGCCAATCGCGCCCTGATGGGTTCGAACATGCAGCGTCAGGCGGTGCCGCTGCTCACCACCGAGGCGCCGTACGTCGGCACCGGCATGGAGTTCCGCGCCGCCTGCGACACCGGCGACGTCATTCTCGCCGAGCACCCCGGCCGGGTGGCCGCCTGCGACGCCAACGGCATCGTGATCGACCTCGGCAAGGGCCAGGTCGACGAATACTCGCTGGTCAAGTTCACGCGTTCCAACCAGGGCACGCTCATCCACCAGAAGCCCCTGGTCAACGTGGGCGACAAGGTCGAAGAGGGCACCGTCCTGGCCGACGGCTCGTCGACCGACCACGGCGAGCTCGCCCTGGGCAAGAACCTGCTCGTGGCCTTCATGAGCTGGGAGGGCTACAACTTCGAAGACGCCATCATCCTCTCCGAGCGGCTCGTC
>Ga0182014_10002264_pt1 | contig 24335 bp, 21 predicted proteins | sample 612S2DmetaG_FD_120489 | JGI IMG/M metagenome (GOLD analysis project Ga0182014, IMG submission 120489) | Permafrost microbial communities from Stordalen Mire, Sweden - 612S2D metaG | ecosystem: Environmental > Terrestrial > Soil > Wetlands > Permafrost | place: Sweden: Stordalen | collected...
GCGAGTAGGGAAATGGGGATGGCCGTGGCGACGAGCAGGTCGACGACGGTCGCTGCCCCCAGACCGAAAGGCAGGCCGAAGATGATGTCGATGGCCTGGAGGCCGAGTATGAAGAGGAGCGAGAATGCAGTGGCCTTGCGGGCGGCTCCGCCAGGGAATCTCCCCCTCACGATGCCGTAAAAGAGGGGAATCGAGGCCCCGGAGACGGCCAGCGGGACGAAGGTGCCAACGTAGAACCAGCCTTCAGCGCCCATCGGGACCTCGATGCCCATGGGAATGACGCAGGACAACCCTTTGAACAGGAGGGCCGTCGCAGTCGGGAACAGCACGAACCCGGCCGCTGACAGTTGCCATAGTCTCTTCGCGTCCAGCGCGGGGCGGAAGGGACGGACCAGCTTCGGCTCTGCGATTGATCCCAGCACTAGGCCCGTCAAAGAGAAATTTACTAAGTCGGTGATGGCGACGGCATAGTCATCGATCTTGGCCGCCGTGAGGAGGTCGAAGCCCCCATTCAGGTCAAGCCCGATGACGCCGATGACGCCGCCGAAGGAGACGCTTGCGAACACCAAGAGCGAATAGTTGAAACCTTTCCCTGCCCTGGTGCGGCCGGGGATATGGTCCCTCAGGATGAAATAGACCGCCGCGAAGAGGAAGCCGGTCAGGACATAGAGGACGAACACGGTGGCGATGAACTGGACGGCAGGCGGCCGCTGGTGCAGGAAAAGCCGGGATTTCAGGAGCTGAAGAGCCATCCCCTCCAGCGCCAGGAACAGCCCGATCCAGGCGGATTTCCGAATCTCGACCGATGTCAGCCCAAACCACATGCTGGTCCCCTCACCCAGAATCCGCCGGATTACGTTCGCAAGTGGAGCTGTTACGGTGCCAGCGGACCTTGGCAATGCGGCAAGTTGTCCATCGGGCGGGCTTATCTGCTGGAGCAAAAGAGGCCGCGTCACCGACAGCCGCATTTACGAGCCGTCGCCGCCTTCGTGCAGCTCGCCATGACCAGCCTCATGCTCAAACGCCGTACCAAGCCAAGCCTTTGCTCATGAATCCATTCTTCTTGGATCGGCTCTAAGCCCGCAGCCCATCGAACGCGCGGCCCGTTTTCGCGGGCCGCGCGCGCTTCTCAGAACTTCAACGCCTTGGCTTGCTTCACGCCGGGAAGCTTGGCCACCTTGGCGAGCACGCCTTCGGGCACCGGGCCGTCGACCGCGACCAGCGCGATCGCCGAGCCGCCCATCTGGTCGCGCCCGAGGGCGAAGGTGGCGATGTTGACGCCCGCCTCCCCGAGCAGGCTGGCGAACCGCCCGATGAAGCCCGGCTTGTCCTCGTTGGTGACGTAGATCATCCACGGCGTGAATTCGGCGTTCACCTTGATGCCCTTGATCGACAGGATGCGCGGCCTGCCGTCGTGGAACACCGTGCCGCCGACCGAACGCTCCTGTTTGGCGGTGGTCACCGTCAGCGTGATGAAGCTTTCGTAGTCGCCGGCGGCGGCGCGAGTCGCCTCCTCGATCACGACGCCGCGGCCGGCGGCGACGGAAGGCGCGGAGACGACGTTGACGTCCTCGAGCGAGGGCCTCAGCAGACCAGCGATCGCCGCCGACGTCAGCGCCTTGATCTTCAGCGCGGCGACCGCGCCTTCGTAGGTGATCGTGACCTTGGCGATCGGGTCCTCGGTGAGCTGCCCGGCGAACGAGCCGAGCCCCTCGGCCAGCGCGATGTAGGGTTTGAGCGTCGGCGCCTCTTCGGCGGTGATCGAGGGGAAATTGACCGCGTTGGCGATCGCGCCGCGCATCAGATAATCCGACATCTGCTCGGCCACCTGCAGCGCGACGTTCTCCTGCGCCTCGCTGGTCGAGGCGCCGAGGTGCGGCGTCGCCACCACGTTGGGATGGCCGAACAGCGGGTTCGCCTTCGCCGGCTCCTCGACGAACACGTCGAAGGCGGCGCCGGCGACGTGGCCGGAATCGAGGGCCGCGCGCAAGGCCGCCTCGTCGACCAGGCCGCCGCGCGCGCAATTGACGATGCGCACCCCCTTCTTGGTCTTGGCGATGGCTTCCGCGGAAAGAATGTTCTTGGTCTGCGCGGTCATCGGCGTGTGCAGGGTGATGACGTCGGCGCGCTTCAGCAGCTCGTCGAGTTCGACTTTCTCGACGCTGATTTCAGCGGCGCGCTCGGCGCTGAGGAACGGATCATAGGCGATGACGCGCATCTTCAGGCCGAGGCCGCGCGCGGCGACGTTCGAGCCGATATTGCCGCAGCCGATGATCCCCAGCGTCTTGCCGGTGAGCTCGACGCCCATGAAGCGGTTCTTCTCCCACTTGCCCGCCTGGGTCGAGGCGTCGGCGGCGGGGAGCTGGCGCGCCAGCGCGAACATCAGCGCGATCGCGTGCTCGGCGGTGGTGATCGAATTGCCGAACGGCGTGTTCATCACGATGACGCCCTTGGCGGTGGCGGCGGAAATGTCGACGTTGTCGACGCCGATGCCGGCGCGCCCGATCACCTTGAGCTTCTTGGCGCGCTCGAGCAGCTTGGCGGTCACCTTGGTCGCCGAGCGAATCGCCAGGCCGTCGTAGTCGCCGATGATCTTGGCCAGTTCCTCCTTGTCGAGGCCGGGCTTGACGTCGACGGCGACGCCGCGCTCCTTGAAGATGGCGACGGCGGCGGGGGAGAGTTTGTCGGAAATGAGAACGCGGGGAGCCATGATGGAGATTCCTTTGCAAATGGGGATGTCGTCTGGAGCCGTGACCCTTCTCCCGCTCAGCGGGAGAAGGTGGCGCGAAGCGCCGGATGAGGGGTCGGTTCGGCTGGCGGCGGCCGGCGGCTGAGGCGCTTTCGTAGGCGTCCAGCCCTCATCCGTCGGTTTCGCCGGCGCCCTCTCCCGCAAGCGGGAGAAGGGAAGAGGCGCGCTACGCCGCCTTGGCGAGCTTGGCCTTTTCCAGCGCGAAGGCGTAGTCGAGCCAGTGCGTCAGCGCTTCGACGTCGCTCGTCTCGACCGTCGCGCCGCACCAGATGCGCAGGCCCGGCGGCGCGTCGCGATAGGCGCCGATGTCGTAGGCGACCTTTTCCTTTTCGAGAGCGCTCGCGAGGCCCTTGGCGAAGGCCGCCTGCGCCTCGACCGGCAGGGCCGCGATCGCAGGATCGACCACCTTGAGGCAGACGCTGGTGTTCGACCGCGTCGCGGGGACGCGGGCGAGAAACTCGATCCAGGGCGTGCGGGCGACCCAATCGGCGATGGCGCGAGCGTTGGCGTCGGCGCGCGCGAACAACGCCTTGACGCCGCCCAGCGACTTCGCCCACAGCAGCGCGTCGATATAGTCTTCGACGCACAGCATCGAGGGCGTGTTGATCGTCTCGCCTTCGAAGATGCCCTCGATCAGCTTGCCGCCCTTGGTCATGCGGAAAACCTTCGGCAGCGGCCAGGCGGGCTTGTAGGTCTCGAGCCGCGCCGCCGCGCGCGGGCTGAGCACGATCATGCCGTGCGCCGCCTCGCCGCCGAGCGCCTTCTGCCAGGAGAAGGTGGTCACGTCGAGCTTGAGCCAGTCGAGGTCTTGCGCGAAGGCGGCCGAGGTCGCGTCGCAGATCGTCAGGCCCTTGCGATTGGCGGGAATCCACTTGGCGTCGGGAACGCGCACGCCCGATGTGGTGCCGTTCCAGGTGAACACCACGTCGTGGTCGCAATCCACTTGCTTAAGATCGGGCAGTTCGCCGTAGGGCGCCTTCAGCACCCGCGCGTCGGCGAACTTGAGCTGCTTGAGGACGTCGGTGACCCAGCCTTCGCCGAAACTCTCCCACGCCAGCACGTCTACCGGGCGCTCGCCGATCAGCGACCACAGCGCCATCTCCACGGCGCCGGTGTCGGAGCCGGGGGTGATGCCGATGCGATAGTCGGCGGGAACGCCGAGGACTTCGCGCGTCAGCTCGATCGCCTGTTTCAGCTTGGCCTTGCCGAGCTTGGCGCGATGCGAGCGGCCGAGCGCCGCGTCCTTCAGGATTTCGGGGGTCCAGCCGGGCCGTTTGGCGCAGGGGCCGGAAGAAAAACGCGCGTCGAGAGGGCGCGCGGCGGGCGTGTTCGTCATGATGTGCCATCCTTTCAGATGGGTGCCTCTCGTTGGGGAGAGGTGTCCCGGCGCCGCTGCTACAGGACGACGGAAGGAATGGCAAGGAGAATTTCGAGAATTGGTTTTCGGCCTATCCGCGCCGCTTGCCGCCGCCGCCAACTCTCCCAACGCCGCCCGATGACGGCGCCTGAGAACCGCCCGCGGCCGACGGCTCGTGGGGATCGCGCGCGCGTTGATAGCGCACGCCGGTGAAGAAGAGGATTCGCGCGTCCTGGTCGCGCGGCGCGTTGTTCTTTCGCTCCAGGCCCTCCGCGGGCCGAAATCGCACGAGCTCGCCCATTGCCAGACCTCGACGGCGCTCGGCGCCGAGGCCGCGCGTCGCGCCACGCGACCCATTACGCTGAGGGAAGGTTAATACTTAGTCAACGACCGCGCCGTAATCTGACGGCGTTTCGTGTTCGCGAAAATGGAGCGCGTCGTTGGCTTCGGATCTCCCTGCAGCCGATCTGCCTTTCCTCGCCGCGCTGGCGCGCAGCCCGCGTCCCGCCGATCGCGGGCTGTGGCTGCGCGTGGCGACCGACTTTTTCCTCGCCGGCCCGTTCCCCAAGCGTGCGCACGGCGCCGCGTTCGCGGCCGAACTCGCCGAGCGCCTCGGCGACGCCGACGACGCGACGCGCTTGGCGGTCGCGCGCAAACTCGCGCTCTGCGCCGAGGCCGCCGAGGTCTTGGCGACCCTCGAATCGCTCGGCGGCGAAGCCGCGCTGCACGTTCTGCGCTACGCGGCCGTCTTGCCGCGCGAACGGCTCGTCGCCGCCGCGGCGAGCGACGGCGCGCGCGCGCGCGCGGTGGCGCAGCGCGACGATCTCGACGCCGAACTCGTCGCCATCCTGGCCGATCACAGCGAGGTCGAAACGCTCGTCGCGTTGGCGAGCAACTGCCGCGCCCCGATCGAGCCGCGGCTTTATGCCGTGCTCGCCCGCCGCGCCAGGCAAGGCGTCGCGGGAACGCAAGATCGACGGCTCGCCGAGGCGTTGCTGGAACGGGCGCCGACGCGTCTGGACGAGGCGGCGCTGTTCCTGGAAGCCGATTCGGGACGGCGCGCCGAAATCATGGCGGCGGCCCAACGCGCCGCGCTGGCGGAGCCGCGAACCCTCCTTCGATCGCGGGACGCCTCGCAGGCGGTCGCGCGGCTGGAGCGATACGCGCTCGAGGCCGAACCCGAACGCTTCGTTGGCGCCCTCGCCCAGGCCCTGGGGTGCTCGCTCGAACTCGCCGACCGGATCGCCGGCGATTCTTCCGGCGAACCGCTCGCGGTCGCGCTCGCCGCAATCGGCGCCCCGAGCGACGTCGCCGTGCGCGTCCTGACGTCGCGCGATCTGCAGGACGGCGCCGATTACCGCCGCGTCGGCGCGCTGGCGCGTCTGAAGGACGCCCTCAACCCGGCGGCCGCGGCTCTGGTCATGGCGGCGATGATCGGCGATTCGGCGCGCCCGCGCGCCCGTCATCAGCCCGTTCTCGATCCCGGCGCGGCGACGACGCCCAGTCGTCCGAGCGGCGCCGCGCCGAGCCAAGACTTGGGGCGCGCCGCGCCGCGGACCTGGATCAGGGAGATCCCGTTGACCCCCGCCGCGCTGAGCCGGCGGCGCGCCTTCGCCTTCGCTTCCGCGCGGCGACCGCTCGACGACACCGCTTGAGGCGCCGCGCGCGGCTCGTTCAGCGCGCGCCGGCCGGCAGCGGCGCGCCGTCGATCATCAGCTCGCGATCGGCGGGCCACTTGAGACGATAGGCGAAGCGGACCTCTTTCGATTCGCCCGGCTTGAGGTCGAGCGTCCAGCTCATCACCCCGCGCTTGTCGCCGACCTGCTTGTCGGTCGGCGGGGTCGTGGCCGGCGAAAGCTCGACGGATATCGCGGTGTTCTCCGACACCGGCATTTGATCGATGACTTCGACCTTGATCGGGGAGGCGTGGAGGTTCTCGACGCTGGTGACGAATTCGCGCGTCTCGATCTTGGTCTGGTTGTACCAGGTCGGATCGTTCTCCTTGCGATTGACCGGCGCGCGCCGAACTTTGATCTTGTCGTCGCCGCCGAAGCCGAGATCGACGCCGTCGCCCGGCGCGACGAAGCCGATCCGGCTCTGGCCGAGGTAGACGCCGTCGCGCATCAGCGCCGCGTCGCCGGGAAGAATCGGCGCGTCCTCCGCATCGACGAAATGAGCCTCGACATAGGCGGTCGGATCGAGGCCGGGCGCGGTCTTCACCGCGATCGTCGGCTGCGCCGCGAGGCGGCCGAGCACGAACGACTTCTGCGCGCCGTCGCTCGCCAACGTGATCCGCCCGGGCGCCTTGAACTGCGCCGAATAGTCATTGGCCTGCAGTTGCGCGCTCGCCTCGTGAGCGACGACCGGCGCGCGGGGGGGAGCGGGCGCGGCGAATGGCGCGGCGGCCGCATCGGCCGCCGCCCCTGCCGGCGCGGCCGCGCCCGGCGCCGGCGCCTCCTTCGCCATCATCCGGCGCGGCGCGCGGGCGGCCTCGAGCATCTCGGGTTGCCAGAAGTCGATTCGTTGGCTCTCCACCTCGGCGACGTCGACGGCGCGGGCGACGCGCGCGGTCGAGACCGTGAGCGCGACGTCGATCCAGTCCTCGCCGGTCGTCTGCGAAATCCCCGCCCGGCGGGTCAGCGTCAGGGTGTGCGCCTCGCCCGAGGTCGTCAGCGCCGCGTCGTAGGCGGGAACCCAGCCGACGCCGTCGACGCGATAGGACAGCGACAGCGCGGCGCTCCCGCCCCGAGCGGCCGCGAGCGCGACGCTCGCCGTTCGCTTGGCCGCCTGCGAGGGCGGCTTCTGGCGCTCGGCCTCCAACGCCTTGATGTCGTCGTCGAGCGCGCGCGCCTTGTCGAGCGCGGGACGGAGATCCGCGCCGACCTTGGCGATCGCCGCTTCGACGGCGTCCCAGGCGGCCGGCCAACCGCCGACGTCGAGCGGCTTGGCGTCGGGCGAGAGCTTGTCGGGTCCATTCTGCGAAAAACGCAGGATCATCGCGCGCTTGGCCTGCAGCGCGTCGATGGAGATTTGCAGATCCTCGCGCTCGCCGCGAAGCGAGGCGATCTTGGCGGCGAGCGCGTCGTCGGGCGCCTTGGCGCCGGCCGGGGCGACGCGCGTCTCCACCGCGCCGATGATCAGGGCCGCGTCGGCTGCGCCCTCGACGCGCAACGACGCCGGGTCCAGCGCAAGCGGCAATCCGTTGAATACGACCAGGTTATCGCCCTGGGAAAGCTCGACTTGGGCGACCCGCGTCACCACCGCGGCGTCAGGATAGACGGTCACCGCGTCGATCTTGGAGGCCGCTTCGATCTCTCCGGCCGAAGCGCCGGCGGGAAGAATCGCCATCGCGGCGAGGGCGAACAGGGAGCGGAGAATCGAGCGCATGGCGGCTCCTCGGCGGGTCCGGCCCATTGGCCAACGGGCGGCACAATTGGCGCCGCCCCAAGGCGAAATTACGGTCCGCGCGCGGCGGCGTCGGGGCTTCGCCGGGCCGCTCGGCGCCGCGCTCCCGCTAAAGGAAGCCCAGCACGGTCGGCGCGAGGTAGCCGAACGCCATCAGAATCCCGCCGACGACGCCGAGGCCGGCGGCGAGCCAGGCCAGCACGGCGACGCCGGTGATGATCGCCGCCGAAGCGAGCACGATGGCGATCTGCAACGCCCCGCTGGCGTATTCGAAATGTTCGAGCCGGCGATTGGACAATTCGCGTCCCTCCGCCGCCGCGACGGCGCGTTCCTGAAGCGCGTCCATGCTGTCTTCGGGCTTCTTGGGATCCTTTTCGAATTTCGCTACCGCCGCCTTCCACTCGGCGATCTGCTTGTCGAGCGCCTCCTGCGCCTTGGGGTCGCTCGCCGCGGCGCGTTCGACCTCGAGGGTCTGCGCGGCGGTTTCGGCGATCGTCGAGCGGACTTTCTTGGCTTGGTAGAAATTGAACAGATCGGAGGATTCGATGTTCTGTTCGGTCGAGCGATGCTCCGCGTTCTTGGCGCCGGCTTCCGCCAGCGCGAGGAACAGCGCGAGGATGGCGATGATCAGCGCGACTTTCTTGTCTTGGGACTCGACGGCGTCTTCCAGAGGCTCGGCCATAGTCTCCCTCAGTGCGGCTTGGCGGCGTTCTCGAACGCCGCAACGCGCTCAACTAGGCCGATTCGCGACGATGTGAAAAGCCCGGCCTATCGCTCGGGGGCCATCGGCTGGCCCTGGCGGATGGCGCCCGCCGACGCCGAGTGCAGCGGTTCCGAACCGGCGGGGTGCGCGTGAGCCTCGCGCCGCTCGAAACTGACGAGATTGGACGGCTCCTCTGCGGCCCCGCTCGGCTTGCCGTTCAGGCGCGTCACCTCGCGCCCGAGGCGCGCAATGGCCTTGCGCAGCGTCTGATCGCTCAGCTCGCGCCTGCGCGGCGCGGTCTCGGCGACGCGGGCCGGGCCCGGCTCGACATCGCGGCGCCATTCGGCCCGTTTGGCGCGCTCGGCGAGCAGATTCCCTTCCGCAACCGCGTGCGCGGCGGCGAGCGCGCTCAACCGCTCGGCCAGATCGCGCTTGGCGGCGCCGGCCTCGCGAAGCGCGGCGTCGCGTTCGGCGATGCGCGCGAACTGCCGCGCGTTTTCGATCAGCGCCTCCTCGCGCGCCGCTTCGCTGCGGCCAAGCAGCGCCTCCGTTTCGCCGAGCCGCGCCCGCGTCGCGGCGAGATCCTCGGCCAGCTCGGCGCCCTGCCTCGTCGCCGCGTCGAATTCCGCGCCGAGGCGCTTGGCCTCCGCGGTCTGCTCGCTCAGCGCGGCCGCAAGGCGCGCCCGTTCGGCGCCGCCGGCCTTGGCCGCCGCCGCCGCCGCGCGTTCGCTGTCCGCCAGCCGGACCTCGAGGCCGAGCGCGCGCGTCTCCAGAACCGCGATCTTCATGCGATTCTGGTCGGTCAAGGTTTCCGGATCGAGCCGTCGCGCCTGGGAGGCGGCGGGCGTCGGCGCCGACGATTCGATCTCGAACGTCAGGTCGCGAAGCGCCACTCGGGCGGCGGCGAGCTGCGCGCGCAGCTCGTGCGCGTCGCGCTCCAGCGCGCCAAACTCCTCGCGCAGGGCGCCGATCTCGGCCGCGCGCGCGACGGAGATTTCCTCGAGGGCGACGATTCGGCTCGACTGTCGGCCGATTTCGATTTGCCGCCGCGCGGCGAGATCCTCGACCTCGCTCAGGCGCTGCTCCATGCCCAACCGATCGACCGCGTGCTGCGCGCGCAAAGCGTCGCGCTCGGCGATCGCCTGCGCTTCGGTCAACGGCGCCAGCAGGCGCGCCCGCGCCTCGGCGAGCCGCCGAGCGCGGCGCGTGATTCCGGGCGCCGCCGCCACCGCAAGCAGCGCAGCGAGCAGAAACCCGATGCAACCAAAAATCGCCTGCTCGATCAATTTCGACTCTGTCCGCGGCCGCCAGCGGCCGGCATCATCGCACGCCGACGCGGATCAAGCCAAGAGCCTCGCGTCGATTAAAGTGAACGTTACGGTCTGTCCCGCCTGCCCCCGAGGCGCCGCGGCTAGAACGGGTTCCAGGTCGCGTGGGGCGTGAATTTGAGATAGCTGAGGTTGACGCCCAGGCGGGCGCCGATCCCCGAGCGGATCGGCACGACGACGATGTTGTCGGCGCCGAGCGCGGTGAAGCCGAAGCCGCCGACGAAATAGGCCGAGCCGTCGATGCCGCCGAAGCGGCGGAAAATCGCGTTCACCGCGGGCAGGTTATAGACCAGCATCATCGTTCGGTCGCCGTCGGCGCCGGCGTCGAAGCCGATCGAGGGACCCTGCCAGAAGATTTTCTCGTCGCCCGCGTTGCGCGTGTACATCTTGCCTTCGCCGTAGCGCAGGCCGCCGACGAACGCGGCCGACGCTTCCTGGCCGAGGATGTAGCCGTTGGGCAGCCCCCACCGCCGAGCCGCCTCCTGCACCGCCTCGGCGAGGCCGCGCGCGACGGAGCCGAAAAAATGATGGCCGCTCTCGATGACTTCATCGAGGGAGAATTGCGCCGGCGCATCGGCGAAAGCGGGACGCGAGAGCGCGAGAGCGCTCGCCGCGGCGGCGCCGCCCAGCATTTCCCGGCGCGTCAAGATCGACATCGCTCGCCTCCCCCTCGCCGCCGGCCTCGCGGCCGCGGAAAATCAGCCTTCGCCGTTCGGGAAATCAGCCTTCGCCGCAAAAGTGTCGGCTTAATGGCGAATCGCCCGGCCGGGGGGCCGCCGCACCCCCCGTATCCTCAGCGCGGATTGACGCAGTGTCAACGATCCCAGCGGCGCGTCGCCAGACGCGGATCGCCCCAGGCGACGAAACCGCCGTTGCGCAATCCCGCCCCGACCTTGCCATAGATTAGCGGACCGCCCTCGGCGGCCAGCACGACGCCGCCTGCCGCGCGAAGCACCGCGTCACCCGCGGCGGTGTCCCACTCCATCGTCGGGGCGAAGCGCGGATAGACGTCGCCCTCTCCCTCGGCGATGACGCAGAACTTCAGCGAGGACCCCGCCGAGCGGCGCCCGCCGAGCGGCAGACGTTCGAGGAAGGCTTCGGTGGCCGGATCGCCGTGCGAACGACTCGTCAAGGCGATGAGCGATTCGGGCGCGCTGCGCACGCGCAAGGGCCGCCACGCGGCGGCGTCCGGCAGGTCGGCCCCGACCGGCGCGGCGCAGGCGTAGGCGGCCTCGCCGCCGAACCACAGACGTTCGAGCGCGGGCGCGTAGACCGCGCCGGCGATCGGCGCGCCCCCGGCGACCAGCGCGACGTTGATGGTGAACTCGCCGTTGCGGGCGACGAATTCCTTGGTTCCGTCGAGCGGGTCGACCAGGACGAAGCATTCGCCGATCTCGATCGCCTGACCCGCCGCCGTCGCCTCCTCGGCGACGATCGGGATCCGCTTCGCCAGCCGGGTGAGGCGGTCGCGGATAATCGCCTCGGCGCGTTCGTCGGCCGCGGTCACCGGGCTGCCGTCCCGCTTGGCGCGCGCCGCGGCGCAGCGCCGATATTCCTCCATCACCGCCGGCCCTGCCGCCAGCGCGGCCCGCGCCAGAAAGAGGGCGACGGCATCGCGCGATTCGCGCGCGAGATCGAACGTCTGCGCCATTTGGCCCGTCTTCATCGACTGCCCGTCCTTCGCCTCGGCGACCGCATTGCGCAGTCGCGGGGCGCGGACGAATCCGATAGAAACGCGCGTGCGCCCCCTTAGCGCGATTCGCCGCGCCCACGGCGGCTAAGACCACAGGAAGAGCCCCATGACAATCGTCGCCCTCGCACCGATCGATCTCGCCGCTCTGCTCTGCTCGCGCGTTTGCCACGACGTGATCGGCCCGGTCGGCGCCATCGTCAACGGCCTGGAAGTCCTCGAAGACGAAAAAGACATGCAAATGCGCGAGGTTGCGGTCGAGCTGATCAAGAAGAGCGCCGCTTCGGCGTCGGCGCGGCTGCAATTCTGCCGACTGGCGTTCGGCGCCGCCGGCTCGATCGGCGCCGCCGTCGACACCGGCGACGCGGAATCGGTGGCGCGCGGCCTCATCGTCAACGAGCGCACCGCCCTCGTCTGGAACCCGACCCGCCAACTCGTACCCAAGAAAAAGGTCAAATTGCTGCTCAACCTCGCCCTCATCGCCGCGTCCGCGGTCCCGCGCGGCGGCGTCGTCACGGTCGACTTCGCCGGCCAGGACGAAACGCTCGCCATTCGCATCGAGGCCAAAGGGCCGAACGCGCGGCTCGCTCACGGCGTCGCCGAGCTGATCGCCGGGCGACCGGAGAGCGGCGAGGTCGACGCGCATACGATCCAGCCGTTTTTCGCCGGGCTGGTCGCGCGCGATTGCGGCATGGAGGTCGCCGTCCTCGCCGAGGCGGAGACGGTGACGCTCGAAGCTCGGCCGGCGAAGGTTAGTTAAGCGGTCTATCAGTTCAGCATCGAGGAAATTGAAAATGGCTGAAACCGACACATCCGACCATCCCGGGGTAAGGATTCCGCCGCCATTCGTTTACATAGGCTTTTTTCTGCTTGGGCTCGTCCTCGATCGGTTCGTTCCCATCCCCGCCTCGCTGCCGAAGATCGTGGCGTGGCCGGCAGGATGGATCATATGTGTCGCTTCGCTTTTCTTCTTCACGCCGGCGATACAGTCGTTTCGCGCCTCCCGCACTTCGATGATCCCGTTTCGGCCCGCTTCTTCGCTGGTGACTCATGGCGTATACGGTATAACTCGCAACCCTATGTATTTCTCCCTTCTTCTCATTTACGCAGGCCTAAGCATATTCTTCAACTTCTGGTGGCCGATCGTGCTCGCCCCGGCGCTCGTCGTCGTCATGGATCGAATGGTCATCGCCCGAGAAGAAGCCTACCTCATGCGCCGATTCGGGGAAGAGTATCGCCGATACGGCGAGCGCGTGCGGCGCTGGATCTAGAGCGGACCGCGCGGATTCGGATCGAGGCGGCGCGACGGCCAGCGGCGGCGGTTTCAAGGCTTCTTAACGAGCGCGAGGGATGATGGGGCGCGCGACGGCGTTGGATCGGGCGCGACGCGAATGGCGAATTCCCGAGGCGATTCTCCGCCGAGCCGGGGAATTCCGCCTCCCGTAAGGCGATCGCGACCTGAACGGCGAGCACGGCGCGCCATCGCCGGCAAAGAGGAAGAGCGAAATGAAACAGGTGCTCGTAGTCGACGATTCCCCGGTGATCCGGAAGATCGCGCGCCGCATTCTCGAGGGCATGGGCCTGAGCGCGTCGGAGGCCGCCGATGGCCGACAGGCGCTGGCGGCCTGTTCGTTCTTCATGCCCGACGCCGTTCTCGTCGACGCCGCCATGCCGGTGCTCGACGGCTACGAATTTCTCAAGGAGCTTCGCGCCATGCCGGGCGGCGACAAGCCGAAAGTCGTGTTCTGCACCAGCGAATACGACGTCGCGCAGATCGCCCGCGCGATGCACGCCGGCGCCGACGATTTTCTGATGAAACCGTTCGATCGCGAACACGTTCAGTCGAAGTTCGAAGGCCTCGGCGTCGGCTGATCCCGACCCCGCTGGGCGCGATCGCCGGCGTGCGGGGCCGGCTCACTCCGAAATCGGCGTCTCGTCGGTAGGGATCGGCGAGTCGTCGCCTTCCTCGTCCGGGCTCGCCGCGCCGTGGAAGCCGTAAGGCGAGCGCAAGCGGCGCCGCCGGCCGCGGCCCGGAAAGCGCCCCTCCGTCGACGACTCGGCCTCGGGCGCGCCCGATTCGGCCGCTGGGTTGGCCTCGGCGCCGTTTTCGACCGCCGTCTCGGGCTGCGCCTCGCCGGGGTCCTGGGGTCCGAGGATACGCGGCGCCGCGGTGATGAACGAAGGCAGCGCCTCCGGCGCTTCGCCGGGCGCCGGCGCTTCGCGCGGAAGCGACGGTTCGCGATAGGGACGGAATTCGCGCGGCCGCCCGTCGCGTCCCGGCTGGCCCTGGCGGTCCTGCCGATCCGGGAACGGACGATCGGGCCGAGGGCCGCGATCCTGATGACGATTGTTCGGGCGGTCCTGACGGCCCTGATAGCCGCCGCGGTCGGCTTGGACCGGGCGGTCGTTCTCGCCCGGCGCCCGCTCGACATAGGGTTGGCTCGCGTTGGGCGAGATCGGGCCGGGCTGCGGCGGATAAGGCTGCGGCGCGGGCGCGTAGGGCGCCGGCGCCCGCTCCGCAGGCGAAGCGAAACGGTCGGAGAGACCGCCGAGATCCTCTTCGTCTTCGATTTCGTAAGTGTCGCCTTCACCCGGCGGGCGCCCGCCGCCTTGCGCATGAAGCTGCGCGGCCTGGGCGGCCGCGATCAAGCGAAAATAGTGTTCGGCGTGCTGAAGATAATTTTCGGCCGCGACGGGATCGCCGCCCGTATGCGCGTCACGCGCCAACTGCAGGTATTTCTCCGCGACGTGATGAGCGTTGCCGCGAATCTTGACGTCCGGCCCGTTGGATTCGTAAGAACGCGTCAACGGATTGGGGCCGCGCCGATTGTTCGACAGCCGACCGCGCATCCGCTTGTTCTGACCAGGTCTCATCGCATATCCCTTAATTTACCTTGATTCTGAACGGATTCGAATGCCACCCGCTCGCCGCCCTGGCTCCGCGCGAGGGGAGACGCGCGGCGCGGCGAAACCTGGAACGGCCATTTCAACATCGGCGGATTGGGTTCTCGCAGGATCGCCCTGCCTATCCTCGCCGCGTCCGCGCGCCGATCGCCCCCTTGATCGGCCGTCTGGCGGTCCAAATGAAAATACGGTTGTTTCGGCTTCTAAGCCCCTCGTCGGCGCGCGACCCGCTGCCGGTCGCGTCCGTCTCTTGGCTCGCTCTGGACGCCGTGCGTCGCCGGCGCTGACGGTTCGACGACGAACCTGCAAACGACATTAGCCCGTTTTCGACCCCGAGCCAAGAGGCAAGTCGCCTGCGGGGTCTTCAGCCGAGGAAACCCGGCCGCCGGCGACGGCCTAATTCGCCACGTGCGCGCCTACGCCTTCGACGGGCTCGCGGTAGCCCTTGGGCGGGTCGGTCAACGAGTCGCGATCGGGCTCGGGCCCGAGCACGGTCTCCGGCTTCTTCTGCAGCCCGACCCAGGTGAGCGGGTTCCAATTGATCGAAGGGGCCGTGCTCGTCTGGCACGCGGCGCCGGGACTGCCGTTGCACGACCGCAGGCCCGAGCCCTGGCTCGGGCCCTGGCCCGCCGTCGCGCTCATCGTCACGACGTCTCCGCTCATAGGCGGAGGGATCCTCCTCAAATACGGACCGAACACCCGGACGGGCTTCTCCGCTTCCGCCTTTTCTTTCTTGGCCCTCTCCACGTCCGGGTCGCGGGGCCAGGAAGCGCTTCCCTGCGTCGGCGAAGCGACGGGCGGCGGCAGCTCGATCTTGGGGGGCACCACCAACTTGGCGCGGTCCCGGTATTCGATTGAGTCCTTGTCTCCGCTCTTGACGCCGAAGATCGACTCGAGACCCAAGGTCGACCCGATGCCTTCCCACAGCGGCGCCTCGCCGTCGTCGCCGGCGCGCGCGGGCGCCGCGGCGAGGCCGAGCCCCAAAGCGCAGACAGCGGAAATCGCCAGCCCGCTGCGGCGAACTCCTCCAAGCGTCGGCGACGGCATGGCCGAAAACCCTTTATTCTTCGTCACGGCTCGCCCCGAGGCGCAACAGGGCGACGAACCCTGTCCATTCGTTCACGCCACAATCCGGCGATTCGATGGCGAACTCTGCGCCGCCAGGCCCGCCGCGGCGGCGAAGATCGCGGCGAACTCGTGTTCTCTAGCATGAAAATCCGAAAAGAGGGACTCCCGCCCGGTCAAGACGGCCGCTCGCGGCTCGATCCGGGAGCGCTCGGCCGGCCCGAACCGAACAGCCCATCGAGAATCAGCAACGCGACCCCGACGTTGATCGCGGCGTCGGCGAGGTTGAAGATGAAGAAATGCCGTCCGAACGCGTGCAGGTCGAGGAAATCGGCGACCGCGCCGTAGGCCAGGCGGTCATAGCCGTTGCCGAGCGCGCCGCCGATGATCGCGCCGAGGCCGAGGCCGACGAGAGGCGCGCGCGCGCGCCACAGCCAGAGGGCGAGCGCCGCCGTCACGACCAGCGTCAGCGCCAACAGCAGCCAACGGCCGCCGGCCGACCTCTCGGCGAACAGGCTGAAGGAAATGCCGCGGTTCCAGCGCAGCGTGAAATCGAGGAACGGCGTCAGCGCGAACGGCGCGCCGGCGTCGGAGGCGAAATAGCGCGCGGCCGCGAATTTCGACGCCTGGTCGAGGGCGAGAGCGCCGGCGATCGCCAGGCCGCCGAGCGTCCGCGCCCGCATCAAGGCCGCCGCGCCGAGTTCAATTCGCGCAGCGCCGCCGCGTCGCGCGGGGAGACGTCGGGAAACTCGGGGTCGGCCGTCGCGGGGACGAAATAGCGCCAGGAGCGCGCGCACTTGACGCCCTTGGCGCGCTCCACCACGACGGCGACGCCGGGCGCATCGGCGAGGCGAAACGCGCTTTCGGGCGCGTTCGCTCGGCGCTCGATCGCGATGTCCGAGGTGATGCAGACCTCGGCGAAATCGACGCCTTCGAGGGCGGCGAGCAGGCCCGAGTCGCTGACGTAGACGCGCGGGCTCGCCTCCAGCGAGGAGCCGATGCGCTTGTCGGCGCGCGCGATCTCGATCGCCCCGGTGACGACGAAACGAATGCGGCGGATCGTCTCCCACTTCGCCGCGAGCGCGTCGTCGCGCCATGCGGCGGCAATGCGCGGGAATTGCTCGAGGTGCACGGATCGCGCCTCGGCGCCGCGCGCGGCCCAAGCTTCCTCTGCGGTGAAGACGAGGATCGGCGCCAGCCACAGCGTCACGGCGCGGAAGATATGGTCGATCGCCTCCAGCGCGCCGCGTCGCTTGACGCTCGAGGGCGCCTCGCAATAGAGCGCGTCCTTGCGGATGTCGAAATAGAACGCCGAGAGATCAGCGTTCATGAACGCCGACAGCGCGGCGACGACGCGGGCGTAGTCGAAATTGGCGTAGGCGTCGCGCGCCTTGGCGTCGAGCTCGGCGAGACGATGCAGCATCAGCCGCTCCAATTCGCCCATGGCGGAAAATCCGACCGCGTCGCCGGGCGCGTAATGCGCCAGCGTGCCGAGCATCCAGCGGATGGTGTTGCGCAATTTGCGGTAGTTGTCGCCGACGGTCTTGAGGATCTCCGGCCCGATGCGTTGATCGTCGGAATAGTCGACGCTCGCCGCCCACAGCCTCAGGATGTCGGCGCCGGAGGCCTTGATGATGTCCTGCGGGAAGGTCTGGTTGCCGAGCGATTTCGACATCTTGCGGCCCTTCTCGTCGAGCGTGAAGCCGTGCGTCAGCACGACGTCGAAGGGCGCGCGGCCGCGGGTGCCGCAACTTTCCAACAGCGAGGACTGGAACCAGCCGCGGTGCTGGTCCGAGCCTTCCAGATACATCACCTCGTCGTCGCCGCCGTCCCGCCGGCGCTTGATCCCGGCCAGGCCGGGGAAGTGGACGGGGTCCTCGAGCACGTAGGAATGGGTCGAGCCGGAATCGAACCAGACGTCGAGAATGTCGTCGATCTTCTCGTAATCGGCGGGATCGCGCTCGGGCGCGAGGAAGCGCCGCGCCGCGCCTTCCTCGTACCAGGCGTCGGCGCCTTCCTGTTCGAACGCCGCGGCGATGCGCGCGTTGACGCGATCGTCGATCAGAATTTCGTGGCCGCCCTTTTTCACGAAGACCGCGATCGGCACGCCCCAGGCGCGCTGGCGGCTCATCACCCAGTCGGGCTTGGCCGACACCATCCCGCGGATGCGGTTCTCGCCCGCGGCCGGCACCCAGCGCGTCTCGCCGATGGCGGCGAGCGCCGTCTGGCGCAGGCTCTCGTCGCGGCCGGCGATCGGCTTGTCCATGGCGATGAACCATTGCGGCGTGTTGCGGAAGATGATCGGCTTCTTCGACCGCCACGAATGCGGATATTGGTGCTTCAGCTTGCCGCGGGCGATCAAAGCGCCTGCCGCCACCAGCGCCTTGATGACCGCCTCGTTGGCGTCGCCCTTATCGCCCTTGTCGGTGAGCACGCGCTTGCCTTCGAACCCCGGCGCCTCCGACGTAAGGGCGCCGTTCTCGTCGACCGGGTGTGGAATGCGCGTGTCGATCTTGCGGTCGGTCAGCAAGCGGGCTGACGCCATCCACACCTCGAAGTCCTCGCGCCCGTGACTCGGGGCAGTATGAACGAAGCCTGTACCCGCGTCGTCGGTGACGTGATCGCCCGAGAGTAATGGAACCGTGAAATCGTAGCCGCCGCTAATTCCCTGCAGCGGGTGTCGGCAAGTCATCCGCTCAAGTTGCCACGCGGTTACCGAGCATAACCTGGAGGCGGTAACCCGCGCTTCGCGCAAGACGTCGGTGGCGAGCTTTTCTGCAAGAATGTATTTGTCGCCAACCTTCGCCCAATTGTCGCTGGGAGCCTCGATGACTTCGTAGACCGCATAGCTGATTTTGGGCGAGAAGCTGATCGCTCGGTTTCCCGGAAGGGTCCAAGGCGTTGTCGTCCAAATCACAACAGAAGCTGACTCCAGCAGCCTTTTATTTTCTTCTGCGGCTGCAAAGGTATCATCCATCGAGCCATAACTGGGACCGGGGCTGAGGCCTTCTGCCTCTTTCACCGGAAATTTCACCCAGATGGTGTCCGAGGTGTGGTCCTCGTACTCCACCTCCGCCTCGGCGAGCGCGGTCTTTTCCACCACGCTCCACATCACCGGCTTGGAGCCGCGGTAGAGCAGGCCGTTGGCGGCGAATTTCATGATCTCCCGCGCGATCTGCGCCTCGGCGGGATAGGTCATCGTCGCGTAAGGGTGATCCCAGTCGCCGACCACGCCGAGGCGCTTGAACTCTTCGCGCTGGACGGAGAGCCAATGCTCGGCGGCAGCGCGGCATTCCCGGCGGAACGCCACCATCGCGCGGGCGTCGGAAAAATCGGGCTTGGCCTTGCCCTTCCGGCGGTAGTTCTCCTCCTCGACCTTCCATTCGATCGGCAGGCCGTGGCAGTCCCAGCCCGGCACGTAGTTGGAGTCCTTGCCCGCCATCTGCTGCGAGCGCACCACCAGGTCCTTGAGGATCTTGTTGAGCGCGTGGCCGATGTGGATGTTGCCGTTGGCGTAAGGCGGGCCGTCGTGCAGCACGAATTTCGGCCGCCCCTTCGACGTTTCGCGCAGCGCCGCATAAAGCCCGTCGCGCGCCCAGCGCGCGAGAATCTCCGGCTCCTTGAGCGGCAGCCCGGCGCGCATGGGAAAGTCGGTCTTCGGCAGATACAGGGTCTGCGAATAGTCGGGAGCCTGGGCGAGCGCGTCGGTCATGAGCCTTGTGCCGGAAATGGGAATCGCCGAGTCTTGAAGCGCCCGGCGGCGATCCGATTAGAGGATTTGCCGCGAATCGCCAAATGGCCGGGCGGCGAGAGCGGCCCGCGCGCGCGCCATGTCGCGCGCCATTTCCGCCTTCAACGCGTCGAGCGAGCCGAATTTGCGCTCTTCGCGGATGCGCGCGACGAACTCCACTTCGATTTCCTGGCCGTAAAGGTCGCCGTCAAAATCGAACAAATGGGTCTCCAGCAGCGGCGCGCCGGGCTCGACGGTCGGACGCACGCCGAAACTGGCGACGCCGTCGTACGTGCGGCCCGCGACGCGCGCGCGCACGGCGTAGACGCCGAAGGCGAGGCGATTGGTCGCCTCGAGCGCGATATTGGCGGTGGCGACGCCGAGCGCGCGCCCCAGCTTCCGCCCCGGGGCGACGACGCCTGCAACCGCGTAGTCGCGCCCGAGGCCGCGCGCGGCGGCCTCGACGTCGCCTTGCTCGAGCGCGCGGCGAATCGCCGAGGACGAAACGGCCTCGGCCCGACCGGACTCGCGCGTCTCGACCTTGTCGACGATCTCGACCGGAAACCCCAAGCGCGCCCCCTCCCGGGCGAGGAAATCGGGCGAGCCCGAACGCGCCTTGCCGAAATGAAAGTCCCAGCCGACGACCGCTCCGCCGATTGCGAGGCGCTCGACCAGAACCCGTTCGACGAATTCCTGCGCCGTCAATCCGGCCAAGGCCGCGTCGAACGAAAGGACCACGGCGCCGTCGAGCCCTAGGGATTGCAGCGCGCGCGCTTTGACCGCGAACGGCGTCAGCCGGAAGATCATCGGGCGACCGGCGAAGTAGTCGGCCGGGTGCGGCTCGAACGTCAGCGCGGCGCTCGGCGCGCCGCGCGCCGCAGCGAGCGCGTTGGCGCGCGCGAGCACCGCGGCGTGGCCGCGGTGCACGCCGTCGAAATTGCCGATCGCATAGACCGCGCGTTCGAGGCCGCGCGGCGGGTGCGTTGGGTCGACCGCCAGCGCGAAGGCGGGGTTGGCGGAGGCCTTCATCAAGGATGCGTCCATGCCGGGAGGCGCGGAAACTGCCCCGGCGAGGCGGCCCGGGTCAAGACGCGCCGTTGACAAAATCGGGGAAACGAGGTCCGATGAACCGTCGAGCCGAAACTGACTTCTCGGACGGCAGCTCTCCCCCAGTGCGGCGCTTACAGACCGCGAAAACGCACGCCCCAGCCGTTATGCGAAGCGCTCGTCATGTACAAAGGCATGTCTTTTGACCCAAGCGACCTTTCCTTCGCGGAGAGGTTTCGCGATGAGATAAATGATCTTCGACAAACCATAAAATATAAGTGCGCGCCTTTTCGAGCGTATTATAAATATAGATCATGGAAATACATGAATGGCTCAGACGTTGACTTGGGTATGATTAGGTTCCTTGCCGACAAGGAAAAAGTTAGCCTCGACGTCGGAGCCAACCTCGGCCTTTATTCATATGTGATTTCAAAGTATAGCAAGCATGTGCATGCGTACGAGCCAAATCCCTTGGCCTATAGAATTCTGACCTACGTCGCCGATGCCAACGTCAGTCCCCACCACGCCGCCATTACCGATCAAAAGGGCGACGTCGAACTTGTCATCCCGCGCAACCGGAAGGGGTGGTCGAACAATGGCGGATCTCTGAACGGGGACCGCGCCGGGCGTTTCGGAACGGTCAGGATTCCCGGCTACACCATAGACGGCCTGAACGTTGGTCAGGTCGGCTTCATCAAGATCGACATCGAAGGGCATGAGTTGAAGGCGCTGACGGGGGCCAGGAATACGCTGTTGCGGGATAGGCCAAGGCTCTTGGTCGAAAATGAGTATTCTCATGTCGGGGATCGCATATTCGATGTTTTCAAATTCATGGATGAACTTCACTATCAGGGGCTGTTTTTGGACAACGGCGTCCTCAATAGACTGGAGTCCTTCGACGTTCATAAGCATCAGATCAACAGAAGAAACGGGGTTGATACCTCCGGACGGTACGTGAAGAACTTCATTTTCATTCCAAAATAGTTAGCCGTTGCCGTGAATCCGTATCTGTTCAACCCGGCGCGAGCGCCGATGCGCCGCATAGGTGTGCGGCGGCGCAAAGTAGGCCGCTTTCGAGGCCGCGCCTTTCCGAAAGCGATTCGGGAGGGCGGCTGAGGATGTTGGCGGCGGAGACCTACGCGGCGGTTCGCCGCCTTGTTTTCATTGAAGGAAACAGCCGGCGGGAGGCGACGCGGGTTTTCGGGCTGATCTGCGTATTCGACGGGAATCCGAGCGCTGGCTCCAGAGGAACGTGAGCGGGCGTTCCACGGGGAAGCCGAGCAGTCTGTGGACGGTTCCGGCGGGCGCGTCGGCCGGTCGTGTCCCCAGAGGTGGTGTAGCTGGTCGGGAGCAAGCCGCTCGCGAGCGCGCTTTCCAGGCTCTCGACGACCTCGGCGGCGACTTCGTCGGGCGGCGGCGGGAGGTCGGGGTCGTCGAGGGCGTCGTCCTTCAGGCAGAAGATGTCGAGGTTGCGCTTGTCGCGCGCCATCAGCGCGTCCAGCGGGAACTTGCGGGCTCATATCGATCTGCTCTATCCGCGCGCGGACAAACGCGGCGCCTCACGGCGCCAGCTCGCGCATGGCGGCGATCGGCCGCAGCTTCTCGCGGCGGAACAGGCTTTGCAGCTTTTCTTCCGCCGCGGCGGCGCCCGAACCGCGCAGGGCGTCGCGATGAATGCCGGCGGCGACGAACAGCGCGTCGAGCCCTTGGCCCGCCGCGCCGGCGATGTCGGTGCGCATGGCGTCGCCGATCGCCAGGACGCGCGAGCGCTCCAGCGGCCCCTTTCGCGCCGCCGCCGCCGCCGCGAGCGCCGCGCGGTAGATCGGCGCGTGCGGCTTGCCCGCGTAGATCGTCTCGCCGCCGAGCGCCTCGTAGGCCTGCGCCAACGCGCCGGCGCAGTAGATCAGATCGGCGCCGCGATGAACGACCAGATCCGGATTGGCGCAGATGAGCGTCAGCCGCCGCGCCGCCATCGCGCTCAGACGTTCGGCGTAGTCGTCGGGCGTCTCGACTCGGTCGTCGAACAGGCCGGTGCACAGGACATAGCTCGCCTGTTCGAGCCCGACCAGGACCGGCCGCGCGCCGGCCCGAATGGCCGCCTCGATCAGGGCGAGATCGCGTTTCGGCCCGATGTGATGGACGGGCGCCGCGCCGCGTTCGGCGATCAGGCCGATGGTCACGTCTCCCGAGGTGACGATCGCGTCGAAGACGTCGGGCGAGACGCCGAGGCCGAGCACGTGCGGACGAATCGAAGCGTTGGGCCGCGGCGCGTTGGAGATCAGAACGACCGCGCCGCCGCGCCGGCGGAACGCGGCCAGCGCCTCGCATGCCGGCGGAAAAGCCTGCCGGCCGTTGTGCAGCACGCCCCAGATGTCGCACAGCACCGCGTCGTAGCGGTCGGCGATGGCGCTCAACCCGTCGATCAGCGGGACGCGCGAGGCGGGGGGAAGCGTCGTCATGCGCGCAGGGGCTAGGTTTCCAGCGCCGGCGTGTCAAGCGCTGCGCCGACGTTCTCAGGGTCGCCGATCCGGGCTTGGCCAGCGCTCGCGGCCGCCGACCCGGATTCCGGGCGGAGCGGACGCGAAGCGGCGGACGTACGCTGAGCATTCGCCTGGACTTGACGGCGCCCAGCCGATGTGGCCGCTGGCTGGCGTTAGACGCGTCGATGCCGTAGCCCCAAGGGGGAAGGAATGTCGCCGCCCTTCCGCGCGCCGCCGGCGCGAGCGAACAGGATCGGCGCGAGAAGCGATGAAGGGTTCGCGCCATGGCGTTCGATGTCGACCTTTTTGTTATCGGAGCCGGATCGGGCGGGGTTCGCGCGGCGCGAGTCGCGGCCGGGCATGGCGCGAAGGTCGCCGTCGCGGAGGAATTCCGCGTCGGCGGAACCTGCGTCATCCGCGGCTGCGTGCCCAAGAAGCTGCTGGTCTACGCCAGCCGCTTCGCCGACGATTTCGCCGACGCCGAAGGATTCGGCTGGAGCGTCGCGCCGGCGCGCTTCGATTGGCCAACGCTGGTCGCGGCCAAGGAGCGCGAGGTCTCGCGCCTCTCCGCAGTCTATCGCGCCGGCCTCGCGGGCGCGGGCGTCGGACTGATCGAGCGGCGCGCCGAAGTGATCGACGCCCACCGGGTTCGGTTCGCCGGCGCACGAACGACGAGCGCGCGGCATATTCTGGTCGCGACCGGCGCAAGGCCGGCGCCGCCGAGCTCGATCGCCGGCCTCGAGCACGCCATTTCCTCCAATGAGGTCTTCGACCTCGCCGCCTTTCCGCGCCGGCTGCTCATCGTCGGCGGCGGCTATATCGCCGTCGAGTTCGCCTCCCTGTTCGCCCGGCTCGGCGCCGCGGTCGTCGAAGTCATGCGCGCCGGCAACGTGCTCAGGGGTTTCGACGAGGACATGCGCGAAGGCCTGCGCGACGAACTGACGCGCGCCGGCGTGGAACTGCGGTTCGGCTGCCTGCCGACGGGGATCGAAAAGCGCGGCGCCAGCCTCGTCGTCGCGCTCTCCGACGGCGATCGGATCGAGGCCGATCAGGTTCTCGTGGCGACCGGGCGCAAGCCGAACACGAGGGGCCTGGGGCTCGAAACGGCGGGCGTCGCCCTCGACGCGGCAGGGGCGGTCGTCGTCGATCGCCATTCGACCTCCAGCGTCCCCTCGATCCACGCGGTCGGCGACGTGACCAACCGCGTGAACTTGACGCCGGCAGCGATCCGCGACGGCCATGCGCTCGCCGATCGGTTGTTCGGCGGGGCCGAGGGCGCCGTCGATCACGACCTTGTCGCCCACGCGGTGTTCGCCACCCCGGAGATCGGCTCGGTCGGGCTCACCGAGGCCGAGGCGGCCGAGCGTTTCGACGCCGTCGACATCTACAAGACGAATTTTCGGCCGATGAAGGCGACGATTTCGGGCAGCGCCGAGCGCTCGCTGATGAAGCTCGTCGTCGACGCGGCGACCGACCGGGTCGTGGGCGCGCATATCCTCGGCGCCGCGGCGAGCGAGACGATCCAGATGCTCGCCGTCGCGATCAAGATGGGCGCGAAGAAGGCCGATCTCGACGCGACGATGGCGGTCCATCCGACCGCCGCCGAGGAACTGGTGACGATGCGCGCGCGCGCCGCCCGGATCGAGCGCGGCGCGCGAAGGACCGAATGATAAGGTTTCCGAGTGAATAGCTCGGGAGAAGCCATGCCTCGACCCCGGCAGCCCGGCTGCTGCGCCCACACAGGCTTCATGTCGCCGGCGGCCACATCGGATCGTCGCCGTCAAGCCGCTGCGCGGCTCCTTCGCTTCGCTGCGGTCGCTGCGCGATGACCGCGCCGCTCCGATGCGGCGGTTTTGTTTCCATGATCTTTGTCGAGC
>Ga0182014_10002266_pt1 | contig 24328 bp, 20 predicted proteins | sample 612S2DmetaG_FD_120489 | JGI IMG/M metagenome (GOLD analysis project Ga0182014, IMG submission 120489) | Permafrost microbial communities from Stordalen Mire, Sweden - 612S2D metaG | ecosystem: Environmental > Terrestrial > Soil > Wetlands > Permafrost | place: Sweden: Stordalen | collected...
ACGGTCATTCCGGCGGCGAGCCAGAGTAGGGCGAGAATGGACAGCTTGCGCATGATTCTACCTCTCTCGAAATTGCGTTGGATTGCCTTAAGATGTGCGGCGTGCAAGAGATATCAAATGTCCGTTGTCTAGTAAAGCATAAAGTTAAAGCAAATGATCCTCACCGTTTCCGGGCTTGGCTACAAGTTTTCATCCTAGCGGGATGCGTTCGAGAAGCTCGTTTTATGCTATATCGTTATAGTGAGCGAGAGGAGAAGAGATGGAACCGTTCCGTTATCACGTATTGGTCTGCACCCAAACCAAGCCGGAGGGAGTTGCGTCTTGTTCCGCGAGCGGCTCCAAACGCGTTCTCGACGCCCTCAACCGGGAGGTGCAATCAGAAGGGCTGGAGAATGAGGTTCAAGTCACTACCTGCGGCTGTCTCGGGCTGTGCGATGAGGGAGCGATGGTCATCGTTTATCCCGATGGGGTTTGGTATCGCCGGGTGACGCCCGAAGATGTGCCCGAGATTGTCTCCGCGCATCTGCGGGCCGGCAAAGTGGTGGCCCGCCTGGAGTGGACCGACGCGGCTGCGATGAAGGCTAAGTCGCTCGAACACCGTGAACACGTCCGAGCGGCACAGCGCGCCCGCGAGCAGGCGGGAATATTGCCGGAGGATCTCGACAATCTCATTCGGGGCTACTGGCCGAGCCGCGCCATGCTGACCGCGCTCGAGTTGGATCTGTTCACCGCCGTGGGGGACGGCGCGTCGGCGGAGGCCGTCGCCGGCAGGTTGAAGACGAATCCGCGCGCCACGGAAATGCTGCTGAACGCTATCGCCAGTCTCCAGCTTCTACAGAAGACCGGCGACACTTTCCAGAACACCGCTGCCAGTGCGCGATTCTTCGCCGAAACCTCGAAGGACAATGCCCGCGGCGGCCTTTTGCACATGGCCAATATCTGGCACAACTGGTCGAACCTGACCGAGTGCGTGCGCCAGGGCACGTCGGTCAAAACCGCCAAACCGGAGGGCGACTGGACGCGAAACTTTATCGCGGCCATGGACCGCATCGCCAACGAGCGCGCCCGGCACTTGCTGAAGGCGCTGGGCGGCGAAGGCATCCACAGCATCTTGGATCTGGGGGGCGGTTCGGGCGCGTATTCGATTGCGCTGGTTCGCGCTATCCCCGGCGCGCAGGCCGAAATACTGGATATCCAGGAGGTCGTTCCGCTTACCGAGGATTACGTTCAGAAGGCGGGTTTCGCCGATCGCATTAAAGTTCGCGCCGGAGACATGCTGGGCGATGACTTCGGTCATGGCCACGATCTCGTCCTGCTGAATGCAATCTGCCATATGTTTTCCGAGGAACAGAATCGCGGCCTCTTCCGTCGCGCCTATCAGGCGCTGGGCACGAACGGCCGCCTGGTGGTGCAGGACTTTATCCTGGAGCGTGACAAGGCTTCGCCGCAATTTGCCGCGCTGTTTGCGCTCAATATGCTGGTAGGCACCCAAGCCGGCAGCAGTTACAGTGAAGCGGAATTCGAGGATTGGATGCGCGCAGCCGGATTCCGAGAAGTCACCCGTGTGCGGCTGCCCGGACCCAGCGACTTGATGGTCGCCACCAAGCGGTAAGGCGATTGCATTGCCGTTGCGGCGGGGGCCGATGCCTGAGCCCCGGCACGCGCAACTATGGCGGGTACCGGGGCGTGTCGTAAAATGCAAGCTTGCACGCTCCCTCTGAATCCGGCCGCCTGTGGGTTGTGCTCGTGGCCACGCGCAATCCGCTCAATATTGGGGCGGCTGCCCGGGCCATGAGCAACTTCGGGTTTCTCCACTTGCGAGTGGTGAACCCACACCAAGCGGCGTTTCGCGAGGCGCGTTCCGCCGTCGGCGCCGCGCTGGTTCTCGAGCATGCGGAAGAGTATCGCAGCGTGTCTGAAGCCGTGGCCGACTGCACGCTGGTGGTCGGAACCACGTCGGGCTACCATCGCGAATTGCAGCACTCGCTCCGCCGGCTCGAAGCCGGCGCGCAACTCATCCGCGACCGTCTCTTATCGAGCAATGTCGCTCTGCTGTTCGGCTCGGAGAAGCGCGGTTTGTCCAACGAAGACCTGAGCCACTGCCACTGGCTGCTCCGCATCCCCACGCGCCAAGAACACATCTCGATGAACCTGGGCCAGGCGGTGGCGGTCTGCCTGTATGAGCTGGCGCGCGATGCCGGCAGCGGGCAGCAGCAGCCTCGGGAGGCAGGCACCGCCAGTGCGGACGACCTTGAGCGAACCACCGCGCTGCTGCTTGAGGCGCTGCGCCAGAGCGGCTACCTGCATCCGGGCGCCGCGGCTTTGGCGGAGGAAAAAGTGCGCCGCCTGGTGCGCCGCCTGAGCCTGCCCGCCGACGATGCCGAGATTTGGCTCGGCATGCTGCGGCAGATGATCTGGAAGATGCGTTCGGAGCAAGATCCGTCTCGCTAAATCAAATGGCTTTGCTGGTTGCTGGGAGGACCCGGCCTTGGCCCTTTACAGGCGGCGGTTGCTGACAGGAATTTGACGACGTTGGGGGGATTTGTTGCGGGATTACCTGGAGGCAATCGTAGTGGGCGCATGTCCTTCAAACAGCACGATGGTTACCCAGTACAGTCCGGTGGGGTATTTGGGGGTGCGTGCGTAGCAGGCGCCCACGCTGAAATGTCCAATGCCATTCAGGGTCGAGAGGCTAGCCACATTCGATGGCAACTGATCCGGGTCCACGGTCGCGTAGGATGCGGCAAACCGGGCTCTGGGCAGCGAGAATGGCGTTTTGCCATCCAGGGTCTCGTGTTGCGCCATGGAGCAAGCCATCTGCTGCAATCGTCCGTTGCCCACGTGCGGCAGGTTCGCGGCTCCGGCCGTTTGACGGAACTTGCTGAATTGCTCCGCCACCCGTTCGGCCGCATCGTCGTCGTTCAGGTCGGGGACGCGGTGCGCGAAGTCCTCCACCACGTAAATCACTCCGCCATTTTCCACGATGCCGATGCCAACGCTGTCGTAGGTGCCGTTCAATACGTTGATGCGGTGCAGGGGAGAGCCCATGAAGGCTTCGTGCGCACCTTGGACCGTGACATCGTAAACCACGTTTTCTCCCGCTTGGTCGAGACGAAGCCGGGGAGCCAGTCTGCCGGTAAGATCCGGTTCTCCTGGAAACTGATGTGAGAGCTGACCTTTCTGCGCCATGATGTGGGCGTGGCTGGTGGCGGCGTTTGCCAGTCTGTCATCGAACTGCAAAGCCGGCAATCCCACTTCGACTCGTGCGTGATTGATAAGCGTCAGCAGAACGGCGATACGGCTGGCATTGCTCTCCTTAACTATCACTGGACGGAGCATGTGCACGGCGGGCTCGAGAGGAGCGCCTGCCGGTGTTCCATCCGGCCCCGCGGCTAGTATTCCGAACATCAGACAGAAGGTGAGTAACATTTCCAGCCTCCCCCTACACTTGCATTATCGGGTCTCCTCCCAAAGAGCGCGACGTAACCGAGGTAGCGTGACCTTGGTGTTTTGTACTCCGGTCAGCCTGGAATGCATGCCGGGATCGAAGAACTTTTTCGCCCTGCGCGGAAGTAAAACGGTGCTTGCGTTGGTTCGCAAACGACCCCGGGATATGCAACTGCCGCGCCATCGAATCCAACCGCTCTAAAAAAACTTCAAATTATTGATTTCAGCCAAAATATCGACGAGTGCCCGCCCACAGACCGATCCCCGGGAAACCCTGAATCCGGGATCTCGCAATACCGAAAATTGGAATTTGCGTTCTACTTTTTTGGAGTCGAAATTTTTACCAACTATAAAGACGGCAGAGCCGCCTGAGCCAGTCGGGGCTTGCCCAATGAAGCAGGCGGAGATTGGGCTATGCGGGAAGGCGGGAGATGGCCGCAAGCAACAAAAAACGTGCCAAGGATTTTCTTGGCACGTCATGCACAAGCGAGCGAGGCGGGGTATGCGGACTATTTGAAATAGCGGCGTTTGATCGTACCGCCAAGCGCCAGCAAGCCAGATCCGAGCAGAGCGATGCTGGCCGGTTCCGGCACGGGCGGCGGAGTTGCGGGCGCCGGGACGTCTCCACTCCATGGCGTTCCGTTGGTCGACGCATTCGTGCCGTTGATAACCGATTCGACAGTATTATTCGAATTCGTATTGAGAACGAAGGTCGCGTTGTTGATGGTGGTGCCGCTACCCCAGTAGTTTTGCATTACGCCAGTCGGGCCATTAGCCCCGGTTCCAGTCTGGAAGGTTCCCACGAAAGATGGGGCTGAGGTCCCGGCGCCGCCCAGGGTGCTGAAGGACAGAATGCCCTGGAGCGTGCCGCTGGTCGTCGAAAACATGAAATTCACCTGGCCGCTCATCTGATAGCCGGAGGGTCCTAAGGTAGTGCTGATCGTCGGGTTGGAGCCCGTGATCCACATGGTGAAGTTGCCGAGCTGGGGGCCGCCACCCGCTGGGGCAAAAATCGCCGAACCGGACGTGCAATTGGTATAACCTGCGCAGAGTGCCGAGGTGGAATTAAAGGAGACCGTAGCTCCTCCGGGGCTGCTGCCGGTAAACACGACCGTATTCGAGTCCCCAGTCGAAAGCGATATTTGCGTCTGTGCGCTGGCCGCGCCGACAAATAGGAGAATGGCAAAAAGTATTAACAGACAGATCCGTTTGTGCATGTAAGTTCCCTCTCGTGCCAAAATATCCGGATACCAGATCCTGTTACTGAAAGCGTTACCACTGATCCTCTTATCCTCATAGGGAGGAAATCTAATCTAGAGCACGATCGTTGCCGTTTCGTTACTAATCCGGCGGTTACGCAAGTTACTTAGGTGCAGCTACTTAGGTTAGCCCAGTAAGCCTGCTCCTCGGTCCCGCGTACAAATTCCCGACTTTTTCCTATGCCAAATGTGCAATCGCTTGCACACAGGGCCCAACAAATCAGTTGAGTTTTGCCAGCGCCTGCCGGGCATCCGTCGCGTCCTCCGCCGAAAGTTTCATCCGCAGTGCGGCCTCCAGTTCGGTTTTGGCCTTCGCCTTCTCGCCACTGGCCGCCAGGACCATGCCCAGGTGATAGCGGTACGGAGCATACTGCGGCGCTTTGCGTACACACTCCTGCAACAACGGTTTGGCGGTGATATAACTGCCTTTCTTGTACTGTACCCAGGCCAGTGTGTCGGTAATGGAATCGAGTTCGGGCATCAGTTGCTTGGCTTTTTGCGCCAATCCCAAGGCGACATCGAGATTTCCTCCCTGTTTGGTATAGACCCAGGCCAGGTTCGAGGCGGCGATAGCGAAATTCGGGTTAATCGCCAGCGCCTGCTCGTAATGCTTCCGAGCGGTAGCCAAATCGCCTTTGTCCAGGTAGAGATTGCCTACAAGAGTCTCCAAGGGAGGGAAGTTCGGCCGCAAGACCAGCGCTTTTTCATAGCGGGTGATGGCCGCATCGGTCTGGTGCAATTGCTGGAGAGCGGAGCCCAGCGTCAGGTAGGCGGGGAAGAAATTGCCGTCCAGCTCAATCGCCCGCTCTGCTTCCGTCTTGGCTTCCTCGTACTGCTGCCGGCGAGACAGAATGTTGCCGAGCATATAGTGGGCCGCGGCGGAATTGGCATTGGCGGCGACGTACTGCCGGGCGCGCGTGAGTGCCGCGTCACCCTGATTCGTGTTCAGCAGGAACCCCAGAAATTGGCCGAAAAGCTCCGAATTGCCGGGCTGAAGGTTCAATGCGGTCTGGTATTCCTTATCCGCCGCCGGCATTTGTTTCAATGCCGCCAGCACCTCGGCCGTGCGAACGTGGGGCCAGGGATCGGAGGGATCGAGCCGCTGAGCCAAGGTGAACTGTTCCTGGGCGTGCGCCAAGTCGTGGGCGCGGAACAATGCCGTGCCGAGCAGCAGGTGTCCGGCGGGAAACGCTGGATTGAGCTGAATGCAGTGCTGCGCGTAATCTCGCGCAATCTGGGTATCGCCAAGCGAGAGATGCAACTCGGCGAGCCCTTTCCAGGCGAGGATCATGTCGGGCGAGGTCTTAATGGCGTTTTGGAATTCAGCCCGCGCCTGGCTGGTATCTCCCTTGCTCCAGTGGGCGAGGCCCAGGGTGTAATGCGCCACCGCGAGATCCGGCGTATCGGCCACTTGGTGCTGGAGTTCGGCCAGCGCTTCGTCCAGCTTGCCCTCCGCCATCAGGATCCTGGCGCGAAGCACGTGGGCCAGAGGGTTCTTGGGACTCTCGACCAGCAGCTTATCGTCGAGCTGCTTGGCTTCGGAGAGCTTGTCGGTCGTGAGGTAGAGGTCGATCAGCCGGTCCTTCAGTTCCGCATTCTTCTCGTTGGCGGCGATGGCGCGCTGATACACTTCAAGCGCCCGCCCGGGCTGCTTGATGCCGGAATAGAAGTTGCCGAGCGCGATGGCCACCTCCGGCGTATTACCCTTGAGCCCTTCTACCTTCTGCAGTACCACCTCCGCTTCGGCGCTCTTATTCTGCGCGGTCAGAATTTCCGCCCAGAGGAAATAGAGCGGCGAGGCATCCGGATTGTTCGCCACGCCTTGCTGCAGCACGCTTTCGGCCGCCGGCAGTTGTTTTTGCAGACGATAGTAGTTGGCAAGATTAGCGTACGCCAGAGGAAACTTCGGGTTTACCTCGGTGGCTTTGCGCAGTATTTTCTCGGCGTCGGAATAGCGCTGCAGGGTGATATCCACCAGCCCAAGATTCACGTACGCGGAGGCATCGTTGGGCGTCAGTTCGACAATCTTCGCGAAGGCCGCATGGGCGGCATCGTTCTGCTGTTTGCCGATATATGCCGTGCCCAGCAACTGGTAGGCGGCGGTGTTCTTCGGGTCTTTCTCGATGATGACCTTGGCCGCTTCCTCGGCTTTGCCATAGTCACGGGCCGCGACGTAAAGCTGACCGATGCCGAGCCGCGCATCGAGGCGGCTGGGATCGAGCGAGACCGCTTGCTGCAGGGAGACGAAAGCCTCATCCCATTGAGAAGACGACATATCGGCCTTCGCCAGCTGGTAGTACGCCTCCGCGAAACGAGGGTCGAGCTTCAGGGCGTTGCGGTATTGCAGGCGCGCTTCCTGGAACTTGCCCTGTTGCATGTATTCATTGCCACTCTCCAGGTATTTCTTCTTGGCTGCTTCCGGATTCTTTTTGCAGCCGGCGGTGAATCCGAGGAGTGCGGCAACGAGCAACGCGCAAAGCCACCGTGAACGCATGTTTATAGCCCTCCCTTGAGGCTTACTTAGGAATAATCTGATCCAACCTGGGTATTACCTGTTCGGCAAAGGACACCGCCAACTGCCGCGCTTTGTTTTCATCGCGCCCGAGCTTGGTGGTGACCCTGACCAGGGTCGAGTCCGTGCGATTGAGCCGGATGGCATCGATCACCATGTAAACCTTGGCCGCGTACTCGCTGGAAATGATGCGGCCGTGGGATTGATACCAGTAGAGGACGAGCAGTTTCTCCCGCTCATTCTCGACGATGTACAGGTTGACCGGAAAGACGCGTCCGTCCGGCACCCGCAGCGTAATTTCGGAAGCCTGCAGCGGCTGCCAGCCGGTGCCGGGAAGACAATTCTTGGGCGAGTGGATCGTATCTCCCGTCTGCTGGCTCTTGTAGTAACCGACGTAGAGCCCGACGTTGTCGCCACCAGGCTGTAAATAAAAGCGGCTGAGGTAGGAATCGACACCCGCCGCCGCCGTGATCCGCTCCGTGAGCGGCTGGTCGAAGCCCTGCCAGTCCCCGATCTCCAGCGGGAACGTCTGCAAAGGCCGGTTCAACTCCGTCACCGTGCCATGGGGTAGCTTTGCCATGGCGACGGTTGCAGCCAGCAACAATGCGATCGCAATCCACCAGCGCCTTGCCGTCATTTTGCCTGCTCCTCGCCCGAACCCCGGCGCAGCAGCACGAGCAGCAGCTTGTGACACGCCATCAACAACAGGATGGCCACCAGAAACAGGAAGATCCCCGACAGGAAGTGCGACATGCCTTCCACGGCCGACAGGCCGATGTATTCCGAACCGATGGCTGCGAAGACGACTCGCGCGGAGTTGCTCAGTACCGCGATCGGAACAATCAACAGGCAAAGCAGCCAGCGCACCCAGGTCCTGTTTTCCGAGAGATAGCCGTAAATGACAGCGATGGTGAGCAATGACATCAGGGAACGAATGCCACTGCAAGCCTCGGCTACCTCGAGCCGGGCGCTGGGCAGCACCAGGATGTTGCCTTCGCGGAAAACCGGCATGATGTGACTGGCCTGCAAAGCCGTGGCGGCCAATTGAGAGGCCAAAAGCTGCAAAGGAAACACCAGCTGATAGTAAATAACGCCCGGAATAGGGATCATCAGCAGCAGCGCGGAGAGCGGGAAAGCCATTTTCCTTACCATGGGCCAGCCATGAAGAAAGAGCAGCAGCCCGATCATGACTCCCAACAAGGAAACTCGCGCCAGGAATAATTCCGCTCCCAGGGATCCAAGAAACAGCACCGCAATCGACCCCAACAGAACCACCAAGCCAGCGGAAGTTGGCTTCGGAGCCAGTTCCGACAGTTCGTGGCGGCGCTCCCAGAGTACGTAAGCGCAAAATATAGGAACCAGGAATCCGTGGGAATAGTTGGCGTCGTCCCAACACTGTCTGGCGAGCTCTCGCAAAACGGGGAAATAGAGCAAGATCACGGCAACGCCCAGCAGCAAGGCACGCCAGTGCTCAACCATGGAATTCAGGGGAGAGCCTCCGGCAGGCCGGCCCGGCTTCAAGCCCGTACCCTCCTTAAGCGTAACTTCCTCTTTTAGCATCTGCACACGTGTGAATAAGACGTTACCAAAGGTGCATTCCTTTTGCCAGTATTAAAAACAAACTGAATGTTGCAAGTGGTTGATTCTATTGAAATTGTCGAATGGTCTGCCGGAGTCGCGCAAAGCCGTGTAACTTTTGGGAAGAGTATTTCCCGTCTGCCCGTCTGGACGAGGGTGCACTTTGTGCAAAAAGCCGGAAGCACGCGGAGCTGCTCGCAGGTGCCGGGGATTCGGGTTCGCGGGCAGGTGACGCTGAAGTATATTCGCGATCCTGAAATCTCCGGCGCGGCGACAGCTCGCAACCAAGCCCTCAGGCACAGCCGCGGCGACGTGAACTGGCCGAGAACCGCAAGCGGCGTGCTGCTTCGTATAGCCGGGTCCGTTCCGCTCGGCGCAATCCGATGGTCACCGCCAGAACTGCCAGCAAGGCGCATTGCCACGCCAGGGTGAAGGCGAAATGAGCTAAGTCGGGAGAATGGCGCCAGGGCCGCGCCAGCGCGCAGACTGCGATGAAAATGATGGCAACCAGCAGGGGACGGCCTAGTCCTTCCTGGAAGTATCGGCGTAGCGGCATGGCGGCAATGCGAAGCGTGTACCAGGGCTGCACCAGCAACTGAATGGCGATCATCGGGACCGCCGTTCCGAGGGCGATGCCGATCAGCCCATAGCTGCGGCCCCAGTAGATGCTTAACCCCAGGTTGGCCAGGCCCTCCGCCAGGGTCCACCATCCGCGAAGTTGATGGCTGCCCTTGGCGACCAGCAAATCCACCGATGGTTGCTGCCCTAGCATCAGGCAGTAGCCGGCCAGCAACACCACCAGCAAAACATACGAAGTGGAGTATGCGTTGCCTACCCAAAAACGAATCAGGGCGTTGCCATTGACCAGCAGCATGAGTCCGACCAAGACGCTCAGCAACGAGGTCAGACGCGTCGCCAGCAGAAAATAGTCCTGCAATTCCGCGTGCTTCTGCTGTCCTTCCAACTCGCTCATGACCCCGGCAAAAGGACTGGCCAGGGCCACCGTTAACTGGCGAAACAGCATCACCAGGCGTCCGGCAATGTTAAAGGGCGTGATCAGCGCAACCGTGAGCACCCGGCCGATCACGATGGAATCGACAAAGAAGCGCAACTGATCGCCCGCCGAGCCCAGGAATGCCGAACTGCTGAATCCCAGAAGCTGTCGGATACGAGACAGTTTTATGTTGCGTGGATGAAAAGAGAGAGCCGGATCGGCAACGCGGAGCAGGCAGCCGCTCACCGCTAGAGACAGCAGGGAAGATGCCAGGGCCGTGCCGGCTACGAACAAAACTCCGTGGTGCAGGTGGAGTGCCGCGACAATGAGCACGGCGCGTACCAGACCGCTGCCAGCACTGGTCAGGTTGTAGAGGTCGAATCGTCGCGCCGCGCACAAGTAGGTTCCCAGAAACTGGGCGCAGAAGCTGATTGCAACCGATGCTCCCGACAGCACCAACAGCCACCGGAATGTCCCCGCGCTCTTGCCGGAGATGGCGAACAGCGATGGCAGAACGAACAGCGAAGCGCAGGACAGCAGCAGGATCAGGCCCGCCAAAGCAAGCGAAAACGCAAAACCGGAGGCGAAGGTTTCATTCTGGGCGTCCCGCTGGTTGCTGCCCTGGTAGCGCGCCACGAACCGGAAGACCGTGGTCCGCATGCCAAAGTCCAGCAGCCAGGAGGACTCCAGCAGAGACGTCACCAGCATCCACATCGCAAAGTAAACGTCGCCCAGGGCGTGAACCAGCAACGGCGTCAAAACGAAGGAAAGCACGCCGTTGACGATCAGCCCTCCCCAGTTGGAGACAACACTGCGCAGCGGCAGCTCCGAGCTCGGGACGTACCGTGTCGGATTAAGTGGCGCGGCGGTCATCGACTCCTTCACCATCGTTTCACTTGCGGTCGTCCCCTGTCCTTGCCCAAGGGAGCAGGCAAGCTGCGCAAAAACGCGCCGAACCCGGCGTCCTCCGGCGTCCCCCGGCATCCGGTGACGCGGGCACGCCAAGATACCTGGACAAGAGCTGTTGGACCCGCCTCACCTGAAACCTGCTTTTCCGCAGCCTTCTAGACCCGTGAAACCGCCGGGCACTCCGCGGAGCAGAGGATGGACAGTGCCGACCGCAGCGCCTTTTGCAGCGCCGCAATGCTGTAAGACTCGGAAGCGCGCAGGCGGGCTTTGCCGCCCATTTGCGCGCGGCGTTCAGGCGCGTTCAGCAGCTCAGCCGTTGCCTGCGCAAAAGCTTCCACCGTATCGGCAAGCACAATCTCGCCCGGGGCGGCGAACTCCAAACCTTCGGCGCCGAGCGAAGTCGAAACCATGGCTTTCTCCATGGCCGCCGCTTCGATAATCTTCAGCCGCGTGCCACTGCCGATACGCAATGGAACAACGCAGACCGTGGCGGCTCTAAGCTGTGCCGCCATGTCCGGCACCTCTCCGGTAAACACCACATCGCCGGCCCGCAGCGAATTCCGGAGTTCCGGCGACGCGCCGCGGCCCGCCACTACGAAACGCACGCCGGGCACGAGCCGGCGTACGACGGGCAAGACCTCGCGCACGAAGTAGCGGACCGCATCGCGATTCGGATGCCAATCCATGGCGCCGATATAAAGCAAGGTTCGTCCGTCATCACCGCCGGGCGCGCCGTCTGGAACGTGGGGCTGGTAGCGCTCGACGTCGATCACGTTGGGAACCACGCACACCGTGGTTCGCGGACAAAGCTGCCGGATGATTTGCCGGTCGCGCTCCGAGCAGGCGAGCACGGCGTCGGCGGCGGCGCACACTCGCGCTTCCCAGCGCCGCACGTTGCGGGCTTCCAGGCGCGCATACGCGCGCTTTACCGGACTGCTTTCATAGACGGCGTAGCGCTCCATGATCTCATAAGTGAGGTCGTGCTTGTTCAGCAACAGCGGCGCATCGCCGCGGCGGGGCAAATTGCCGAACATGTATATGTCGTCGCAAATCACCACATCGCAGGCATCCCGCCGCAGTTCGTTTAGCAATGCCGCCGCCATCCGCGGCTGAGAGAATCGCTTCACTCCGAACGGCGTTGCCGTGGCGGCCGCGCCCAGGCGCGACACCAGATCCCACGGCGTGCGCGGGCGCGGCTCCGGCACGGTGATGACCCGTTCGCAGCAGCGTTCGGCCTGCGGCAGATGCGGGCTGTCCTCCGGGCCGGCAAACGATACCAGCGTCACCTGATGGCCTTCGCGGGCGAGCGCCAGCAGCAAACTGCTGTTTCGCACCCGGTGCCCCTTGTTGGGCGGAAACGGAAATGCCAGCGATGCAAACAGGATGCGCATAGGCTTCAGTTGCCGCCCTCGACGACGCCGAGCTTTCGCAGAACCTGCACGACGGCGCGGATGGGATAAAAAATGAAATCCTTTTCCAGCATATACCGCACGAACCAGCGATAGCGGGTCATGTAATCCATCGCCGCAATGGCCTTGTCGAGTATGGCGGGCTCGAATTCGGCAGTGTGCCGCGTCCAGTCGCCATCGACCTCGATTCCCTCCGGGCCGAAGCTGCCGAGTTGCTTGCCTGCCGTCAGCAGCAGGTGGCGGCAGCGTTTGGGATCGAGCCCGGCGAGGCGTATGGCCGTGGCGTCGAGCGCAACCGAGTCGCGGCTGGCCAGCAGCAGATCGAGGCGGCGCGGCTTTCCATTGGCGGGCCCGCGGCCTTCCATCGCGATGATAGCGTCCATGATTGCCATGGCGGGCTTGAAGATCGCGTGCAGCTCGGCCAGCATCGGATCGAGATAGCGGTGTAATAGGATGCGGTTGTATTGCGGGACGCATCCCCATTGGTTTTTGATGGCGCCGGTAAAGTAAGTGAGTGCGTGCGTCTTTAGAACCGGGAGCGTGATGAAGGCGTCGCATCGCAGCATCAAGTCGGGCAATTGGACGAGTCCGGCTGAAGGAACATCCACTTCAACCAGCGCCTCTTCGCTCAGGTTGACCAGCTTGACGCCGAGCCGGGCGGCGAATTCGTTGTAGCCGGTGGCCTCGAACGCCTCCCAGGCGCTCTGCCGCAGACCGTCGGATTCCACGACGTAGACGTTGCTGGTGCGCGTCAGCAGCATTTCGCACACCGCTGCCGCGATACGCGGGTCGGTGTTCGACATCGCGCATTTTTCCGCTACCGCCGTGCAAAGATTTGGTTTGACCACGACCGTGCTGTTGGGCGCCACCAGATCGCGCCATCCGCAAAGCTCCATGCATTCGCCGACGGTTGCCACCAGCGACTGATCGGTCACCCCGCGGATCACCACCGTACTCTTTGTTTTTGAGGCGTTCGAGACTGCGTTCATGCTCTGATTCCTGTAACGAACAGGTCGTAGTTCGCGGCGGTTTTGTCCACCGCTTCGCGGCGGGCGATCCGGCTCCCCTCAAGCTTGACTGAGTTGGCGAAATTCATCGGTTTACTGGCCTCCAGAAGCAGCCGCATTCGGCCCTTCAACCGGCAAAGCGCCGGCCAACCGCTTGCCGGTGCGCCGCCGCCAAAGCTCGCGATAGAGGGTTTCGGTCTCGCGCACCTGGCGCGAAAGATTGAAATGGGTTTCGACCCGGCTTCGCCCGGCGGCGCCGAGACGCGTCCGCAAGCCTGGATCACGCAGGAGCCGCGCGATTGCCGCCGCCAGGCCCTCTGCGTCTCCGGCCAGCACCGTGAGCCCGGTCTTCTCGTGGATGACGACCTCGGGTGTGCCGTCGACGGCGGTGGCAACCATGGCGCGTCCGGCGGCGAGGCACTCGATGGCTACCAAAGGCAGTCCCTCGAAGAACGAAGGCAATACGCAGACTTCCGCGAAGGAGAGCCAGTCCTGCACGTTCGATTGATATCCCACCAGCCTGACGGACCCGGTCAGCTCGAGCCGCCGAAGCTCCGCTTCGAGCGCCGGGCGCAACCCGCCTTCGCCAACGCAGACCAGGCGAGCGTGCGGAAAATCCCGCAGAACATCCCTGAAAGCGGCAAACAGAACGGAGTGTCCCTTCTGCGCTTCGAGTCTGCCGACTACCAGCAAGACGGGATCGCTGTCGGCAAACCCAAGCTGCCGTTTGAGCGCGAGTTGCGGCGGATAGCCCGGGTCGAACTTCTCGATTTCGCAGCCGTTGCGAATCAGGTGGATCTTCTCCGCGGGCAGACGCTTTTTCTGGATCAGGTAGCGCCGGTTGGCGTCCGAGACCGCGATGTAGGCGCCGACAGAGCGTCCGGCGAAGCGGTCGATGGCAAAATTTGCCTTCCAGCCGCGCCGCCAATACTCGCGAATGTGCGGCGTTTCGACGACGGCGGGAACGCCGGCCCAAAACGCGATCGGCGACGCCAATACGCTCGCACGGAAGCCGTGGGAATGCACGATCTGGATGCTTCGCTTACGCAGGAAAGACGCGAAGCGGGCCATGGCGCCGATGTCGTTCGGCCAAAGAATGGAGACCGGCAAAACTTCCACGTCGGAGGGAAGATCGTCGCCCAACAGCTCAAGCAGCGCGGGCGGACAGGCCAGGCAGATGGCGAATGCATTCCGGTTGAGCCGTTCTATGAGGCCGAGCATGTGCTCTTCCGCGCCTCCGCGAACCGTCGCATTGTTAAACATGCAGAGCGGCAGTTTGGCCGGTTGGGAGGCTTCGATCATGACACGGAATCCCGCATATAACGGTAGATGTCTTTCACGGTCGAGGGTGGAATTGACGGTTCGCAGTTGGTGAGAAAAACCGCGTCCGAATGCGGATCGTCCGGGTGATATCCGTGCATCCCGGCAGGCTTCCAGCCGGCGCCGTTGAACCCGCTGGTGGAGATGAGCGTCCCCGGCTCCATCAGCAGAATCGCTTCGCCGTAGCGGTTGTCGGGGAAGAACACGCCCAATTGCCGCAGCTCATCGTCAGCCAGAAGCCGGCCGCAGGGCACGCGCCGCAAGCAATCGGTGATTGCCACGCGCGCCTGGCCGGAGAAAAACCAGAAGCGGGCCATGGTTGAATCGTACACCGAGAGGTAATCCTGCGGCATGCGCAGCCGGCACAGGTCGATGTCGGCGGCGAGATCGTAATGCCGCCGCACGGGCGTCATCCCGTGGTCTGAAAAAAGAAAAAATTTTGCCTCCGGATCGCGCCGCAGCGCGGCTGCAAACAGCCGCTGCAGGCTTTGTTCATACCAGGCCAGCTTGCCGGCGATTTTTTCGGGATCGTTGCAGTGCATGTGCAGAAAACTGTCGAACTCCGAGAGATAGAGAAAGAAAAAGCCGGCGCGATCCTGCTCCACATCCGTGGTTGCTTTTGTCAGAATCTGGTGATCGGTGGCGTGCTGATAGGAATAGGCACGATAGGGAATTTGTTGTCCGGCAAGTTGGTCGAAAATGGAAGCCGTGGCTCCGAGGCCGCCCTGTTCATAAATGTTTCGCCGCTCGCCCCAGTTGAACCATGGCAGCAGCTTCGGGCTCACGCAGCAGTCGAATCCCGGGCCCAGGCCGAGTGCGCGGCGGCCCAACTCCGTCATCAAACGCCGCCCGAGGCGATTGTCCAGCAGCTCGTAGGGGAGAAAGCTCAAGCGCCGCATCCAGCGAAATGGCGAGTGCTCGGGGTCGTAGTAAACCAGATTCCATATTCCGTTTTCAGCCGGCGACAGACCGCTGAGAATCGAGGGGATTACGCCGGAGCTGAACCCCAGTTGAGTCCGCAAGCCCTGGCGGTGCGGAAGCACTTCGCGCAGGAACGAACTGTTCTCGATGAGGCTCCAACCGAGAGCGTCGATCAGCACGAAAACGTGAAGCTGTCGCGGAGCCTTCATGGGTTCTCCCGCAAGACCGCGACTCCGAGCCACTGCGGGCGGACCCGGAGCAGCAGCCGTTTGGGAATGAGCAGCGCGGCCTCGCGCAACCGTCGCCGCACGAGCGGCAGCAGCGCGCATCCGACCAGGTCGCGGAACTCGCCAAGCGTCGTCCCCCGGTAAATTGCCAAGCGTCCGGCGGACGCCTGGCGCGGCCGGACCGGCCAGCTTCGCGATGAAAAAATAAATTGGAATCCCGCCTCGTGCGCCGCCCGGATCAGGCGGCGATTCAACAGGCCATAGGGAGCCGAGAAACAGTCGGCGCGCCGTCCCAGGTTCTGTTCCAGCATCTGGCGCGAAAGCCGAAGCTGTTCCGCCGCGGTCCGCGCGTCCAGCCGCGAATAGTCCACATGCCGATGCCCATGGGACTGGAAAGACATGCCGGCCTGTTGCATTTCGCGGATCTCGGACCAGCCGAGACGGCCGGGGTTGCCGATTTCGGCGGGGTTGACGAAGAAGGCCGCGGGGAAGCCGTTCTCCACCAGCAAGGGGAATGCGACGCGATAATCGCTTTCCAGTCCGTCGTCGAAGCTGAGAACGACCGCGCGGTCCGAGCGCAATGGATCGGCAATCGCCTGCGGATGCAGCCCGCAAAAACGCTGGCTCCGCAACAGCTCCAGTTGCGCGCGGAAATTGCCGGCCGGAAGGCAGTACTTGTCGAGCGCCTTCGGGGCGCCAGTTTCGATTCCGTGGTAAAGCAGCACTGGCAGGCCGGGAACCGATGGCCGCAGCCCCTCTATTGCACTCGCTGCCATGCACTCTCCTTACGGCCGGTCAGCCATTGCAGCAGGCCGACCAGAAACGCCAGGTTCATGGCCACCAGAAAATAACCGATGAGCGCAAAGCGCACTTGCCGCAGCCGGCGGCGGAAGAGGAAGCCAACGGCTGCCCACGCGTAAATGGCCGCTTGCAGCGCGAGCGATACGCGGTAGAGAGGTTTTCCCAGCAGAAACAGGTTACTGGCGAAGACCAGAATCAACAGCAAGGGAACAATCCAGCGGAGCAGCTTGTGCGACACAAAGGCGAAAGCGGTGAAGCCGTGCAGAGGCACTTTCAGCAAGGACGATAGCGCCAGAAAACTGCCGGTCGCAATGCGCACGCGCCGCTTGAATTCGCCGGCGACGGTGGATGCGGGATAGTCCACGGCCTTGGCTTCAGGATCGTAATGCACCTTGTAGCCCAGGCTGCGGACGTTCATCGAGGTCACGATGTCGTCCACGACGACGCCTTGCCGGGGCGGGGCATAGGCGGCGCGGCGCACCGCATACATGGCGCCGCTCGGCGTGAGCGTGGCGCCCAGACGGGCCTCCATCAATCGCAGAACCGTTTCATATTTCCAGTAGACGCCCTCGGTCTGCCGCGATTCCGCGCCCGCCTCGAAGAGCAAAGAACCGCACACCAGCCCGATCGACGGGTCGGCAAAGTGGCGGACGAGCTTTCGCAGCGCGTCCGGCGAGAACATGGTGCTGCAATCGGAAAACACGAGGAGGTCATGGCGGGCGCGCTCCAAGGCTACGTTCAGAGCCGCGGCCTTTCCGCCGCGCTCGGCTTGGATCACGGCCTCGATGCGCGGGTCGGAGATTTGGCGCAGAAGGGCGTTGGTCCCGTCGCTCGAGCCATCGGAAACGATCACCACTTGCAACTTGTCCGCCGGGTAGTCCAGGGCCGCGAGGTTGCGGATTTTTTCCTCAAGATGTTCCGCTTCGTTGTAGGCGGCGATCAGCATCGACAACGCCGGAAGCTCTTCCGCCGGCCGTTCGCCGCGCCGGCGGTCGCGGCGGCTCATCAGGTAACGCAGGTCGCGCAATATCTGTGACAACCCGTAACAAACGAACAACAGCAAGGGGTAGCCAAAATATGCGTAGAGAATTCCAAACAGCGACGACCAGAAAACGAATCCTGCCCAGGCTGTCATCGGGCACCCCGGCCAAGCAGTAGTATCTTGACGGTTTTGAAGATGACGAGCAGATCCAGACCGACCGAAAGATTCTTGATGTAGAACAGGTCGTAAGCCAGCTTTTCGGCGTTCTCCGCGAGGGTCGAACAATATCCGCGATTGACTTGCGCCCAGCCCGTGGCTCCCGGCCGCACACTCCAGCGCAGGCTGTAGAAAGGAATCTCGTCGGCCAGTTTCGCCTCCTGCTCGGGCACGAACGGGCGCGGACCAACCAGGTGCATGTCGCCGCGGAAGATATTCCACAACTGTGGCAGCTCGTCGAGCCTGGATGCGCGCAGCCAGCGGCCAACGCGCGTGCAGCGCGCGTCGTCCTTCGCGGCCGGCCGGTCCCCGTCCACTCCCTCGTACATGGAGCGAAACTTGTAAAGCGTAAAGATCTTGCCGTCTTTTCCGATGCGGCGCTGGCGGAAGATAGACGGCCCCGGCGAGTCCAGTCTGATGACAACGGCCTGCAGCAGCATGAGGGGGAAAGTCAGCAGCAAAGCCACGGCGGAGAAGACCAGCGAGAAAGTCCGCTTGTACAGCAGGAACAGACGGGACACCTGGAATCCGGGCGAGAACAGCAACATGCTGGGAAGCAGAGAGTCGAGTGAAATCTTACCGGTGATGATTTGGTAAAGCTCGCTTCCGTCCTGGATCATGACTCCGCGCTTTTTCAATGCGAGCAGGGATTCGACCGGCAGCCGTCCGCGCCGCTCCTTCATCGAGACGATGATTCTCCGCACTCGCAGCACGCGCGTGACGCGATCGATTTCAGCCGCGAAGGCCGGCATTCCCGGTCTTTGCCAGGAACTCCAATCCTGGTCCTCCGAAATATGGGCAACCACCTGGATCCCGAGTTCGCGGCGGTCGTGGATCTCTTTCAGCAGGTTCTGCGCCAGCACGCCGTCTCCCAGCACGAGCACCCGCTCCATGAACAACGGCCATGTACTTACCAAGCTGAACAGCCGCCGCCAGAGCACGGTCACCGATGCCGCGGCGAGCGCTCCGGCGCCAAATACGTTCTGCTGCAGGCGCATCGCCGGAAACAACGAATACACCAAAGCAAGAATAATGCACACCGCGCCGAATACCTGGATCAGGCGGGTGAATACCTCCCGCTGGCTGCGCAAAACCGTGGAGTCGTAAAGATCGAAGTAATACATGCACATGATGAAAACGCAGACGACCAGCGCGATTCTGTCACCGCCTTGCTCATAGCCGATGAACATCCGCGCATCGAACGGCCCCATGGCCGCGATGATCGCAAGTACGAATGCAGCCGTGGTCAGGACTGCTTCGGAAGCGCCCAGCAAGACCGTGCGAGTCGGGAAATACGCATTGAAAAAACGAATCATCCGCTGCTCTTTCCTTCGTTCAGCTTCACTGCCGCCTGCTTCTTTACAGGCTTGATAGGCTTGCCGGAGTAATACTGGTCGTAGTAGTTCACCTGGGCGAAGTCGGTGGCGTCGTTCAGCACGACCCCGACCAGCTTGGGGCTATCCATGGTATCCATGGCTTGCTTCAACGCCGTGCGAGTCGCGGTTCCTTTGCGGACCACCAGCAGAGTTCCATCGGCCAGGCGCGCCCACAGATTGGAATCGGCCATGGGCAGCAGCGGAGGAGTGTCGATGATGACCCAATCGAACTGCCTGGACAACTCGGCGATGGCATCGGCCAGCCGTCCCGATTGCAGCACTGACGCGGGATGCTGCACCGAAGTGCTGGGCAGCAAGTACAGGCTGGTTTCACCGGCGCGCAACAGGAAGCTGAAAATAGGGCCTTGGCCCTTCCACCACTCGTTGAGCCCGGGACGTTTGCCCAAACCGAAAATGCCGCTCAGGGCCGGCTTGCGCAAATCCCCCTCGATCAGAAGCACGTTCTGCGACGAGCGCTTGGCCAAGGTCAGCGCCAGGTTCGCCGATACCAGGGATTTGCCTTCGCCGATGATGCTGCTGGTGACCTGCAAAACCTTCGGCTTGCCGTTGTTCCGCAGATTGTTCAGCCGCGCCGCCAGCACGCGAAATTTCTCGGCCCCGAGTCCGCGCTCGTCCGCCTTTGCCACCAAGCGCGCGGAATCGGCGGTCTTGAGGTCAATCGACGCAATGAACTCCAGAGGGTTCGGGGGCGTTTGCTGGACCGCCGGCCAGGCGCTGGCCGAGGAGTCCTGGATCTTTACCGATGCCTCAGTCCCCGCCCATTCGACGGCTGCGGGGTCCGGCAACTTGGGCCGTTCCTCGACGGTCACGGTCGCGGCCGGCGCAACCTCCGGCAGCTCCGCGCTTTCGGCCGCCATGGGTTCCGCCAGCGGAGGCGCGGATATCGGCATTTCCTCCACCTCGACCGTTGTCCACACGGAGGGCGACAGCTCCGAGACCTTTGCCGGCTCCTGAACCGCCGTCCATGCGGCGGGCGGAGCCGCCGTCTCCGTCTTTTGATCAATCTCGGATTGGCGCAGCGCGTTGAAGATCCGGCTCATCGGTTTCTAGCTCCGGAGCTGGAGTGCTGTGTTTGAATCGCCGTTTGCTCCGCGTCAGGGTCCAGCAGCTTCGCCAGTTGATGCAATGCGTCCATGATGGCCTTCCGGTTACCGGGGGTTTCCTGCGGAGCGGGCGCCTGATCGTTGTGCGGCTGGAAGACCACTCCAGGGTCATGCATGAACCGGGCCCGCGGCTCAAGCACAACTTGAGGCTCCATCTCGAAAACAGTTTCAGCATCCGTTGCCAGAGCGGGCTCCGCTGCCGCCGGCCGATCCGGTTCCGTCGCCGGCGCGGGCGTTATCCAGGTCTCCTGGTGCGATTCCCGCGCGCCGTTCACGCCGAGGCGCAGATCGTTTGCCACTTCCTCGATGATCGCGGGGCTGACCGACCTCGCTTGCTGGGCGTATCCGTTCACCAGGGCGGCGTCGCAAATGTTGTTGATCAGCCGCGGTATGCCGCGGGAATAGAAAACGATGCGGGCCAGGGTTTCCGGAGGAAAGATTTCCTGCAGTCGTCCGGGCGCGCCCGCCAATTGCAATCTTCGGTCGATGTAACCGCGGACCTCGTTTTCATCGAGCGGCTCGAGCCTGCAACGCAGGGCGACACGCTGTTTCAGTTGCCGCAGATAGGGCGAATCCAGGATATCGTCGAGTTCCGGCTGGCCCACCAGCAGGATCTGCAGCAACTTGTGTTGCGCGGTCTCGATGTTCGAGAGCAAGCGGATTTCTTCCAGCAGTTCGGCCGACAGCAGATGAGCTTCATCCACCAGCAGGGCCGCCGTCGAGCCGCTGCGGTACACCTCGATCAGAAATTGATTCAGTTGCAGCAGCAGGTCGGAACGGTTGGTTTTCGGCTCTTTAATCCCGAAATCCGCAACCACGTGCCGTAACAGGTCGCTGGTGGATAATAGCGGGTTGAAGATGAACGCATGCGTAACCTTGGAGCGTCGCAGCGCTTCCAGCAGGCAGCGCAGCAGCAGCGTTTTTCCGGTGCCGACCTCGCCCGTCAAGACCACGAACCCCTTGCGCCGCCGGATGCCGTACGTAAGATTTGCCAGCGCTTCGTTGTGCTTGGCGGTGCCGTAGTAGAACTGCGGATCGGGTCCGACACCGAACGGACTCTGCGCCAAGCCGTAGAATTTTTCGTACATTGCTATCCCCTGTAAAAAGTGAAGACGTTAGCGCCGATCATGACAATAAATATCAGCCCGGCACCGCACCATTCCAGAAACCGCCGGCGGTGTCGCTTCCGTTCGTCGGCGGGCGTGGCCAGGTGTGGAATACCGGCAAGGACACGCACGTTTGTCATTCGGGTAATGTCTTCTTCCTCGCGGATGTGGTCGTCCAGGAACTCGGACAGGAAAACCAGCCCGAAGCCAGCGAGAAATCCTGCGATCAGCCCCAGTAAGCTGAATTTCACGCGATCCGGCGAATACGGTTTGTGGGCAAGACTGGGTGGATCGATGATTCGGAACCCCTTGCCCTGCTGGCGCTTTTCCAGGTTGGTCGCCAACTGCGACTGCATCTGTTTTTTCAGCAGCGAGTCGTAGTTGGACTTCGACTGCTCATAATCGCGAGTCAGGTCCGTGATCTGTTGCTCGCGTATGGGCGTCACGTTCAGGCGGCTCTGATATGCGGCGATCTGCGTTTGCAGGGTTTGCATTTCGCGGCGCCCATCCTGGATTTCCTGTTCGTTGGCTTTTAACTGTCCTTGCAATTGCAACACGGGCGCCATCGACTGTAACTCGGAGGAGTTGGTCGGAAACTTTTGTCCCTCATCCGGCTGCGGCTTGGCCGCTTCCGCCTCGATATCGCTCTTCAGCTTTTCGGTCTTCGCGATCAGGCCCTTGAGCCGAATTACGTCGGGATGCTTTGCCGTATAGCGGGTCTGCGCCTCGTCCAAATCGGCCTTCATTTTCGTCAACTCGCGCTCCACCGATGGCAGTGTATTGGCGCCCGTTTCGCCGCCGGTTCGAACCGCGCGATACTGGCTTAACAGCGACTCCATGTAGAGGCGTTGCTCCTGCGCCCGATTCAGCGTCTGGGCAAGATTGTGATAACGCTCCTGCAAGCCGCTCAGGATGTGAACGTTGCCGTCCATCTGGCTGGGAAGCTCGCCCAGGTAGCGGCTCTTGAACTGCTTGACCTTGGACTCCTGCTCGGCCAGGCTGGTGCGCGCACCGTTCAGTTCGCTGGAGAGAAATTCAGTCGTGTTTTCCGCGCGTTGAGACTGCTCCTGAATGTTTTCGTCGATGAACAGGGAAGTCAGTTGCGTCGCTACCTGCTGCGCCAAGATTGGCGAGGGAGCGGAATAGATGATGCGAAAAGCCGTAAGCTGCCCGCGTTTCCCCGGCGCCTCCACCAGCTGGATCTGGATGTCCTTGCGCATCTCGTCGACGAGGCCATCCGGGCCGAGCCGCTGCCGCTGGTGCGTGTACAAATGAAACTTCTCGATGATTCGCTCCAGCCTGGTGCGGCTCAGGATCTGCTGCGTCATGCTTTGCAGTTGTTCCTGCAAATCGACGGAGACGTTGGTGACCACGTATTGCTCCGGAACTTTCTGTTGTTCCACCAGAATGAGGGTCTCGGAACGAAACACGGACGGCAACAGACGGCTCGCCCCCCAGGCCAGAATCCAGCAACTGAATAGCGTGCCGATCAGCCACCAGCGCCGGCGCAGAAGGATCTGCCAATAATCGTGAACCGTAAGTGCGGGCTTCGTATTTTCCTGTTCGAACATGCCTTACCTGCCCAAGCCTTTCAGGAAGTGAAGATCTACCGTGATCTGGACTAACCCGTGGTTCCCCGGAACAAAGCCGAGCCCGTTTCCGGTTTGGCTTATGTAGGCGCTGTCCAGGCGGATCGAGAAATTCCGGTTGAACTCGCGCGTCAGGCTGCCGCCTGCCGAAAGCGTCCGAAAACTCGCGTTCGGACCGAGCAGAGCGATCTCGTCCTGATTGTCGACGCTCAGCCGCTCTTCCGTGCTCCAGCGCTTGCTAAGCCGCGTGCGGAAAGCGGCGCTGCCAAAGGTCATGACGTTCGCACTCATCAGTCCGCCACCGGGGCTGATGCGCCGCGAGAAATCGAGGGTAAAGGCGTCTTGCGTTCCCGACCAGGCATACGTCACTCCGGCCGCGGGGTGCCAGGCACGTTGCGAGATAGCTAGATCAACGGTCACATTGGCGAGCGTGATCGGGTCAAGGACCGTGATCGGGGTGACCATGGAGCTGCGCGAGTATTCCGGTCCGGCGAACGCCGTCAGCAGCGAGTGTTGCGTCAGCCGCACCGTGTCAAACAGAAAGGCCGCCGGCGCCTGGACACGGGATTGCTGCGAGCCATAGCTGTAGATATCGGTGTAGGCAAGCTGAACTCCAATCGTCTGCCGCTTCGAGATCTGGTCCGACACGAAGACAGATCCGTTAAAGACCGTGGAATTGACGAGAGCCGAGGACGACAGGCTGTTGCTGGTGCTGGCGTAATCGAATTGCTGGTATCCGCCGGTGATCCCGATAGAGGTATGGGCGGTCATGCGATAGCTGATATCGGCGTTGGTTACATAGGCTGTCCTCTTGGACGAGGGAATGACGCCGTCGTAGTTTGGGCCGAAGTATCCGCCCAGATCCGGCAGCAGCGCCACTCTGCCGACGGTCTCGAAGGGATTGGTGGAAATGCTGTAGTCCTGCCGCAGGTGCAGGGTCAGGCGCGGGGTCGCCTTCCAGACCCCATCGCCCGCCAGGTTGTGCGTGAACAGGGTAGTGTCGGTCGCGTGCTGGCTGATACTCACTCCCGGCGTGTAGCTCAGAGTCCAGTTCGCGGTCGGCACGGTTTGCCGGAAGGCGATGCTCGGCTGGACGAAATACATGATGTTGCTGGATGTTGCACCATTCGCATCCGAATATCCCGCCGTGTCGAAGCTGGCCCCGAACATCGCGCTACCGAACAGAACGTTCTTATAGTCGGGATCGCTCTGGGTTACCAACGAAGGCGCGTCAGCGGAGAGATGTGGCGTGGTTTCCTCCGGCGTGGACTGCAGAGCAACGGCTGGCTCCTCTGCCCACGCGGCTAACCCCGCGAAGAACAGCAACAAGCATGCGCCAAATTTGATCCGCATTGCCAAGCGACTCCTCCTTTCTTTTCTTTTAGGGGACAACGATCGTGTCCCGTGCCGTGAGCATGAAATTCTGCGCCGTGTCGCCGCCAAGCGCCTTCTTGTAGTTGAAAGGCATCTTCCCGGTGGTTCCGTCGCGGTTGGTACGCAATATGTACATCCTCTTTATTTTCGCGAAGTCCTTGAAGCCGCCCGCCATGG
>Ga0182014_10002269_pt1 | contig 24308 bp, 30 predicted proteins | sample 612S2DmetaG_FD_120489 | JGI IMG/M metagenome (GOLD analysis project Ga0182014, IMG submission 120489) | Permafrost microbial communities from Stordalen Mire, Sweden - 612S2D metaG | ecosystem: Environmental > Terrestrial > Soil > Wetlands > Permafrost | place: Sweden: Stordalen | collected...
AGATTCATCCTCAACTACTTTTGATTCATCCTCAGATTCCGCAGATTCATCCTCAACTACTTTTGATTCATCCTCAGATTCCGCAGATTCATCCTCAACTACTTTTGATTCATCCTCAGATTCTTCATTGATTTCATCCAGTATTTCTGTAGTTTCAGAAGACTCCTCTAATTCGGCTTCCTCAGCAGCAGGGCTAGTAGATTCTTCCTCAATATTCTCTACCAGAGTATCAACAGATGTTTCTTCAATTTCAACTTTTAAAATATCAACTTTGTCAGGTAAAACAATATCTGGAGGCATAATTCTAACATAAATCCCTAAAACACCGGGTTTAAGTTGAACTGTGGCAAATCCTTCCCTAACAAATCGGGTAGCGGGTTCTCCACATTTTTTAATATATCCATCATTAAACTTGGCAGCTGCGGATCTGGAGCCTCGAATTTTGCCAGAAATTGTAACTTCTACACCTTGTGCTCCGGCACCCATTATTCTCCTAAGTGCAGTGTAAGCTACTCGTCTGAAGTGCATACCTCTCTGTAGCATGGCTGCAATTTTATGAGCCATTATTTTAGGATTTAATTCAGGTACTTCAACCTCTTTAACCTCTACTTGAGGGTTTTCTAATTCATAGTTTAATTTAAGATTCTGGGTGATGTTACGGACGGTTTTTCCTCCCCTTCCAATTACCATACCTGGACGTTCTGCATAAACTACGACCATAGTACCCAATGGGGTGACTTGAATCTCCATTCCACCATACCCTGCTCTTTCGAGTTCTTTCTGCAGAAATTCGTCGATTCTTGTTCTTTTAAGTCCTTCCGTTACAAAATCCTTTTCGATCATTGAATCTCCTCTAGTACTACTTGTATATGGGTGGTTGGAGTGTTGAATGGACTTGCTCTTCCAAAAGCACGAGGAGTCCATCCTCGTATTATAATTCCCCTATGACTGGATATGTGTTGTATTTTCAAGTTTTCAGTGTCCAATCCTTGGTATTCCGCATTGGCCTGAGCATTTATTAGTACATCTAATATATGTGCGGCTGCTTTAACTGGATATCTACCAGTAGGCCACCCTTCAAGACCTCTTCGGTGTCCTACTTTCTTATTATGTCTTTTAAAAGGTACTGGTGTTCTCATTTCAATTACATCATCCAAATAATCTTTAGCCTCAGCCAGTTCCATTCCCCTAATAGCATTGCAAATTTCAACAGCGTGCTTGGGAGATATTTTAAGGGATCTTCCAATCGACTTTGCTATTTTTTCTTCATCCTCTTCATTGTAAGCATATTTGATTTTAACCATGTTAAATTTCTCCTTATTTAAGAGGCACGAACATGGACGACCTAGTTGCACCCATACCTGGATCTCCGTGCTGAACTCTTTGTCTGGTTACTGAAAATTCACCGAAGTAACTGCCAATCATCTCGGGTTGGATGTTAACTTCCACAAATTCTTTGCCATTGTAAATTCCAAATGTCATTCCCACCATTTCGGGGAGGACTATCATATCCCGACAATGAGTCCTGATTATTTGAGGTTTTCCACCTTGATTTCCCATTTTTTTAATCTTTCTTATTTTTTCTAAAACCTTTTTCTGCCGAGGAAGAAATCCTTTTTTCAGGGATCTTTTCTGTCTGGATGGGAATAGCTGGATTACATTATCCAGTGGCATCTGCTGTAATTCTTTTAGCGTATAACCGCGATAATTAAATTCTTTTCTAGCCAATTAGTCTCCTCCTTTGTTATAATCTTTTTTTCCTTTAATACTAATTTATTTAAAATTCTCTGTTTAAAGTTCCTTTTAATTCCCTTATTTTAGATCTTAAGATATATTTAAGGAATTTCGGAATTTATCTATGTTGAAATTATCTCCTTTTACCGGTCCTCTTAGCTGCAATGGAACCCACTTTTCTACCTGCTGGTGCATGTCTGGATACCGTGGTTGGTTTTCCAGGATGCTGCCTGTTCCCACCTCCGTGGGGGTGATCCACTGCATTCATGGCCACTCCTCTCACACCAACGCTCTTTATACCTTTAGCTTTAGTGGCGTAGTGTCTGTTCCCTGCTTTAAGGAATGGTTTCTCTTTTCTTCCACCACCTGCAACTACACCTACAGTAGCTCTGCAGAGGGGGTTGAATGCCTTTAATTCACCAGATGGTAATTCTACAATGGCTTTACCAACGTCGTGTGTGATTAAAGAAGCGTAAGTTCCAGAAGCTCTGACGAATCTACCACCGTCTCCTGGATATTTCTCTAAGTTATAAAGAGGAGTGCCTTCTGGAATTTCAGCCAATGGTAATGAATTCCCAGGGCTTATTGGTGCTGAAATTCCGCAAACGATATCATCATTAATTTTTATGCTTTCAGGTGCTAAAATAAGTCTTTTTTCATTATTTTCAAACTTTACCATAGCTAATGGGGCGCTTCTTCCAGGATCATGTAATATATCAACTACTTTTCCCTTGATACTGCCTTCTTTTTCTATTTCATCATATGATCTATAGGCAATTTTACCTTTAAATCTGTGTGATGCACTCCTATAAGTCGGAGTTCCTCTTCCTCTCCTTTGAATTATTAACCGTTTTCCCATTTCAATATTCCTCCTATGGGCAAATTTATAATTAGATACTTCATACTTAATTAGTCCCTACGAAAAACTTGACTAAAACTTTACCAATTTTGACATTAAACGACTTATTTTAATAATTTATTATACATTATTAATAGTTAAATTAAGTTGAAATTTTTAACACTTTAATTCAAATCAAATTAAGTTTTTTTTAATCACCCATTTAGAATATACCCATCTTCACGGCTATATCTTCTGCACTATGCTCTGCTTCAAGTTTAATATAGGCCAATTTTTCTCCGCGTGTATTAATCTGAGTATTAACACTTTCCACCTTAACTGCGTAAAGATCCTCAAATGCACTTTTTATTTGGGGTTTACGGGAGTTTCTTCTTACCACAAAAGTTAATTCATTATTTTTATCAATAGCATTCATGCTTTTTTCTGTTAAATGAGGTTTCATGATTATTGAGTAAGAATCCATCTTCATACACCTACTTCACTTGTAAATAGCTCTCCTAATTTTTCTATGGCTGATTTAGTATAGATGGTGAGTCTACCTGGATGGGTACCTGGAGCAAGTAGTTCAGCATTTAAGTTATTGACTACTACAATATCCACACCAGGATGGTTCCTTGCACCTTTACTAATTCCTTTATCTTCTCCAACCACTAATAACGGACCTTTAGGTGATTTATATTTCCTTCCTCTAGTTTTACCTCTTCCAGCCCTTATAGTACGGCCAGATTTAGCTCTAACTACGTCATCCATTATTCCAAGTTTTTTGAAAATTTCCCGAGTTTCGCTGGTTTTCTTGACTTTAGAAAGTTCATCATCAACTATAAAAGGTAATTGGGGCAGATTTTCTATGCAATGACCTCTTTGTTCAACTATTTCTGGTTTAGCTGTGGCGGCCACTGCTGATCTTATGGCTAATCTTCTTTCCTTTTTATTAATTTTTTCATGTATTATTCTAGCTACCCTTGGTGGGTGAGCTCTCCTACCTCCAGCAGCCTGGGGTACAAAAGCTCCTTTAGATCCTGCTGGATGTCTTGATCCTTTAACTCGGGGAACCATAGCTGCTCCTCGGCCGGCACCGAAAGATTCTGCAGTGGTGCGTTTTCCTGCCATTGGATCTGATCCCCATGGCTGAATTTTAGCTGTTTGTGAAGATATAACCGCCCTTTTAATTAGGTCTGGTCTGAATTCTTCCATGAATATTTCAGGAAGTTCAATTTCACCTATTACTTCACCTTCTAATGAATAAATCTTGATTTTCTTCATTTTAAATCACTCTAAATAGTCCATTATAATTATTGTTACAATTTTTGAAATTAGAATCATAATTATACAAGTTTTTAGACTCCTTGCTTAGAAGCTGTGCTTATGTGAGATATTTGAACAGGATCATTATGCTTTCCATGTGGTCTGACTGCTTTTCTTAAAATCACTAAACGTTTAGAAGGTCCAGGAATAGAACCCTTCACCATCACATAGTTATTCTTCACTAAACCGTATTTTATAAAACCACCGGCAGGATTTATATCTTCTGTGTCAGATAAATCGCCTATTTTAAGTATTTTCTTGTTATACTCTGTTCTCTTATGATAACCCATTTGACCTGCCATTGCAACTGTCCACATGGTTCTTGATGGTGTCCATGGGCCTATAGAACCAACTACTCTTTCTTTACTGCTTCTTGCAGACTTTCCATATTGTATTCTGACTCCGAATCTTTTAACTGGACCTTGAACTCCTTTACCCTTTGTTATGGCTATAGTATCAATATGTTCTCCATCAGAGAACGTATCAACATTATTTATTTCTTTTCCTAATACACTTATTGCATAATCTAGTTTTTGCTCTAAGTTAACTCCACCAATTCCACATTCCACTATGTCTGGTTTCTTTTTAGGAATACTAACAAGTCGGGGTTTAGTATGGACTATGACCCTTATATCCTCTATTTCATCAATTTTTTCTTTTAGTTCATTTAATTTAGATTCAACATCATTTTCTTTAGGAAAAGTTATGTTTCGTTTTAGGTCTTCATCCAAGTCTCCTGCTAAAATGTCACTCATGGTTTTCAGCCCACGAGTGTCTTTTCGGTAGGCCCTGATTCCCATTACCACTACTGGGGGTGTTTCTAGTATAGTTACCGGTGACGAAATTTCCATTCCCTCTGTAGGTGAGTTTTTCGTCGTATCAATCATGGTGACGTGGGTCATTCCCACTTTGTAACCAGGAAATCCCAGAAGCCCGGTTTCATCTGTTTCTGGCCAGGATCTTATTCTGGGTGATTCCTTGGCCGCTCTTTTCCTAGGACTAAATGCAATTGATCCTTTTCTGGGTTGGTGATGTCTACTCATTTAAATTTACCTCCTTAATTCACAAGTTTACAAATTATATACGAGTTATTCTGTATCATTTACGAGTTATTCTGTATTTAAGAGCAAATTAAACACAGATAATGTTGCTATAATCGCTTCTTCAGTCCTAACTGTCTTAGTCCCTTGAGTAGGAATGGTGTTCACTTCAAAGTCCAATTCCTTTTGATCAATAAGATCATGTAAGCATGAATATGGACCTCCAAACAAAATAGCTATCCGTTTGGATTCATTTAAACTATATTTCACTTCATCTAAAATAGACGTGACGGGCGAAGCATATTTACTTGTTCCAATAACCAGATCTGGTTTTGGTTTAAGCATTTCTATACTTTCATGCAAATTCTTATAAGTAGATAAAGTCTTATAACCCCAATAAACCTTAGGTTTATCAGGTTCAATTACTATTTCTTTGCCAAGCTTCAATACCCGGAAACTTAACACTTTTTTTACGCTGAGTTTTTCCTTGCACAGCGCAAGACGGTCGGCACCAATGTCAACGATAGTGCCTTTTTTTGTCCGTTTTATGGTTAAACCCTGTCTATAATCACCTTGACTGACTTCTTCAGTTGGGTGATGTGGAGTGCGTAGCGGAGGTAGAATACCAGCATATTGCAACTCCTTAATTATAGGAAATACCTTTTTTCTAAGGTACTGAGGTGTATTCATATAAGTGAGAACATCACTAATAAACTTTACCTCTTTATTCTCTGAATTATCACTGTAAATTACGATTCTTTCAACCCGGAACAGGGCAGCCGATCTTCCAATCAAACCTATTTTATAAGTTCTTAACTTTAAGTCTTTTGTTTCGGCCAATATTGAAGCAGGTATGAAGATGGATAAATGTTTTGATTCCATCTTTAATAATCTGTTTCCTATACATTTATATATATATTATTATGTAAATTCATTTTGATTAACTTTTTTTTTACTAAATAATAGATTTATGTAAATTAATCCATCATAAAATAAGTTTTCATTCAATATTATTACATAAGATTAAAAAAACCATAATTAATTCATTCTATCTTCTTAATTCTTAAGACCACTACATTAACTCTAACTTCATCCTTTTGATGGAAATTATGGGTATGGGGAATAGGAAAACTGTAATAGAATCTGTGAGTAATTAAACCACCCGAAGATTGGAAATATCGTTTCACAAACTCCTCAGTCTCTAACATGTGGAATGAATAGACAACAGGGGCAATTTCAAGTGATTTACTCATGAATAACCTGTCAGCTTCTTTATGATGGGCTTTCTGAGCCCCAAATGGAGGATTCTGTATCACTGTGTCTGCTTTTTCATTGAAACTTCTTATATTCACTGAAATGAATCTGGTTAACTCTTCTAATCCTTTTTTAGATGCTTCTACACGGGCAATTTCCACAGCCTGAGGATCAGCATCCACACCCACTACTTCTATTGCACCTAAAAGAGCAGCACCTATGGCAAATATGCCCGTGCCAGTTCCTAGATCCACCACTTTTAATCCTTCAATATCACCCAATGCACATGCATTCCACAGTACATCAGCAGCAATTCCTGCGGGTGTATTATATTGTTCTAACTCTACTTTAGGAGTTAGATAACTTGGAATAGATTGTAATGCCATCTCCAAATGTATTTTTTTAGTGATCATTTAATTAAAAATCCTATTTTTAGTTCTATTTTTCAATTTATTATCCCTAATTATGAACGAGAAATTCTTTAAATAGTTATAAATTCAACCAATCAACAGTTAAGATCACTTCAATATTAATATTTAATGAAGAAAAGATATATAAAATTATAAAATAAAAATTAATAATTAGAGTATAGATATTAAATATAGTTTAAAGGCTAAAATCAATTTTTAAAATTAACTATAATCTAAAAATAAAATTAAAGATGAGATACAAATGTTCAACAAGATATTAATTGCTAATCGAGGTGAAATTGCCATAAGAATAATGAGGGCTTGCAAAGAATTAGAAGTTAAAACCGTAGCCATTTACTCCGATGCAGATAAAAATTCACTTTTTGCTAAATATGCCGATGAAGCACACAATATTGGAGAATCAGCTCCAGTTAAAAGCTATTTGAATATAGAAAAGATTATTAATGCAGCAGAAAAGTATGGCGCTGAAGCGATTCACCCCGGTTATGGATTTTTAGCGGAAAACCCTAACCTAGGAAAAGAATGTGAAAAACATGGTATTAAACTTATAGGGCCTAAATCATCAGTTATAAGTGCCATGGGTAGTAAAATAGCTGCTAGAAAGTTGATGAAGAACGCGGGTGTTCCCATAGTGCCAGGCACAGAAAAAGGGATAAAAAATTCTTCAGAAGCAATCAAAATGGCTGAATCTATAGGATACCCTATCATGTTAAAACCCTCAGCAGGTGGTGGTGGTATCGGTATGCGGATCATATGGGAAGAAGATGAACTTTTAAGAGCCATAGATTCCACTGAATCACTGGCGAAATCTGCATTCGGTGATGCCACAGTATATTTAGAAAAATACATTCAGGAACCCAGACATATTGAATTCCAAATAATTGCAGACGAGCATAATAACATCATGCATGCAGCTGAAAGGGAATGCTCCATCCAGAGAAGAAATCAGAAACTTATCGAAGAAGCGCCTTCACCCGTCATGACGGGAAAACTCCGGGAAAAGATGGGTTCTGTGGCTGTACATGCAGCATCTTTTATAGGATACACTAATGCAGGTACAGTTGAGTTCCTTTATTCTAATGGAAGTTTCTATTTTTTGGAGATGAACACTCGTGTACAGGTGGAACATCCTATAACTGAAGCCATAACAGGTATTGATATCGTAAAGGAACAAATAAAAATTGCTTGTGGAGAAGAATTATGCTGCCCTCAAGATACAATAAGAGTATATGGGCATGCCATTGAATGTAGAATTAATGCAGAGGATCCGCTAAATAATTTCACCCCTAATCCAGGTAAAATAACAGGATATCGTTCTCCAGGTGGTTTAGGTGTAAGAGTGGATAGTGGAGTTTATAATAACTATACCATACCTTCCTATTATGATTCTATGATATCCAAGCTCATTGTTTGGGGAAGAGACCGTGAAGAAGCAATAAGTCGTATGAGAAGAGCTCTTTCCGAGTATATAATATTAGGAGTTAAGACTACCATACCCTTCGATAAAGCCATGATGGCCAGCCCCCATTTCCATGAGGGAAAACTTCATACTCACTTTGTAGATGAGTATAAAAATGAGATCATGGATAACATGTTGAAGGTTATAGAAGAAGATAAAGACATGGAAACACGCCTTAAATCAACATTTTTACCCTCCAGAAAAGTAGCTGCTGTATCAGCGGCAGTATCAAGTTATATGAATAAATCCATTGCAAAAAATAAAGGAAAGTAGGTTGGCTTAAATGAGTAAAGACCAGATATTAAATGTTTTTTATAAAAAAAAAGGAGATTATATTTCTCTTGAGGATATTGCAACTGAAATTGATATTTCAAAAACAGAAATTTCAGATGAAATTCAATCATTAATAGAAGAAGGATATCCTATTGATACTCTAAAATCAGGTTATCGTTTAAATAAAACCAACATTGTATTACCTTACGAAATTAGAAGTAACCTCCAAACCAATTATATGGGAAAAAAAATTTATTTCTTTAAAGAAGTGGATTCTACTAATTTAGTGGCGAAAAAGCTTGCTAATGAAGGTGCAGCAGAAGGTACAATTGTTATAGCTGGAAAACAACGCCGTGGAAAGGGTAGTAGAGGGAAAAAATGGATATCACCGTCAGGTGGAGTATGGATGACCATAATTCTCAGACCTGATGTGGAACCCAACAAAGCTCCCCAATTAACACTTGTAACTGGAGTTGCAGTTGCAGAAACACTAATTCAAGAACTTGGTTTAGATGTGGAAATAAAATGGCCTAATGACATATTGATCGACAATAAAAAAGTTAGTGGAATATTAACAGAAGTAAAAACAAACATTATAGGTGTGGAATATGTTTTAGTTGGCATTGGAATTGATCTTAATATAGATATTCCTCCAGAATTACGTGACACTGCAACTTCACTCCAAGCAGAATTGGAACGGGAAATAAGAGGAGCTGAACTGATACAAAAATTCCTACAAAACTTTGAGGATAATTACAATGAATTTAAAGCAGACAACTTTCCTTATATACTCAATAAATGGCGCAGACTATCCGGGACAGTTGGTAAATACGTTGAATTACGTAGAAAAGGCGGTGTTATAAGAGGAGAAGCCATTGGTATAAGTAAAAATGGTAGACTTGTATTAGAAATGGATAACGGTAATCTTCGGAAAGTTATATCTGGAGAATGCACTCATATCAATAGAAAAGAGAAGAAATAAACTTTTATTTTTGAAAATTTTTTTTCCAACTAAATTAATGATTGATTTACCTAAATTTAGTAGAATAAAATTAATTCTTAGCTTAAAACTCACTAATTATTTTTTAGATTCCAAAAACTTATCTTCGAATCTAATCGACTCTTACAATAGCTTGATTCTCTAATTTACCCTCTACTTTAAATTCTTTTTTAATGATAACCTCAGCAGCATATATATTAGTTAGGGCATGTTGAGTAAGTTCTCCAGTTTTTATTATTTAATCACCAGCTAAAGCCATATAGGGGATGATATGATCACCCATATATCTATCCAGAGCTGCATTTCTTGATATATGATATAGAAGTTCTTCAACAGCTTCCTGTCCAACCAATTCCGCCCTTTTACCTGGTTCACCTATGGAACTCCCGCCAACTCTGCTCTTTCCTTCCGTCCATAAAACAATGCCTGATCCAGGGCCTAACTCCTGATTTGAATGTTGAATTTCAATATCTGCCTCATAACCTTCCTTTATGAGAATTTTCTCTGCACTTTTTGCTTGCCTCAAGACATACATTTTCTGGCAATTTAACTGCATGGGATATACCTTTTATATAATCTAATTTTAGTTCCTGAAGATTAAAGGGTTTTAATTTCTTAATTGGAGATATTTTGTACCTTTAATAGTCCACCTCCCCTTGGGTAATGTCCTCTCTGAATTAGATTAATTTTTGAATGGTAACCAATAGATTCCAATATAGGCAGAGTCACATTAAGGAGGTAATCAACAGGGAGAGACCATCGTACATCGGTACCACCCCTGAGTGTGATTTTTACTGGAGAATCTGCAAATGCTGCAGGAATCATGAATGATTGCAGAAGCAGGGTTATGCTACCGGCAGTACCTATATCCAGATGATATTCACCGCCTTGAAGATCTCCAGGATAAAATGAAATTTCAGTAGAGCATATTTTGAGTCCTTCATACTAAGCCCGGGTAAGCTGTGCCACTGCCTTTAAAGCCGTGCAATGTTGAGACATAAGTCCTTGTTTAGGTCTTTTTGCTCGAATATTAGTTAAGTGAATAGATTTACCTGTCAAAGCTGAAAGAGCTGTAGATATACGTAAAAGAGCTCCTCCACCTTCACCATAGGATCCATCGATTTCACTCATGGGTAAAAAAAATTCTCCAGAAAAATTGGAAACTAGCTTACAATAGAAATTTTAATCATATAATACTTTTCTGCAAGCTTTTTCATCATTACTGATTCTTTTAAGTCTTAAGAGACTTCCCTTAAATGCATCAATAATATAATTTTTATCTAAACGTTCTGCATCCTTTGATGCTAGATCAACACGAATTGTAGGTGAAGCACCAGGCATACCCACTGCAGGAATAGTAATTATATTATATTCCCTTAAAAGAATCATAGCTAATATGTGTGCAGCTTCTTTCGAACTTAAAGAGTGTTTAACATTCAAATATTTCAGTTCATTCATCAAACCTTCAGGAGATAACATGAATCCGGTGGGAGTTAGATTAATTTCTTTCAAATCATTTATTAAAATTTTATATATATCTTTCCTTATCTCTTGAGCTTTAAGAATTCGCTCTGGATTGAAATCTTCCAGAGCCCTTACCATACCTGCAATTAAAGGTGTCTGAGCTTCTAAACCAAATTGATGAGCTTTCGATTTAACTAAGTCAATTAAATCCGTATCTCCAGACATTAAACCGCCTCTTGGACCATCCATTAATTTATCAGTACTGGTGATAACCAAATTCGCGCCCATGTCCATTGCCCGGGGTTGATGGTAAATTACGGTCCGTAATCTGGCTCCGGATGCATCATCGACTAAAACTGGTACCTGCTTTGACTTGGAAATTTTCACTATCCTTGAAAAATCTTCTTCGCTCAAAACTTCATGATCCATAGTTGATCCGGTTATTATAACAAGAGAAGTGTTACTTCCTATTTCAAATTCATTTAAATTATTAAATTCACGATAATTGGCTCTTATCAATTCTGCACTTCGTGGGATAGAGGGATGAGATGGTAATTGGGGCAGGTAATGTACCACTTCTTCATTTGGTTTTACTAATGCCAGTATAGAGGCTAAAATCCCAGAGCTAGTCCTATTTAGAGCTAGAATTTTTTTCCCGCCTAAATGTTTCTTTCCCTGAATTTGTATTTCTTCTTCAAAAATAGCTGATCCGGCATATGTTTCTAGAAGATCAATATCTTCTTTTTTTATGGGGAATCCCCCAGAAAGACCGGTGAGATCATATAAGTGTGATCTATTCCGTGCTTTGATCTTAGAATTAATTATGTTTAATGCAGTCTCTCTTCTTTTTAGTTCAGGAAGGCTAGAGTTTAATAGCATTATTTTTATAAGTCCTTATCTATTAATTTTAAAATTTAATTTATTTTCTTCTAATTGGTTTAATCATGTTTTTTAGATTCTTTATTATTTTCAGCCTTTAATATAATGGCATTATCGGCTGAATTTTGTAAAGCAGCACTGAATCCTGGTTCGGCACCTATAACTATGGTTTCTTTACCATTTTCTTTTGCTTTATTAATTATGGGTAAAAAATCAGCGTCACGGGTCATAAGAGCAATGATATCAATATTAGGATTGTATATTAATTCCATGGCTTCCACTGCCATGTAAACGTCAGTATCACCAGCTACCACAATAGGGGTGAATCCTTGATTAACTATTGCCTCTATAAGTTTATCTGAAGCGTATTGGTTTAAAAGAACTTTACCAACTCTCATGTTACCATATTCTGATATTATCTTCCTTACTAAATCAAGATTAAGGCTGAATTCTTTTCTTAACATGTTAGGCCCATCAACTAAAAGTCCAATATTCTTTCCTCCAGATTCGCCTCTTTTAAGCGGTATATAATCCTTCAGAGAACTCAATCTTTCAAAACTACGCATTTTTTTTAATCTCCATATATCGTTGCAATTGTTGTAAATTATCTAATAGTATATGATGTGATAATGATGAAAACATTGGCCTAAAAATGTTATAAAGAAAATATCTTGTAAATGGAATGTCGACTCAGAATTACTGTATGACCCCTATAAATAATTTTTTTCAATTATTTATAGGTATCTTGAAGTTATTGAGTTTTAAATCAGGGTTATTTAAGAAGGGATTTATAAGGCCTAATTTTCTACATTATTTAATATTAATACTATTTTATGTGTAACATGACCTATATAACTGTTGACAAACACGCAGAGTGATAAATCTTATTAAGATTTTTATTTAGTGTTCTTCTTTTTTTTACAAAAATATTTTAAGCAGTAATAACCCAATTTTTAGCTTAAACTTATTGAATTTATAAAACAGAAGATGATTATCATATAAATTAATCTAAATAATTTATGAAATCTGATTTTTATATTAATTAAAAAAAAAGAGTTTGAGAAAATTAAAAAAAAATAGGAAATTTTATTCTATTTCTAGTGAAAAAGAATCCTTAAAAAGTTCTTTAACAACTTTGAAATCATCAGCTTCCAAGCCAACTATCGTAATATCATCCGCATCTCTTATATAATATTCAGCATCCACAATATCACCAGAATCATTCATATAAAGAAAAACACCGTCTGAAAATTTTACAGGACTTTTTGATGGAAGAAATATTTCAAATCTGATGAGCACTTCTGAACCCAATATATTATTCTCTAATTCTATTCTTTTTTCCTGATCCTTCATTGCCTCTTTGAATTGTTCCATTCTAGAACGGAGTTCTTCATTAATTGTAGATTTCTTATCGTTTTTCATAATATTTTTCACCGTTTCATCTCATATTCTAAAGTATAATTCACTGTCTAATTTTTTATAAGATTTATTTCACCTATTTAAAAGTTATGAATTTTTATGGATGAGTATAATTGCTGAAAAATTTAATTCATATAAAAAATTAAAATTTAATAATATTTTTTTTAAGATTATTCTTTAATTAGACCTAATTTTTAGTACTTTATTTTTTACAAATTATATATAAAAAGTTTTTTTTTTACAATACTAAAAGAGTATTTTTTTATAATTAAAAAAAAATAAGATAAAAAAAAATTAATCATTTTTTAAAAAAACAATTTGAAAGGATTAGTTTTACACATTACAATTATATCATCTAGTGAGATTTCCAAGTCAATCATTTTATCTATAAACATTTTCATACCCACTACAGGATTAGGATTATGTAATTGCCCGAAATCTGTAGCCATTACGCATTTATTTGAACCTACATCCTTTATTCCCTGTGAAATTACCTCAGGATCTATTTTATCATGCTTATCCATACAAGCCACGTAACAATGCTCCATATAAGCATATCGGGCCATTTCTTTCTGTTCATCAATACTAGCTCCCACTATGGGAGTGAAGGGATGATTCACTAGTATTTTGCAGATTCCCATACTATGAGCCAGATCTAACAATTCAAAAATTTCTGCAGGATTTAAATGACCTGTGCCTAACACCAGATTGTTTTTGGCAATGATATGAAGTATATCCTCAATCAGCTCTAAATCTAAATCCATCCTGCCATGAGAAGTAGTGGGAAACCAAACCATTTTACCACCCATCAAAGCTGAAGCTTCAACTGCTGCAGGATTCAATCCCCCAACACTATGATTCAATGTTACTCCCCCAATGACCTTTATCCCGGTTAGCATCTCAGCCAATCTAGCTCGACCAGCAGTAGATTCCACATGAGATTTTAAAATAATGCCACCCATTTTCTCCTTTGAAGCCATAAAAGCCGCCTGAATATCATTTAAGATGCGAGGTTTCACATCTGGACTAGTGTGCAGATGAGTATCAATGAATCCCTCTATAGGATATTTTTCTTTTAACCTGTTCATAGAGATTTCCTCCGTGAGAATCCATCGTAACAAATAATGGTCCGAAATCTATTACTTCTAATTCCCAAATTGCCTCTGGAATCCCCAGATCTAACCAGTGGACATTATCAACATGTTTAATTGATTTTGCGTAGAGTGCAGCGCATCCACCCACTGCAGTGAGAAATACAGCCCCATTTCTCTTTAAAGCCTTTAATGTTTCCCCATCCATTCCTCCTTTACCTATAACTGCTTTTACACCAGCATCGATAAGTTTTGGTTCGTAAGGATTCATTCTTCCACTAGTAGTTGGACCTATACCCACCACCCGGTAATCCTTAGAACCATCAGACTTATCAGAAATATTTATTATAGGACCTGCATGGAATATTACTGCACCCCCAAGATCCACCGGAGATCCATCTTCAACTATTCTTTTATGTGCACTATCTCTAGCAGTATAAATAATACCAGAAACGTATACTATATCCTTAACCTTTAATTTTGATGTATCCCCTCGAGAAAGAGGTGTTTTGAGTTTAACATCCATTGGAAATAATTCCTTTTTAAGTTGTTACTATAAAACTTATAAAGCTTTAAAAACCATACGCTACATTAGAATAATTTGAATACATCTAAAAATTACATAAGAATAGTTTAGCTTTTCATTAGTAATAATATAAATGTCAATTATTTATGGTCTTAATATTAAAAATTTATCAATTGAATATTTTAACTTTTAACATCGAGGAATAAATCATGTCCACATCAGAAAATCTTACGGATCTCACTAAATACCTAGTAACTTTACCCGAAACACATATTTCGGTTTTCATTATAGTATTTTTAAGCTTTATCACTGGTCTTACTTCCTTTTTAATTGAACCCCAAACAGGTTCAAACATTCTATCAAGCATCGTATATGGTGGATCTGCAGGTTTCTTGATATTCGGTCTTATGTCCATAATGGCTGGTGCTGTAACTCCCACCTTAGTTAAAGTAGTAGATGGTAGACATATGAAAATGAAGCAGTCCATGTTTTTAGCCCTTATAGCAATGATAATTGTGGCAATAACCTACGTTGTAGGCAGTTTAGTATCCCATTTCTCAATCTACAACTACACCATAGACGCTATTATTTATGGCTGCGCCATAGTATTCGCATTCAGAACAATAGTGATTTTTGGCACTTCTAATATACGTCTCTTATCATCAGTTGTAGTAGCCTCAACACAACCTGCTTTAATACTAAGTATGGTTATGGTAATTGTATTTTTAACTAGTATAACTACTAATTTAGGGGAATTCAGTATAATTGCTGTTCTCTTCAAAATCATAATAGCTTCATTAATACTGGTTTTAGCCATATTCTCTTTTGTAGTTGTTATAGAATCACCTATGAGAAAAAATCTTGGAGTGGGCGCATTAGAACTTTTAAGCTTATTCCTATCCCATATGAGTGAAGGTTCACAAGCCATGGAATCCATCTTCGATGACATGGGCGAATCAATAAAAACAATAGTAGGTATCCTGAGTTTCAAAGGAGAAAATAATTTAAAAGCCATATTTTTATCTCCATGCGTTCATCCCGGTCCTGTAGGAGATATTGGTGGTGGTAACATGCCCACAATATTAGCAAATAGATTTAATACCTTTACAATGGTTTCACATGGCCCCTCCACCCATGACTTTAACCCAGTGGCCTCTAGAGAAATAAGTAAAATCGAAAAGGTTATAAAAGATTCCCTTAAAGATATGGATTACTCTGAATATGCCAGTGAATTCCAGAGAGTAAGGCATCAGGGAGCAAAAATTGGCGCCCAATATTTCGGCAATAATTTAGTGTTACTGGCAACTTTCTCACCTAAAGGTTTCGATGATATAGATTTCGGCGTAGGATTAGCTGTGATGAACGCTGCTAAGGGATCAACCTGTACAGATAATGTGATGATGGTTGACTGTCATAATAGTTTTAAAGGAGATGGTGGTAGAATACTTCCCGGTAATAAGGAGGTTTTCGAGCTGCTAGATGCCGTGGAAAAATTAGGTAAAAATGAAGATAAACAGGTTATGAGGGTAGGATGCTCCTCCGACCCATTGGAGGATATGTCCAAAGAGCAAGGTATAGGTCAAAGTGGAGTTAAGGTGATGATTGTAGAAGTAGGTGGTTATCAAAAAACTGCATATATACTTTTAGATGCTAATAATATGATCATTGGTTTCAGAGAAAAGATAATCAAATCGGTCAAACCAGAGGGCTTGGATTGTGTAGAAGTGATGACTACCGACACTCATTATGTAAACACCCTATCAGGTGGTCATAATCCCGTGGGTGTTAAAATGCAGGATGAAATAATTAACGCGATAATAAAATGTACTAAAAATGCTATTGATGATTTGGAACCTGTAAAAGCCGGGGTTAAAGTGGCTGAGATAAATGACATTAAGACTTTAGGTCCTACTCATGCCACTGAATTAGTGACAACCATAAGCTCTATTGTAGCAGTAAGTAAATTTTTTGCACCATTAGTCTTTGTATTAGCCCTTGTATTTGCTTTTATATGGATTTTCTATGGTACATCAATATAAAATTACCAAAAACGTAAAATTAGAAAGCATTGAAAATATTTTCATTATAATTGCAGAATTTTAAAATTTTCAGATTTAATTAAAAAAAAATTAAAAATTATTTTGTTTTATAATAAAATTTAAATCAAATAATAATTCATAAGAAGAGTCCAAGTCAGCACCCACACAAAGAAGAAAGGTATTATACCACTCAAGAACCATCCTTTGAGACCACCCACTTCTTCCTTACCAAAAGCCCTTTCAGATGCTTGACCAGTAATATAAAGGATTACCAACCCTATCAAAATCGCCAAATACTCGTTTTTACCTACACCACTTATAAATCCGCTTGAAATTATAAATGAAATGTAACCCGTTATTATGGCAACAATAACATGTACAGATGTTAACTTAACCTCTATTTCCATAAACTTTTCCTCCAGTTCCTTAATTAATGTATGTTTACAATATATAATATGAGTATAAACGTTAACGTCTCAATATTTATTTTTTTTTAATATTTTTTCCTCAAAATTCGAACATTGGAGAAATATTTATTTTTATTAAATTATAATTTAAAAAATAATTATATTTCCATAAATATTCTCCATATTGAAGTACTTAATTGATTATTACGGTATTTTTGTATTTATCTTTAATTCTTAACATTATTCCAAACATTATCTTAATCTTTTTTTATTTCTTTAACTGATTAAATATCTAAATCATCATGAACTGCTAACTTATTTAAATACTCAAGAATAATCAAACTGTTTTGTAATTAAATAAATATATTTGTATTTGTATAAATGTATATTTATTTATAAATGAATTGATCTTTAAAACAAAATATCTTAATCCAGATATTCCCCCTATAATTCTCAAATCATTGACTAACAATCTAAATATAATTTATAAAAATGAATTTATACATTGAAATGTTCAAATAGATTAGTATTTGTAACGAAAGACATTAACCATTTCATTATTATTATGAGTCATAGAGATTTCAAATGTGTTCAAATGGTTAAAAAAGACACGTAGATTTAATAAATAAATAATTAGTAAGTATTTAATTTTTATATTGTAAAAAAAATGGAAGAAGTGTTTTATTATGACAAGTTTTAGTATATTAGCTGGGATTATTATTTTGATTTTTGCATTTATAGGATGGGCTCTTTGCTTCACTGTAATGGGTATTGGGATGAAAATCACATCTATGGATAGAACTTTAATAATTCATGCTATTGCTGCTCCCATAATATTTATAGGTTTATCATTAGTTTATTTTAGTTTCTTCAATTTTACAACGCCATTAGAAACAGCCATAATATTTGTGGTCTTTGTTATCTTAATGGATATTATTGTGGTTGCTCTTTTAATAAACAAAAGTTTTGAAATGTTTAAAAGTATTATAGGAACATGGATACCTTTCATATTAATATTTACTGCAACTTATTTAACTGGATTATACCTACTCAAATAAAATCAGCGCCAAATTATCTTGATCTAACTAGTATTTCCATTGTTGCATCTTGGAGATTATCACATCCCGTCATAATCATGCTAGTGCGGAGATCATCTTTAACATACTCATAATACAATTTCACCGCTTCAACACCCCCCACTACGGACATCATTGCAAGAGGCCGGCCAATCAAAACCACATCCGCACCAAGAGCCAGAACCGTTAAAACATCAAATCCAGTTCTCACGGCACCATCCGCTAAAATAATGATCTTCCCAGATATCTCCTTTGCAATATCGGGGAGGACATCCGCTACGGCTTGACCACAATCCATAGGTCTACCGCCATGATTTGAAACATAACAGGCACTGGCACCGGAATCTGCTACCTTAACCGCGTCCTCAACACTCATAATACCCTTGAAGATCACTGGTTTTTCAGTACAATCCACTAATTCCCTTAGTTCGTGTTCAGTTTTCCGATAAAGCGGTTTTCCATGAGCATTCCAGAATTGAGATCCCACCCCATCCAGATCAACTCCCACTGCAATTACATCTAATTCTTCAACCAATTGGAATAGCTTAATGAGCTCCTCCTGTGAATGCGGTTTAATAATTGGAATACCCCATCCACCATTCCTCCCAGCAACAGTGATCCCTAAATCATCAGGACAAGCCGGAGTATTACCCACCATTCCGATGGACCCGAAATCTCGAGCTCCCTTCATAAGCCCCCAGTAAAAATCATCCTCAGAAATTATATCATTAATACTCAATTTAACTCCTGAAACACTAGCACCCATTACAGGAATGGTTAAATCTTTTCCAAATATTGAAGTCGACATTTCAGGCTCATGATGTGCTTTAATTAAATTCATCTTCAAACGATATTGATGGAGAGTATTATAATTAGCCTCAAACGTCTTTCCCTGTCCAGCAGCACCCAGGCCCATGGTAGCTCCAAACTTCTCAGGGGTACATATCCAGCCAGGTTTACAATCACAATTATAAAAATCTTCAAGCAAATTCCGAGCTATGTTATAAAAATAATTTAAATCCCTATTTTTCAAGTTTTTTTCACTCATAGCTTTCCAGCCTTTATTTTTTTTTAAGATTTTTACAAATTTTTGATGTAGTAAATTTATCCAATTTTTGGGTTTTCTATTTGAAAAGTTCAAATCGTTCTCTTTCTACTTTACATATTGGGCAAATTTCTGGTGGTTCTCCCCTGGCGCATAAATATCCGCAAACTTTACATCTCCATATAGGTGTCGAGGAAGATGATATGATTTCACTGATGGATTTAGTCCTTAAGATTTCACGTTCCTCTGGTGAGGGTCTTCTTTCCGGAATAGATTTCAATTTCGTTTCACCTTTAAATATTTCACCTGAAACGTATAACCCACAATTAAAAGCGTCGTATTCATCCAGATCAGGGTCTCGGTAGTCGCACGGGCAGATGATATCTAAATCTTCCTTTTTATCATTAACCGCCAATCTACATGGGCAAGCCCCATAACCATAACGTTTCTCATTTATGATTATACTCTTTAGGAGTGATTCGGTGAATTCAAAATCTGGATTTAAGCGGTAACCAGATGATTCAATCTGTTTCTGCAACTCCACATAATAATTATTAGCTCATCAACTGGAATGAGATCACTATTTATAATATTATTCATTTAACAGACTCCTGGTCCTTTCTTCATCGAATCCAATGATAGTTTCTTCATCATTTATCACTAGCGTTGGGAATGAAAGCTGAGAATTCCATTTCTTTACTTGTTCTATAACTTCATTTCGTTCGTCACCCTCTAAAAGGTCCACATATATGTAATCATATTCAACATTTAATTCTTCAAGAAGCATTCTAGTCTTCTTACACCATCCACAAGTACTTAAAGCATAAAGAACTACTTTAACTTCATTTTTCCCATCAACATGTTCCATTGGCATTAAAAACTCCTCCAATAATATTGATAAAATTAAAACTAGTATTACATTTCAATTTTTTTTTAAAAGTGTAGGGTTTAATTCGGGGTCCTCGTCACCATTAAGGTAGGTTATTTGAATTTATATAAACACTTCATTCAACTTTAAAAGTGTTTTTTATCCATTCTTTAATTTCGTCTCTGCTTCTTCTGAATGCTTCAGTTTTGTCCTGATCAGTTCCACCAACTGAAGCGGGGTCTTCAAATGATTGGTGGAGATATTTTTTTCCTCCCGGGAAATATGGACATGCTGCTGCTTCTTCTCCACCACATACTGTTACCACGTAATCAAATTCTAAGCCATCAAATTCTTTAAGACTTTTGGATCGATTTTCTGATATATCAACATCCAACTCTGCCAATACTTTTATTGCATAGGGATTAACAATGGTAGGATCACTACCGGCACTGTAAACATCATAATATTCACCATATAATGATTTTAAAATTCCTTCAGCCATTTGGGATCTGGCTGAATTGTGGTAGCAAATAATTAAAACCTTTTCTTTAACTTTTTGAGCTATCATTTTTTTTCTCCCATTCTCCATTTAAAATAACTATTATCATATATTTTTTTCAAATAAATTTTCTAGATTGGTGTGTAATAAGTCCGCCTTAGACCTCGTAGTTTAGCTTTATGTTCCTCATCATCAGTGACTATTTTACAACATTCCACAGCACGTCCATTAATGCAAAAATAAGCGGGTGCTCCTCTAACTTCAAGATCATTCTCCTTCCATACATCGCAGTTAGGGCATTGACATTCTTCATGGGTATATAAATCTTTACAGTTTGTTTTGCCTGTTGCGCAGTAAAGTTTCGGCACTTCTTCTGGTTCTATCATAACTCCAGCATCTACATCCTCTGATTGGATTTCTTCAATTTTCCTAATTTCATCCTTTACACAGTTACTCCCTATTTGTACAGGACAATCCGGACAGAGACATTTATCCATATTTTCCGTGTTAAAATCTATTTTCAACATGATTGATCACCTAACATATTATGTAAGATCTCTGATTTAACACCTCTGATTATTTTACCTGTAAAGTGAATTATTTTACACTTGAAGTGCATGTTTCTTTAAAAAATTGGCTTAGAAATTAAACTCCTAGTTCATTATTCTTTGAGGAAATATGTTAAATTTTAAAGGTCAATATTTTTTTCCTGTTCATTGAATGGTCTTAGTATTATAAGACAAGAATAATAAGTAGGAAATTTAAATAAAGAAATTTAATGGGTAAGAAATTTGAAATGGAGAATATTTATGAGTAAAAGTGGAATACTTAAAAATCTTTTAAATTCTGACGAAACCTTGATCATACCCGACGCATACGATCCCATAAGTGCTAAACTAATTGAAAATACGGGATTTAAAGCCGTTCAATGTTCAGGTTATAGTTTTTCCATTGCAGCAGGATATAAAAAAGAGATTGATGTTTCTTTAGATGAAAATATTGAATGGACACACAGAATTGTAGATCAGTTAATATACCGGTCATGGCTGATGCTGAAGATGGATACGGCAGTCCCGAAGAAGTAATAAATACTTTAGAGAGATTTATGCAGATTGGAGTTGCTGGTGTTAACTTAGAAGATCAGATACCTAACGGAAAGAAAAAGGTCTCAGTGGTGGATAGTGATTTAATGGAACAAAAAATCATTGTGGCCCGGGAAACCGCTGATGTTATGGATAATCCTGATTTTATCATAAATGCCCGTACTGATGCCTTGAGATCAACTGTGGATAGATCAACGGGATTAGAACTGGCAATAGATCGGGCTAATCAATATCTTGAAACAGGGGCGGATATTGCTTTTATAACCTATGTCGAAACTCTGGATGAGGTAAAAACCATAACTCAAGAAGTTTAAAGGGCCAATTAGTATTGCTGCAGGATTGCATTATAACATCGAAAATTTTTCTATTAATGATTTAAAAAAATATGGAGTAACCAGAATAAGCTTGCCCACATTATTAATATTCACCTGTTTGGGTGCTCTTAAAAACTCCCTCGATTTTATCAAGAAAGATAATATGTTAAAAGCTGCTAGAAATGGTTTTCTATATCCTGTTCAGGATTTGAATTCTTTGTTATAAAAATGAATTATCTCTGATGGATGGGCATAAAATAATTTTTAATTTATTGATTAATTTTTTTGGATAGATTTAAATATCAATATTACATATTTATCTATATATTTACATATTTGGATATATTGATAATTTTTGAGCATTAAATAAAAATTTGATTTTATAATTTTTACCATTGGGAAGTGTATAGATGACTGACAAAAAGAAAATAGCCCTGGCTGCCTGCAGTGGGATGAGTCCCTATGGTCTGGTAGCCCGTGTGACATCGACAGATATAGTGGCTGAAAACGATAATATAGTATCTATTTGCATGGGAGCCACCGCTGCTGATAAAGAGGGATTCATTACCTTAATCAAAAAATATCCAATTATAGCTATAAATGGCTGTGAAAATAACTGCACCACTAAAATACTGGAACAAAAAGGAGTTAAAGCAACTAAAAATCTTAACGTTTTAGAGGAACTGGATAAAGTGAATTTAAAACCCCTTGATGTTTCCAGATTAGATGAGGAAGGGGAAATTTGCGTAGAGTATCTAAAAAAGAAAATAAAAAAGGAAATAGATAGGTAAAAAAAAATTGGTTGAGAGAGCTTAAGCTTGTCTAAAACCTTCTCGATAATATAAAACGATTTAAGAATTTTGTTTTTATCTATGCGAGTGATTATCAAATGAAAAGAATAGAGGATGTTCTTTCATATCGGGAAATAAGTCGGGATGAACTTCTTACTTTGTTAAGAAGTGAAGCACAACTTATAACTCTCCAAGACATCATGCAGGCTAGTCTCTTCCTCATTAAAGATGCCTGTTACGTGCAGGGAAGTTACCGTAAGGAATATATCAAGGCTTACACTCTAGCTTTTATAACTCGCATCAGGGAGGTCAAGGAACACCAGCCCGTAGATAAAGATTATCTAAATGTGCATGAAATTCAGGACGCAATTAAACTGCTTTTGGAACAGGGAAAACATGCATCAGACGTTGATGGATTCGATCCAGCTTTTTTTAAGATTTATAAAATTATCTCTTTATACACCACCTTTGTGCTGGAGGAACCTGTTCATCCTGTTGGTACGCCTTTTCCCGGCGGCTTCCGAGTTAAATATAATGGTGATAATTATCTTTGTCCAGTGAAAGAACGGCAGAAAAACAATCCTAGTGCGGTTTGCGGATTTTGCATTTCAGGACAGGACCCGGATACCATATAAAAAAAATTCAGTTTAATGCGTCTTCAAATGCGTCTCTGTGAAGTCCGGATGCTTTTTCTTTTTTACATTCTTCATCAGATAAAAGACGCATCTTAGCTGCTCTGCAAGGATAATGTTGTAATTTCAACCCAGCTTCTATTGGTAAATTCTTAATATCCGGTTTTTTATCTAGATATTTTTCTTTTATATATTCGGCTACAAATGTGGTTGACCCGCAGGGAGAAGATCTTAAAACCTCTACGTCTTTAAGTTTATTTCCATCAAATCTTAATTCTACTTTTGGTTTCCCAATTTGAGTTACAAACTCATCAAAGAGGGGATTACTGTTTTCTTCAAGTTCACACATAATAGGAGGGCAAGTGACATTTTCATGGGTTTCTAACTGGTTTTTGAAGCCTTCACCTTGCCATGCGGCCACAATTATCCAATCAACTTTATCAGCAAATCTCTCTACTAGTTCTAAGGTAAGATCAGGGTGCGTAGTGTAGGTGATCAATATATTAACATCTTCAAGGATTTTGATATCTTTTAGGGGTAATTCTATATCATCCATAAACATGGATGATGGCTTTTCAAGCTCTATGAAAACTGTATTAAATTTTTTTTCTATATTATCAAATGCACGGTCGCCGTAAGGACCATCTGTGACTATTGCTATTTTTAACATTTATTTTCACCTCTAAACTCTTTATTCTAAAATATTTCTATCGACATCCATATATTTAAATATATCATTATTAATAAACAAGTCATATGAAACAATGTGAAATTAACGGGGAAGGTAAACCCAACTGTGA
>Ga0182014_10002270_pt1 | contig 24294 bp, 21 predicted proteins | sample 612S2DmetaG_FD_120489 | JGI IMG/M metagenome (GOLD analysis project Ga0182014, IMG submission 120489) | Permafrost microbial communities from Stordalen Mire, Sweden - 612S2D metaG | ecosystem: Environmental > Terrestrial > Soil > Wetlands > Permafrost | place: Sweden: Stordalen | collected...
ACTGACTGGCGCGGCGCTTACGACATCGCGGCTCTGGCCAAATACGCTGATCTGATCTGCTTGATGACCTACGATCAGCACTCCCGCGGAACCGCGCCCGGCCCTGTCGCCGGCTGGCTGTGGACCGTGGACAATCTCAACTACGCCCTCAAATCAGTTCCCAAGGAAAAGCTCTCGCTGGGCATTCCCCTCTACGGCTACCACTGGTATACCGGCGCGCCCATCAAAGAGACCGACACCGGCAAGGAGAAGATGAATCCCACCGCGGAGTCCATCAGCGCACTGAACGCCCAGCAACTGGCCGAGGCCTATAACGGAAAAATACAGTGGGACGCGGAAGACCACAGCGCGTGGTTCTTCTTTTACCGCGACCAGTTGCGCGAATGGGTCTTCTTCACCGACCAGCGCACCTTCAAGGACCGCTATGATCTGGCCCAGCAAACCGGATTGCAGGGCTTCTGCTCTTGGGTTCTGGGCGAAGAAGACCCGGCCATCTGGAAGGTTCTTCCGCAGCGGCACTAAAACATCATGCTCTGAAACATCAAAGGGGGACAGGCTACAGCCTGTCCCCCTCTGCTCAAGAGCGATAAATACAGATTCTCCCGCAATCCTTAGAAGTGGTACGCCACGCCGATCACCGGGTTGTAAATGTTGTACCACTTGTTGGTATTGAACAGCGTCTCACCGAAAGTGGGCACCTTGGTGACCATGCCGCGGAACTCAGCGCGAACGTCGAAGCTGGGGCTGATCTCGTAGGCGACGCCGGCTCCATAGATGGCGCCCATCTGGGTCTGCTGCTTGACATCCAGGTTCTGTGTGCCGGAGTTGCGGATGGGCAGGAAGATAAATGCGCCCGGGCCAGCCTCAATAAAGGGGTTGTATTTGCGGAAGTTGAAGGTGCGGACGTAGGCGGCCGACATCTCCTGGGTGCGGGTCAGCACCTGATTATGGTAGGGGCCGTTGTAGTGGTAAGTGATTTTGTTCTGGTAGGTCATGCCGTAGTTGGCCTCAACCGCGCTCGAGGGCGTCAGCATGAAACGGTAGCTGAGTAATGCGCCCAAAGCGTAGTTGGAGTGGACAAAAACGTCGGTTGACGAGGAGATGAACGGCTCAACAAGCGCCGTACCGCTGAGGCTGATGTCCTGGCGGCTTTCCTGAGCGCGGCCTGCTGCCGCGCATACGACCAGCAAAAATGCAAATAAGGCGATCTTCTTCATTCGGTCCTGAACCTCACACTGCTCAACCGTCCGGCTGGCAACGAGCTTGTCGATTTTCGGTGCGCCGGTTCGAGCCGGGCCCCACTCTCAGCATTGTAACTGGCCGGGGCGGTCCGTGGCGCAAGCGGCCTCTGTGGAACGATCTGAGACTATAGACGCCGCGGGAGCCAAACGGGTGCCTTTCGCCAGCCAATCAGCCGGAAAATACAGCTTCTTCAACTCTGCCTGGCGCAAAAATACGCTCCCAAACTTTGCACAAAATGGCTGCAATTTGAAAATATTCAGCCAGCCCGCTCCACCTGGTAGTGGAACGGCGGCCCTTTCTCCAGGGCCAGCGTCCTGACGGTGCGCAAAAAGGCCCTGGCGGCATAGGAAAGCGTCGTCCGGCGCCGGTGGACCAGCCGCAGCACGCGCTTGGCCTCCAGTTCGTCCACCGGAACCCGCACCAGGTCTCCTGTCTCCAGTTCCTTGGCCACGGTCAGATGAGGCACCAGCGCCACCCCGTTGCCCATGGCCACAAACCGCTTGATGGCCTCAATGGTGGGCAGTTCGATCTCCATGTTGAGAGGCGTCCTGTACTTTTGAAAGGCCCCGATCACCCGGCGTCGCAACGGCGAGGCCACATTGTGGGCGATGAAGACCTCTTCGGCCAGGTCGGTAATGGAGAGCCGCTTGGCCCCGGCCAGCGGATGGCTGGGGCTGACGATAAACGCCAGGCTGTCAGCGTACACCGCGATGCTGCGGTACTGCGCCGGGTCGGGACGGAAGGAGAGCATCCCCAGCTCAAAGGTGCGCAGTTCCAGCTCCTCGGGAATTCGCGAGGCCAACATCCGGTGCACAGTAACGCTGATGTGAGGAAACTCCCGCCGGAACCGGTCAATGGCCTGAAGCAGGTAAATGCAGGTGTACTCGTTGGCCGCCAGTTGCAACCGTCCCCGCTCCAAGCTCTTCAGTTCACCCAAAGCGCTGGTAGCCTCGCGGCGCAGGGCCAGCAGGCGCTGCGCATAGTCGCGCAATAATACCCCTGCCGCGGTCAGCGCCCCATCCCCCGCCGCGCGGTCGAAGAGAATCTCGTCCACCGACTCCTCCAGCTTGCGAATGACCTGACTCACCGCCGGCTGCGTGCGGCGCAGGCGCACCGCCGCACGCGAAAAGCTGTGCTCCTCGGCCACCGCCAGAAAGGTTTCGAGTTGATTCAGGTCCATAAGAGCCTCCAAAAAACTGGGGTTAGGGGATAGGGGTTAGGAATTAGGAAAGAGGAAACACGCAAGGGATAGCACTGCTGAGAAAAACCAGCTCGGACCCGCATTGCCACAACCTAAAAGTAATCATCACTTTGAATTTCGCTGTTCGTTGAGGCCAGCACGATTTTCCTTAAACCCTACTCCCTAACCCGTACCCCCTACCATCATAAGCAATTCTAATCGAGTCCACAATTATTATAACTTTGCCTTATATGGAAATATGCAGCAAACTACAAGTGTTGGCAGACTCTTTCCCCGGAGGCCGGTACATGATCTCAAATCGCGTTGTCTTCTTCGACACCACGCTGCGCGATGGCGAGCAGTCGCCTGGCTGCAGCATGACGACGCAAGAAAAACTGATCATGGCTCACGCCCTTGAGAATCTGAGTGTTGACATCATCGAGGCCGGCTTCGCGGTAGCCTCGGAGGGAGACTTCGCAGCCATCGCCGCTATCGCCCAAGCCGTGCGCAAGCCGCGCATCGTCTCGCTGGCACGCGCCAAGGCCGAAGACATCCAGATAGCCGCCCGCTCCCTGCAGAGCGCCGACCACGCCCGCATCCACGTTTTTCTGGCGTCGAGTGACCTGCACCTCGAGTACAAGCTGAAGATCAGCCGCCAGCAAGCGTTGGACCAGGCAGCGGAGTCGGTACGCCTGGCTCGTTCCCTGGTGGACGATGTCGAGTTTTCGCCTGAAGACGCTACCCGCTCGAACCGCGATTTTCTGGTAGAGATGGTGCGCGTAGCGATCGAGGCCGGCGCCACCACCATCAATATGCCCGACACCGTTGGCTATTCTGCCCCCGATGAGTACGGCCGTATGTTCGCCGAGGTGCGCGAGCGCATTCCGTCCATTGACGCTGATGGCATCATCCTCTCCTCGCACTGCCACGACGACCTGGGTCTGGCCGTAGCCAATTCGCTGGCAGCCATTCGGAACGGCGCACGCCAGGTGGAGTGCACCATTAACGGCATCGGCGAACGGGCTGGCAATGCAGCTCTGGAAGAGATTGCCGCCGCGCTCTATGTTCGCGGAGACCACTACGGCGTAAGCAATGGCATCAAGCTGGAAAACCTCTACCCCGCCAGCCAGGCGCTGGGCCAGATCATCAGCTTCCGCCCCTCGCCCAACAAGGCTGTGGTGGGCGACAACGCCTTTGCGCACGAGTCCGGCATTCACCAGCACGGTATGTTGGCCAACCCGCTCTGCTACGAGATCATGACTCCGGCGCTGGTGGGTGTGGCGCGCACCAACCTGGTGCTGGGCAAGCACTCCGGCCGTGCGGCGCTGCGGAATCGTCTGAAGGAGTTGGGCTTCACGCTCACTGGCGATGAACTGCAGCACGTCTACTCCCGCTTTGTGGCGCTGGCCGACCGAAAGAAGAACATCTACGATTATGATCTGGTCGGTTTGTTGCCCAATCAGCTTCGCGAACGGCGCCAGGAGCCGGCTTTCGGACTCGCTTGAGGCTCGGCACAATGCGGGTCACCGACCGTAAATTAATGAAATACTGAACGCGGAAAGAGCACAAATGAAGCTTAAAATTCTCGTCACTGCCGGCGACGGCATCGGCCCCGAAGTCACAAACGAAGCGGTTGCTGTGCTGAAGGAAGTCGCATCGGCAAGCGGCCACACGTTCGAGTTCGACGCCAAACGCCTTGGCGGCGTAGCTATCGTCAACGACGGCACGCCGCTGCCGGCAGAAACGGTTGAAGCCGCGCTTGCCTCAGACGCGGTGCTGCTCGGCGCGGTAGGCGGCAACGAGTTCAATTCTCTTCCCCCCAATATGCGCCCCGAGGCTGGTCTGCTCGGGCTGCGCTCCGCGCTGGGCGGCTTTGCCAACCTGCGCCCCGCCTTCGCCTTCAAGGAACTGACCGCCAACACTCCACTCCGCCCCGAGATTGTGGATGGAGCCAACATTCTCTTTGTCCGTGAGCTGCTGGGCGGTCTTTACTTCGGCCAACCACGCCAATGGAACCACGAGACCGGCGAAGCCTGGAACACCATGCGCTACACGAAGGGCGAAATCGAGCGCGTGGCCCGCGTGGCCTTCGGGCTGGCCATGAAGCGCCGCAAAAAGCTGACCAGCGTGGACAAGGCCAACATCCTTGAGGTTTCGCAACTGTGGCGCGCCACGGTGAACGAAGTAGCCGCGGAGTTCCCTGCTGTGACCGTCAAGCACCAGTACGTCGATGCGATGTCAATGCACCTGATGAACCGGCCGCGCGACTTCGACGTGGTGCTGACCGAAAATCTTTTCGGCGACATTCTCACCGATGAGTCCGCGGTCATCACTGGTTCGCTGGGCATGTTGCCATCGGCCACTCTGGGCGGCAAGGTCAATCTCTATGAGCCGGTCCACGGCTCCGCGCCTGACATTGCTGGCAAGGGCCTGGCCAATCCTCTGGGTGCAATCCTGACCGGCGCCTTGATTCTGCGTTACTCGGGCGGGCTTGAAGCTGAGGCAGCGGCCATTGAATCCGCTGTCCGCAAAGTGCTGTCCCAGGGCTTCCGCACACCGGATCTGGTGCGCGGTAATGCACAGGGGCTCACAGTGCTTTCGACCAAAGAGATGGGCGCAAAAGTGAGTGAGGCAGTCAAGCAGCTTTTTGCTGTTCGACTCTAACTTTCGCCTCTTCGTCGCCGCTGAAATCTGAATCGTCAAACGGAAACGGGATTGACGATGGGGGAGTTGCATACCCCCAACTCAGCAAGTGCAAGTTCGCTGCTGGTAGCTACCGCTAAAGGAGTCGAATGAGTACCGGACCAAAGACATTATTTGAAAAAGTATGGGAGCGGCACGTGGTCGTCGAGCCGGAAAGCGAACCCACCGTGCTCTACATCGACCTGCAATTGCTGCACGAGGTCACCTCGCCGCAGGCATTCGAAGGGCTGCGCCTGGCCGGTCGCAAGGTGCGCCGCCCCGACCGTTGCATTGCCACCGTGGATCACAACGTGCCCACGACCATCGAAGGCCGCCTCAACATCCTCGATCAGATCGCCGCGAAACAAATCTCTGCGCTGCGCACCAACTGCGCCGAATTCGGCATCGAACTCTACGACGTGGACTCGCCCAACCAGGGTATCGTCCATGTAATCGGTCCGGAGTTGGGAGTCACCAAGCCAGGCATGACGATTGTCTGCGGCGACTCGCATACCTCGACCCACGGCGCGTTCGGCGCGTTGGCCTTCGGCATCGGCACCAGCGAAGTGGAGCACGTGCTGGCGACGCAGGCGCTGCCGCAATCCAAGCCTCGGACCTTTCGCATCGCGGTCGAAGGCGAACTGCCGCGCGGCGTCACGGCCAAGGACATCATTCTGACCATCATCGGAAAGATTGGTACGGATGGCGCGACCGGCTGCGTCGTCGAGTATGCCGGCTCGGCCATCCGCGCCCTCTCGATGGAAGGCCGCATGACCGTCTGCAATATGAGCATCGAAGCAGGCGCTCGCGCGGGCATGATCGCTCCCGACGAGAAAACCTTTGCCTACCTCAAGGGCCGCCGCTTCTCGCCGCAAGGCGCTGCCTGGGACGAGGCTGTCCGCGAGTGGAGCAAGTTGCCTACAGATCCCGGCGCAAAGTTCGACCGCGAACTGGTCATCGATGCGGCTACGCTCGTGCCCTACGTCAGTTGGGGCACCAATCCTGGCATGGTCGCGCCGATTACGGCCACCGTGCCCAACCCGGTCGCGGCAGCCACCGAGCAGGAGCGCAAAGGGTTGGAACGCGCCCTCAAATACATGGGGCTGAAAGCTGGCACACCGCTTGAAGATGTGGCCATCGATCGCGTCTTTATTGGCTCCTGCACAAACGGCCGGCTCGAAGACCTGCGCGCCGCCGCCCGCATCGCCGCCGGCTACAAGGTTTCGCCCAAGGTGAAGGCGATGGTGGTTCCCGGCTCGCAGGCGGTGAAGGCGCAGGCTGAAAAAGAAGGTCTGGACCGCATCTTCCGCGAAGCCGGTTTTGACTGGCGCGAGCCCGGCTGCTCCATGTGCCTGGGCATGAACCCCGACATCCTCGCACCCGGTGAGCGCTGCGCCTCCACCAGCAACCGCAACTTCGAGGGCCGCCAGGGCCGCGGCGGACGCACGCATCTCGTCTCGCCGGAGATGGCCGCGGCAGCCGCCATTGCCGGCCACTTTGTCGACATTCGCAACTGGCCCGTTCATGAGGAGGTAAAAGCCTGATGGAACCCTTTCGCACATTGACCGCACTGGCCGCGCCTCTGGACAGAACCAACGTCGATACCGACCAGATCATTCCCAAGCAGTTTCTCAAGCGCATCGAGCGCACCGGTTACGGAGAGTTTCTGTTCTTTGATTGGCGGCGCACCGCTTCGGGCGAGCAGGACCCGACGTTCGTGCTCAACGAGCCGCGCTACAAGGGCGCGAAAATCCTGATCGCGGGCAAAAACTTCGCCTGCGGATCGAGCCGTGAACACGCCGCCTGGGCGCTCAGCGACTTCGGCTTCCGCGCGGTCATCGCGCCCACCTTCGCTGACATCTTCTTTTCAAACGCGGGCAAAAACGGAATTGTGCTGGTGAAGCTGAGCGAGAAGCAGGTCGCCGAGTTGCTGAGCAACGCCAGGACCCTGCCGAACTATCAGCTCACCGTCTCGCTTGAAGACCAGACAGTAACCGACAGTCAGGGCTTCAAGGCAACTTTTGAGATAGATCCTTTCCGTAAGTTCTGTTTGATCGAAGGGCTGGACGACATTGGCCTCACCCTACAGCATGAAGCAGCACTCGACAATTTCGAAGCAAAGCATGACCAAGCCGGTTGGCTGAAGGCAAAATGACAGCGAAATGAGCTGTTAGCGGAGCTAGGACGTTCATTGTCTAACACCACTAGCTCCCGCTAACACCGCTACAAGGAGCAAGATGACCATCGAAGGCAAGCGCCAAAGTATTCCATTGACCGAAGGACCCGATCGGGCCGCCGCCCGCTCTTACCTGCGCGGATCCGGCTTCAGCAAAGAAGACCTGCATAAGCCCATCATTGGCATTGCCAACACGTGGACCGAAATCGGCACCTGCAATGTGCATCTGCGCGAACTGGCCGAGGCTCTCAAGGAAGGCATTCGCGAAGCTGGCGGCACGCCAATGGAGTTCAACACCATTACCATCTCCGACGGCATCACCATGGGCACCGAGGGCATGAAGGCTTCACTGGTTTCGCGCGAAGTCATTGCCGACTCCATTGAGTTGGTGGCCCGCGGAAACCTTTTTGACGGCCTGGTGGGCATCGGCGGCTGCGACAAGAATATGCCAGGCATCATCATGGCTCTCTGCCGCCTCGATATTCCGGGCATGATGCTCTACGGCGGGTCGATCGAACCCGGCAAACTCGATGGCGTTGACATTACCATTCAGGACGTCTTTGAGGGAATCGGCTCACGCGCCGCCGGACGCATCGACGACGCCGGACTTGAAGCTCTTGAAGCCAACGCCTGTCCCGGCGCGGGTGCTTGCGGCGGCCAGTTCACCGCCAACACCATGGCCATGAGCGGCGAAATCCTGGGCATCTCGCCGATTCAACTCTCCGGCGTTCCCGCCACAGCGGAAAACAAATTAGCCGCCTGCCGCGAGGCCGGACGCATCCTCATGGACGCGGTGCGCGCCAATCGCCGTCCCTCTCAGATCATCACCCGCAAATCCATTGAGAACGCAATCGCCAGCGTGGCCGCCAGCGGCGGTTCAACCAATGCGGTTTTGCATTTGCTGGCCATTGCGCGCGAGATGGACATTCCGCTCAACATTGATGATTTCGACATCATCAGCAAGCGCACGCCCTACATCTGCTCACTCACTCCGGCGGGCAAATTCGTTGCCAAGGATTACCAGCAGGCCGGCGGTTCGCGGCTCCTCGCCAAGCGGTTGATCGACGCTGGTTATGCGGACGGCTCGACGCCGACCATCAGCGGCCGCACGCTGGCGGAAGAGGCTGCGCTGGCGGAAGAGGCGCCCGGCCAGCAGGTCATCGGCACCTTCGACAAGCCCATCAAGCCCAATGGCGGCCTGGTGATTCTCAAGGGCAATCTTGCTCCTGAAGGCTGTGTAATGAAGATCGCAGCGGCCAACCGCTACGAGCATCGCGGCCCGGCGCGCGTCTTCGACTGCGAGGAAGATTCCTTCGCCGCCGTGCAATCCGGCCAGATCAAGCCCGGCGATGTGCTGGTCATTCGCTACGAAGGCCCCAAGGGTGGACCTGGAATGCGCGAAATGCTGCAAGTCACGGCGGCCATCAGTTCGAACGCGGAACTCAGCGCGACGGTTGCTCTGTTGACCGATGGTCGCTTCAGTGGCGCAACACGCGGCTTCACCGCGGGCCACGTAGCTCCCGAAGCCTTTGTTGGCGGTCCCATCGCCGCAGTGCGCGAGGGCGACATCATCCATTTCGACGTTCCCAACCGCAAGCTCAATGTTGAAATCAGTGACGAAGAACTCGCCGCGCGGCTGAAGAATTTCACGCCGCCCGCACTGCACTATCCCAAAGGCGTCTTCCGCAAATATGTGGATCGCGTAACTTCCGCCTCCGAGGGCGCAACGACGTAAATGCAGTTGGCAGCGAACAATTGACAGTTAAAAAACTTCTCCGATCCCAGCCAAAGGAGTCTCACATGGGAACCAGCGCCAACGCACAAGCAGCCAATGCCCTCCTCGCCGAACCGACTCGCCTCACCGGCGCTGAGATCGTGTGGGCCACGCTGGTGGGCGAGGGCGTCACGGACGTCTTCGGCTATCCCGGCGGCGCGATTCTTCCTGTTTACGACGCGCTGCGCAAGTTCCCCATTCACCACACCCTGGTGCGCCACGAACAGGGCGCGGCGCACATGGCGGACGGCTATGCGCGCGCCTCGGGCAAGGTGGGCGTCGCGATTGCAACCAGCGGCCCCGGCGCAACCAATCTGGTCACAGGCATCGCCACTGCCATGCTGGACTCGATCCCCATCGTCTGTATCACCGGCAACGTCTCCAGCAAGGTACTCGGCACCGATGCGTTTCAAGAGGTGGACATTACCGGCATCACTCTGCCGGTAACCAAGCATAACTTCCTCATCCGCCGTGCCGAAGACATTGCGCCTGCCATTCGCTACGCTTTTCAGATTGCAAAATCCGCCCGTCCCGGCCCGGTGCTGGTGGATATTACCAAGGACGCGCAGCAGGGCACGGCCATCTTCGACTTCGAGGCAGCCAAGCCGCGTCCCCGTCGCCCCCACCCCATGCGGAATGTGGAGGAAGATGGACTGGCGCAGGCCGCCGAACTGATCCGCAACTCCAAGCGTCCTGTCATCCTCGCCGGCCACGGCGTCATCGAATCCGGGGCCGAAGAACAGGTGCGCACACTGGCCGAGCGGGCGCAGATTCCGGTTGCCCTCACGTTGCTGGGTCTGGGCGCATTTCCTGCCTCGCACGCGCTCAACCTGGGACTGATGGGCATGCACGGTGAGAGCTGGGTAAACCATGCCATTCAGGACGCGGACCTGCTGATTGCCTGCGGCATGAGATTCGATGATCGCGTCACAGGCACCATCTCGACGTATGCCACCAAGGCGAAAAAGATTCACATCGAGGTGGATCCCGCTGAGATCAACAAGAACATCAAGGTCGATGTTCCCCTGACCGGCGATCTGCGCGAAGTCCTTGAGCAGTTGCTTCCTCGCATCCCCAGCCGCGACGGCGCCGCATGGCTTAAAGCCATTAATGCCGGCAAGGGCGCGGTGGCCGTGCACGACATCAAGAACCTGCCCGACTCCGGCCACCTTTACGCCGCTCATGTCATTCACGACATCTGGCGCATCACCGGCGGCAACGCCATCGTGGTCACCGACGTGGGCCAGGACCAGATGTGGGAGGCGCAGTACTATCACCACGAACGGCCGCGCACTCTGATCACCTCAGGCGGCCTGGGGACCATGGGATTCGCGCTGCCCGCGGCCATCGGCGCAAAGTTTGCCTGCCCCGATAAGGAAGTATGGGTCATCGCCGGCGACGGCGGCTTCCAGATGACTTCGCCGGAGCTATCCACCATCGCCCAGGAAGGCATCAAGATCAACATCGCCATCATCAACAACGGTTATTTGGGCATGGTGCGCCAGTGGCAGGAGTTCTTCTACGAGCGCAACTACGAATCTACCCCGCTGGTCAGTCCCGACTTTGTCAAACTCGCCGACGCCCACGGCATCGCCGGCCGCGCCGTTCGCACCCGCGCTGAGGTGGCCTCTGCCGTCGAGTACGCACGCTCCGCTCCAGGCACGTTTTTGCTAAACTTCATGGTCGAGAAGGAAGACTCGGTGTACCCGATGATTCCTGCCGGCTCCTCACTTCACGAGATGATCCGCCGCCCCAGCAAGAGTCCGCTGGTGGAATCGCCGGAAGACGAGTAGCGAGACAGTGAACAATGGTCAGTACATCATTACAAAACGTTGATGCTACTGCTTTCGGCCACTGGGAACTAACCACTGTGCACAGGAAAGGCTTATGATGCTGCACACATTTGTCGCTTACGTGGAAGACCTGCCGGGCGTGCTCACGCGCGTGGCCTCGCTATTCCGCCGCCTGAACATCAATATCAGCTCGCTCACCGTGGGCCGCAGCGAGCGTGCGGGCCTCTCGCGCATGACGCTGGTCTGCGAGGCCTCGGCCCAGGCCGGCGACCGCATCCGCGCCAGCCTGTATAAGTTGGAGAATGTAGTTGATGTGGACGACATCGCCCAGGCGCCGGCGGTAACCCGCGAACTGGTGCTCATCAAGGTAGCCGTCACGCGCAGCAATCGTTCCCAGATCTTCGAGCTGGCCGAGGTCTTTCGCGCCCGCATCGTGGACCTGGCGCCGGAGTCTCTGACGATTGAGATGACAGGCGTCGAAAGCAAGATCGAAGGACTTATCCAGGTGCTGAACGAGGACGACGACCAAATTCTTGAAATCTGCCGCAGCGGCAAGATGACCATGCGCCGCGGCCATCATACGTCGAACGTCCTGAAAGCGATGGGCGCCGACATGGACCAGGCTCCCAGCGCAGCGGATGAGCAGGCGGATAGCCTTGAAGAAAGCGAAGGCGTCGAGCCGGAGTAGTTGGCCTCCGACGACTTCCAGATGAAAGCATCAATGAACCCAACAAGCCTAACGCCACCAAAATCGAGCTCCAAGCTGCCGGCAAGCGTCGTCACGCTAGGATGGGTTAGTTTCTTCACCGACATGGCGTCGGAGATGATCTACCCTCTCATCCCGCTCTTTGTGGTGCAAACGCTGGGAGCTTCTCCGGCGCTGCTCGGGCTGATCGACGGCGTGGCCGAGGGGATTGGCAGCGGCCTGCGTTGGTTTGGCGGGGCTTGGTCAGATCGCATCGGCAAGCGCAAGCCTTTCGTCTTTGCCGGCTATACTCTTTCCGCGCTCAGCAAACCGGTCATGGGGATGGCTGCGACGATTGGAGGCTGGCCAGTCTTCATGGCTGGACGCTGCTCGGACCGCTTGGGGAAGTCCATCCGCACCAGCGCCCGCGACGCGCTGATTGCCGACAGCACCGGCCCCTCCATCCGCGGTGCGGCTTTCGGCCTGCATCGCGCCATGGACACAGCCGGCGCGGTCGTCGGCCCGCTGATCGGTTGGTTTATCCTGCACACCTGGCCGAAGACCAACCTCGCCTGGATCTTCATTGTGGCTCTGCTACCGGGCCTTGCCAGTGCCGGCCTCATCGCCGTGGCCGTGCCGGAAACGAGCAAAGCGCGCGTCCAGGGCAAGTCTCCGGGCATCTTGCAAAGATTCCCCAAGGCGTTCTGGCTGGTGTTGATCGTGATGGGCGTCTTCTCGCTGGCGAATAGCAGCGATGCGTTCCTTATTCTGCGGTCGAGTGAGATGGGGCTGACCAGCAGCTCCGTGATCCTGGTTTTTGCACTGTACAACGTGGTCTATGCACTCGCTTCGGCGCCCTTCGGGGCGCTCTCTGACCGCATTGGCCGCCGCTCCATCATCGTCACGGGATGGTTCGTCTACGCGCTGGTCTACCTGGGATTCGGCCTCGCCCAAGGCGGCCTCGCGCCGTGGATCCTTCTGGCGGTCTACGGACTCTATCAGGCCATGACGGATGGCGTCAGCAAGGCCTTGGTCAGCGATATCGTCCCTGCCCATCAGCGGGCAGGAGCGATCGGGCTCATCTATGCCGTCGCTGGCTTCGGCCAACTCTTCGGAAGCATCCTGGCGGGAGTTACCTGGAACCACACCGTTCCGGGCACACCGTTGCGTCTTCCGTTTGCCATTGCCGCCGCGTTTGCAGTGCTCGCCGGCCTTCTGCTTCTGCTCATCCCCCGCGTACGGGGAGAGCCCGCCATTTCGTCCGGCGCGTAACTCTTTCGCTCCGTCAACCCATGCATTCGACTTCCGGGCCGTGCACCTGAGAGCCCGCTCCACGAAACATCAACCCAGCAAAGGAAAAAAGAGAAAAACATGGCGAAGACTTATTACGATCAAGATGCCGACCTCACCCTCATTCAAGCAAAGAAAGTGGCGATCATCGGCTACGGTTCTCAAGGCCACGCCCACGCTCTCAACCTCAAGGACTCCGGCGTCCACGTAAAGGTGGGCCTGGCGCCTAACTCGAAGTCCATCGCCAAAGCGCAGAGAGCCGGCCTTGAAGTCGGCACAGTTGCCGAGGTCACCAAGTGGGCCGACGTGGTGATGATTCTCACCCCCGACCAGTCGCAGGCAAAATTGTATGCCGAAGAGATCGGGCCGAACCTGACTGCGGGCAAGCTGCTCATGTTCGCCCACGGCTTCAACATCCACTACAAGACTATCGTTCCCGACAAAGGCATCGACGTGGGCATGGCCGCCCCCAAGGCGCCCGGTCACCGCGTACGCGAGGTCTTCACCGAGGGCGGCGGCGTACCCGGACTGATCGCCGTACAACAGGATGCGACCGGAAACGCGCACGCGCTCTGCCTCAGCTACCTGAAGGGCATCGGCTGCACCCGCGCCGGGGTTCTGGAAACCACTTTCAAGGATGAGACTGAGACCGATCTCTTCGGCGAGCAAGCGGTTCTATGCGGCGGCGTCAGCGCGCTCATCAAGGCGGGCTTTGAGACGCTCGTCGAGGCTGGCTATCAGCCTGAGAGCGCCTACTTTGAGTGCCTCCACGAACTCAAGCTGATCGTCGATCTGATCTACCGCGGCGGCCTGGCTTATATGCGTTACTCCATCTCTGACACCGCCGAATGGGGCGACTACGTCAGCGGCCCGCGCGTCATCAACGACGAAAGCCGCAAGGCCATGAAGCAGATTCTCACCGAAATCCAGGACGGCAGCTTTGCGAAAAGATTCCTTGCCGACCAGAACTCCGGCCGCAAGGAGTTCCTGGCCTTCCGCGAAGCCGAAGCCAAGCACCCGGTCGAAGTCGTCGGCAAGCAACTCCGCGCCAGTATGCCCTTCCTTGATCCGGTCACCGTCGAAGACGTCGCCAAGAGCGTGTAACTCACACATTCCAAGAACTCCACCCTGCCGCGGGAACACAGACGCGGCGAGGGTGGGGCGTCCAGATTCCGGCGCTCGAATTGATTCAAAAACGGCAAAAAAACGCCTCCGAAGGATGAAATCACTTCGGAGGCGCTTGCATGACACAAGATAGACGGGAACCAGTAGTCGGCACTGGAGGTCGGTAGTGCACGACTACTGGCGATCCCTGCACAAACGAAGCTAGCTGCGGCTTCCCCTTTCCACGGCTACTTCGTGTCGCCCGGCTCAAAGAGAGCGTTAGTGCATGCCCTCCGAACCATGTTGACAAATGGAGTGTCTCCCATACGGAAAGAGCGTTCCGTGATGGTCATCACAGGCCTGCGAATTTACCATAAAAGATCAAGATGTTGAGCACATTGGAACTGATTCACAACAAATTCTGTTAGCGAATCCTGAATTCCTTGCGCAGGCGGCCCAATCTCCTCGCGCTGAAGAACCGCCTTCTCCGCACTCAAAGCATTTTCTTCTCAACAACCGCGAAAGAAAGATTGACAAAGTATGTACCTGCTTTGAAAATCGTTATTCAGTTTCCGCCTGGGCGGCCTTTTTGTGGCAACTCACCGGAGCGCGCAAGGAGCGCGGCACGCAGATGGTGGATTTGACTATTGTGATCGTGATGCTCCTGGCCGTGCTGAGTGGGTTGAGCGAGGGTTTCTTCCGCTCTTTCTGTTCGCTGGGTGGCCTGCTGCTGGGCTTGTTGATGGCAGCCTGGAATTATGGCCTCGTCGCTGTGCTGCTCATGCCCTATGTGCACATCAGGCCGGTAGCCAATGCAATCGGTTTCTTGCTGATTGCGATGGTTGTGATGGGGTTGGCTGCAGTTGCCGGTAAAATTTTTTCCCGGACCTTCCACTACATGGGGCTGGGCTGCCTGGACAGGCTGGCAGGAGGAGTCTTTGGTTTTTTTAAGGGCGGGCTGCTGGTCACGCTGGTTATCCTGGTGACCGTGGCTTTTTTCCCGAGTGCTCAATGGCTGACAAAGGCGCATTTGCCTAGATTATTTTTCGGGGCCTGTCATTTGAGCACGCACATGAGCCCGGCCGATCTGGCCGAGCGCATCCGGCAGGGGCTCAGGACGCTGGAAGAGGAGTCGCCGCTGTGGCTGCACCCCGGCGGCACCGCATAGTGATTTGAGGCAGGACATCGCACAGGGAAATATGGCAAGCTAGTAGAACAAGCAGAGGTGAACGTGAAACGAGAACTGGACAGCCTGGTGACGCAAATGCATTCCAGCGGCATCCGCTACGAGGACGCCGTGCGCGAGTTCAAGAAACAATACCTGCGCGAAGTGCTGGTGGCGCACAGGGGAAACCAGTGCAAGGCGGCCGATGAGTTGGGAATGCATCGCAACACACTGAGCCGCACCATGGCAGAGCTGAAACTGAATCTGGCCGAAGTGCGCGCCGGCCTCAAGCGTCCACCGCGCAGTGAACGTCCTGTCTATAGCGCCATACGCCAGATCTTCCGGCAGGGCTGACGGCGCTCTTCAAGGATATGCAAATCATTCCCCTGGCCCACGAACTTCGCGCGCACAAGCCGTACCACTCATTCAGGCGATGGGCGAATTTCTGGGCCTCCGCGTTGCTGCTGGTGGTTTTTCCCGGCGGCATTCTCCAGGCCCAGGCGGCAGCGCCTGCACCCCCCGCGCAGAATCCAACCGCAGTCTCTCCGATAGCTTCAACCCAAAACGCCAAGCAAGCCAGGCCGGTGCGCAACTCCGATCGGCGACGGGCCGTCAAGCTCTACCTCGCCTCCAGCAAGCTCTTCGAGAAGGGAGAGTTTGAAGAGGCCATGCAGGGCTATGAGCAAGCGGCCACGCTTGATCCCGGTAACGCCGACTATCCGCTGGCGGCAAGCGTAGCGCGCAGTCATGCGGTGACTGCGCTGATTCAGGCCGCGGCCAGGGACAGGGGGCGCAAGGATGCGGCCTCCGCCCGCGCGACCCTGGCTCATGCACTCGAATTGGACCCAAAAAGCGCCCAGGCGAACCAGCACTTGAACGAGTTGGGCGACGATGCCCTGCTCGAGCAGCCAAGGCCCCTCTACGCACATGGCGCGGAGACGATCGGCAATGAGTTGAATCTGGAGCCCTCTGCCGGTATCCACAGCTTCCACCTGAGCACCAATCGGCGCCAGATCATTCAGCAGGTCTTCAAAGCCTACGGAATTGATGCCACCATCGACGACAGCGTTACCGCCGTTCAGGCCCGGCTGGATTTGGATAACGTCGGTTTCGCTGAGGCGGTGCGAGTCGTGGAAATGGTGACGACATCGTTCTACGTTCCGCTGGACGCGCACCGCGCTCTGGTGGCCCGCGACACGCGGGAGAACCGCCAGCAGTTTACGCGCCAGGAGCTTGAGACGGTCTATTTGCCGGGGTTGAGCGCGACGGAGTTGACTGACGTGGTCAACCTGGCAAAGAACGTCTTCAATGCGCCGCAGGCGGTTGCGGAGCCCACCTCCGGGACCATCACAATCCACGCCTCCCACCAGACGCTGAACGCCTTCAACAACATCATGAGTCAATTGCTCGACGGGCAGAACCAGGTGCTGTTGGAGGTGCGCATGATCCAGCTTGCGAACACCACCGCGCGCAATACCGGAGTCCAGGCGCCGCAAAGCGTTTCGGCCATTAACGTCTACTCCGAAGAACAGTCCATCCTCAACGCCAATTCGGCTACCGTGCAGCAAATCATCTCTTCAGGATTGGCCTCAGCCGACAATCCCTTGGAGATTCTTGGCATTTTGATTGCTGCCGGTGATGTATCGAGTTCCCTATTCTCTAACGGCCTTGCCCTGTTTGGCGGAGGACCCACCCAGTCCGCCCTGACACCTGGTTCAGTCACGGCGAACTTCAACCTGAACTCCTCAGACTCGCGCGAACTTGATCAGATTCAATTACGCCTTGGCGACGGCGAGGCGGGAACCGTGCGCGTCGGCGAGCGCTATCCCATCCAGACCTCTTCGTTTTCGGGCCTCACAAACGCCTCCAGCATCGCTGGCCTGACTGGCGCGGGAACCTCCAGTGCCCTGACATCGCTGCTGGCTTCCTACGCCGGCAGCATGATGAATATTCCGCAGGTGGAGTACCAGGACCTGGGCCTGACCCTGAAAGCAACCCCCAAGGTATTGCGCAACAATGAAGTCGCGCTCACCATCGACATGAAGATCGATGCTCTGGCCGGAAGCTCCGTCAATGGCAATCCAGTGCTCAACAATCGCGTCTATTCCGGAGTGGTGACGCTGAAGCAGGGCGAGTCAGTGGAAGTGCTGAGCGAGTTGACCAGGTCAGAGAGCCGCGCCATCAGCGGTACTCCGGGAATCAGCGAGATTCCCGGCCTGAATAATTTGACGGGCAAGGATACTCAAAAGAACTATGCGACGCTCCTGATTATGATGACGCCCCATGTAATTCGCGGCACACAGGCAGCCGGCCACTCGCCGATGATGCGCATCGAGCGCGGGCCTGCAATGTAGCCCGTCGGCAACTGGGCAAGCCAGTGGACCTGGTTGAGTTATCAGGTCGCAAAGTACCGTTAAAAGAAGCAAGGGCAGACAGGCTGAAACGCCCTGTCTGCCCTTGCTGAATTCTCTGTTCTCAAGCAATTCGTCCGGCTCTGGCTTGTTGACTCGCCAGCTTGCCGTGATTAGTTTGCCAGGCCGTCCAACTTGGCCTGGTACAGGATGATTTGTTTGAGGGTGTCGTAAGGAGCGTTGGCTGGAACCTGGCGGCCATTGACCAGCAGCAGTGGCGTCTGGTTGACGTTGAGATCCTGAGCCAGCTTGACTGAAGCCTTCACTTGCTCGACCGCGTCGGTGGTTTTCGCGCAAGCCGCAATCTTCACCGGATCCAGGCCGGCCTTGGTCACGGCACTGTTCAGGGTCAGCGTAGCGCCATCTGCGGTCATCAATCCATCCTGACCCTCATAGACCGCCGCGGCAAAGGTGAAGAACGCCGTGCTGCCACCCTGCTTGGTCACGCAGACACCGTAAGCGGCCGCACCGGCTGCCGCGGGATGCTGAGGCAGCGGAAAGTTCTCAAAGACGATGCGGGCCTTGGGAAAATCCACTGCCAGCTTGTCCATATTGGCCTGTGCATCCTTGCAGTGGGGGCACTGGAAGTCGGCAAACTCGACAATCTCCAGATCCTTCGAGGCCGCGCCACGATAAGGGCCATCGGCGCGCTTCTGCGCCAGGGCGCGAGACTCCGCGTAAGGATGCTCGCCAAAGGGTATAACGTCTTCGCTGACAATGATGTGCTTGCCGTCGGGAAGAGCAAAGAACTGGAGCGCGGCCGGCTTCTGCTTTCCGGTCTTGTCGCCGAGGAAGACTATCACTTTGCTGATGCCCTCCGCGGGCGTCTTCAGGATGGCCTGAACCTGCCAGATGCGGCTGTCATCGTAGCCCCAGCTATTCTGCAGGAAGGCGTTGACGGTCTCCTTGGTGGGCGCCGCGGCGGTGAAGTTCGCGGGATCGGGTTTGGGAAAGACGGGGGCGGCGGCGGGAGCTGGCTCGGACGGGGCAACCGCCGGAGCGGCGGGCACATCCTGCTGGGCTGCGGCCTGGAAGACGGGCAAACACAAAGCCGCCAGCGCAAGAACGCTGGCAAAACGAGCGGACAGACGGATCAAGCTGTTTCTCCTTAAACTGTGGAAAGCTAAACTGCGGGATGGCTCCCAACTTCTAGCTTATACCGGAACTTTGGCCTTATACCTGAACTTTGACGGCAATGGGAAATCTGCGGCCCATGCCAAACGACTTGGAGGTCACCTTCAGAACCGGAGCGGCCTGCTGGCGCTTATACTCGCTGCGCTCCACCAGACGCACCACCTGTTGGACGAGTTCCAGCGGAAATCCGTGAGCCCGGGCAATCTCTTCGGGGGTCTCATAGCGCTCGACGTACCCTTCGAGGATCGGGTCCAGAACCTCGTAGGGGGGCAGCGAGTCAGTGTCCTTCTGGTCGGGACGCAGCTCGGCCGAAGGCGGCTTTTCGAGAATAGCCCAGGGAATCACCTCGCCCGAGCGGTTGATCCAGCGGCAAACCTGGTAGACACGGGTCTTCACCAGGTCGCCGATCACCGCCAGGGCGCCCACCATGTCGCCATAAAGCGTGCAGTAACCCACGGCCATCTCCGATTTGTTGCCGGTGGTCAGCACAAGCGCTGAAAATTTATTGGAGAGGGCCATCAGCAGGTCGCCGCGAATCCGCGACTGAATGTTTTCCTCGGTGGTGTCCGGCTTGGTCCCCGCAAACAGCGGCGCCAGCGCGTGAGTGAACTCCTCAAAGAGGCCGCTGATGCCAATCACTTCAAAACGGATGCCAAGGTTGGTAGCCAGCCGGCGGCTGTCGTCGATGGAGCCGGCCGAAGAGTACGGGCTGGGCATACCGATGCAGACCACGTTTTCCGCGCCCAGCGCATCCGTGGCAATGGCCGCCACCAGCGCCGAGTCAATGCCCCCGCTGAGGCCCACCAAGGCCTTGCGAAAACCGCACTTGCGCACATAATCGCGGGTGCCTAGGACCAGCGCGTGGTAGGCGGCGGCGGTGTCATCGTCTTCCGGCTCGGGCACAGCCGGCGCATCAAACGGATCAACCACCACCAGGTCCTCTTCGAAAGAGGCGGCCTGTGCAATCAGTTCTCCCCGCGCATTCAGGGCCAGCGAGGAACCGTCAAAAATCAGGCTGTCATTGCCGCCCACCTGGTTCGACAGCAGCACAGGCACGCCATCCCGCTTGGCGATGGCAGCCAGCATCTCACGGCGAATGGCGCGTTTTCCGTGCCAGAAGGGCGACGAGGACAGATTGATATGCACGCCGGGCTTCTGGCGCATCAGCTCACCCAGCGGATCGACGGTGTACAGGCGGCGGCGCCAGAAGTTCTTGTCGTTCCAGGCGTCTTCGCAGATGGTGATGGCCAGCCGGACGCCGTCCAGTTCAACGACCTGCTGAGGCCGCGACGGGGCAAAATACCGCTGTTCGTCGAAGACATCGTAGAACGGCAGGAGTCGCTTGTGCTGCTCCAGCAGCAGGCGGCCGCCATCCAGCAGAACGGCGGCATTGACGGCGGGCTTGCCATTCCAGCAACCAAGCTCAGTGGCTGGCGACCCCGGCTCACCGCTCGCAGCCCCGGCCGGCAGAGCCACGCCCGCCAGCACGGCGGTAGACAACTCGCGTGTGGCCTCGGCCAGCTCATCGACGGCCGTGCGGCAGCGAGCCAGAAAGCTCGGCTTTTCAAGGAAGTCCGCCGGAGGGTAACCGCAGAGAACCAGTTCGGAGAACACGGTGAGCCGTGCGCCCTCGTCAGCCGCGCGACGGCTGACCGCGATAACCTTTTCGAGATTTCCGGTGAAATCCCCGACAGTTGGATTGATCTGGGCCAGTGCGATCTTCACTCTTCAAGTTTAATCCCCGAGGAGGGATCGGTTCGCCCTTTAGCAAATCTGAGAAACTCAATAAGCCAGGGAGTAATGCCTGGACACCGTCTTGAAATCGTACTCCTTGACGTTGCCCCATCAACCGATGTATGTTTTCGGACTATGCCGATTACATTCTCCAATATTCGTGTAGGTGAATCCTATTCAAGAAAGACACTAGCCTCGATTTGGGGCTACTCCTCTTTTCACGCAATAGCACGAGGAGTTGTTACGCCAAAAGGGGGAAACGATATTGTGCTGTTCGTGACCGAAGACAAGCAACGAGCAGCAGAGCAGTATGTGGATCGCCTGAATGGTGGGGTTCTTGAGTGGGAAGGCCCAACCGATCATTTTGCGGAAGAGAGGATTATCGCGGCGACGAACTCCGGAGACGAGATTCATCTTTTTCACAGGGACCGTCATCATTCAGACTTCTTTTACATCGGCTTGCTTCAGATGACATCCCACACGTCGAATGATGGGAAACCAAGTCAGTTCAGGTTCGCGGTCGTTTAGCTGCGCAATCGCGGCCCATTTGCATCTTTCATACTCTTTTCTATACAGCCGACTAGCTTCCCGTACCGGCCAGAACCGCCCCAATGGTGCGCAGGATGATCTTGATATCCAGCCAGACGCTCCAGTTTTCGATGTAGGTCACATTCAGTGAGATATAGCTGTCGGATGAGGGGTCCTGGCGCCCCTGCACCTGCCACAGGCCGGTGATGCCCGGAGTCACGGCCAGCACACGCAGGTAGGCTAGTTTGGAGTCCCGCACGTCTGTGGCGGGAAGCGGACGCGGCCCCACAACGCTCATATCGCCGCACAGCACATTGAAGAACTGGGGAAACTCATCCAGTGAGTGCTTGCGAAGGAATCGCCCCAGCTTTGTGATGCGGGGATCGTCGGCGATCTTGAACAGCACACCGTCGCATTCGTTCCTCTCTTCCAGGTCAGCGCGCAGCTTGTCCGCGTCGCAGACCATGGTGCGGAACTTGATGCAGCGGAAGACTCGGCCCTTCTTGCCCACGCGATTCGACAGATAGAAAACCGGGCCTGAAGAATCCAGCTTGATGGCAATGGCGATGGCAAGCAGCACCGGCGAAAAAAGGATCAGCACCATGCTGGACAACACGATGTCGAGCGTTCGCTTGAGCACCATCCCAACCTCGTGTACCCGGCCGCGGTACAACGGAATGGTTGGGAAGTGGCCGATGTACTCGATTGTGCTGTCAAAGACCAGACCACTGTACATATCGGGAACCACGCGCAGGTCCACGCCGTAAGTACGGGCTTGTACAAGGACATCCTGGACAATGCTCCGCTCACAGGGCGTGGTGAAGAGTATCTCATCCACAAACTGCTCGCGGACGTTCTGAAAGAGCGTATCGAGCGTACCCACCACGTCGCCGGAGGTCGCCGAAAGATGGGAATCAGAGCCTCCTGATTCAATGAAGCCCTTGAATCTGTATCCCAGATGGCGAATGCTCTCCAGATAATAGCGAAGAGCAACTGCCTCCGGCCCGGTGCCAACAATGAGCACATTCCGTGTGCCGATTCCGCGCTCGAAGTCGCGGTAGAGAAGCATACGATAAATCAGGCGCCGCAGGCTGAGACCGACGGTAACCAGCCCCACCGTGCCCAGAACGATCATGCGGGAAATATCCTCGGCATGCAGCAGGTAAAGTGTGCCGGTGAGCAGCAAGCCCGATGTAAGGCAGGCCTGTACACTGAGGCGCTGTTCATGGAGCGCGCTGTTGAGCCGGGTGGGCGAATACAGATTCAACCGCCGGCTGGTGATCATCAGCGTGGCGGCGAAAAAGCACAAAAGAGTCAGCAGGATTCCGATGGAACGGCCATGAATGAGCGTGCCATTCCAGAGCCCCCTTGCGCCCGCCCACGGGCTCGTATGCATTCTATAAATAGTTGCAAGCATTGCGGATACGACGATGGTGACCGCATCCATCAACATCCAGAGCTGAACCTTGCCCCGCGGCCCGCGCGTGGCGCCCTTAGCCGGTCCTCCCGCCGATTCCTGCGAAGAAAATACTGAAGCGGATACTCTCTGCCAAAAATCCGATGTTGCCATTTGCGTTTCGCTAACCTCAGTCGATCAAAACGCCAAGAAAAATAAGAATACTCAACAAGCATCACCCCGAGAGGCAAATCCTAGCAAGTAAAATCTTTATGCCCTGGTTACAAGGGGGGAATCACCTAATTCCGAAGGTAACACGTAGGCATCCAGAGCCAGGAATTGCCGAATATGCGGGTCTTGAGACGCCATGAAGCCCTTCAGCGGGCCGAAAAATTGAGCCCGGCCCTGATGGAGGAAAAGTACCAGGTCCGCGAGCCGTTCGGCAAAGCGCATATCGTGCGTGACGACAATGCTGGTGAATCCAAGTTTCTGCTTGAGCCGCTGGATGAGGTCGCCAAGGTGGCGCGCGATGATGGGATCGACCATGGTCGTCGGCTCGTCATAAAGCACCACCTCCGGCTGGGCGGCGAGCGCGCGGGCAATGGCCACGGCCCGTTTGCGCCCCGTCGAAAGACTGGACGGAAGAACATCCACCACGTCCTCGGCGCCCACCAGGCCGATCAGCCGGTCCACCAGTTCCTGCACCTGCTCCTCGTTCAGATCGCCCCGTTCGCGCAGCGGAAACGCCACATTTTCGCGCACGCTCAAGGAATCGAAGAGAGCGCCATTCTGGAAGACCATGGTGATGCGCTTGCGGATGGCCCTCATGCCCTCTTCGCTGAGAGTGGTAATCTCCTGGCCTTCGATGCGGATGGACCCCTCATCCGGCTTGAGAAAGCCCATCAGCATACGCAGGGCTACTGACTTGCCCACGCCGCTGCGACCGAGAATGCAGAGGGTTTGGCCGCGATTCACATAAAAGCTCACGTCCTCCAGAACAGGCCGGCCATCGAAAGCGATGCTGACATGGCTGAAGTCAATGATGGGTTCCTCTGGCTCAGCCAGCGTTCTGGAAAGCTCTTCATTGGAAGGGGAATCGAACATAATCGTAGATTCAGCTTACGCGACCGGAGCCAAAGCTGCTGCGGTTTTCGTCATTCCATCTCTGAAAATCAAACGGTTTGTCAGACGTGGTCTCCCGTCCGGATTGTGCATTTCCGTCGGCATCTTCTCTCCTGCTTCATCTTGCTACAAACAGATCAAAGTTCCGCGTCAAATGATGATCAGGTGTCAAGGAGTTGCCATGACCGGGATACAGTATGTGACCGACCAGAAGGGCAAGAGGGTTGCTGTTCAACTTGACCTGCGCTTGCGCGCCGACCTATTGCAGGAGATCGAGGATATTCTGGCCTCCGAGTCGCGGCAAGAGGAGGAACGCATTCCGCTGGAGCAGGTCGAAGCGAAACGAATCCAGAGAGGCAAATTAAGTGCCTGAATACCGGGTTGCGCTAAAATCCAGCGCGGAAAAGGAATTCTTTCGGCTACCCGACTCTATATCTGGCCGCATCTTCCCAAAAATCAAGGCGTTTGCCACAGACCCCAGACCCAATGGCTGCAAAAAGCTCATCGGCGGAAAAAACTTGTGGCGCATCCGCATCGGCGATTACCGCGTGATCTACACCATTGATGACGAAATCAGGAAAGTAGAAGTAACGCGCATCGCCCACCGGCGCTAGGTTTAGCAGGGTTGATATAGAGTGCCCCAGATCCGAGAATCCGGACGTGGACCCGGCTATTGCCTTAAAACCAGCGTCCACTATACAACTCTATTACCCGCCGAGTGTCGGGTCCTGGTTTTTAAACCAAGCGAGTGCGTGCTCAAAATGCTGTAGATCGAAATCTGGCCAATATTCATCCCGGACATAGAAATCCGCATAAATCGATTGCACCGGAAGAAAACCGCTTAATCGGCGTCTTCCTCCCCAGCGTACGATCAAATC
>Ga0182014_10002272_pt1 | contig 24285 bp, 19 predicted proteins | sample 612S2DmetaG_FD_120489 | JGI IMG/M metagenome (GOLD analysis project Ga0182014, IMG submission 120489) | Permafrost microbial communities from Stordalen Mire, Sweden - 612S2D metaG | ecosystem: Environmental > Terrestrial > Soil > Wetlands > Permafrost | place: Sweden: Stordalen | collected...
CAAGTTCCGTCAAGTTCCGCGCGGGCGTGACACGATCAGGGGGTGCGACTCGACATCGAAGGAGCAACGACCAGCGCCGACCTGCGGGCGCACAATCTGGCGCGGCTGCTCCGCGCGATCCACGACGGCGGCGGGATGCGCACCCGCGCCGAGCTCACCCGCCAGCTCAGCCTGGCCCGGGGGACGGCCACCGTGCTCGTGCGTGACCTGGCCGACCGCAACCTCATCGAAGAGCTCCAGATCCGGGGCGACGAGGCCGTGCACCGCTCCCGCGGCCGGCCGACGGGCGTGCCGTCGCCGCACCCGTACGGCCCGGTCGCCCTGGCTGTTGATCTGCGTGACGATTCCTTCTCCGTCGCGTCCTTCGAGCTCACTGGGCGCGGGACCACGCTGGAGCGGCAGGAGCGCCAGTCCGCCTCGGGCACGGACCTGCTGAACAGCCTCGGCCAACGGCTCGCGGCCCACCGGACGGTCCTGGGCCCGCGCCTGATCGGGATCGGCGTGGCCGTACCGTCGCCGGTGAGCCAGGGGCGCATGGTCCAGCCCGGGCTGGCGGCCTGGGATGGGGTGGACGTGTCGGAAGTGCTGGCCCTCGGTCCCGTGCCCGTGCTGGCCGGCAACGACGCGCGGCTGGCCGGCCTGGCCGAAGCGCGGCGCGGCGGCCTCCGTGACCTGTCCGTCGCGCTGCACCTGCACCTGGCCACCGGCGTCGGCGGAGCGCTGCTGTCCCGGGGGGTCCCGCTGACGGGGGCCCACGGTGCCGCGGGGGAGTTCGGTCACCTGCCGCTCACCGGCGGCACCGAGTCGTGCCGGTGCGGCGGCGTCGGCTGCTGGGAACTGGACGCGGGCAGCCACGGCCTGCTCCGGCGGGCCGGCCGTCCCGAGTACGGGGACCGGGTCGAACTCGCCCTCGGCGTCATCAAGGACGCTGCCTGCCAGCCTGCGTGCGCCCGCGCCCTGACCGACGTGGCCGGGGCTCTGGGCCGCGGCATGGGGTCTCTCGTCAACGCGCATGACCCGGCGGCGGTCGGTCTTTCCGGCCTGGGCCGTGACATTTATCAGGCCGCGCCCGAGGCGGTCCGCGCCGGTTACGTCTCGACGCTGATGCGGTTCCGCCGGGACTCACCGCCGCCGCTGATTCCCTCGCGGCTGGGTAACCTGAGTGTGCTGACCGGGGCGGCGGAACTCGTCTTCGACGCCTTCCTGACCCCGCGCGGCCTCGCGTCCTGGCCCGCGGCCGCCATTCCGGCCGCCGCCCCGCACGGCTAGACCTTCGGCCGGCCAGCCAACCCTGCAGTCCGACAATCAGGCCCGAAAATCAGGTGACTCTCCGGGCCAATCCTGGTAAGTTCTCGCTCCTTGCGCTCACCCGCACCCGAAGGAGTTCCGTCATGTCCGCGGTCAGCCAGGCGGAAGGGGAATCGCCCGATACCGGTCAGGCCCCTGGTGCCGGTGTTCTCACCGCCGAACGCGCCTACCTACTGAAGTCCCGCGAGTTCCTGCACCTCATGCGCGAGGATGTGCTGTCGCTCAAGGCCCTGGGCGGCGATCCCATCTCCGAGGAGTTCCTGAAGGCCGAGCTGTACCACCGGGCCGAGGCGCTCAAGGACCTGCCCGGCACCCCGCTGTTCTTCGGCCGGCTCGACTACGCCGCCGGCGAGCCGACGCGCGGCGAAACCTTCCACATCGGCCGGCGTCATGTGCACGACCCTGGTGGTCATCCCGTCATCATCGACTGGCGCGCCCCGGTGTCCCGGCCCTTCTATCGCGCCAGCCGGGCTCAGCCGATGGGCCTCGCGCTGCGCCGGCGGTTCGGGTTCTCCGGCGGGGAGCTGACCGCCTTCGAGGACGAGCGGTTCCGGGGCGCCACCGCCGGGGGCGCCGAACCGGTCAGCCGGCTGCTGATCGAGGAGATCGAACGGCCCCGGTCGGGCCCGATGCGCGACATCGTGGCGACCATCCAGCCCGAGCAGGACGACATCGTTCGCGCCGACGTCGGCGAGACCGTCTGCGTGCAGGGCGCCCCCGGCACCGGGAAGACCGCCGTCGGCCTGCACCGCGTCGCTTACCTGCTCTACGCGTACAAGGAGCGCGTCGCCCGCCGTGGCGTCCTCGTGATCGGGCCGAACCATGCCTTCCTGGCCTACATCCGCAACGTGCTGCCGGCCCTGGGCGAGATCGACGTCAGCCAGATGACGGTCACCGAACTGGCCGCCTCGGTGCCGGTCCGCGGTCACGACAGCGTCCTGGCCGCGCGGGTCAAGGGCGACGCCCGGATGGCCGTCGTGCTGCACCGTGCGCTCTGGTCCCGCCTGGCGCAACCGGATGCGGCGCTCGTGCTCCCGAGCGGATCGCGACGGTGGCGGGTGTCCGCGTACGACCTGGCCGGCCTGGCCACCGAGCTGCAAGAACGCGGCGTCCGCTACGGGACCGGCCGTGGGCTGCTGGCCCACCGGATCGCGCACGTCATCCTGACCCAGATGGAGGCCGCGGGGGAGTCCTGCGACGACCGGACCCACGACGCGGTCCGGCGCACCCGGCCAGTCCGTGCCGCGGTGGACGCCATCTGGCCCAAGGTGGACCCGGTGCGCCTGGTGTTCAGCCTGCTGTCCAGCCCGGACGCGCTCGGTGCGGCCGCCGAAGGCATCCTGGACGAGGCGGAGCAGCGCGCCATCGTGTGGGAGAAACCGCCCCGGGGCCCCGGGGCGGCCCACTGGTCGGCCGCTGACGCCGTGCTGATCGACGAGGCCCGCGACCTGATCGAGCGCACGCCGAGCCTGAGCCACGTGGTGGTCGACGAGGCGCAGGACCTGTCCCCGATGGAGTGCCGTGCCATCGGCCGCCGGTGCTCCACCGGGGCCGCGACCGTCCTCGGCGACCTCGCGCAGGGCACCACGCCGTGGGCCACCTCGACCTGGGCTGATCTGCTCGGTCACCTCGGCAAGCCCGAGGCCGAGGTGCGCGTCCTGCGCACCGGCTACCGGGTACCCCGGCAGATCCTGGACTACGCCAGCCGGCTGCTGCAGCGCATCGCCCCCGAACTGGCCCCGGCGGCCTCGCTGCGCGAGGACTCCGGGGCCCTGGAGGTCATCGGCGTGGAAGCCGCGCGGCTGCCCAGCCAGCTCGCCGCGGTGTGCGCGGACGCGTCCGCGCTGGCCGGCTCGGTGGCCCTCATCGCCGCCGACCAGCAGGTGCCCGAACTGTCGCGGCTGCTCACTGAGCACGCGGTGGCGCACGCCGTGCTCGGCGGGGCGGACGCGGCGGAGCGCCTCACGCTGGTCCCCGTCACGCTGGCCAAGGGCCTCGAATTCGACCACGTGATCGTCGTGGAGCCCGCGGAGATCGCCCGCGCCGAAGCCCGGGGCCTGCAGCGGCTGTACGTGGCGCTCACGCGGGCCGTGTCCCGGCTGACCATTCTGCACGCCGAGCCGCTGCCCGACCTCCTCCGGTGAACCGGCCGGCCTAGCCGCCCGGCCAAACCCCGGGGCCCATCCCTGACGCACCAGCCGGTTCCCTCCGCTGAACCGCCGCCGTGCCCGCCTCGTTGGTCAGGGTAAGGAACAGGCCACTCGCAGTAGCGCTGCGCCGCAGCGGGAATCTGCTGGCTGCCGGGAAGTTCCGCCAATTTCCCGATCTGCGTTGCAGCCGCTACATGTCGACGGCATCCTGGAAGGCGCTGACACGCTCAGCAGTAATTTGTATACTTGGAGCGACGGAGTGATGACGGTTCAAGCTCAGCGGATGCGCGAGGCGAGCGAGGTGCAGCTTGAACACCTCGAGAAACTGGGTGAGGCACTGACCCAGCGCGGCATGCAGGTCCGGATGGTAGTGCCACCTGGCCGGGTCCCCAGCCTGTACGTGGTGAATCCGGAGGCTCGCGCGCTCGAAGAGCACATCTACGCCGGCTGCGGCAGCGACGGCGCCTGGTGGTTCTGGTGGTCGTGGGCCGAGCGCATCTCCGCGACCGAAGACCTGGCCGCTGCGGTCACTGCGATCGTGCGCGTCCTGGCCAGCCGCCCGTCCGCCTGAGCGCTAACTAGTTCACGGCGTTAGTTGACTGGGCTAGTTCACGGTGCTAGTTCACAGGGGCTAGTTCACAGGGGCTAGTTCACAGGGGCTAGTTCACAGGGCACTGGCCGGCAGGCCGGGGAACGCGGTCGTGCTGCCCCGCCAGGACGCGGCGCGGATGGCTGCCGCCTGCATTCTCACAGCGCCGAACGCCCGCAGGGCCTGATCGTCCAGGGCAACGAGGCCCAGATAGGCCCGGATCACGCCATCTTCCAGCATGGCGGCCAGCGACACGGCCGCGCCCGCGCCGGTGACCGGAAACGGCGGCCGGTACGCGACCGCCGCGGCTCCCGGCGCCGCCCCGCGCTCGGTGATCATGGCCGACAGTGCCGCACAGGCCATCCGGTGCACGGTCCAGTCCTGCTGCGCGGCACTGAACTGGCCGCCGCTGAGCTGGGCGCCCGCCAGGCCGTAGCCGTAGACGGCCGCGTTCTCGGCCGCCAGCACCGACTGCAGCGCCGTGATAGCCGCAGAGCCCACCGCGTTCTCGCGGCCCCGCGCGCGGCGCGCCATCAGCCGGCCGCCGGATTCAGCGCGGCCGGATTCAGCGAGGACAGCGCCATGGCGTGCGTCGCCTCCGACGCCGCGATGCTCGCCAGCAACTGGGCCAGCGAGGGGGTGGCGGCCGCGAGCCGCCCCAGTTGCGCCGCGGCGGCGGCGCGCTCGGCGTCACCGAGCATGGTGATGGCCGCGCGGGCGGATGCGGGCGGGCTCGCCGGGGCGGACGGCGAGGGCAGCGGGGTCACCTTGACGTGCGGCGGGATGACCAGCCGCCCCTTTAGCTGGGCCAGATGCTCGTCGTGCTGGCTGAGGAACGGGTGCAGCATGGCGGCCAGCGCGGGGTAGGCGGCCAGTATCCGTTGATACGCGTCCACCAGCGACTGTTCGGCCGTGATCGAGGCGCGCAGCGTTCGCACGCTGGGCGATGGCCCGGGGGGAGGCGCGAGCAGGTCGGGTGCGCCGCAGGCCGCGATGGCGGCTACTGGAAGCATCGTTGCGGGCACAGTGAGTATGCGACGGCGGGAAAACGCCCGCGCGGTCGCCCGCCTTTCCGTCACTGTCCGGTACCCTCTCCGGCCGTCCGGGCCTTCTGCCTGGCCGCGTCCAGCCGCCCCGCTCGCCTCATCCTGCGGGCATAAGGATGCCATGGCGCGGCGACTGATACGGACCGCCGCGGCAACGAAAGGCAGCCGATCTGGCCGGCTGCGGATAGGCTAGATCGGACAACGGAACAGTGCAGGTCATGGACGTGAAGGAGGCCGTGATGCGAGGTGGATCCCGTCACGTTCCGGCGCGTCCCGGCCGCGCGGCCGGACGTTCGCCCGCCCGTAAGCCCGGCAAGGCGCCCGCCGGGCGCGGCGAAGCGGCCACGGACGGCGCTTCCGGTACGGCCGCGCAGGCCGGGCGGCCCCTGGGCCCCGCGCCCGACACCGACAAGATCGCCGCGGTCGCCGGGCCCGTCGTGCACGCGCTCGGAATGGACCTCGAGTCGGTCAAGGTGACGTCGGCCGGGCGGCGCCGGCTGCTCCGGCTGGTGGTGGACAGCGACGGCGGAGTGAGCCTGGACGACGCGGCGCTGGCCAGCCGGGAACTTTCGGCCAAGCTCGACGCCTCGGACGTCATGGGCGACATGCCCTACACCCTGGAGGTTTCCTCTCCGGGGGTGGATCGTCCGCTCACTCAGCCGCGTCACTGGCAGCGGGCGGTGGGCCGCCTGGTCCGCGTCCCGCTGTCGCCCTCCGTCGCCGGCCATGCGAATTCGGCGGCCGGGCCGGGCAAGGTTGCCACCGGCAAGCCCGGGGCCGGCCAGGGCAAGCCTGGCCACGGTAAGGCGGCCGGCCCGCAGGGCAAGGCTGGGCCGGGCAAGGCCGGGACCACGGCGGGTGGCGCCGTTCAGGGACGGGTCGTGGCCGCCGATGCGGCCGAGGTCACCCTGGACATCGACGGGGAACACCGCCGGTTCGGGTACGCGGTCCTGGGGGCCGGCCTGGTCCAGATCGAATTCGACCGGCCCGGGGAGCCGTCTGACGCGGGGACGCCGCCGGAAGACCGGGGGCCGGAATCACGGGGACCGGGAGCAGAGCCCGATGGACATTGACCTCAGCGCCCTCCGGATGCTGGAGAGCGAGAAAGACATCTCGATGGACACCTCGGTGAAGGCCATCGAGGACGCATTGCTGGTCGCCTACCACCGCACCGAGGGTGCCGCCCAGGCGGCCCGGGTCCAGGTGAACCGGAAGAACGGCCACGTGACCGTGTGGGCCACCGAGGCGGCCACGGACGGGGCGGCCGCCCGGGAGTACGACGACACGCCAGCCGGATTCGGCCGGATCGCCGCCACCACGGCCCGCCAGGTGATCTTGCAGCGCCTCCGTGACGTCGAGGACGAGATGACCTTCGGGGAGTACGCGGGCCGCGAGGGGGACATCGTCGCCGGGGTCATCCAGCAGGGCAAGGATCCGCGTTCGGTCCTGGTCGACCTGGGCAAGATCGAGGCCGTCCTGCCGCCCGCGGAGCAGGTTCCCGGCGAGCATTACCTGCACGGTGAGCGGATCCGGTGCTACGTGCTGCACGTTCGCAAGGGGCACCGCGGGCCATCGGTCACGCTGTCGCGTACTCACCGCAACCTGGTCAAGAAGCTGTTCGCGCTCGAGGTCCCGGAGATCGCCAGCGGCGCCGTGGAGATTGTCGCGCTCGCGCGCGAGGCCGGTCACCGCACCAAGATCGCGGTCCGGTCCAACCAGTCGGGGGTCAACGCCAAGGGCGCCTGCATTGGCCCGATGGGCAGCCGCGTCCGCAACGTCATGGCTGAGCTGCACGGCGAGAAAATTGACATCGTGGATTATTCGGACGATCCAGCTTGTTTTGTAGCTAACGCCCTATCACCCGCCCGGGTGACCACGGTCCGTGTGATCGACCCCGATGCCCGCGTCGCGCAGGTCATCGTGCCCGACTACCAGCTTTCGCTGGCCATCGGGAAGGAAGGCCAGAATGCCCGGCTCGCTGCCCGTCTCACCGGCTGGCGCATCGACATCAGGTCCGATGCCCAGCCCGGCGGTCCCGGTGAGCCCGGCACGCCCGGTGAGCCCGGCACGCCCGGTGAGCCCGGCGCGCCCGTTGGGCGTGACGCGTCCAGTGAGCCTGGCGGATCCGGCGAACCCGGGGCGCCCGGGACCCGTGGCACGGTCGGGCCAGGCGCCGCGGACGCTCCGGCACGGTAGAGTGACAAGCGGAGCGGCCTCGCAGTCCGGCCGGCCCGTGCGCGGCGCGCCTTCGGTGCGTACGTGTGTGGGCTGCCGGGAACGCGCGGCCAAGTCCAGCTTGCTCCGCCTCGTGGCGGCCGGGGACCTCCTGGTTCCCGACCCTCGGGCGCGCTTGCCTGGCCGGGGTGCGTATCTGCATCTCAGCCAGGAATGCTTGGAGCTTGCGCAGCGCCGGCGGGCGTTCCCACGCGCTTTGCGCGCGCGGGGACCGCTCGGCGCCGCGGAGGTGAGCGAGTATCTCGGGAGCCAGCCCGCGAGTACGTCACGGGCCCCGGATCACGAGAATCTCAAGGATCGGTAAAGCGGCACCCTGGAGGCTCGCCCTCGCGCGGCATAACATTGAGGGCGGGTGGCCAGAGCCGCACTGGTTCTGGACGTTCCCCGCGGGGAGAGTTACGTCCTCCGGTTCGACGTAGCCCGGCGAACCGGGCAAAGTGAAAGGCAAGAACGGCAACCTGTCGGGAAAGCAGGTCGAGACAGCGATGAGCGCTCGATGAGCACAAGGCGATGAACACCACAGGCTGACGTCAGCCCGGAGCACGCTCTGCCCCGGACTGGCGCGATGGTCCGAGGTACAAAAGGCCCGGGAGTCCGGGCCGGGTAGAGGAGCGTAGTGGCGAAGGTCCGGGTTTACGAACTCGCAAAAGAGTTCGGTGTTGAGAGCAAGACCGTGATGGTCAAGCTCCAGGAAATGGGCGAGTTCGTACGTTCGGCGTCCTCGACGATCGAGGCGCCGGTCGTGCGCAGGCTCAAAGAAGCTTTTGGCCCCGAAGGGGGCAAGCAGGGACAGGGCGCCGGTCGCGCCGGGGGCGGCTCAGCCGCGCCGCGTACGGGCCGGCCTGGCGCGCCATCGTCTGGTAATGGATCGTCCGGCAATGGTCAGGGTAACCGGGGCGGGAACCGTCCAGCTGCCCCGCAGCCGTCTGCGGGCGGCTCCGTAGCCGCATCGGCCCCGGCTGCTCCCGCGGCCACCGGCCCGGCGAGCCCCGTGGAGCCGGTGGCGCCTGTATCGGGTACTCCGTCGCCCGGCGGCGGCGTGCCCGGCGGCGTGCCCGGCGGCCGTACCGAATCCCCGCGTGCGGCGGCAGCCCCGGCGGCACCCGCACGTCCGGCGCCGCGGCCCGTTCCGCAGGCACCGGGGGCGTTCCGTTCCGACCAGGTCACCCCCCCGGGTGGGCCGGCCGAGACCACGGCTCCCCACGGCGGTACTGGCGGCGCCAGCGCGCCGCGCCCGTCGGCGCCCCGGCCCTCCGTGCCGCAGGTTCCGCAGGGTGGCCGCGATGGCCAGTCCGGCGGTCGTCAGCAGGGAGGCCAGCAGCAAGGCCAGCACGGCGCAACGCGCCCGGGCGGCAGCCCGCGCCCGGCACCGCCTGGCCGCGGTTCGCAGCGTCCCGGCCCCCGGCCGGGCAACAACCCGTTCAGCTCCACGCCGACCGGCATGGGCTCGACCCCGCCGGCTCGCAGCGGTCCTGCGCCCGCAGGCCAGCCGGGTCACGCCCCGGGTGCCCCGGCCGGACGGCCGGGTGCCCCGGCCGGTGGCCCGCGTCCGGGCGGTCCCGCGCGTGGCCCGGGCGGCCCGCGTCCGGGCGCTTCCGGTGACGGTGGCCCGCGTCCGGGTGGCCCGCGTCCGGGTGGTCCCCGGCCGAGCCCGATGAACATGCCGTCCCGGCCGGCTTCGTCCGGCCCGGCCCGCAGTGGCCCGAGTGGCCGCGGCGCGCCCGCGGGTGGCGGCCGTGGTGGCCCTGGTGCGGGTGCAGGTGCCCGCCCCGGTGGCGGCGGCCGTCCTGGTGGTGCGGGCCGCCCCGGGGCCGGCGGCGGCGGCGCCGGGGCCGGCGGCGGTGCGCGTCCCGGTGTGGGCGCTCCGGCTCGTCCCGGTGGCGGTGGCCGTGGCCGTAGCGGCACCCAGGGAGCCTTCGGGCGTCCCGGTGGCCGCCCTTCGCGCGGCCGGAAGTCGAAGAAGCAGCGGCGTCAAGAGTTCGACAACATGCAGGCGCCGTCGATCGGCGGCGTGCAGGTTCCGCGCGGCAACGGGCAGGTCATCCGGCTGTCGCGGGGTGCGTCGCTGAGCGACTTCGCCGACAAGATCGGGGCCAACCCGGCCTCGCTGGTTCAGGTCATGTTCCATCTCGGTGAGATGGTGACCGCGACCCAGTCCGTCAACGACGAGACGCTGCAGCTGCTCGGGGCCGAGCTCAGCTACAACATCCAGGTGGTCTCGCCCGAGGAAGAGGACCGCGAGCTGCTGGAGTCGTTCGACATCGAGTTCGGCGAGGACGAGGGCGACGACTCCGAACTGGTGGCCCGGCCGCCGGTCGTGACCGTGATGGGTCACGTCGACCACGGCAAGACCAAGCTGCTCGACGCGATCCGGCACGCGAACGTGCAGGCGCGCGAGGCGGGCGGCATCACCCAGCACATCGGCGCGTACCAGGTGACCACCGAGGTCGATGGCACCGAGCGGAGTATCACCTTCATCGACACCCCCGGTCACGAGGCGTTCACCGCCATGCGTGCCCGCGGCGCCGAGACCACCGACCTGGTGGTCCTCGTCGTGGCGGCGGACGACGGCGTGAAGCCGCAGACCACGGAGGCACTGAACCACGCGCAGGCGGCGGGCGTGCCCATCGTGGTGGCCGTGAACAAGGTGGACAAGGAGGGTGCCGACCCGTCCCGGGTCCGGGCCCAGCTCACCGAGTACGGCCTGGTGGCTGAGGAGTTCGGTGGCGACACCCAGTTCGTCGACGTGTCGGCGACCAAGCGGATCGGCCTCACCGAGCTGCTCGAGGCGATCATCCTGACCGCCGACGCCTCGCTGGACCTGCGGGCCAACCCGGCCCAGGACGGGCAGGGCGTCGCGATCGAGGCGCACCTGGACAAGGGCCGCGGCCCGGTGGCGACCGTGCTGGTTCAGCGCGGCACCCTGCACGTCGGCGACTCGATTGTCTGTGGTGAGGCCTTCGGCCGCGTGCGCGCCATGCTGGACGAGAACGGCGACCCGGTGAGCGAGGCGCCCCCGTCCCGGCCGGTGCAGGTCCTTGGCCTGACCGCCGTCCCCGGCGCGGGCGACAACTTCCTGGTGGTCTCCGACGACCGGATGGCCCGGCAGATCGCCGAACGCCGCGAAGCCCGCGAGCGCAGTGCCCAGTTCGCCTCGCGACGGCGGCGCGTCACACTCGAGGACCTCGAGTCGGCGCTCAAGGCCGGCGAGCGCGAAGATCTGCTGCTCATCATCAAGGGTGACGTCTCCGGTTCGGTGGAGGCCCTGGAAGATGCGCTGCTCAAGATCGACGTCGGCGAAGAGGTCGGCCTGCGCGTGATCGGCCGCGGTGTCGGCGCGATCACCCAGGACGATGTCAACCTGGCCATGGCCTCCGACGCGGTGATCATCGGCTTCAACGTCCGGCCTGCTGAACGGGCGGGCGAGCTGGCTCGGCGCGAGGGCGTGGACATCCGCTACTACTCGATCATCTACCAGGCGATCGACGAAGTGGAAGCCGCGCTCAAGGGCATGCTCAAGCCGGAGTTCGAGGAGGCCCAGCTCGGCACCGCGGAGGTCCGCGAGGTCTTCCGGGTGCCGCGGATCGGCAACGTGGCCGGCTGCCTGGTGCGGTCGGGCATGATCCACCGTGGCAGCAAGGCGCGCCTCGTCCGGGACGGCGTGGTCGTGTCGGAGAACCTCACCGTGGATTCGCTCCGCCGCTTCAAGGACGATGCCACCGAGGTGCGCGAGGGCTACGAGTGCGGTATCGGTGTCGGCTACAACGACATCAAGGTCGAGGACGTCATCGAGACGTACGAGATGCGGGAGAAGCCCCGCGCCTGATGCCGCTGATCGCCGGGGCCAACGACCCGGCCGGGGACGCTGCTCATCCGGCAGCGTCCCCGGCTGCCCGACGGCCGGAGGACCCGGATGTATGTAGCCGCATTGACCCTTGACGTGCTGCTCGGCGACGTGCGCTCGCTGAAGCAGAAGCGCTCAGTGGTCAAGCCGCTCGTCGCCGAGCTCCGGCGGCGCTATCCTGGCGCCTCCGTAGCCGAGACCGGGCACCTCGACCTGCACCGGCGAGCGGAGATTGGCGTGGCGGTGGCGTCGGCCACGGCCACGCACGCGACCGAGGTGCTGACCGAGTGCGAGCGCGTCGTGGCGGGCCGGCCCGAAATCGAGCTGCTGTCGGCCCGGCAGCGGCTGTTCAGTGAAGAGGAGTGACGGACCATGGATGCCGCCCGGGCACGTCGGCTAGGCGACCGGATCAGCCAGATCGTGGCCGAGATGCTGGAGATGCGGATTAAGGACCCGCGTCTGGGCTTCATCACCATCACCGAAGCCCGGCTGACCAATGACCTGCGCGAGGCGACCGTGTTCTACACCGTCTACGGCTCGCCCGAGGAGCAGGCCGGCACGGCTGCGGCGCTGGAGAGCGCTACCGGGGTGATCCGCACCGAGATCGGCCGGCAGACCGGCCTGCGGCATACGCCGTCGGTGGCCTTCGTCGCCGACGATGTGCCGGACAACGTGCGGCACATCGAGGAACTGGTCGAGGCGGCCCGGCATGCCGACGAGGACCTGGCCCGGATCCGGGAGGGCGCAGTGCCCGCGGGTGACCCGGACCCGTACCGCAAGCCACCCGGCGACGAGGACGAATGACCGTGGCCCGCGGCCCCAGCGGGGCCGGGGGGCCCGGGGGCCTGGTCATCGTGGACAAGCCCGCCGGGATGACGTCCCATGACGTCGTGGCGCGGATCCGCCGTCTGGCGGGGACCCGCCGGGTGGGGCACGCCGGCACACTCGACCCGATGGCGACCGGTGTGCTGGTCGTCGGCGTGGAGAAGGCCACCCGGCTGCTCGGGCATCTGACCCTGGCCGACAAGGACTATCTGGCCACGATCCGTCTCGGGCAGGCCACCGGCACCGACGACGCCGAGGGAACCATCATCGCGAACGCCAGCGCCGCCGGCGTCTCCACCGACGCCGTGCGCGAAGCGATCGTCCCCCTGACCGGTGAGATCCAGCAGGTCCCGCCGGGGATCAGCGCGATCAAGGTGGGCGGCCAGCGTGCCTACCGGCTCACCCGTGACGGAGCCGCGCCCGAACTGAAGGCCCGGCCGGTCACCGTCGCCTCGTTCGAGATCACCGGGATCCGCCGGCACGGGGATCTGCTCGACGTGGACGCGGCCGTGACCTGCTCCAGCGGCACCTACATCCGCGCCCTGGCCCGCGACCTCGGGGCCGCGCTGGGGGTGGGCGGCCACTTGACCGCACTGCGCCGGACCCGCTCTGGGCCGTACCGGATCGAGACGGCGCGGACCCTGGACGAGCTGGCCGCGCACTTCACGGTGACGCCACTGGCCGACGCGGCGGCGGCCGCGTTTCCCCGGCTCGACCTGACCGAGGAGCAGGCCCGCAAGGTAGCCCACGGCGTCCGTCTCCCCGCCGCCGGACTGGGCGCCGGCCCGGCCGCGGTCTTCGGCCCGGACGGCGCGCTGATCGCCCTCATGCGCGAGGAGGGGGGCCAGGCCCGTCCCCTCGCCGTGTTCGTGCCCTGATCCATTCGCTCCGGGCCGTGATCTACCCGTCCCGGGCCTGCTGATCGGGTGCCCGATGGCGCGGTCAGCGCCGTTCGCATGGCAGGCTTGGACCAAGGGCGGTGTCGCCCGGACAGACCCACGGATAATCGCCGGAAGGAGCGGAGCGTGCACCGCTGGTACGGCCTGGATGAAGTGCCGGAAGACTGGGGTGCGTCCGTCGTCACCATTGGCGTGTTCGACGGCGTGCACCGCGGCCATCAGCGCATTGTCGGCCGCGCCGTCGAGCTGGCGGCCGAGCGGGCGGCCCGGGGCTCGCAGCACGCGCGGCTCCCGGTCGTCGTGGTGACCTTCGATCCGCATCCGGATGAGGTGGTACGGCCGGGCTCGCACCCGCCGTTCCTGTCCACCGCGCGCCGCCGCGCCGAACTGCTGGCCGGCCTCGGCGTGGACGCCGTCTGCATGCTGCCGTTCACCTACGAGTTCTCCCAGCTCGGCCCGGACGAGTTCGTGCGGACCGTGCTCGTGGACCGGCTGCACGCGGCCGCCGTGGTGGTGGGGGAGAACTTCCGGTTCGGCCACCGGGCCACCGGTGATGTATCGCTGCTGGCCAAGCTGGGCGAGAAATACGACTACACCGCCGAAGGGGTGCCACTGCTCGTGGCCGACGGGGTCACGATCTCCTCCAGTTACATCCGGGAGCGGCTGGAGGCCGGGGAGGTCCGGGTCGCGGCGGCGGCGCTCGGCCGTCCGCCCCGGGTGGAGGGAGTCGTCGTCCGCGGCCACATGCGCGGGCGCGCGCTCGGCTTCCCGACCGCCAACCTGGAGTGCCCGCCGCACACCGCGATCCCCGGCGACGGCATCTACGCGGGATGGCTGCTCAGCCTTACCGCCGACGGCGAGGAAGACGGCCGCTGGCCCGCCGCGATCTCCGTTGGGCCGAACGCGACTTTCGGTGAAGCCGAGCGAACGGTGGAGGCCTACGCCCTGGACCGCGATGACCTGGACCTCTACGGCGCGCACGTGGCCATCGACTTCTCCGCCCGCCTCCGCGGCACGGTCCGCTTCGACTCCGTAGACGCCCTAGTCGAGCAAATGCACCGCGACGTCGACCAAGCCCGGGAACTGCTCACCCCGTGATAACGTAAAACGTTGCTGGCTTGCGCCGGCGGGGTTTGCTGCACCCTCATGCGGCGACCCTGGGGATCAGCCTGGCCCGGAGATCTCAGGCGGCCAATGGCCGCGGGGCCCTTCGTGAAACGGCGGTCTCAGCACCGAAACACCCCGAACGGCGTCCTGCCGCGACAGCGGACGGCGCCGGGACGGGCCATACCGACTACCTGATCGTTTAAGGAGCCACGTGCCGCTCGACACTGCCGTCACGAGGGAGATCGTCGCGGAGCACGCGACCGCTGAGGGTGACACCGGTTCGCCGGAAGTCCAGGTTGCACTGCTGACCCGCCGGATCAACGACCTGACCGAGCACCTCAAGGTGCACAAGCATGACCATCACAGCCGCCGTGGCCTGCTGCTCCTCGTGGGGCGCCGGCGGCGGCTGCTGAAGTACCTGGCGAAGAAGGACATCACCCGCTACCGTGCGCTTATCGAGCGCCTGGGTCTGCGCCGGTAACGGCGCAGGAGCGGGGAGCCGGGCAGGCCCCTTTCCTGCCCAGCTTCATCAGCCAGGGTCAAGCCCCGGGTGCCATCGGGCACCCGAGGCATGCGTGCGCAGACGCGCACGTACCCGCAGACACAACTGCATAGACGAAAAAGAGAGACATCCCGCGGCCCGGTTCCGAGCGATGGGCCGGTCCTCGGTAGTGGTCCTCGGGTCCGTCCCTTCGCGGACTGACCCGCGGGCTTCAATCGAAGACCGGCCGCAGGCCTAGGCGGGCAATGCCCGCTATGGAGTTCTGGGCGGTTTCCGCCCCGGCCGCGCCCTTCGCAGGGAGCCCCGGGAGGAAGCTCCTCCCAGCCAGTACGGCTATCCAAAGCGGAACGGGCAGTGCGGGATTCACCGCAAGGAGGTCTCACCCGTGGAGGGTGTGCATATCGCCGAAGCCGTTATCGACAACGGTCCGTTCGGCATTCATAAGCTCAGGTTCGAGACGGGCAAGCTGGCCCGCCTGGCGGCTGGATCAGCCGTTGTGTACCTGGACGACGAGACGATGATCCTGTCCGCGACGACGGCGGGCAAGCATCCCCGTGAGGGCTACGACTTCTTCCCGCTCACCGTGGACGTGGAGGAGCGGATGTACGCGGCGGGCCGGATCCCCGGCTCGTTCTTCCGCCGCGAGGGCCGGCCGTCCGAGGACGCGATCCTCACCTGCCGCCTCATCGACCGGCCGCTGCGCCCCTCGTTCGTGAAGGGCCTGCGCAACGAGGTCCAGGTCGTCGAGACGATCATGGCTCTGAACCCCGATCACCTGTACGACGTGGTGGCGATCAACGCCGCCTCGCTGTCGACCCAGCTCTCCGGGCTGCCGTTCTCGGGCCCGATCGGCGGAGTCCGGGTGGCCCTGATCAAGGGCCAGTGGGTGGGTTTCCCGACCCACTCCCAGCTTGAGGAAGCCACCTTCGACATGGTGGTCGCGGGCCGCGTCATCGAGAGCGGCGACGTCGCGATCATGATGGTCGAGGCCGAGTCCACGCCGCGCACGCTGGGACTGCTCGCCACCGACGGCAGCGGCGCCGTGGCGCCGACCGAAGAGATCGTCGCCCAGGGCCTCGAGGCGGCGAAGCCGTTCATCAAGATCCTCTGCGAGACGCAGCAGCGGATCGCCGATGAGGCGGCCAAGCCGACGCAGGAGTTCCCGGTCTTCCTGGACTACAACGAGGACGTCTACGAGGCGCTCGCCAGCGAGTTCTCCGACGAGCTGGGCAAGGTGCTGACGATCGCGGGCAAGCAGGAGCGCGAGTCCGAGACCGACCGGGTCAAGAGCCTCGCCGCCGACCGGCTCGGCGTCCGGTTCGAGGGCCGTGAGAAGGAGATCAGCGGGGCGTTCCGCGCGCTCACCAAGAAGCTGGTCCGCGAGCGGATCATCCGCGACGGCGTCCGCATCGACGGCCGTGGTCTCCGTGACATCCGCCAGCTGTCCGCCGAGGCGCACGTCCTGCCCCGGGTGCATGGTTCCGCGCTGTTCGAGCGCGGTGAGACCCAGGTGCTCGGCGTCACGACGCTGAACATGCTCCGCATGGAGCAGATGATCGACACGCTGAACCCGGAGCGCACCAAGCGCTACATGCACAACTACAACATGCCGCCCTACTCGACTGGGGAGACCGGCCGGGTCGGCTCGCCCAAGCGCCGCGAGATCGGTCACGGTGCGCTGGCCGAACGGGCCCTGCTGCCCGTGCTGCCCCCGCGCGAGGAGTTCCCGTACGCCATCCGCCAGGTGTCGGAGGCGATTGGCTCCAACGGTTCCACCTCGATGGGCTCGGTCTGCGCCTCCACGATGTCGCTGCTGGACGCGGGCGTGCCGCTGAAGGACATGGTGGCCGGTATCGCGATGGGCCTGATCCACGAGGGTGGCGAGTACGTCACGCTCACCGACATCCTCGGTGCCGAGGACGCGTTCGGCGACATGGACTTCAAGGTCGCCGGGACGCAGGACCTGATCACCGCGCTGCAGCTGGACACGAAGCTGGACGGCCTCCCCGCCTCGGTGCTGGGCTCGGCGCTCACCCAGGCCCGCGCGGCGCGGCTGACCATCCTCGACGTGATGCGCGGCGCAATCTCGGCCCCCGCCGAGATGAGCCCGTACGCGCCGCGGATCATCACGATCAAGGTCCCGGTGGACAAGATCGGTGAGGTCATCGGGCCGAAGGGCAAGATGATCAACTCGATCCAGGACGACACTGGCGCCGAGATCACGATCGAGGACGACGGCACGATCTACGTCGGCGCGACCGACGGGCCATCGGCCGAGGCGGCGCGGGCCGCGATCAACGCGATCGCCAACCCGCACATGCCCGAGATCGGCGAGCGGTTCCTGGGCACGGTGGTGAAGACCACCACGTTCGGGGCGTTCGTCTCGCTGCTGCCCGGCAAGGACGGCCTCCTGCACATCACGCAGATCCGCAAGCTGCACGGCGGTCGGCGGATCGAGAACATCGATGACGTCATCAAGGTCGGCGACAAGATCCAGGTCGAGATCCGCGAGATCGACGACCGTGGCAAGCTGTCGCTGGTTCCGGTCGAGGTTGTCGAGCGTGAGGCGGCGGGCGAGGACCTGTCCGGGCCTGCCGGCGGCGGCGAGGGTGACCGTGCACCGCGTGGTGACCGGGACCGCGCCGACCGCGGCAGTGACCGGGACCGCGCCGACCGCGGCGGTGACCGCGACGGTGCGCACCGGACCCGGCAGCGCAGCCGAGGGCACCGCGACCAGTGAGCGGCCTCGTAAGCGGTACCGGCACGGGGGACAGCATCCCCGCTGACGGCGTGACCGTGCGCCGGACCGTACTTCCCGGTGGGCTCCGGGTCATCACCGAGTCCCTGCCGGCGGTGCGGTCCGTCGCGCTCGGCATCTGGGTCGGCGTCGGGTCCCGGGACGAGGACATCCGGCACGCGGGCGCCACGCACTACCTGGAGCACCTGCTTTTCAAGGGCACCAAGCGGCGCACGGCGCTGGAGATCTCCTCGGAGATGGACGCGGCCGGCGGCGAGATGAACGCCTTCACCGCGAAGGAGTACACCTGCTACTACGCGCGGGTGCTCGACGCCGACCTGCCGCTGGCCGCCGACGTCCTGTCGGACATGGTGACCAACTCACTGATCGCCCCGCAGGACGTGGACGCCGAGCGGAACGTCGTGCTCGAAGAGATCGCCATGAACGACGACGATCCGACGGACACGGTGCACGAGGCGTTCGCCGCGCACCTGTTCGGCGACACCCCGCTGGGCCGCCCGGTGCTCGGCACCGTGGAGTCGATCAACGCGATCACGCGGGAGCAGATCAACGAGCACTACCGGGCCAGGTACGGCCCGGAGCATCTGGTCGTGGCCGCGGCGGGCAGCCTCGAGCACGACGATCTGGTGGAGCAGGTCCGGCAGGGCTTCGGTGCGGTCCTGGAAGGGGACGTCGAGCCCGCACCGCCCCGGCTGAGCGGCGAGTACGCGCAGCCGGGGCACAGGGCGGGCACCGGCCTGCGGCTGGTCTCCCGCGGGATCGAGCAGGCCAACCTGGTGTTCGGCTGTGAGGGGCTGCCCCGCAACGATGACCGCCGGTACGCCCTCGGCGTGCTGAACGCGGCCCTCGGCGGCGGGATGTCCTCGCGGCTTTTTCAGGAGATCCGGGAGAAGCGCGGCCTGGCCTACTCGGTCTACAGCTTCGCGTCGCAGAACGCCGACACCGGCACGTGGGGCATCTACGTCGGCTGCCTGCCGTCCAAGGCCGACGAAGTGCTGGCCATCTGCCTCAGCGAGGTGGACAAGATCGTGTCCGGCGGCCTGACCGACGCCGAACTGGATCGCGGCAAGGGCCAGATGCGCGGGTCGATCGTGCTCGGCCTGGAGGATCCGTCCTCCCGGATGAGCCGGCTCGGCAAGTCCGAGCTGGTTTACCCGAAGCTGGAGCCGGTCGACGAGACGCTCGCGGCCATCGAGGCCGTCAGCCACGACGACGTGCGCGCCGTCGCGGCCGAGGTCCTCACCCGTCCCAAGGCGCTGGCCGTCGTCGGTCCCTTCGACGACGGTGACAGCTTCTCCGGCGCCCTCCGCTAACCCTGGCCCCCCGGGCCCGGGCGCAGCCTCCGGGGCGGTATGTCCGCAGCACATGCGGACATACCGCCCCGTTTCCATGTCGCCCGCCTGGGGCGCCTTATCCCCGGGCGCGCCCCCTCCATATCCGCGCCGCGTCTCTCCAGGTCCGCCTCTTCCTCCCAGGTGCCGTGGGCCCTATCCCGTGTCCGCGCCGTGTGCGCGATGGCGCCTTTGCGCCTTTGCGCACGTTCTGGCCGGCCCGATGGCGTCTTTGGGCACGTTCGGGAAGCGCGTTCCGGGATGAGGCCAGCCCGGGGTGAACCATGCGCAGCCGCCGCGGTCCTCGGCTTCTTGGCGCCGGGCGGGCGGATCGGTGGTAGCTATAGGGGCAGTGGCTGATCCCGGGAGAGAGTGAGCGTCATGATCAGGGTGGGTGTGCTCGGCTCACGCGGCCGGATGGGGAGCGAGGTCTGCCGGGCCATCTCCGCCGCCGAAGATCTCGCGATCGCCGCGGATGTGGACGAGGGCGACGTGCTCGACGTGCTGACCCGCTGCGACGTCCTCGTGGACTTCACCCATCCGGGCGTGGTCATGGACAACCTGCGCTGGTGCATCGGCCACGGGCTCGACACCGTGGTCGGCACGTCCGGCTTCGGCGCGGAACGGCTGGACCAGGTAGGCCGGTGGCTGGACGAGGCCCCGGGCGCGCGCGTGCTCATCGCGCCGAACTTCTCCGTCGGCGCCGTCCTGATGATGCGCTTCGCCGCCCAGGCTGCGCGCTTCTTCGATTCGGCCGAGGTCATCGAGCTGCACCACGCGGGCAAGGCCGATGCGCCGTCGGGCACCGCCCTGCGGACCGCGGCCATGATCGGCGAGGCCCGCGCCGCCGCCGGGCTCGGCGCGCCGCCCGACGCGACCGTGTCCGAGCTTCCGGGCGCGCGCGGCGCCGTCGTCGATGACGTCCATGTGCACGCGGTCCGGCTGGCCGGCCTGGTCGCGCACCAGGAGGTGCTGCTCGGCGGGCACGGTGAGACGCTGACCATCCGGCACGACTCCCTGGACCGCGCGTCCTTCATGCCCGGTGTCCTGCTCGCCGTCCGCCAGATCGGCTCGCTCCCCCCGGGCCTTACCGTAGGCCTGGAAGATCTCCTCGGAATCTAGCTGTGTTAGCCCGGGGGGACGACCCCCCGGAGCCCCCCGCATGCGCTCCGCGCCCCGCGGTGGTACATCGCCGACACACCGGCCACTCACCCAGGCCTCCGGCCTGGGCTCGCTGGGCCGGTAACAATCGCCTCGCCGTAACCCGCTCGTGGTTGCTCGCCGACAGCAATGGCCGCTCACCCGGGCCTACGGCCCGGGTTCGCTGGGCCATTAGACCTTGCCGAAGAGGCGGTCGCCGGCGTCGCCCAGGCCAGGGTAGATGTACCCGCGCTCGTCCAGCCGGTCGTCCACCGCGGCGGTGACCACGCGGACCACGGGCCGGGCCGCCTGGGCCGGGCCGGGGAAGGCCCCCTCCAGGCGCTTCAGTCCCTCCGGCGCCGCGAGCAGGGTCACCGCCGTGACGGAGGTGACGCCCCGCTCGGCCAGCATCGCGATGACGGTCTGCAGCGTCCCCCCGGTGGCGAGCATGGGGTCCAGCACGAACGCCTCGCGGCCGGTGAGGTCGGCGGGCAGCCGGTCCGCGTAGGTGGACGCGACCAGTGACTCCTCGTCGCGGACGAGGCCCACGAAGCCGACATCGGCCATCGGCAGCAGCCGGATCATGCCGTCGAGCATGCCGATGCCGGCCCGCAGCACGGGCACGATGAGCGGGGGCGGGCTGCCCAGCTTGACCCCGGTCGCGGCGCCGAGCGGGGTCTGCACGGTGATCGGCTGGACCCGGATCTCCCGGGTCGCCTCGTAGGCGAGCAGCGTGACGAGCTCCTCGGTGAGCCGCCGGAAGATCGCGGTCTCGCTGCGCGTGTCCCGCAGCGCCGTGAGCTTGTGAGTGACCAGCGGATGATCGATAACCAGAGTCTGCACGGGTCAAGTGTGGCAGGCCGCCCGCCCCCGGACACCGCCGGGCGAGCTCACGGCGTCCGGCGTGCCCCCGGCGGAGCGGCCGACTGGCGCAGGTCGGCTTCGATGTCGCGCGCTGTCCGCAGCAGCGGTTCGAGCAGGTCGTCGATGACGTCCGGCACGCTGCGCCGCCCGGCGTGCGTGGAGACGTTGACCGCCGCGATCACCCGGCCCTCGGTGTCGCGGATCGGCGCCGCGACCGAGCGGAGCCCTTCCTCGAGCTCCTGGTCCACTAGGGCCCAGCCCTGGGTGCGGATCCGGGCCAGCTCGGCCCGCAGGGCCGCCGGGTCGGCGATCGTGTGCGGGGTCAGCGGCCGCAGCGTGATCGACGCCAGGTACGTGTCCAGCCAGTCCGGCGGCTTGTCGGCCAGCAGCACCCGGCCCATCGAGGTCGCGTAGGCGGGGAAGCGGGTGCCGACGCTGATGGCGACGGTCATGATGCGCCGGGTGGGGACGCGGGCGATGTAGACGACGTCGTCCCCGTCGAGCTGTGACACCGACGACGATTCGCGGACCTGCTCCACCAGTTGCTCGAGGTGCGGCATCGCGACTTCCGGCAGGGACTGGCTGGACAGGTAGGCGTAGCCGAGCTCGAGGATCTTCGGCCGCAGCGAGAACTGACTGCCTTCCAGGCGCATGTACCCGAGGTCCACCAGGGTGTGCAGGAAGCGCCGGGCGGCGGCGCGGCTCAGGCCGGTGCGGACCGCGACCTCGCTCAGGCTCAGCTTGGGGTGTTCCGCGTCGAAGGCACGGATCACGGACAGCCCACGTTCCAGCGACTGGATGAAGTCTGCGTCGCGAACGCCGTCATCGCTCAACGTGACTCCTGACCGTGAAGAATGCCCGGGCGGGCGGGACTTCCCGGGGCTTCCCGGGCCCTCCGGGGGGCGGGCGCCGGGTGCGCACACTACGAAGCAGGTCTGCGCCGAGGTGTGCGCAGAACGAACATACGCGCCGGGTACTGGGTGAGGGAAATCTCCCGGCGACTCCTTTGACAGGGCTATCCCTTCCCCCTATGTTCGCCAACAGAACCTTCGTGCGTAGAACGCACATGAATCGGCGGCAGTCATCCTACGGAGCAGTCATGGCACTCATGGACGAGGCAGCGTGGCGGGGCAAGATCTTCCTGGGCGGCTGGACCGCCGGCGGGGGCGGTGACGCCCCGGTCATCGAGCCCGCGACGGGCCAGGAAATCGGCCGGATCGGCATGGCGGCCCCGGCCGACGTCACACGCGCGGCGCAGGTCGCGGCGGCCGCTCAGGCCGGCTGGGCCGCGCGTCCGCACACCGAGCGCTCCGCCATCCTCCGTAAGGCCGCCGACCTCTGGCTGGCCAGCGCCCAGGAGATCGAGCCCTGGGGGATCAGGGAAAACGGCAAGATCCCGCCCGCCATGCAGTTCGAGACGCACGTGGCCACCGAGGAGATCTACGAAGCGGCCACGCTGCCCTCACGCCCCTACGGTGAGCTGCTGCCCAGCGAGCAGCCCCGGCTCAGCTTCGCCGAACGGGTCCCGGCCGGAGTGGTCGGCGTGATCGCGCCGTTCAACTTCCCGCAGATCCTGTCCATCCGCTCGGTGGCCCCGGCGCTGGCGCTGGGTAACGCGGTCATCCTCAAGCCGGACCCGCGCACCGCCGTCTCCGGCGGGGTCGTGCTGGCCCGCGTCTTTGCGGAGGCCGGGCTGCCGGACGGACTGCTGCACGTGCTGCCCGGCGGCGCCGACGTCGGCGAGGCCCTCGTCGAAGAGCCGCTCGTCCGGATCATCTCCTTCACCGGGTCCACCGCCGCGGGCCGGCGGGTCGGCGAACTGGCGGCCCGGCACCTCAAGCGCGTCCACCTGGAACTGGGCGGCAACTCCGCGCTGGTGGTACTGGCCGACGCGGATCTGGACCGGGCGGTCTCGGCGGGAGCCTGGGGCTCGTTCCTGCATCAGGGGCAGATCTGCATGACGACGGGGCGGCACCTGGTGCAGGAGGACATCTACGAGGACTACGTGAGCCGGCTGGCCGACAAGGCCCGCCATCTCCCGGTCGGTAACCCGGCCACCGAACAGGTCGCGCTCGGGCCGATCATCGACCAGCGGCAGCGTGACAAGGTGCACGACCTGGTCACCGCCAGCGTGGGCGCGGGAGCCCGGCTGGCCGCGGGCGGAACCTTCGAGGGGCTGTTCTACCAGCCGACCGTGCTGGCCGACGTGGCGCCGCAGATGCCGGCCTACGCCAGCGAGGTGTTCGGCCCGGTCGCGCCGGTCATCCCGTTCGCCACCCCGGACGAGGCGGCCAAGCTGGCCGCCGACAGCGAATACGGCCTCTCGCTCGGTATCCTCACCAACGATGTGATGCGCGGCCTCGATCTGGCCCGCCGCATTCCCACCGGGATCGTGCACATCAACGACCAGACCGTCGACGACGAGCCGAACATCCCCTTCGGGGGTCTGCTCGCTTCGGGCACCGGGGCCCGCTTCGGCGGCGCCGCGAACATCGATGCCTTCACCGAGACCCGGTGGGTGACCGTCCGCGGCGATATCACCCCGTACCCGTTCTAGGAAGGCCGCCGATGACCAGGGAACGGACCCAGGTCGGCATCGTGGGGGCCGGCCCGGCCGGGCTGCTGCTGTCCCACCTGCTCGCCCTGGCCGGGATCGATTCGGTGGTGGTGGAGTCGCGCAGCCGCGCCTACTGCGAGGCCCGCCAGCGGGCCGGGCTGCTCGAGGAGGGGACCGTCCGGCTGCTGCGCGCGGCGGGGCTGGCCGGCCGGCTGGACCGCGAGGGCCTCGAGCATGGCGGCATCTACCTTCAGTTCAGCGGGGAACGGCATCACCTGGACTTCCGTGACCTGGTCGGCCGGGCCGTGACGATCTACGCGCAGACCGAGATCGTTAAAGATCTGATTGCTGAACGGACATCCGCGGGTGCCGCCCTGCACTTCGACGTGTCCGGCACCGAAGTCGCTGACCTCGGCACTGACCGCCCCCTTCTCCGCTACACCGACGCCAGCGGGAACCGGCACGAGGTCGGGTGCGACGTGATCGCCGGGTGTGACGGCTTCCACGGCATCTGCCGTCCCGCCATGCCGGACGGGCTGCTCACCGTGGCCGAGCGGGCGTATCCGTACGCGTGGCTCGGCATCCTCGCCGACGTGCCGCCCTCGACCGATGAGCTGATCTACTGCCGGCACCCCAACGGGTTCGCCCTGCACTCGATGCGGAGCCCCGAGGTCAGCCGGCTGTACCTGCAGGTACCGCCGGACGAGGACATCGAGGACTGGCCCGACGACCGGATCTGGGCCGAGCTGCGGCACCGGCTCGAGGTGCCGGGGTGGGAGCTCAAGGAGGGCCCGATCCTGGAGAAGTCGGTCACCCCGATGCGCAGCTTCGTCGCGGCGCCGATGCGCTCCGGCCGGCTGTTCCTGGCCGGGGACGCGGCGCACATCGTGCCGCCGACCGGCGCCAAGGGCCTCAACCTGGCCCTGGCCGACGTGTCCGTGCTGGCTGCCGCGCTAATCGCACTGGTCCGGGACTCCCGCAGCGAGCTCGCCGACGCATACTCCGAGACCTGCCAGAACCGGGTGTGGCGGGCCACCCACTTCTCCTGGTGGATGACCTCGATGCTGCACGTGACGCCCGGCGGGGACGAGATGCCGGACAGAAACGAGATGCCGGACAGAAACGAGATG
>Ga0182014_10002275_pt1 | contig 24271 bp, 25 predicted proteins | sample 612S2DmetaG_FD_120489 | JGI IMG/M metagenome (GOLD analysis project Ga0182014, IMG submission 120489) | Permafrost microbial communities from Stordalen Mire, Sweden - 612S2D metaG | ecosystem: Environmental > Terrestrial > Soil > Wetlands > Permafrost | place: Sweden: Stordalen | collected...
ACGGTCGAGGTGCGGTTGCAGGGGTGGGAAGAGTTCGAGGACAAGGTCGACCGCATCGTCACCATCGGCGCATTCGAAGCGTTCAAGAGTGAGCGCTATCCTGCATTCTTCGAGCGTGCCTATGACGTCCTGCCCGGCGACGGCAGGATGCTGCTGCACACGATTCTGGCCTACACCCAGAAATCGATGTTCGATCGCGGCGTTAAATTGACGATGTCTGATATCCGATTTATGAAGTTTATCGGCGAGGTGATTTTCCCGGGCGGCCAGTTGCCGTCTCAGGAGGACCTCTTGAAGCTCGCGCCGGACGCCGGGTTCACGGTCGAGCGGGTGCAATTACTGGGGGAGCACTACGAGCGCACGCTGAATTTGTGGGCGGCCAATCTGGAGGCTAACAAGGAGCGCGCGATCGAGATCCAGTCACAAGAGATCTACGACCGCTACATGCACTACCTGACCGGGTGTGAAAACTTCTTCCACAAGGGCGTCTGCAACGTCGGGCAATTCACCTGCGTGAAGTAGGGGGCAGGCTCAAAACGACAGGGGTGGGACGATCGGCGAAGGATGCGGCTCCTCGCGGAACTTCACCAGCGACCCGGCGACCTCGACGATCCCGCACATCGCGCTCCAACTGAGCATGGTCAGGTAGTCGATCAATTCGTCGCTGCTCATCCGCGGATCTGACATCCACGAGTGGGTGGCCAGCTGCACGCCGCCGACCATCGAATAGGCCCATGGCTCCACGCCGCCGGTATCCATCCCGGCCTGTTGCATGCGGCGGCGCAGCACCACCGCCAGCATGCGGGCGATGATTCGCTCGGAGTCGGCGATCACTTTGCTCTTGCTCGCTGAGCTGTTGGCCATCACGAACCGGTACGGCTCGGGTTCGCTCGCCACGGTATCGACGTACACCCGGATGATCTCGCGGGTCAGGTCGATGCCATCCAGATTCGAGGACAGCGCGGCGGCCATGTTGGGGATCAACGTGGTCTGGGCGAACCGCATCATCACTGCGGTCGTCAGATCGTTTTTGTCGACGAAATAGCGGTAGAGAACCGTCTTGGAAACTCCGATCTCGGCGGCAATCTCGTCCATGCTCAGATAGCGGCCGTGGCGGCGGATCGCCACGATTGTGCCGTCAACCAACTCATTGCGGCGCTCCACCTTGTGTTGGTGCCAGCGCCGCTTGCGACCGTCTGTTTTCACGGTCCGAGCCGGTATGTGGTCTGCCACTGTCGCGAAAATCCCATTCACTAGACCAGTCGATACTACGGGCCGTAGGGCGCGTGGGATGCACGCGCTGACGGGCCTGAAAAGGTGTCGTCACATTAACTGTTCCCGGCGATAGCGGATGATGGTGTGGTGGCACACAGAGCGTCATCTGGAGGCGAAGCATCGGGCCCACCGACGGCCGACCCGGACCCGATCACAGCGCTCAAGGCCCGTGCATCCTTCGCCGAATCGTTCGCCGGGGCGGATCCCGGGGCGGACGCCGAGCGACGCGTGGCGCTGCGCCGAATGAAGGCGGTGGCCCTGAGCTTTCTGATCGGGGCCGTCGGCGTGTTCCTCGCGTGTCGATGGGCGCAGGCCCATGGCAGCACGGCCACCTGGGTTGGTTATGTCGGCGCGGCCGGCGAGGCCGGCATGGTGGGCGCGCTGGCGGACTGGTTCGCCGTTACCGCACTGTTCAAACACCCGCTCGGCTTGCCCATCCCGCACACCGCGATCATCAAGCGAAAGAAGGATCAGCTCGGCGAGGCCTTGGGAACCTTCGTGCGGGAGAACTTCCTGTCGCCCCAGGTCGTGGAGACCAAGTTGCGCGACGCGCAGGCGCCAAGCCGACTGGGTAAGTGGCTGTCGGAGGCCGCACATGCCGAGCGGGTGGCCGGCGAGGCGGCAACGGTGCTGAGGGTGCTGGTGGAGCTGCTGCGCGACGAGGATGTGCAGCAGGTGATCGACCGCATGATCGTGCGGCGCATCGCCGAGCCTCAGTGGGGTCCGCCCGTGGGCCGGGTCCTGGGGACCGTGCTGGCCGAGAATCGGCAAGAGGCCCTGATCCAGTTGCTGGCCGATCGGGCGTTTCAGTGGTCGCTCAACGCCGGCGAGATCATCCAACGAGTGGTCGAGCGTGACTCGCCGACCTGGTCGCCTCGATTCATCGACCACCTCGTTGGCGATCGCATCCACCGCGAGTTGATGGACTTCACCGACAAAGTGCGCCGCAACCCCGACCACGAATTGCGCCGCTCGGCAACCCGTTTCCTGTTCGAGTTCGCCGACGATCTGCAGCGCGATCCGGATACCATCGCGCGCGCCGATGCGATCAAAGAGCAGTTGATGGCCCGCGATGAGGTCGCCAATGCGGCCGCAACGGCGTGGAAGACACTGAAACGGCTGGTGCTCGAAGGCGTTGACGATCCGTCCAGCACGCTGCGCAGCCGCATCGCCGACACGGTGATGCGCATCGGGGAGTCACTGCGCGACGACGTCGACCTGCGCGACAAGGTCGACGACTGGATGGTGCGGGCCGCGAAGCATCTGGTCTCGGAGTATGGGATCGAAATCACAGCGATCATCACCGAGACGATCCAACGCTGGGACGCCGAGGAGGCGAGCCGGCGGATCGAACTGCACGTGGGTCGTGACCTGCAGTTTATCCGGATCAACGGGACCGTGGTGGGCGCGTTGGCGGGGCTGGTGATCTACGCCGTCGCTCAGCTGCTTTTCTGAGTAGTGCTAACTGAGTGCTTGCAAAAGCAAGCACTCGTTTGTAGCCTGGGGTTTGGCGAACATCGACCCAACCGACCCAGGAGAACGCAATGGCACCCGAGGAGAAGCTCTCGGCCAAGGTGACCACCGCGGCTTCCGACATCGGCGGCTTCATCAGGAGCCAGCGCGAGCTCGCACAGGTCTCGGTTCGCCAGCTCGCCGACCTGGCTGGTGTCAGCAATCCGTATCTGAGCCAGGTGGAACGTGGGTTGCGTAAACCGTCCGCCGATGTCCTGAGCCAGATCGCAAAGGCCCTGCGGGTTTCCGCCGAGGTTCTTTACGTGCGGGCCGGGATTCTCGAGCCACGCGAGGCGAGCGAAGTGCGTGACGCCATTGTTACCGACGCCGCGATCACCGAGCGTCAGAAGCAGGTTCTGCTCGACATCTATGCCTCTTTCGTCCAACAAAACGAACCGACCCCCGAGGAGCGCCCGACCCAAACTGAAATTGACGCGTGACCCGCCACCGGCTGGCTGGCACCGTCGGATATCGGCGAATGACGCGACTGATGCATAGACGAGTGGATGTCTGGTTACCCATAACCGAGGCAATCGTCTGCTTCCGGACGCGGGCCCCGACTTCCAGGCCAAACACCTGATGCCGATAACTAGAACAAACCATGAAAACAAACGATGAAAACAAATCATGAAAGGGAAACACCATGGCTGAAAACACGAACATCGAAGAATTGAAGGCTCCGTTGCTTGCTGCGCTCGGGGCGGCCGACCTGGCCCTGGCCACGGTCAACGAGCTGATCACCAACCTGCGTGACCGTGCCGAAGAGACCCGCACGGACACCCGCAGCCGCGTCGAGGAGCGCCGTGCTCGCCTGACCAAGTTGCAGGACGAGCTGCCCGAGCAGTTCACCGACCTGCGTGAGCGGTTCACCAGCGATGAACTCCGCAAGGCTGCCGAGGGTTACCTCGACGCCGCGACCCACCGGTACAACGACCTCGTCGAGCGTGGCGAGGCCGCGCTGTCGCGGCTGCGTAACCAGTCGGGCTTCGACGACGCATCGGCGCGGGCCGAGGGCTACGTGGACCAGGCTGTCGAGCTGACCCAGGAGGCACTGGGCACCGTCGCCTCGCAGACCCGCGCGGTCGGCGAGCGTGCCGCCAAGCTGGTCGGCATCGAGCTGCCCAAGAAAACGGATGCTGCGGCCAAGAAGGCTCAGAAGACCCTGGCTAAGAAGGCCCCGGCCAAGAAGGCTGTGACCAAGAAGGCGCCGGCTAAGAAGGTCACCCAGAAGTAGTCAGGCTCAGCAAGACACTCGACTCCGGGCTGCCCTATGGAGTGGGCAGCTCGGAGTCGACGTTTGGGTCGGTGGCCGCATACTCTGTAAAGCGTGGTGACCCAAGTCATGAATACCGTTATGTATGTCTTGCAGGTCGCCGTCGTGGTGATGGCCGTATACGCGTTTGTCCATGCAGCGATGCAACGACCCGATGCCTATACCGCCGCCGACAAGCTGACCAAACCGGTCTGGCTGTTAATCCTCGGCGTGGCTGTCGCGATGGCCTCCGTTCTGGCTACGGCGGTTTTCGGCGTGCTTGGGATCGCGATCGCGGCCTGCGCGGCCGGCGTGTATCTGGTCGATGTGCGGCCCAAACTTCTCGAGATTCAGGGCAAGTCACGCTAACGCGATGAAAGCCCTGCTCGCCGCGGCGCTCGTCTTCTCGGTGTGCTCGCTACCCGGGACGGCCCCCGCCTTGGCTGATCCGGACACCGGCGTGTCGAGCCCCTCGTACTCCCCGCCGTTCATCGACCACACCGAATGGGCTCAGTGGCGGCGGCAGAACCTCACCAGCCTGCGGGTCTACCCGACTCCCTCCGGACGCGTCGCCGCCCGACAGCCGGGAACGGCCGCGGCGGCCGACGAAGCATGGGCCGAAGTGCTCGCCGCGTCCCCCGATGCCGACATCGCCGGCATGCGCGCTCAGTTCATCTGCCACTGGCAATTCGCCGAAATTGTGGAACCGGGCAAGACGAGCTGGAACCTCGAGCCGTGGCGGCCGGTGGTAGACGATTCGCAGATGGTTACTTCCCATTGCAACCCCGGCGGCTCAGAAGAGCCGTTCTAGTGGCAAGCCGACCGACCCGGGGACAGCTGGCCGCGTTGGTCGACCACACCCTGCTCAAGCCCGAGGCCACCCCAACAGATGTGGCCGCGCTCGTTGCCGAAGCCGCCGAATTGGGCGTTTACGCAGTCTGCGTCTCGCCGTCGATGGTGCCTGTTGCGGTCGAAGCCGGCGCCGGACTGGTGCGGGTCGCGGCGGTGGCGGGTTTCCCCTCGGGCAAGCACCTTTCGGCGGTCAAAGCGCGCGAGGCGGCCGCAGCCATCGCATCCGGGGCAACCGAGATCGACATGGTCATCGACGTCGGTGCCGCGCTGGCCGGCGACCTCGCCGCGGTCCGGTCCGACATCGAGGCGGTACGTGTCGCGACAGCCGGGACCGTCCTCAAGGTCATCGTGGAGTCGGCGGTTCTGCTGGGTCAGGCCGACGGGCGCACGCTGGCAGATGTGTGTCGCGTCGCCGAGGTCGCCGGGGCGGACTTCGTCAAGACCTCGACCGGGTTTCATCCCGCGGGTGGCGCGTCGGTGCGTGCGGTCGCGTCGATGGCCGAGACCGTCGGCGGCCGGCTGGGTGTCAAGGCCAGCGGCGGGATCCGCTCTACCGCTGACGCACTCGCGATGCTGGATGCCGGCGCCACCAGGCTGGGCCTATCGGGCACCCGCGCGGTACTCGACGGCCTCAACGCTTAGCGACGCTGGGCTTGGTGCTCGAGATATAAGGCACGCACACCGATTTCGGGGGTCGTGTGCGTGGTTTATATGTCGCGATGGGCTGCATCACGGCGGCGTCAGATGTTGGCGAAGCAGGGGTCCTGGCCGTCGTTACCGGTCGGGATGTTGGCATTCCGGGACGAGAAGTGACTGGTCACGCCACTCGAGGTGACCTCCACGTTGTCGGCGTGAATGCCCAACGGATAGTTCTTCGTCAGGTTGGAAGTGAAGTCGTCCAGGCTCGACTGCACGGTCTCTTTGGGCAACGTGAAGCCGAGCGCGTTGAAGCTGACGATCTGCAGCTGCAGTCCCGTGCCGGACACCACCGGTTTGGCCGTGATGTCGTCCAGCATTCCCTTCAATTCAATCGTGCCGTCGCTGGGATGAGTGGTCACCGAGTTGGTGACGAACGCACCTAGAAGCGGAATCCCGTTCTGCACCGACTCCTTGATGCCGTCAGAAGTCCAGGTGATGGTGGCATCCAGTGATCCGATGGTGCCCTTGGACGTGGAAGTATCCCTGAGCCGGACGTCCTTGATGTTGATATCGATTTTCATGCCTTTGGCATCGCGAATCTGGTTGCCCGCCGTCGATACCGAGATGTTGGTGAAATGCTTCGTGGCGAACTGCCACAGCAGTAGCGGAGCCACACCGAACGATGCGGTGGCCTGATCCTTGACCTCGCACGCCACCGCTTCCGCGACCTTGGTGTCCGCGGTGTGACGGGCGTAGAGCTCGGCGCCGATCAGCCCGGCAATGACAAGCGCGGCGACGATAATGCAGATCAGCAGAATGGACAGCGGATCACGTAGCCAACGTCGCTTTCTTGTCGCTGGCTCCGGCTTCTCGTTTGGCGCGGCCGGCTGTCGCGCGGCGCTCGCGGCCCCGGCGGCCGCAGTTGACTCACGGGTTCGCCGGGCTGCCCGGTGGGGCGTGGCCGGCTGCTCAGCCGGGCCGGGCGTGGTAGGGGGCATTTGAGCAGGATCACCGGTGTCTATCTGCTCGGTGGGCCGCTCAGTTGGGGGTTGGCCGAATGAACCTTGGCTGCCGGGACGGCCCCAGGTCGATGGGCCCTCGTTCGGCGGTCCTTGGGGGTTCGTCACCCAACCGATTGTGCCTCATCACCACGAGCAAAGCTCGAGTGGTTGCGTAGTACTGCGATGCTGTCACGCGCCTCACCAACTTTGTCGACATCGATGTCCGCGACCACCAGTTGAGGCTGAGCGCCGGCCGACGCCATCACCTCGCCCAGTGGCGAGACCACCAGGCTGCCGCCGACTCCTGTCGGTGCGCCCGAGCCGGTCACTGCGTCGCCGGGGTCAGCCTGACCGACCGCCGCGATGTAGCTCATCGAGTCCAGCGCCCGGGCTCGGGCCAGTAACGTCCACTGCTCGAGTTTTCCGGGACCCGAACCCCAGGACGCGCAGGCGGCGATCACCTGAGCGCCGCGCCGGGCCAGCTCGGTGTAAAGCGCTGGAAAGCGAATGTCGTAGCAAATGCTCAAACCGACCCGGATACCGTCGACCGTGATCACCACAGGTTCGTGCCCTGGTGCGACGGTGCTTGACTCGGTAAAGCCGAACGCGTCGTATAGATGGATTTTGTTGTAGTAGCTGTCCGGCTCGTGCGGCGTGCCCGGTCCGGCCGCGATCAGCGTGTTGGCCACCCGTCCGTCACCCGAGGGGGTGAACATGCCGGCTATGACGGTGATCCCGGCGTTGGTCGCGATCCGTCGGACACCGTCTGCCCAGGGCCCGTCGACGGGCTCGGCGATAGGTCGCAGCGGGACACCGAACCGGCACATGGTCGCTTCCGGGAAAACCACCAGCTTCGCGCCGGCGTCGGCGGCTCGGTCGGTGTAGTCGCGCACCAGCTGCAGGTTCGCGGCCGGATCGGTGCCGCTGAGGATTTGCGCCAGCGCGATTCGCATAGTGCCAGCTTAGGCGCAGGCCGACCGAGCCTGAGCGAATCCCTCAGGCGTTGTTCGTGATCCACTCCGAGGTGAAGCGTTGTTCTCTGCTCACCAACTCGGCGAGCTGGGCGCCGATCATCTTCTCGACCTTCCCGCCGATGATTGGGGCTCGCACCTGGATGGTGATGCGGAACGTCTGGCGCGCGCCGCCCGACTTGGGAATGGGCGACAGTTCGGCAGTTCCCCACAGATTCACCGGAGTGTCCAAGATCGATCCCGAAATGGACGCCGTCGCCGCGCCATCGGTGACCGGGCCCCAAATCTCTTCGCGCTTGATGGACAGGTGGCCCCGGTGCAGCTGGGTGACCACCCCCGGCAAGTGGTGACTATGCACCGTCTGCAGGGTGACCACTGCGATGGTGCCATCGCTTCCGGACTCGCCCCCGACCCGCATCGACTCCACCGAGGCCATGTCGACGGGGGTGTCGGCCAGCCTGGCCCGCCAATATTCCGGCTCTTGGAAAGCTCGACGAACCTCCTCGACGCTGCCCTGGAAGTCGGCGGCCATGTCGAATGAACGTGGCATAGCAGGTCAGGCTACCGTTACGGGCCATGAAACGGAGCGGTGCCGGTTTGCGCATTGCGGGTGCAGATGTCGCCGAGTCGGTGTCGTTGGCGCCCCTGACCACGTTGCGGGTCGGGCCGGTCGCGCGACGCCTCGTCACCTGCACGAGCGCTGAACAGGTGGTCGGGGTGTTGCGCCACCTGGACAGTGCAGTGGGCGAAGCCGGTATCGGCGACGGTGGCCCACCTCTGGTGTTTGCCGGCGGTTCCAACCTAGTGATCTCCGACACGCTGACCGACCTGACCGCGGTTCGGTTGGCCAATAACGGCATCGTCATCGACGGCAATCTGGTGCGGGCCGAGGCGGGCGCGGTGTGGGACGACGTCGTGGTGACGGCGATCCGGCACGGTCTGGGTGGGCTGGAATGCCTGTCGGGTATCCCCGGATCGGCCGGTGCCACCCCGGTGCAGAACGTCGGGGCGTACGGCGCGGAAGTGTCCGACACCATCACGCGGGTCCGGGTCCTCGATCGCAGCAGCGGCGCGGTGCGCTGGGTACCAGCCGATGAACTGGGCTTCGGCTACCGCACCAGCGTGTTCAAGCGGGCCGACGGCCTCGAGACCCCCTCGGTGGTGCTTGAGGTCGAGTTCGCGCTGGATCCGTCGGGCCGGAGTGCGCCGTTGCGCTATGGCGAGCTGGCGGCGGCGCTGAATGCACCCAGTGGCGAGCGTGCCGACCCGCAGGCGGTCCGTGAGGCGGTGCTGGCGCTGCGTGCCCGCAAGGGCATGGTGCTCGACGCGGCCGACCATGACACCTGGAGCGTGGGCTCCTTCTTCACCAACCCGGTGGTCGCCCCCGACGTATACGAGCGGTTGGCCGGTCAGGTCGATGGTCCGGTGCCGCACTATCCGGCATCGGACGGGATCAAGCTGGCGGCCGGCTGGCTGGTCGAGCGGGCCGGCTTCGGCAAGGGCTACCCCGACTCAGCTGCAGGTGGGGCACCCTGTCGGCTATCCAGCAAGCACGCGCTTGCCCTGACAAACCGCGGCAGCGCCACCGCCATGGACGTGCTCACGTTGGCTCGCACCATTCGCGACGGGGTCCATGCCGTGTTTGGTGTCACGCTCAAACCTGAGCCTGTGCTGGTTGGGTGCAGCCTGTAGCTGCTACTTCCGTCCAGAAGTGCCCGGTCCGCGAGTCGTCGCGGCGGAGGCGGGAGCCGTTCTCCCGGTATCTTTAATTGTCGTGAGCACATCCAGCGCCCCGCCGCCGATCAGTCGGCGTCTGGCGTTGTCGGCCCTAGGCGCTGGCGTTTTCGCTCCGGGTCTTTTGGCTGCGTGCGCTGGCACCGGCACGAAACAATCCGAGAAGCCGGCGCCGCCGGCGTCGCAGCTGAAGTTCGAGCCCGCCGACGCCGCCACCGACGTGGTCCCCAACGCTCCGATCAGTGTCCGGGTGGGCGACGGATGGTTCCAAAAGGTCGCATTGACGAACTCGTCGGGCAAGGTCATCGCCGGGTCGTTCAACGACGATCGCACCGCCTACACGATCACCGAGTCGCTGGGCTACGACTCGACATACACCTGGAGTGGTTCGGTCGTCGGCCACGATGGCAAGGCAGTCCCGGTGACGGGCAAGTTCAACACCGTGGTTCCCACCAAAAAGATCGGCGGGGCATTCCAGCTGGCCGACGGCCAGACCGTCGGGGTCGCGGCGCCCATCATCATCCAGTTCGATGCGCCGATCACCGATAAGGCCGCCGTGGAAAAGGCGCTCTCGATCACCACTAACCCGCCCGTCGAGGGCAGTTGGGCGTGGTTGCCCGACGAGCGCCAGGGTGCCCGCGTGCACTGGCGCTCCCGCGAGTACTACCCGGCCGGCACCACCGTCAACGTCGACGCCAAGCTGTATGGGCGTCCGTTCGGCGACGGCGCGTTCGGCGCCGACGACATTTCATTGCACTTCCAGATCGGCCGGCGGCAGGTCGTCAAGGCTGAGGTCTCGTCGCACCGCATCCAGGTAGTCACCGACGCCGGCGTCATCATGGACTTCCCGTGCAGCTACGGGGAGGCCGACAAAGCGCGCAACGTGACCCGCAACGGCATTCACGTGGTCACCGAGAGGTATTCCGACTTCTATATGTCCAACCCGGCCGCGGGCTACACCAACGCCCACGAACGCTGGGCGGTGCGGATTTCCAACAACGGCGAGTTCATTCACGCGAACCCGTCGAGTGCAGGCGCGCAGGGTAATACCAACGTCACCAACGGCTGCATCAACCTGTCGACGAGTGACGCCCAGGAGTACTTCGGCTCGGCGATCTACGGCGACCCGGTTGAGGTGACCGGCAGCTCCATCCAGCTGTCCTACTCCGACGGTGACATCTGGGACTGGGCCGTGGACTGGGACACCTGGGTGGGGATGTCGGCACTACCGCCCCCGACGGCGCATCCGCCCGGCAGCCAAATCCCCGTCACCGCACCGGTCACCCCATCGGATGCCCCTAGTTTGTCGGGCACTCCGACCACGACCACGACAACCACCACGACCACGACAAGCCCAACAACCACGACAAGCCCGACGACGACGACGAGCCCGACGACGAGCCCGTCTAGCCCCGGCGGTTAGCCCAGCGGCTTGCTGAGGCTTGGTCACGGGGGCGGATGATGATCTGGTCCAAGTTGACGTGGGACGGTCGCGAGGCCACGAAGCCGATTACCTCGGCGACGTCGGCCGCCACCAGCGGGGTGATGCCGGTGTAGACCGCGCCCGCGCGCTGCTGGTCCCCGTCGAATCGAACTAGCGAAAACTCGGTTTCGACTGCACCCGGGGCGATTTCGGTGAGTCGGACTGGCTTTCCCAATAGCTCGCCGCGCAACGTGCGGTGCAGCGCACCCTGAGCGTGTTTGGCCGCGGTGTAGCCGGCCCCGCCGTCGTAGACCTCCATCGCCGCTATCGAGGTGATGGTGATGATCAGGCCGTCGCCCGAGTCGACCAGCTTGGGCAGCAGCGCGCGGGTGACTCGCAATGTGCCCACCACGTTGGTCTCCCACATCCACCGCCAATGCTCCAAGTTGGCGTCGGCGACGAACTCCAGTCCCTTGGCACCTCCGGCGTTATTGACGAGCACGTCTACCCGGTTCAAGCTGCGCGCCAGCGCCTCGACCGCCTCGTCATCTGTGACGTCGGCCACAATTGCGGTACCGCCGATTTCGTTCGCCAACGCGTTGATCCGGTCCGCTCGACGTGCTACCGCGACGACGTGAAACCCTTGGGCAGCAAGGATTTTGGCGGTCGCCTCGCCAATCCCGGAACTGGCACCGGTGACCACCGCGACCCGGTTTTGCGCATTAGCTGAAGTCATCGAGACAACTCTAATAAACGTGCTAAATTCTGCGTGTGCACCACAGCGCCTTGTCCAACACGACCACCGCGGGTCTTTTCGCGGCTTGTGAGTGTTGTTGTCGCGCCTTCTGCCGCGCCTGATTTCCGGGTGTGGCCAAGGACCGGCCATTGGAACTCGGACAAAGGACGCTCGTGCGCACCACTACTCTCGCTCATACACATACCACCCATCTTTCGCCTGGCCGCAAAGGCCATCTGCGCCTACACCGCCAGATCGTGCCGCCCTCATTGCAGTTGTCTGACTCCGCTGCTGCGTCCGTTTTCCGCGCGGTGCGGTTGCGGGGCCCGGTCGGCCGCGACGTTATCGCCGGCGTCACCTCACTGAGCATCGCGACGGTGAACCGCCAGGTCATCGCGCTGCTCGACGCGGGTCTGCTGCGGGAGCGCGCCGATCTGGCCGTTTCTGGCGCCATTGGTCGCCCCCGCGTACCGGTGGAGATCAACCACGAACCGTTCGTGACGCTGGGCATTCATATCGGCGCACGGACCACCAGCATCGTGGCCACCGATCTGTTCGGCCGCACGCTCGACACGGTCGAAACCCCAACGCCGCTGAGTCCCGGCGGGGCCGCGTTGGCGTCGCTGGCCGACAGCGCGAGCCGTTACCTAAGACGTTGGCATCGGCGCCGGCCGCTATGGGTCGGGGTGGCGATCGGTGGCGCCGTCGATAGTGCAACGGGCCACGTCGACCACCCGCGTCTGGGCTGGCGGCAGGCACCGGTCGGGCCGGTACTGGCCGACGCTCTGGGTCTGCCGGTGTCGGTGGCGTCGCACGTCGACGCGATGGCCGGCGCCGAGCTGTTGCTTGGCATGCGGCGCTTCGCGCCAAGCTCGCCAACCAGCCTGTACGTCTATGCCCGCGAGACCGTGGGTTATGCCTTGGTGATCGGCGGCCGCGTGCATTGCCCGGCCAGCGGCCCGGGCACCATCGCGGCCCTGCCCGCGAATTCCGAATTGCTCGGCGGTACCGGACAGCTGGAATCCACTGTCAGCGATGAGGCGGTGCTGGCTGCGGCGCGTCGCCTCCGGATCTTGCCCGGCTTGGTTGGTGGGGCCTCGGCGACTCGCACGGGCGGATCCGCTGCCGGCATCACCGACCTGTTGCGGGTCGCGCGAACGGGCAACCAGGAGGCCAAAGAGCTACTAACGGAGCGGGCCCGGGTGCTTGGTGAGGCGGTCGCCTTGCTGCGTGACCTGCTTAATCCCGATGAGCTGGTGGTCGGTGGCCAGGCATTCACGGAATACCCCGAGGCTATGGAGCAGGTCGAGGCGGCGTTCGTCGGGCGCTCCGTACTGGCGCCGCGCGACCTTCGCGTCACCGTCTTCGGTAACCGGGTGCAAGAGGCCGGGGCGGGGATTGTGTCGCTTGGTGGGCTTTATGCCGATCCGCTGAGCGCGATGCGCCGCGCCGGGGCACTGGACTCGCGGCTGCGAGAGGTCGCCCCCGAGTCTTCTGCTTAACGCGAACAAGCGTCCCGTACGCACGAATGGACCTCAGGCCCGTCCTATAGACGTGACTCCGTGCTGTAAAGATGAAAGTGTGCGGCCCTCAGAACGGAGCGGGAATCGGCACGTTTCCGCAGCGGACGACCCGCGCCGGGTAGCGGTGTTGGCAGTGCACACGTCCCCGCTTGCCCAGCCGGGCACCGGTGATGCCGGCGGTATGAACGTCTACGTACTGCAAAGTGCCTTGCACCTGGCCAAGCGGGGCATCGAGGTAGAGATCTTCACCCGGGCCACCGCGTCCGCCGACCCGCCCGTCCAGCGGGTGGCCCCCGGCGTGCTGGTGCGCAATGTGGTGGCGGGACCGTTCGAGGGTCTGGACAAATACGATCTGCCCACCCAGCTGTGCGGATTCGCGGCCGGGGTGTTGCGCGCCGAAGCGTCCCACGAACCGGGTTACTACGACATCGTGCACTCGCACTACTGGCTGTCGGGTCAGGTCGGCTGGCTGGCACGGGACCGCTGGGCGGTGCCGTTGGTGCATACGGCCCATACCTTGGCCGCGGTGAAGAACGCGGCGCTGGCCGAAGGTGACCGGGCCGAGCCGCCGCTGCGAACCGTTGGCGAGCAGCAGGTCGTCGACGAGGCAGACCGGCTCATCGTTAACACTGAAGATGAAGCAAGACAACTGATCTCGATTCATCGCGCCGACCCCAGACGAATCGATGTTGTCCACCCCGGTGTCGATCTCAAAGTGTTCCGACCCGGTGATCAGCGGGCTGCCCGGGCCGCCCTGGGGCTCCCTCTCGACGAGCATGTGGTGGCCTTCGTCGGACGCATTCAGCCACTGAAAGCACCCGACATCGTGCTGCGCGCGGCCGCAAAGCTGCCGGGGGTTCGCGTCGTCGTGGCGGGTGGGCCGTCGGGCAGCGGCATGGCCTCACCGGACGGATTGGTCCGGCTCGCTGACGAACTCGGCATCACGGCACGGGTGACCTTCCTGCCGCCGCAAACTCGCCCGAACCTTGCCACCTTGTTTCAGGCCGCAGACTTGGTTGCGGTGCCAAGCTATTCGGAGTCGTTCGGCTTGGTCGCCGTCGAGGCACAGGCCTGTGGCACACCCGTCGTCGCGGCTGCGGTGGGTGGTCTGCCGGTGGCGGTGCGCGACGGGGTCACCGGCACCCTGGTCTCCGGGCACGGCGTCGATCAGTGGGCGGCTGCCCTCGATGACCTGCTCGGCGTGCGGGCCGGGCCACGCGGACTGGAGATGAGCCGTGCGGCGGCAGCGCACGCAGCGACGTTCTCCTGGGAGAACACCACCGACGCACTGCTGTCCAGCTACCGGCGCGCGATCGGCGACTTCACTGCCGAGCGCCAGCGCCGCGTCCGGGACCGAGTCGCGGCGCGCAAGCCCCGGCACTGGACGCCACGTCGTGGGGTGGGCGCGTGAGTTCAACTGTGCAGCGGGTGATCGAGGATGCGCTGCGGGCCAGCGAGCTGACATACGCGGAACACCCTGGCGTGCACGGCGGATTGCCGGGGTTGGTGGTGGAGCTACCCGGCGAACGCAAGCTCAAGACCAACACCATCCTGAGCATCGGCGAACACTCGGTACGGGTGGAGGCGTTCGTGTGCCGCCAGCCCGACGAGAACCACGAGGGCGTCTACCGCTTCCTGCTCAAGCGCAACCGCCGGCTTTACGGGGTCGCGTACACGCTGGACAACGTCGGCGATATCTACCTGGTGGGCCGGATGTCGCTGGCTTCGGTCGATGCCGACGAGATCGACCGGGTGCTCGGACAGGTGCTCGAGGCGGTTGACTCGGACTTCAATACGTTGCTGGAGTTAGGTTTTCGTTCGTCGATTCAAAAAGAGTGGGAGTGGCGGGTATCTCGCGGCGAGTCGCTGAAGAATCTGGAAGCCTTCGCCCACCTTATCCATCAAGATGGGCAAGACGACTAAGTGAGTGCGTGAGAGACTGAGCGGTATGGGTGACACTGCCACGTTGGTTCTGCTCCGCCACGGCGAGAGCGAGTGGAATGCCCTCAACCTGTTCACGGGCTGGGTCGACGTCGGCCTGACCGAAAAGGGCAGGGCCGAGGCTGTTCGCTCGGGCGAGCTGTTGATCGAACACGACCTGTTGCCCGACGTGCTCCACACGTCGCTGCTGCGCCGCGCGATCACCACCGCGCACCTGGCCCTGGAGAGCGCCGACCGGCTGTGGATTCCCGTACACCGCAGCTGGCGGCTCAACGAACGCCATTACGGCGCGCTGCAAGGCCTGGACAAGGCCGAGACCAAGGCCCGCTACGGCGACGAGCAGTTCATGGCGTGGCGGCGCAGCTACGACACGCCACCACCGCCAATCGAAAAGGCCAGCGAGTTCAGCCAGGACACCGACCCCCGGTACGCCAACGTCGGCGGCGGCCCGTTGACCGAATGCCTGGCCGACGTGGTGGTCCGTTTTCTGCCGTATTTCACCGATGTGATCGTTCCGGATCTGTGGGCGGGTAAGACGGTGCTGATGGTCGCCCATGGCAATTCCTTGCGCGCTCTGGTCAAGTACCTGGACCAGGTATCCGATGACAACATTGCCGAGCTGAATATCCCGACCGGCATTCCGCTGCGCTATGACCTCGATGCCGACCTGCGGCCGGTGGTGGCGGGCGGCACCTACCTCGACCCGGCGGCTGCGGCTTCAGGCGCCGCCGCGGTAGCCAACCAGGGGCGTGCGTAGCCGCGATCGCCGATTCTTGGGCGGCCGTTATTGCGCTTGAAAGCCCCGTTTACCAAACAATCCGTTAACGTCAGCGGAACATCTGCCACGCAACGTGTGACTTGTCCGTTTTTGGCCTTGCCCCGCTAGGGTGGCGTTCACCAAATTTGTAGGATTTTGTTGTGACTGTGTTCTCGGCCGTGTTGTTGGCCGGGGCCTTGTCCGTGCTGGCGCTGGCCGTAGGCGTAGCGGTTGGCACTCGGCTTTCGCCCCGGGTAGCTAAACGCCGCCAACGAGTGGCCACCGAGTGGACGGGGATCACTGTCGCACAGATGCTGCAACGCATCGTCGCGCTGATGCCGCTGGGCGCCGCGGTGGTGGATTCGCATCGCGACGTCGTATATCTCAACGATCGGGCCAGAGAGCTCGGCCTGGTGCGTGACCGGCAGCTGGACGACCAGGCTTGGCAGGCCGCGCAGCAGGCGCTGGCCGGTGACGAGGTCGAGTTCGACCTGCAGCCGGGCAGACGCCAGGTCGCCGGCAGGTCCGGGCTGTCGGTGCATGGGCAAGCCCGGTTGCTGAGCGAGGAAGACCGCCGGTTCGCCGTGGTCTTCGTCCACGACCAGTCCGACTATGCCCGCATGGAAGCGACCCGGCGTGACTTCGTGGCAAACGTCAGCCACGAACTCAAAACCCCGGTTGGAGCCATGGCGCTGCTCGCCGAAGCTCTGCTGGCGTCTGCCGACGACTCCGACACCGTTCGCCGGTTCGCCGAGAAGGTGCTCATCGAAGCCAACCGATTGGGCGACATGGTTGCCGAACTGATCGAGCTTTCCCGGCTGCAGGGCGCCGAGCGATTGCCCAACGTCACCGACGTTGACGTCGATACCGTTGTGTCCGAGGCGATATCGCGCCACAAAGTGGCCGCTGAAAATGCTCACATCGAGGTTCGCACCGACGCGCCCGGCGGCTTGCGGGTGCTTGGCGACCAAACCCTGCTCGTCACCGCCCTGGCCAATCTGGTCTCCAACGCGATCGCATATTCGCCTCCGGGCTCTCCGGTGTCGATAAGCCGCCGCCGCCGCGGTGACAACATCGAGATCGCCGTCACCGACCGGGGTATCGGGATCGCCCTGGAAGACCAGGAGCGCGTCTTCGAGCGGTTCTTCCGCGGGGACAAGGCACGCTCGCGCGCCACCGGGGGCAGTGGTCTTGGGCTGGCCATCGTCAAACACGTGGCGGCCAACCACGACGGCAGCATCGGCGTGTGGAGCAAGCCGGGAACGGGATCGACGTTCACGCTGTCTATTCCGGCGATGCCCGCTGACAAGGACGACGACGAGGAACCCGAGCAACTGCGGGGTCGCGATTTGCGCCCCAACAGGTCCCAACGAGAGGAAGAGCTAAGTCGATGACCCGCGCCTATGACGATGCAGAGCGAAGCGATGAGGGGAAGTGGCACTGATGACCCGCGCCTACGACGATGCAGAGCGAAGCGATGAGGAGGAGTGGCGCTGATGACCAGTGTAATGATTGTGGAGGACGAGGAGTCGCTTGCCGATCCACTGGCCTTTTTGCTCCGCAAAGAAGGCTTTGAGGCCACCGTGGTGACCGATGGGCCGGCCGCGCTGGCCGAATTTGACCGCGCCGGCGCGGACATCGTTCTGCTCGATCTGATGCTGCCGGGGATGTCGGGCACCGATGTGTGCAAGCAACTGCGTGCCCGTTCCAGCGTGCCGGTGATCATGGTGACCGCGCGGGACAGCGAGATCGACAAAGTGGTCGGCCTCGAGCTTGGCGCCGACGACTATGTAACCAAGCCGTATTCGGCCCGCGAGCTGATCGCCCGGATCCGGGCTGTGCTTCGTCGGGGTGGTGACGACGACTCTGAGATCAGCGACGGCGTGCTGGAGTCCGGCCCGGTCCGGATGGATGTGGAGCGGCACGTCGTATCGGTCAATGGCGACTCAATCACGTTGCCGCTCAAAGAATTCGACCTGCTCGAATACCTGATGCGCAACAGCGGGCGGGTGCTGACCCGCGGACAGCTGATAGACCGGGTCTGGGGCGCGGACTATGTCGGCGACACCAAAACCCTCGACGTTCACGTCAAGCGGCTGCGGTCCAAGATCGAAGGTGACCCGGCGAACCCGGTCCACCTGGTGACGGTGCGGGGGCTGGGCTACAAGCTCGAGGGGTAGCGCGTTAAAGGCGTTGCGTGTGCATTGAAGGCGTCGAGTGTGCGTTGGGGGCGGGAATCTCGCCGATTTCCCGCCCAGGACGCACGCTGGACTAGCGAGCCGGCGGCTGGTTGATTTCGGCAGCGCGCGTCGCGGGGTGCACGGCGATGAGCCCCAATTTGTTGCGGCGCTTGCACATCGCTTCCAGCTCCCCGTAGGCCTTCGCGCCGAGCAGTTCGGTGAGTTCGTCGGCCAGGCTCTCCCACACCTGCTTGGCGCCGATATGTGCGGCCGGATCGCCGGTGCAATACCAATGCAGGTCGGCGCCGCCAGATCCCCAGCCGCGGCGATCGTATTCGGTGACGGTGGTTTTCAGGATTTCCGTGCCGTCAGGCCGGGTTACCCACTCCTGGCTGCGCCGGATCGGCAACTGCCAGCAGACGTCGGGTTTCATCGTCAACGGCGGAACGCCCAGCTTCAGTGCTTTGCTGTGCAGCGCGCATCCCTCGCCGGCGGCAAACCCCGGCCGGTTCAAGAAGATGCAGGCATTCTTGTGTTTGCGGGTGCGGTATTGGGGTTGGCCCTCGTGCTCGTCAAGTTCGAGGTAGCCCTTGTGGCCCAGGCCCTTTTCGCGGTATTGCCAGTCGCTGTCGGTCAGCTGTTTGACCGCGTCGTCCAACCGGGCGCGGTCGTCGTCGTCCGACAGGAACGCACCGTGCGAGCAACAGCCGTCATTTGGCCGGCCCTGCACAGTGCCGCGGCAGGCTGGTGTGCCGAATACGCACGTCCAGCGGGACAGCAGCCAGGTGAGATCGGCCGCGATCAGGTGCTCGGGATTGTCCGGGTCGTAGAACTCCACCCACTCGCGGGCGAAGTCCAATTCGACTTCTTGTCCCGCGTGCACCTGTTCCTGGCGCGAGTTCACCACGGATTCAACGTTAGACCACGATTCCGGCCGCTTGACCCGATGACACTCGGGCGGCGACGCGTCCCGCATCGTCTCCCGCTCGAATTGATTGTCGGGCTCCTCAGCGGGCCGCGACGCGTCCCGCATCGTCTCCCGACTAAGTTGGGCTTCGTGCGATTGGGCGTCCTCGACGTAGGTAGTAACACGGTCCATCTGCTGGTGGTCGATGCCCACCGTGGCGGGCATCCGACGCCGATGAGTTCTACGAAGGCCACGTTGCGGTTGGCCGAGGCCACCGACAACTCGGGCAATATCACCAAACGCGGGGCCGACAAGCTGGTTTCTACGATCGATGAGTTCGCCAAGATCGCGGTCAGCTCCGGTTGCTCAGAGATGATGGCCTTCGCCACGTCCGCGGTCCGCGAGGCCGAGAATTCCGACGACGTGCTGTCGCGGGTGCGCAAAGAGGCCGGCGTCGAGTTACAGGTGCTGACCGGAGTCGATGAGTCCCGGTTGACCTTCCTGGCGGTGCGCCGATGGTACGGATGGAGCGCGGGGCGGATCATCAACCTGGACATCGGCGGCGGCTCGCTGGAACTATCCAGCGGCGTCGATGAGGAGCCCGAGGTCGCGCTGTCGCTGCCGCTGGGCGCCGGGAGACTGACCCGCGAGTGGTTGGCCGACGATCCGCCCGGTCGGCGTCGGGTGGCAATGCTTCGCGATTGGCTGGACTCCGAGCTAGCGGACGCCAGTGTTTCCGTGCTTGACGCGGGCAGCCCTGAGTTGGCCGTAGCAACATCGAAGACGTTTCGGTCGCTGGCCCGGCTAACAGGTGCGGCGCCGTCGGCAGCGGGACCCCGGGTAAAGCGGACACTCACCGCCAACGGCCTCAGGCAACTCATATCTTTCATATCTAGGATGACGACCGCTGACCGGGCGGAATTGGAAGGAGTTAGCGCCGAGCGAGCGCCGCAAATCGTGGCGGGCGCTCTGGTGGCGGAAGCGAGTATGCGAGCGTTGGCAATCGAAACGGTGGATATCTGCCCGTGGGCTTTACGGGAGGGTCTCATCTTGCGCAAACTCGACAGTGAAGCCGACGGAACTGCCCTGGTGGAGACGTCGGTGCGAGATGCTAGAGGTCAGGTAGTTGATCGGAAAGCAGCTAACCGATCGAGAGGCGACAAACCATGACCGGATCACAATCTGAGGCGGATAACAGCAAGCCGATCTCGGTGGCCGAATTGCTGGCCAAAAATGGGACGCTTGGCGCCCCGTCGGTCACTCGTCGGCGTCGGCGACGGCGCGGCGACGGCGACTCGGTTACGGTCGCCGAGCTGACCGGTGAAATTCCGATCATCCGCGACGACGACCGCGACGAGACCCGGCATGCTGCGAATGCAGCACGCGCGCCCGGGGTCAACGGGGGAGTGCGAGCGACCCAACAGGCAGCTCCACCGACGCGTGCTGAACTCGTTTCCGAACCGGCCGGCACCGAACCAGCCAGCGAAAAACCGACGAAGGCCGCGTACTGGTCCGAACCGGAACCGCGCTGGCCCAAATCGACACCGCGGATTCAACGCCGGTCGGGCCCCGAGCGCAGCGCTTACCCGCGGCCTCTGCGTCAGGCCGAGGCGCGGGATGAGCAGAGCCTGGCCGCCGGCACCGACCAATCAGGGCCGCGATCCGGCGCGGAGGGCATGAGTCCGGATCCCGTGGACCATTACGCCGACTCCCCGTTGGACGTAATGGATTCGGAGGTCCGCGACGCGGAGTCGACCAGCGAGGATTCCGCCTACGTGCGTTCTTATCTGCAGGCGTCGGAGGGGACGTTGTTCGGCGGCCAGACCCTGGCCGATGAACTGGCTCGACGGCGCAGTGACGAGCGGGCCAAAGTGGAAGCTGACCCGCCGGGTGCCGACCTTGCGCGAGGCGAACTCAAGCGGGACCAGCTCGATGGTGGCCCCCGGCCAGCGGGCCGCGATAGCCAGGCCCAGGACGTCCACCGCGGACCGGGCAGATTCGAGACGCTGTGGCGCAGCAGTCTGATCGTGTTCCAGTCGATCCTGGCCGTGGCGTTCGGCGCAGGGCTGTTCATCGCCTTCGACGAGCTGTGGCGCTGGAACAGCATCGTGGCGCTGGTGCTATCGGTGCTGGTCATTCTGGGACTGGTGGTTGGGGTGCGGGTGGTTCGTAAGACTGAGGACATCACCAGCACGTTGATCGCGGTCGCCGTGGGGGCGCTGATCACTTTGGGACCGCTAGCGTTGTCCTTGCAATCGGGATAGACGGATCTTTTCAGGCCTACTCGGACCCAACTCGGAACCACACAGACACTTGCGCCCAGCAATCAAAGTCGGCCTATCGACGGCCTCGGTCTACCCGTTGAGGGCCGAGGCCGCGTTCGAGTACGCGGCCAAGCTCGGTTACGACGGCGTCGAGCTGATGGTGTGGAGCGAGTCGGTCAGCCAGGACATCGATGCCATCCAGAAGATGTCTCGACGTCATCAGGTGCCGGTGCTCTCGGTGCACGCCCCCTGCCTGCTGATCTCGCAGCGAGTGTGGGGTTCCAACCCGATCTCCAAGCTGGAGCGCAGCGTCAAGGCTGCCGAACAACTGGGCGCCCAGACGGTCGTCGTGCATCCGCCGTTTCGCTGGCAACGGCGTTATGCCGAGGGGTTCAGCGACCAGGTCATGGCCCTCGAGGCAGCCAGCGAAGTGCTGGTCGCCGTGGAAAACATGTTCCCGTTCCGCGCTGACCGGTTTTTCGGGGTCGATCAGTCGCGCCAACGGATGCGCAGGCGCGGCGGCGGCCCTGGTCCCGCGATTTCGGCGTTCGCGCCGTCCTACGACCCGCTGGACGGCGAGCACGCGCACTACACGCTGGATCTGTCGCACACCTCCACCGCCGGCACCGATGCGCTGGACATGGCCGAGCGGATGGGCTCTGGGCTGGCGCATCTGCACCTGTGTGACGGCAGCGGCCTGCCCGCCGACGAGCACCTCGTGCCAGGGCGCGGCACGGAACCCACCGCCGAGGTGTGCCAGATGCTGGCGGCCAGCCATTTCGCGGGCCACGTCATTCTCGAGGTGTCCACGTCAAGCGCGCGTTCCGCCAACGAACGCGAGGCCATGCTCGCCGAATCGCTGCAGTTCGCCCGCACACACCTGCTGCGCTGACGTCCCGGTAAATATCCAGAAGACCTGCCAGCAGACCATGACCGCGCTATTCACCACCGCAATGACGCTGCGTGAGGTCGATCCGGGCGTATTCGAAGGCGAGCTGGATAAGAGCTGGACGATCGGGCCCAAGGTGCATGGAGGCGCAATGCTGGCGCTGTGTGCCAACGCCGCGCGCACCGCCGCTCAGGGGCAATCCGGTGGACTCCAACCGGTCTTACAGCCAGTCGCGGTGTCGGCAAGCTTCCTCTCGGCGCCCGACCCGGGGGTGATGCGGCTGGTGACCTCGACCCGCAAGCGCGGCCGCCGCATCAGCGTGGTTGACGTTGAGCTCATCCAGGGCGACCGCACCGCGGTACACGCCGTGGTCAATCTCGGCGAACCGGAGCGTTTCCTCGCAGGTGGCCCCCATGGTGGCGCGGCCATGCCCTTGCTGTCGGCAAACCCGGTTGTGGGTTTGATGGCACCGGAACCGCCCGACGACATCGCGCCGATCGGGCCCGGCCACCCGTTGGCCGGCATGGTGCACCTGGGCGAAGGCTGCGATATCCGGCCGGTGCTGTCGACCCTGGCCCCAGCCAGGGATGGGTGGGCCGGGCGGCCGCCGGTTTTCCAGATGTGGGCACGCCCGCGCGGCGTCGCGCCAGACGCGCTGTTTGCGCTCATGTGTGGGGACCTGTCGGCGCCGGTGACCTTTGCCGTGGACCGCACCGGCTGGGCGCCTACCGTTCAGCTGACGGCCTTCCTGAGGGGTCTGCCCGCCGACGGCTGGCTGCGAGTGATCTGCACCTGCCTCGAGATCGGGCACGACTGGTTCGACGAAGACCACATCGTCGTCGACAGCCTGGGCCGCATCGTGGCGCAGTCGCGCCAATTGGCGATGGTGCCTCCGAAAAGGTGACGCCCCGGTAGCCCGGATAAGGCGAGCTGTCTGCGATGCTTTCCGGCATGGCAAGAATCGCGATCATCGGTGGCGGCAGCATCGGCGAGGCATTGCTGTCGGGCTTGCTGCGCGCTGGGCGGCAGCTCAAAGACCTGGTGGTGGCTGAGCGGATGCCCGACCGCGCCACATACCTGGCCAATACCTATTCGGTGTTGGTGACGTCGGTGACCGAAGCCGTCGACAACGCGGCGTTCGTTGTGGTGGCGGTCAAGCCCGGCGACGTCGAGTCGGTGCTGGGGGAGCTGGCCCGTGCGGCTGCCGGAGCCGAGAAAGACAGCCCCGAGCAGGTGTACGTCACCGTCGCGGCAGGAATCACGATCAACCACGTCGAGTCGAAGCTGCCGGCCGGAACGCCGGTGATCCGGGCGATGCCGAACGCGGCGGCGTTGGTGGGCGCGGGCGTCACCGCATTGGCCAAGGGGCGTTTCGTCACCGCTCAACAGCTCGATGAGGTCTCGGCCTTGTTCGACGCCGTCGGCAGCGCGCTGACCGTCCCCGAGGGGCAAATGGACGCGGTGACCGCACTGTCGGGATCCGGTCCGGCATATTTCCTGTTGTTGGTCGAGGCACTGGTGGACGCCGGTGTCGGGGCGGGCTTGAGCCGCGAAGTGGCCACCGAGCTGACGGTGCAGACGATGGCCGGGGCCGCGGCAATGCTGCTGGATCGGATGGATCAGGACCGGTCGGCCGACGGCGAACCGCCGGGTGCGCGGGCCGATACCACGGCGGCCCAACTGCGGGCCACCGTTACTTCGCCTGGGGGAACCACCGCTGCTGCGCTGCGCGAACTCGAAAAAGGCGGATTTCGGGCTGCTGTTGACGCGGCGGTTCAGGCCGCCAAAAGCCGCTCTGAGCAGCTAAGAATTACATCCGAATAATTAAAGAGTTTCATAATGATTGTCCCCCACCAGTACCAGTAACCCCACTAGTCCCGCTATTCTCCTCTGTGTAAGCGCGCGTGGGTGCCAGCGGAGGGGAAGCCACTGGCATTGCGCGTGCCAGAAACGATTGGGTAGCGATGACGTCTACGAACGGGCCATTGGCGCGGGATTCGGCTGGCAGTAAATCGGTGCGAGATGCCGGTTCCGCCGACGGCCAGCAGGCTAGAACACAGTTTCTGACCGTTGCCGAGGTGGCCTCCCTGATGCGGGTCTCCAAGATGACGGTGTACCGGTTGGTGCACAACGGCGAACTGCCCGCGGTACGGGTTGGGCGGTCCTTCCGGGTGCATGCCAAGGCCGTGCACGACATGCTGGAGACTTCGTACTTCGACGCGGGCTGAGCCGAGAACAGGCCGCGCGATCAGGTTCGGCCTCGTCGGTACCTGAGCTCGCCGGATGGCCCTCTAAGGCAGTCTGACGCCGCCGTTTGGTGTTCCGTGCCGGCAGCCGGGTAAAGTATGCCGGTCCTTATAAAAGCCGGTCACGGGTCAGATAGCGGAGTTCATGGGTTCAGTAATCAAGAAGCGG
>Ga0182014_10002278_pt1 | contig 24261 bp, 15 predicted proteins | sample 612S2DmetaG_FD_120489 | JGI IMG/M metagenome (GOLD analysis project Ga0182014, IMG submission 120489) | Permafrost microbial communities from Stordalen Mire, Sweden - 612S2D metaG | ecosystem: Environmental > Terrestrial > Soil > Wetlands > Permafrost | place: Sweden: Stordalen | collected...
ATTGCGACAGGGAATAGGCTCGCATCTTTGTCATCCACGTTGCCCAATTCAATGCCGTGCCAATGAGCGTAGGTTGTGAGCCCGAGACGCTCCCAGTGGAAAAGGTCCTCCGATAGGGCCAGGGCGATCCTTGGTCCTTGAGGCGAAAATGCCGTGTAGGACATGATGTAACGTTGGAGCGGTTCCACGAACGTAACGCGAGGATCCTCACAGCCACCGCTGCCATCGGGCCGCCGCTCATAATCGGCTTCCGGCTCCAGTGCGATTCCAAGCCTCTCGACGCCGACAGGGTCGCCGACATGATTGAACCGCACCCGCGCAATCCCTATGCGCGAGTAATTTCCTTTCGCGACCAGCCGCGGGAAGAGATAGAGTTCCCCATCAGATCCGCGAACGGCAGCCGGATTGAGAACGCCTTCCACTTCTTGGGGATTGCCGGGCTCTGGCTCCATCAAGATCCCCAGGCGGCGCAGAGTGAATTCGCTCATCTGTACTCCTCAAAGAGCCGCATTTGCCGTCTCAAAGGGTCGCGCCTGTTGACCGTCGTCCAAACAAGCGATGATCGCTTCGATCACCCGCTTAGTCTCCTCGGGGCGGCGAACTGGAATGGAGATGACACCTGCCTGTTCAGCCGGGTAGTCGTTCCCTCCCACAAACAAGGCATCTCCCACGTAAATCATTTCTTTCACAGAAATGCCAAGTGTTTCTTGCAACTTTTTGATCCCGTATGCTTTGTCAATTCCCGGCTTGGTGACATCAATGGATGTCGCGCCACCGAGTCGCACTGAAAACTCGGGAATCAGCGTGTCAAGGATCGTTTTAATCTTCTTCCGCTTGGCGAAATCCGAATCCCATTTCTCCTTCTCTTTCAAGGGCGCTTGCTGACCGAGTGCGGAATAGGTTATCTGGCTTCCCCGATCTTCAATTGTCTCTCCCCATGTCTTTTCGACCGGGAAGCCGGCGGTCCCGATGGCTTTGTTCAGAGAACTGACAATCTTCTCTTTTTCGTCCGCGGTGAAATCTTCTGCATAGAGCCTCTTCCACCCACCGGTGTATTGGAAGAATTGTGTTCCACAGGTAGGGAGAATGGATAGCTTTGCCAGGCGTTCATCCTGCGGAAGATGGGAGAGCACCTGCTTTTCAAACTGTAACCAAGCGCCTCCGGAGATGATAGCAACCATGACGACACCGAGCAGGTCATGGAGGAGAGACGACATCTCGGCATCGAGTGACGATTTGCTTGCGGCGAGCGTTCCGTCGAGATCAAAGACAATTAGCTTTTTCACCATTCATACACCTCAGATTTCTTGCAGCCGCAATTGGAGTTTCCGGCCACGCTGACTCTCTCGTTATTGACCGGTTTTAGACTATTCGGGCAGCGCGATTTCCAACAAGGTCACTGCGTTGTTTGGGTGAAATACACCTGCCCCGACCACCGCCGGCAAGAGCCACACTTGGCCCTTACCGACGCCATATGCGGTGCCGTCGCTATCGAGCCACCCCGAGCCTTCAATGCAAACGAGCACGCGCGGCATTTCAGCAGAGCCGACGTTAAACGGTGATTCTCCGCGCAGGCGCCACAGCAAGAAATGTTCACAATCAAAGAGTTTTTCGCGCTCCACGGGCGTGAAAGTCACCACAAAAGGAGTCACGAGGCCACCGTTGCTGCCTGCAAAATCGATGCTGGCAAGCGCTTGATCGACCTGGAGTGGCCGAGGCTGCTCCGTCTTCGGGTCGACATGATTCCAATCGTAAAGACGGAATGTTACATCGCTGTTCTGCTGGACCTCAAAGACAACAACACCGCCGCCCAAGGCATGAACCGTTCCAGCAGGAATGAATACGCCGTCGCCTGGCTTCGGGACGATGTTCACGAGGTGGTCCATGATTGTCCCGTCAGTCAGCGAATGGCGCAGATCGTCGGCCGTTGTGCATGGTTTCAGACCCGCATAGATGCGGCTTCCTTTTTCAGCCTCGATTACAACCCATGCTTCGGTCTTTGCCGTATCGCCCGCTGGAATCAGCTCCGGATGCGCATCGCTGGGATGTACCTGCACGGAAAGCAATTCGTGTGCATCAAGAAACTTGAGGAGTAGCGGAAAGCGGCGAAAGCGCGGAGCCAGCTTACCCATCAGTTGCCCACGGAATTCTTCCATCAATTTACCGATGGTTTGCCCCTTGAGCGGCCCGTTGGTAACCTGGCTTTGATGATCGTCGCGGTCGCTGAGTAACCACGCTTCGCCAATAGGCCCGTCACCCGGCAGTGGCGCGGATAATAGGCCGGACAAGCGCCTGCCACCCCACAACCGATACTGATAGATCGGCTCGAAGCGCAAGGGATATAAAGGCACTTGACTCATTGTTTGTCACCTTGTTCTCATTGCTGGCGGCTGGCGTTTGATCGATTTCAATGGCGCCACCACAGTTGTTCACGCCAGCGGATTGCTGGCAGCAGGCTCGTTGACTTGGGAACTCTGAGCGGGCCTCTTATCTCCCGGTAGCTGCTATAGCTGTTCTCCAATTGCTGTACACCGAAGCCATTGCGGCCGAGTGGCTTTTTCCCCAAGAAAAAGCCACCTTGCACGGTCTCAAAAGGGCTACATCTATTGGAGAACTGCTCTAACGCTGGCTATCGCGGTTGGCGCCATGGAACCCACGCCAGATCGCCACTCAGAACATAGATAGCGAGCGCCGAGGCCATGAAGATTGCGCCTACCCAGAAGCGCCAGTCACGATGCATCCGCCTCCAGTAAGGACCGGGGTCGGGCTCACCCCTGTCGCTACTATTTCCTTCCAGATTGTGCTTGCTTCCGGTCATCTCTTCTCCATCGCTGCAGAGTATTCGCCGCGGCGCGCGGCCTGGTTGCAGCGAGCGCGGTGAACCAAAGCCTGCTGTGCCGCCAATACATTGGCCTCCTGGCCCTTCCAAAGCTCCAGGGCCGGCTGCTGGATGGCGCGGGCAAACGAGAATGCAAGCGCCCAAGGTAACCGCGACTTGAATCTGACATTCATCTCATTCAAACGAGCCGAGGCAAGCTCCGGTGATTGGCCGCCTGACAAGAACGCAATCGCCGGGACGGCAGCGGGAACGGCCCGCAGGAGACAATTCACCGTCGCGTCGGCAACTTCCTCCACAGCTTCTTGTTTGGGGCAGGTCGATCCAGGAAGAACCATATTGGGCTTCAGGATCATTCCTTCCAGCATCACCCGTTGTGTATAAAGCTGGCAGAAAACTTCTCGCAGCACCTTTTCTGTGATCTCGAAGCACTGCTCCAACGTGTGGTTGCCATCCATAAGGACTTCAGGCTCAACGATTGGAACCAGTCCCGCCTCTTGGCACAACGCGGCATAACGAGCCAATGCCTGTGCGTTGGCTCCGATGCAACCTCGGCTAGGAATACCTTCACCGATGGCAATCACGGCGCGCCATTTGGCAAACCGGGCGCCCATGCGAACGTATTCAGCAAGGCGGTCGCGCAATCCATCTAGGCCTTCGGTCACTTTTTCACCGGGATTCCCTGCCAACTCCTTGGCGCCTGCATCCACTTTGATTCCAGGAATGATTCCCGCGTCGATGAGGACTTTGACAAAAGGAGTGCCGTCGCTCTTTTGCTGACGAATCGTCTCGTCGTAGAGGATAGCGCCGCCAATGCACTCACTGAGCCCATCGGTTGTGACAATCATCTCCCGATAAGCGCGTCGAGCTGCGACGGTCTGCGGAATCCCCAAGCTGGCAAATCGTTTGTTGCAAGTCGGAGTGCTCTCGTCCATCGCAAGCAGGCCCTTATCGTCGGCGACAAGGGCCTGTGCGGTATCTCTCAGCGTTTGCGATTTCATTTGTGTTTGCTTCGCCCCCCCTAGTTCAGCCCGAATTCCCGGATCCCTCATATATGCGCACTAATGTGTCCCCGTGATAAAGGGCCGACAAGGGTACTATCGGAGACAAAGCGCCAGTGAGTCCGGTCAATTGAGAACAGTTCTAATGCAGGTTCCTCATTTTGAATAAGGTAATTGCCAAAGCGTGGGAATTGATCGCGAGTTTTCTGGCCGCTCGCTTCATTGGCGACTCGCAGAAGCGCCGAGCAGCCAAAATATAATTTTTGGAAATCCAATTACTCGGCAGCTGCATCTGACATCTGTGTAGAACGAATGCTTCCGCTCTCAAGCGAAAGGGAGGCCACATGGAATTGGGTATGATCGGACTGGGCCGAATGGGGGCCAACATGGTACGGCGCCTTCTGCGGGCTGGCCACCAATGCGTCGTCTATGACCTCCATTCAGACGTCGTGCAGGCACTCGTCAAAGAGCGTGCGGTTGGGGCGAATTCGCTTGAAGATTTTGCGAGCAAGCTGAAAGTGCCCCGCGCCGTCTGGATGATGGTACCAGCCGCGGTGGTCGATCCGACGCTGAAGACTCTCATTCCGTTCCTCGAAGCCGACGACGTGATCATCGATGGCGGCAACTCTTACTACCACGATGACATCCGCCGCGCGACCGAGCTTAAGCCGAAAGGTATTCACTATGTGGACGCAGGGACCAGTGGCGGGGTCTGGGGGTCGGAGCGAGGATACTGCCTGATGATCGGAGGCGATGATGCCGTCGTCCAGCGCATTGACCCTATCTTTTCCGCTCTTGCCCCCAACATTGATTCCGCGCCCCGCACGCCCGGCCGTGAGAAGGCCGGCGGCACATCCGAACACGGCTATCTACACTGCGGTCCCAGTGGTGCGGGCCACTTTGTCAAGATGGTCCACAACGGCATTGAGTATGGCATGATGGCCGCTTATGCGGAGGGTCTGAATATCCTGCGCCATGCCAACGCCGGCAAGCAGCAGCGCACTGCGGATGCCGAGACAACGCCGTTGCGCAACCCCGAGCACTACCTATATGACCTGAACATTGCAGACATTGCTGAGGTCTGGCGTCGTGGCAGTGTTATCTCTTCGTGGCTGCTGGACCTGGCTGCCATCTCTCTCCTTGATAGCCCGGACTTGGCGAAGTTCGCTGGCCGCGTGTCGGATTCTGGCGAAGGGCGCTGGACAATCGCCGCCGCCATCGACGAGTCGGTTCCTGCTCCCGTCCTCAGCGCCGCGCTCTACGAACGCTTCAGCTCGCGCGGCAAAGACGACTTCGCAGAAAAGCTTTTGTCAGCTCTTCGTTATCAATTCGGCGGTCATGACGAAAAGGCCGCTGCCGACAAGGCAGGCGCGTGATGGCCAAATCTCAGTCAGATGCGTTGGTGATCTTCGGTGTGACGGGCGATCTGGCCCATAAGAAGATATTTCCCGCGCTCTATTCGATGGTGAAGCGAGATACGCTCAAGGTTCCGGTCATCGGCGTCGCCTTTCCAAAGTGGAGTTTGGCTCGACTGCACCGGCGTGTGACGGACAGCATCAAGCGTGCGGGTGGAATCGATAACAAACGCGCTCTTCAACATCTTCTCTCTCTGCTCAAGTATGTGAGCGGAGATTACAAAGACCCAAGCACGTTCACAGTGATCAAAGAAGCATTGGGGAAAGCGCGGCGACCTGCGCATTATCTGGCTATTCCGCCTTCGTTCTTCGAAACGGTGATTCGAGGGCTTGGCGCAGCGAAGTTGGCTGAACACGGGCGTGTTATTGTAGAAAAGCCTTTCGGACGTGACCTGGCCTCCGCGCGGAGACTTAACGAAGTCGCGCATACAGTCTTCCCTGAAGACTCAATCTTCCGCATCGATCACTTCCTCGGAAAAGAAGCGATCATGAATATCCTCTACTTCCGTTTTGCGAATTCGTTTCTGGAGCCGATCTGGAACCGTAACTATGTGGCCAGTGTCCAGATCACCTTATCCGAGGATTTCGGCGTGGGAAAGCGTGGCGCGTTTTACGAGTCTGCCGGCTGCCTGCGCGACGTGATTCAAAATCACCTCTTCCAAATTGTTGCATTGCTCGCGATGGAGCCACCCGCGGGCAGGGACTTTGGCGCCGTGCACAACGAGAAGGCCAAAGTCTTCAAAGCCATGCGTCCACTGCGGCCCGATGACTTGGTGCGCGGCCAGTATGCCGAATACCGCTTGGAGCCTGATGTGGCGAAGCGCTCCGATGTCGAAACCTTCTGCGCTCTGCGTTTGTTCATCGATTCGTGGAGATGGGATGGTGTGCCGTGGTATTTGCGCTCCGGTAAATATCTTCCCGACACCGCGACCGAGATTCTGGTGGAGTTGAAGCCGCCGCCACAGAAGCTTTTCGCTGATGCAGAATCGGTCACCGGCCGGTCCAACTACGTTCGATTCCGACTCTCGCCCAATTCCGCCGTTGCGCTCGCGGCTCGCGTCAAACTTGCAGGAAAAGATTTCGTTGGCGAGCAACGAGAGCTCTACTTGTTAGAAGAACGGCCAGATGAGGCAACTCCCTACGAGAGGCTCTTGGGCGACGCCATGGCTGGCAACGGCGCACTCTTCACGCGAGAAGACGCAGTGGAAGCAGCTTGGGCAGTGGTCGATACAGTCCTCAAAAACCACCACCGGGTTCGCCCTTACAAGCGACACTCCTGGGGTCCGAAAGAAGCCGATGCGATCATCGCTGCGCACGGCGGCTGGCATAACCCCAGCAGCACATTCTTGTCAGGATAACAATTCGGAGCTGACATATTTTTGTCCTCCCCAATGCATTAAGGAAAGGTGGCACAGAACTTCCCGTCTGTGGGGTAGATCAGCGTTGCCACAGTATCTGCCCCGCTTCGAGCGGCACTGAAGCGCTGGGATGGTGGGGAATGATGCGCGCAGTATAGTCGCTCGCGGGACGAGTTGCGGACACCTGAGCCAAATAGGTCAGCTCGTCCGATGAAGCAGCGCGAGGTTCGTATGCAGTCATGACTGTGAGAGCAGGTTCACCTGCCTGAACTGAGTCTGCATAGAGTTCGACTCTTAGTTGATCTGAATTTAGGGCGCCTGGATAAACCTTCACCTGAAAGAAATGCTCGCCGTCGTGGGTCTCGATTCCCACCGTGCCAAAGCGCACCGTGTTCCAATGGCGATCGATATCCTGCTGCCAGTGGAGCAAGCCCACGCCAAGCGCACTATCCCCGGCTGCACGCTCGTGGTAACCAGAAGCGGCCGGCAGATAGTGATTCTCGGTATATTTGCGGATGGCACGTGTAGCAGAAAATTCCGGTGTAAGTTGCGCCATACTCTCACGAATGCGTTCCAACCACTTGGATGGCATTCCCTTTTCATTTCGCTCGTAGAACTCAGGGATCACCTCACGCTCAAGCAAGGCATACAAAGCTTCTGCCTCTGCGTCATCCCATGCCGGATCTTCTCCATGTTCATGGCCGTCACCGATAGCCCAGCCGACTTCGGGGGAATACGCTTCCGCCCACCAGCCGTCCAATTCAGAAAGATTCAGACCGCCGTTGACGAGAACCTTCATCCCACTCGTCCCGCAAGCTTCCCAGGGACGCCGCGGCGTGTTGATCCACAGATCGATACCCTGAACCAATTCTTGGGCTAGCAGCATGTCGTAATCACTCAGGAAGACAACATGACCTTGGACTTCTGGGCGCTTGATAAAGTCCTTCCATTGCTTGATCAGTGCCTGCCCAGGCTGGTCCTGCGGATGAGCTTTGCCGGCTAGAATTAGCTGAACTAAGCGCTGCGGATTGGAAAGGAGGCGAATCAATCTCTCAGGATCGTGCAAAAGAAGGTTGGGGCGTTTATAGGTGGCAAAGCGGCGAGCAAATCCAAGCGTCAGCACATTCTCATCGAAGATGCCGCTTGCGTCCGACGGTCTCCCACCTTCTGCGGCGAGTTGACACGCGTAGCGCTTGCGCATCTGGCCGATCAACGCTTTTCGCCCTGCTGTACGCATTTGCCACAACTGCGCATCGGCGAGTTGGCGAATGTCATCTTCGACCGGACGATCCCCATGCCAACGCTTCTTGCCGCAAGCTGTGGTCCAGAGTGCATCTGCCGCTGGTGAGTCCCAGGTAGGCACATGAATTCCATTGGTCACTGAGCCGATCGGGACTTCTGCCTGTGGCCAATGTGGAAAGAGTGGCTGGAATATCTTCCGGCTTACTTCCCCGTGCAGCTTGCTCACGCCATTCACCTGACGACTGCCACGTACCGCAAGATAGGCCATGTTGAAGAATTCCGTTGTATCACCGGCGTTCTGCCTTCCCATCGCAAGCAGATCCTCAATTGGAATGGCGAGTTCATCCACTGCATAGTGGCTTAGATATTGACGAATGAGATCGGGGTCAAAGCGGTCAAACCCGGCGCTGACCGCGGTGTGCGTAGTAAACAGATTCCCAGCCCGGGTGACATTCATGGCAAGATCGAATGGCTTCTTGTGATCCTCCATATAGGAGCGCGCTCGCTCAAGCGTGGCGAATGCCGCGTGTCCTTCGTTGAGATGACATACCTCCGGCCGAAGTCCTAACGCTCGCAGCAGTCTCCAGCCGCCGATTCCAAGAACGATCTCCTGCTTCAGCCGCATCTCCGCGTCGCCGCCATAGAGTTCACTGGTTATGCCCCGGTGAGCCGCGGTATTGGCAAAATCGTTGGTATCGAGCAGGTACAGCTTTGTTCTTCCAACAGACACTTCCCAACAGCGGAGCCAGATGTTCGAGCCAGGAAGTTGAACTTGCAACCGTAACCATTCGCCATTCGGCTGGCGCAGCGGCCGGATGGGTAACTGCCCGGGATCGTTGACTGGATAGAGTGCCTGCTGCCGGCCTTCCGAATCGAAGTCCTGGCGGAAATATCCTTGCCCGTAGAGCAAACCGACTCCGACTACCGGAACACCCAGGTCGCTGGCAGCTTTCATCTGATCTCCCGCCACATTGCCAAGTCCACCCGAATAGATAGGTAATGCTTCGCTCAACATAAACTCCATGCTGAAGTAGGCGATCGAAGTGAGCGCGGCGCCTGGGTGCTTGTGCTGGAACCATGCGTCTGCATGATAGGATTCCCGATTCTGGCGGAGTAGATCGTCGAGACGCAGGCGAAACTCCTGGGTGCCCAACGCAGCCTTGATCTTCTCCTTGGAAACCGTTCGCAGGATAACCCACGGATTTTGTGTTGTAGCCCAGAGTGCCTTGTCGAGCTCTTCCCACAGTTCGTCCGCTGCATGGTTCCAAGACCAGTGCAGGTTGAGCGCCAACTCAATCAGGGCATCGATTCCATCAATCTTTAACCAATCTGTAGGTGCCTTCGGATCGTTCAATGTCTCCTCCTACGTGCCGGAATCCAGGAAGCGGCGGCTACTATCGCAAATACCTTGCTAGCGATAGCCTGCCTCCGCTTCAGTTTCACCAGTTTGTCGCTTAGCTGTCGGTGAACATGGCCTTGCTCGGATGTCCCTTGGCAAGTGGAGCAGGCGCAGCCGCATCGCTGAAATCCTTCGTCCACTGCCAGTTCCTGATCTCGGGCATATCCTCCAGATGCTCACGGATGTAGTCATGGTGGCGTTGCAATTCCTGATTGAAGAAGTTGATTGCATCTTCAGCCTGCAGACGAAGGCGAGGAGTATGCTTCAGTGCATCCAGCGCAAGGTGGAACCGGCTCATTTCATTCAGTACCACCATGTCGAAAGGCGTCGTGGTTGTTCCCTGATCCATATAGCCGTGTACATGGAAGCGGCCTTCATTGGAGCGTCCATGCACCAGCGTATGAATGAGCCAGCGATTGTTGTGAAAGGCGAAAATCACCGGTGCCGTCTCAGTGAAGAGCGCGTTGAACGACATATCGTCCATCCCGTGCGAATGCTTGTCAGGGAACATCAGAGTCATCAAATCCACAACGTTGACAACGCGCACCTTGATGCCCGGGACATGTTTCTGTAGCAGCCATGAGGTCGCGCAGGTCTCGATGGTTGGAACATCGCCGGCGCAGGCCAGCACTACATCCGGCTCCCCACCTCCATCATTGGTTGCAAACTTCCATGTGGACGCGCCGCGTGAGCAGTGCTCGAGAGCCTCATCCATGTTCAGCCATTGGAGTTGCGGTTGTTTGCCGCAGGTGACGACATTCACGTAATTGCGGCTACGCAGGCAATGGTCGAAGACGCTCAGCAGGCAGTTGGAGTCCGGTGGATAATACACACGGATCACTTCGCTCCTGCGCGCCAGCGCATTGTCTACGTACCCGGTTGCCTGGTGGCTGAAGCCATTGTGATCGTTGCGCCAAGCATGACTTGTGAGCAGAACATTGAGAGACGCGAGTGGCCTGCGCCAAGGATAGTCGCGGCATTGCTCAAGCCATTTGGCATGTTGGGTGGTCATCGAATCGACCACCTGCGCGAAGGCCTCGTAGGAGGACCACATGCCATGACGCCCTGTAAGCAGGTAGCCTTCGAGCCATCCCTGGCAGAGATGCTCGCTCAGCACTTCCATGACGCGGCCATCCGGGCCGAGTTCATCGTCGATCGAGACAATTTCGGCCATCGAGCACCGCTTGGTGGCCTCGAAGATGGAGTTCAGGCGATTGGAATTCGACTCGTCGGGGCAGAACATGCGGAAGTTTGTCAGATTCATTCTGAAGATGTCGCGGAAGAAATCGCCCAGTTTGCGCGGCGCCTCAGCTAGTACCAAACCCGGCCCAGGGATCTCGAGCGCGTAATCCGTAAAGTCGGGCAGCGCCAGAGTGATTAACTCGCGTCCTCCATTCACATGAGGATTGCCTCCCATGCGCCGGTTGCCCTCAGGGGAGAGCGCCGCAATTTCTTCCATGAATGTGCCGTTCGCATCGAAGAGTTCCTCCGGCTTATAGCTTCTCATCCAGGCTTCAAGAATCTTGAGATGCTCAGGGTTCTCACGGACTGTTGCCAGTGGGACCTGGTGCGCGCGGAATGTGCCTTCGACCGGAATTCCATCCACTTCTTTGGGACAGGTCCACCCCTTCGGTGTGCGCAGAATGATCATTGGCCAGATAGGCTGCTTCTTGAATCCGTCCTTGCGGGCCTCCTTTTGAATTGACCGAATCTCGGCGTAGCAATCGTCCAGCGTCCCAGCCAGAAGTTGATGTACGACTTCAGGATCATCACCCTCAACAAAGTAGGGCTTGTAACCGCGTCCCACATAAAGAGCCTTCAGGTCCGCGTCGCTGGTGCGCCCCTGAGCGGTTGGCCCGGAGATCTTGTAGCCGTTCAGGTGCAGGATCGGAAGGACAGCACCGTCCCGCACTGGGTTAAGGAAGTTGACCGACTTCCAACTGCCTTCCAGCGGGCAAGTCTCGGATTCCCCGTCGCCAATCACGCAGGCAACGATAAGATCCGGATTGTCGAAAGCCGCACCAAAGGCATGCACAAGCGAATAGCCGAGTTCTCCACCCTCGTGCATCGAGTTCGGGACATGCGGCCCGCAGTGACTGGGTACGCCACCTGGCGTCGAGAACTTGCGGAACATCAGCCTCATGCCGTTCTCGTCCAGTGTGATCTCAGGGTGGACTTCGGTGTATGAGCCTTCCAGATAAGAGCATGCATTCAGGGAGGGACCACCATGCCCCGGACCAGAGATATATATGATGTCCGCATCGTGCTCTTTGATGAGACGGTTCAGATGAATGTAAATCAGGTTTTGTCCTGGCGAAGTTCCCCAGTGACCGAGCAAGCGCGGCTTGATATGTTCTGCCTTGAGCGGCTCGCGCAGCAAAGGATTCTCAAACAGATAGATTTGTCCGATACATAGGTAGTTTGCTGCCCGCCAGTAGCGATTCATCTTGTCGAGCATCTCCGGCGAAAGCGGCCCTTTGGGTACCGGAGCTTGTGCCTCAAGTTTGCCATCTGCCGCGATTGCGGTTGATAGAGACACATCGAAGATAAACCCGGAAGAGTTGCCAGTCTGATCGAAGTTCGCGCTCAGTGATTGCGCGATGTCATTTTGATCGGCGTTGATTGGGCGTTCCTTAGTGGCCATTTTGAAGGTTCCTTTCCATTTTTCCGGCAACTGGTAACAGCGCGGCGTGAGTTTTCAGACATTGGTTGGTTCGCATCTGCGGTTGATGGTCCCTTGGCGCTATTTTGCCAGTTGCTTTTTGATTGCGAGCAGTTCGAGACGCCTCTTTGCTGTGGTTTTGGGATATGCCATCTTGAGTTCTCCCAGCGCATCCAGGACAATTTGGGAGACGATGAGCCGTGCATTCTTTTTGTCGTCAGCGGGGACGATGTACCACGGCGCATGACGAGTGCTTGTCGCATGAAAGCAATCCTCGTAGGCCTTCATGTACTGCTTCCAGTATTTCCTCTCGTGAATGTCGGAGGTACTGAACTTCCAGTTCTTGTCTGGCTCATCGATGCGCGCAAGGAATCGCTTTCGCTGTTCCTCGTAGGACATGTGCAGAAAGATCTTCACAATCCGCGTGCCGTTCCTATGAAGGTGCTTCTCCAGGTCCACAATGGAGCCATCCCTCTGCTCCCAAATGTCCTTCTCGTCGCGCAACTCTTCGGGCAGACCTTGGCTGCGAAGAATCTCCGGATGGACTCGGACGATTAGGACTTCTTCGTAATAAGAACGGTTGAAAATGCCGATCCGGCCGCGCTCGGGTAGACGGCATGTGGTGCGCCAGAGAAAATCATGATCGAGCTCCTCGGCACTCGGCTGCTTGAAACTGAAAACCTCGCAGCCCTCCGGATTGACGCCAGACATGACGTGCCGGATAGCGCCATCTTTGCCGGCGCCGTCCATGCCCTGAAAGATGAGCAGCAACGCATAGCGGTGAGACGCATAATGAAGGTACTGTAGTGAGCTCAGCTTCTCTATGTGTTGGTCCAGAAGCTCCTTATACTGCTTCGTAGACTTCGCATAGGGCTCGACAATCGTCGGCCACTTGCTGAGGTCGACCTTCGTGCCTGGTGACACGCGATAGTCTTTTGAATCGATGGCCATTTGGTCCTTTCGGTGTTACATGGTTTGCTTCTGCTGCGCCAGATCGCGGCATGTCTCTCGCTCCGCTTCAAGCCAGTCCTGATCCGCGTGGCTTTCTCCCCGGACTCGTCTGGAAGATTTCATAGGCCCGCGAAGCGATCTCTTGCGTATTGTCGACGGGCTTCTTCTCGAGCAAGGAGGGCTTGGTTGGATCGAAGATTCGGTATCTACATTAACCGTCGGCTTCGGTTCGGGCTCATCTGGATTCGATTTCACCGTGATCGTTCTCCTGTTGTTGCCCCGTCCGCCAGGAGCTTATCTCAGAGAAGCGCGGGAACTCTTTTCACAGGCTGCGCAGCCCTCGTCCGTGGAAGCGATCGATTGAAGAAGAAGTCTGATTGGCGGTTTGTGAATTTCTAGAAGCGGGCGCATTCACCCAGCAAATCGTTCAGGCATTCCGGACCACCGCTTGCAAAAATTATCAACTCGCTTAGATGCAGACGCTGTGCTGTTTTGCTCAAGAATGGCGAGCGGTCACTCACCTGGAGGGTTATGCAGAGGACCGTTCGCGTAGCAGAGGTCCGTTGGGGCGAGTACGCAGAGTTGCGAACGCGCGGGCCAGACTTCCGGTTTCGAATTGGCCCTAAACTCCTGCTCGAGTTTGATGCAAGGTAATCTACGCTCGCGAAGGCGTCGATCTGGATCGCTCCACGCTGGCCGGTTGGGTGGGAGCGTACAGCGAGCCGCTAGCGCCCCTGATCGAGGCTCTGCGTAAGCATGTTCTATCCGCGAGCAAGATTCATGCCGACGATACGCCGGTTCCGGTACTCGCTCCTGGCAACGGCAAGACCAAGACTGGCCGCCTCTGGACCTATGTGCGCGAAGAACGGCCAGCAGGCGAAATCACCCCTCCGCCGTGTGGTTCTGCGTGCTTCAAGGCCGCAAAGATCTCGACACATCTTGGTCCGAGAGGAATGTGGCGTTTGCTCCGTTTGCTTTTCGGTTCATCAAAGTGACCTTCTTGTCTACACGAAACCGACTGCGGTTCAAACGCCTTCACTGCATTCGAGGCAGTACAATCCGCATTCTCGCGATAGCTGTTCTCCAATTGCTGTATACCGAAGCCACTGCGACCGAGTGGCTTTTTCCCCTCCGGGGTCCCCAACGAGCGGACTTTGCTCGTTGGGGTGGAAGTAAAAGCCACCTTGCACGGTCTCAAAAGGGGTATATCTATTGGAGAACAGCTCTAGCCCTGTCTCCCTCGGAGACGTGGCATTTCAGAGTGTTAAATGCACGGAGCCAGATACGCCTTTACCGCCGAAGCAGGCCAGAAGCCCTGCTCCGGCGGTTAATGTTCCTACTTTTTGGGCGCCGTGGTCTTCTTGCCCTTCGTTAGATTCCTTTGGTCGAGAAGAATCAAGGCATCGGCAGCATTGAACGGATACCACTGCACCGATTGTTGGCCCGTGGTACTCAAGGTGATGTCTACACGGCGGTTTTTAGCCAGGACAATGACGGGCAGTTCGTGGAGAAGTTTCTCCCGCTCCGTGTCGTTCAACTCAGGATTCTGTTTAACCGCATCTTCCACCTGGGCCGCGGTGAGGTCTTCCTCCTTACCAAGGCCAAGCGTTTCAATCTTGGTTTCGGGAACACCTTGTTCTACCAGGAAGAGTTTTGTGCGAGCAACACGCCGTTCGGAAAGCGCCTGGTTGTACTCTACTGATCCGCGCACGTCCGCATGTCCGGTCAGGGTCAGGTGGGCATCCGGTCTCAATTCGAGGTACCTCTTGAAGTCCGTCGCGAGGGTGGTCAGTGTTCCCTCCTGGCTGCCCACCAGGCCGCCGTTGGGATGATCGATCCTGGGCTCATCGGTCTGGAAAAATATACTGTGGAGCGCCAGATGGGCTTCGAGTTGCTTTACCTCCGGAGATTCTGGGGGAAGCACATTCGGGGCCAATATGGTCACGCTGGTGTTCGCGGTTGCCGTCTGGTTCTTGTCGTCCGCCACGTTGCAGGTGATCCCAACAACGCCCGCCGGCGCGCCCGTCGAATCGAAGGTGGCCGAGGCGCCACTGCCGCTGATCGAGCCAGTAGTGGCCGAGTAGGTGTAAGTCAACAGACGGTTCTGTGGGCTCATGCCTGCGGCGGTAATCGCGCTCTTGTCGCCCGTGTTGATAGTGCTGGGACTCGCCGAGCAACTGATTGTCGGCGGCTCAAACGCCTTTACCGTGAAGTTTGCCGTGGCTGTGGCAGTTTCCCATGGTTGTATGCCTTCCTTGCCGGGTCTGCCTTCCCTCACACCGCAATTCACCGTATATGCGCCCGGCGCCAGCGTTGCGGTGGCCACCGTGGCCGTCGCGCCCTGCGCCGTTACGCCGGCCCCCGTCAAGCTGTAAATCACATTCAGCTTGGGATCCAGACTTTCGGCCGTCGCGGTCACCATGACCGGGTCGCCGGGGAAGACCAAAGCCGGGTTGGCGGAGCACGAAAGGGTCACTTGCCGCAGAGGCGCGGCATTTCCGCCAAAGCGGAATACGATTCCCGAAGATAGGCGCATATCATTCTGCGACGAAGTTGTTCCGGTGGAGTAATCCTGGAACCTGGTCATGAGGTATTCGGCTTGAATGAGGCGGATGGCGAAATGGCGGTGGACCCGGATGTCCAAGCCGCCTCCACCGGTCCAGGCAAACGAGTTCTCTGCTGGGAGGGGCGTGCAACCTGCGCCCATGCAACCCGAGGAAAGTGTTACATCGCTGGCATGAATGCCACCAAATAGAACCTGAACAAATGGTGTGATTCTTTCGTAATTCCGAAAGGAAAAGCGTGGTCCAAAAAGATAGGTGTAGACTGTCCCGCTTGAGTTGGGCGTGGTGCCTGTCCCGGTGAGCAGGAGCTGCGAGTCATCAAAGCCTCCAAAGTCGCCAACCAGGCCCAGGTGGCGAGTGAAGTTATAGGCGATGGACGTGCTACCGCCATTGAGCCACACCAGCCTGTTTCCGTCGGACGGCGCCGGCACGGCGCGCAAATACGAATAACCCACAAACAGTTCCGCCTTGGGCGTGCCGTCGTTTGTACCTCTCGAATCCTGCGCGCGAACCATGAACGCAGGGATTAGAAGTGCGCCAAATACTGCGATCGCAATGATCCTTGAACTCAATCTCATTTTCGCCTCCTGAACTGCACGTCGCTATCAGCGGAACACCAGCGAGGGGTTAATTCTACGTAAACAGAACTTACCGGACCCTGCGTTGGCCGAAACTGGCTGAGACCGTCCCTTGGGACGGTCTCAGCCAGACTTCCTTATGGCACATTGATTACGGTGTTCACCATGGTAGTCGACGCATTCAAAGCCAGCACTCTTCCGTTGATTGTCGTTACTGTTGCCGATGTGGACTGTCCGGGGCTTGAAACTGTGATTCCCGGTTGAGAGATGATGGTTCCGACCATCGTCCCGCCTCCGCCGTAATTGATGACCGCGCCCGGCAGGCCTCCAACCGCCCAGTAGACATTGCCGGCCTGGGCGCCATTAATCAAGATGACACTTTCAGGAGATGTCGGTGTGCCTACGGTCAATGACGACCCAATCTGGAAAACCCAGGTTGCATTGGGATTGCCCTGCGCGTCGAGAGTGAGATTTCCATTCGTTATGCCAACTGAACTGGCGTTTGTGTAGACGCCCGGGGAAATGGTTGTACCGCCCAGTTCTGCCGCCAGAGTGCCAGTTGAAGGAAGGCCCTGAAGCGTGGTGTAAGCGGTACGAGCTTCAAGCGCGGCCTCAGTGGCGACGGCCATGGTATGTGCGGTTCCTTCATCGGAGCAATTAACGGTAGGAGGCGGCGGAGCGGTATCAATAACTCCGTTCACTTGTCCCATATTGAGTGGCGTTTCCGTATACGTACATGGCCATACCGCGCCAACAATCGGAAGGGTAGTGTCGTGGAACCCGGTTATTAGCGTTGAGGCGCCCGTCGTCGCGACCCCTCCGTTGTTGATCACCGTGTGGATTCCCTGATTGGTTATCCCCGCTCCGCCGCCCAGCGCGCCAAATTGCGAGATAGTTGGCCCCAGGACGACGGGCGGCGTAATCACTACCGTTCCGGTGGTAAAGGTCCAGGGATTTGGTGGCGGCCCGATGTTCACCAGCAGCGAATTGCCTCCCATATCCATGGCTCCGGTGGTCACCGTTACCGTATAGATTGTGTTGGCAGTGAGCAAGGCTGTGGGCGTGAGTGTGGCAATAAAGTTAATCGGATCATAAGTGATCATTGCCGGGATCGGAGTTCCGCTCAGCGACGAACCTTGATAAAGAAGGAAGGTTGCCTTGGTGAGGGTTAGTGGATTCATCGACTCGGTGAAGGTTGCGCTGACTGCCTGATTCAGAGGCACGCCTGTAGCCAGGTTTGCGGGAATCGTCTTGACCAGCCCTGGCTGGGTAAAGCTGCCGGCCGTGCCGGTCTTGAAGGTCCAGACGTAGGGGCTGGCCATCGCAATGCCAGCCTGGCTCTCAACTCCGGTGGTGATCGTGGCTGTATACGTGGTGCCGGCTGCGAGGTTCACTGACGGCATGAACACCACCGCATTTCCACTTGGTGCGTATTCAACCTGACCGTCCACGGGAGTCGAGCTACCCTGTTCCATCAGCGTAAAGTTTGTCGTGTCAGCGATAGTGACAGCGTTCATAGGCTCACTGAAAGTGGCGCTGACGACCTGATTGAGGGGTGCGTTCAAGTTCTCAGGTGAAGTTACAGGGAGGGTTGAAATGACCGTCGGCGCTGGGGTAAGTGCCGGCGGCGTGGTAATAGCGGCAAAAGTCCACACATAGTCGGTAATCAGATGAGCGCCGCCGAGGTTTGTAACTCCTGTAGTGATCGTAGCCGTATAGGTGGTTCCGTATGCCAGAAAGGCACTTGGCTTAAATGTCGCAACGGTCCCGGAGTACGTAACGGCTCCCGCCACGGCAGCGCCGCCCGGGCCGGCGACCGTGAAGGTTGTGGTGTTAATCGATGCTGCGCTCATCGCCTGGCTGAATGTCGCGGTGACGGTCGAATTGATGATCACGTCGGTAGCTCCCAGAGTGGGGGTTACAGACACTACGCTGGGAACAATTACCGTTTCCTGACCGCAACCGGCCACAAACGCGACCAGAAAAGTCGCCAGAAAGCTCACGAATCCAAACCTGTATTTGCGCATTTGTAACCTCTCGTTCAACTGCGGTGGCACGGTGTCCAACAAGCACGGCATTGCGGGGTTAACGTGTACTGCCGGCATAGCTTAACTGTGTGAAAAAATAACAAGCGATAGTTGAGACGTCTGTATAAATTTGCTCATCAGCCTGTAGATATGAGCACACGGGCTTCGCGTTCTGAGTAGGCTTGAACACTCCGAGAACTAACCCGGGCTGATTTATTCGCTGCTTTCCTGGTTCAACCGGCGGCTCGAGTGTGCCACGAGGCGCACCATTTGACATGGCCCGATCGGGCGGATCTGGGCGTTTGTTTTGTTTGGTTTAGCGGGCAAGTTATTCGAGGCCTTTTGTTACAGGGCGAAGAGACCCGGTTAAGGCTGATTGATCGAGTGCTTGAGCCGGGTGTTTTCGAAGGACGCGCTGCACGGTGGCCGTTGAGATGTGATGGAGTTTCGCGATCTCCGGGATGCTCTGGCCCCGGCAGCGGTCATGCTGGATGGCGGTACGGTCCGAGCCCCAGACCAGAGCGACGTCGAACCGGCCGCGGAGGGCATCGAACATCATCTGATCGAGCCGTGCCGCCTGGTCTGGGCGCTGTTGATCCGAGAGTCCGCCAACGGCGATAGCTTTCTGTAGTTGCTGAGACCTCCAGCGTTGTCCTGGTCGTTGCATAACGGTCTGTAACCAGTCCTTGTTACTTTGGAATGGAGGCTTCAAATGAGGGGTAATTATAGTTGACCAGTATTTTTGGAAATTGAAACCTCCCTCGAGCAAGAAGAGTTTTGCAGGAGCCTTTTGTGCGAGCGACTTTCTTAATCTTGTGTTGGAACAAAACAGTCAGGAAGAACGTCCTCTGGTCAAAAATACCGGACGATGAGTTGGACTTGGCGCAAATCTTTTTACCGGAAGACTCCAAGCAGATAGCACACCAGCAAAATCACCAGCACTGTGCCAAGCCCTATGCCGGCACCTCCGCCGGCGCCCCATCGGTTGTAGCCGTAGTAGCCTCCGCCACCGCCGAAGATAAGCACCAGAACAATAATCAGAACAATGATGAGCATTTCATATCTTCTTGTGCTTTGGGTTACACCAAGTTGTAACTCAAATCTGATTGTGATTACTCGCGCCTATTCGCACCTTCCTCCCCATTGACGCGGGAGAGCGCTCAGGCACTCAAGACCAGGTTGGCAGAACTGCTCTCGACAGGCCGGACGGGGAGCCTCAAATCAGCGGGTTGTGTCTGACAAATACTTGCGCGCACGAACGAACGCATATAAGACTGCGCCACCTGGTTCCACACCATCTGGCGCCCATAGGCGTAAGCGCGCTTTCGCATGGCCTGACGAGCCGCATCATTGTCAAGAAGTTCAATTGCTGCTGCTGCAATTGCATCTGGGTTCTCAAAGGGAACCAAGACGCCGCGTCCTTTGTCTAGGACTTCGGCGGCGTACCAGTACGGAGTGGAGATGATTGCCTTTCCGGCGCCCATGGCATACGCCAGAGTTCCCGATACAGCTTGTTCTTCATGGCAGTACGGCGTGATGTAAATGTCGGCCGAGCCAACCAGCGCCACCATTTCCTGATGGCTAACGAAACGGTTGCGGAAGATCACTTCTCTCTCAATGCCCAATTCCTTGGCCAGGGCCTGCAACTGATTCAAATATCGATCACCTTCGTGAGCCTTGACATGCGGGGGAGTGGCGCCTGCGATCAAATAGACTGCGTTGCTGTGCCGGGTCAAGATGCGCGGCAGCGCACGGATCGCGCTTTCAAATCCCTTATTGGGAGACAACAAGCCGAACGTGAGCAATACAGACTTTCCTTCAAGAGAAAGTGCATCTTTGTAAATCTCCGGCTCCACAAAGGGCATGTTGGGAATGCCATGAGAAATCCGGTCAATATTCTCGCCAGGAATATCAAATACATCTTCGAGAATGCGAGACGAGTATTCGCTCATCACGATGAGACGCGCTGAGCGAGCGGCTATCTCCTGCATGACAATTCGCTGGTCGGGGTTCGGCTCACGAAGAATGGTATGCAGTGTTGTCACTACTGGCATGGTAAGGTTCCGCAGCAACTGCAGGACATGACTGCCGGAAACTCCCCCATAAATTCCATACTCGTGTTGCAGGCACACCAAATCGATATTGTTGGAATTGAGAAAAGCTGCGGCCGCTCGATAGGAGTCGAGGCTGCCTTCGGCAATCTCAAATCGCACGCGCGCCGGGTAGACATATGTGGATTGAATGTCATTGACGGCGACCACTGACAATCCAGTAGATCCGTACTCGGCAGTGACTGCATCACACAAATCGGTGGTAAAAGTTGCAATTCCGCACTGTCGCGGCAGGTGATTTCCGACTACGGCTACGTGCAGCGGATGTGACTGAAGCGCCCGCGACTTGCGCCGCAACATAAGGTTCGGTTGCAAATTCAAAAGCGTATGTGATGCGCACATAGCAGGCTCCTGGTGGCAGACAATTGAGCACAATGGGCTTAAGGAAATAAGATTACCGGCAAAGCGCCCGAATCATCACCACTGCTTCATTCGTGACGAAGGTCAGAAGAAAGAGCGCGGCACCGATACCAGCCAACGGCTTGGTGGGCGTGCAATCGACATGAACTGATGACTCAGTGGCGGATTCTTCGTTTTCCGATGCGACCAAGCGGAAGCCACGCAGGAATACGAAGCCTCCGACGGTGGTCGCACATACGTTCCCTACAAGCGATCCGAGCTTAAGAATGCGGCCTTCACAACGACTCATCATTGCCTGACTCTACTCCAGCCAGAATGCAATAAATGTGCATTCCGGCTCACTGTGAAAGAGGCCAAATCGAGAGTCCATTCAAGGAAGAGGCGGCGGCAGCGTAAAAAAGGTGCTTCCTTCAAGGAAAGATCCAGCCGCATGATCAGGCATCGCTGCTACCGCTTATGACGTTGGCACCTATAAGAATGATGCTGTTACGCGCTTTTGAGCACTGTGCAATTCTGCTCATTGACCGTATTCTGCAGGTCGCGTCAGACCTGTTCCGCGAACTTCCAAAAGAGAGCGATTGATCTTTCTGCTTCGCGCTCAGATCAGGATAGTCGGTATAGCCGTGGGGCCACGGCGTAAAAAAGGAGTTGGGGTCCGGCATGTTGAGTGGAGCGATTCTGGCAAAGCGTACGGGAAGATCCATGTTGGCAATGAAGAGTTGGGGTCCAACAGAGATGCCGTAGTATGAGTCCTCGAAGTCAAATGTCCTGGTTCTTAGGATTTTCCATCTGAATACAAGGGTTACGCAGGTCTTATAACTCATGGCAGCGAAAGTCTGGCACTGATCACACAACGGCTCCGAATAGCCACCCGATAGCTGCAGTTACCGCCATAGCCAGGCCACCCCAGAATGTTACACGTATCGTGCCGATCATCACACCTGCCCCACCCGCACGCGCAGCCAGTCCACCCAAAAGCGCGAGCAGCACCAGCGAAGACGTAGATACGAGTGGAATCAATCTTGCCTCTGGCGCTATTGCTGTGACCATGAGGGGCATCAATGCTCCGACAGCAAAGCTGGCGGCGGAAGCGAGTGCAGCCTGAATTGGACGCGCACGGGAGGTATCGGAGATACCGAGTTCGTCGAGCGCGTGCGCACCCAATTCATCATGAGCCATCAGTTGCTGGGCGACCTGTTTGGCGAGCGCGGGATCAAGTCCGCGGGCTTCGTAAATTGCCGCGAGCTCCTTGTGTTCGCCCTTGTTGTCTGTTCTGAGTTCCGTACGCTCAAGGTTCAGTTCAGCCTCTTCAGTGTCAGCCTGCGAATGGACAGAAACATATTCGCCGGCAGCCATCGACATGGCTCCAGCCACCAGGCCGGCTGTTCCTGCGACCAATATGCTGCTGTGGGTTCCATGTGCCGCAGCAACACCCAGCACCAGGCTTGATGTTGACAAGATGCCGTCATTCGCACCCAAGACCGCCGCGCGAAGCCAGCCAAAACGCTCCGTGTGATGTAGTTCTTTATTCCCGTAATGCATTCTCATACATCCTCGATTCAGGAAGTTCTTGAAAGAATCATGTTCACTAGATCCACTTCATCCTCAGCAGCCAGACCTTGACCCCTTGCGTAAGGCCCGCGTAGGCAAGCAGCGTGAGCAGCAGGATAGGCCAGTACATTCCCGGCAAGCGTGTCAGGCCCAGCGAAGATGCCAGTGGCGAATACGGCAGCCACGCTCCAAAGGCCATGATGGACAGGGTTGTGACCGTCAGCGGCCAACTCGCCCGACTCTGCAGAAATGGAATCTTGTTCGTGCGAATGACGTGAATGATAATTGTTTGCGTCATCAGCGATTCGATGAACCAGCCGGTCTGAAATACAGAGGCCCGGGCTGGATTCCAGCAATTGAAGACCCAGAGCATCACAAAGAAGGTCGTGTAATCGAAGATTGAGCTGATGGGGCCAACACAGAGAATGAACCGCCTGATCTCGCCGATGTTCCAGGGGCGAGGCCGTTCCACTTGTTCTTCGTCCACTGCATCGTTGGGAATTGGCACCTGTGAGAAGTCATAGAGCATATTGTTTGTCAAAATCTGAATGGGCGCCATGGGAAGAAATGGGAGAAATGCGCTGGCTCCTAGCACGCTGAACATGTTTCCGAAGTTGGAACTGGCTCCCATCCGGATGTACTTGAGAATGTTGGCGAAGACCTTTCGTCCCTCGATGACGCCCCCATCCAGCACCATCAGATCCTTCTCCAGCAGGATCAGATCCGCCGACTCCTTGGCGATGTCGGCCGCAGTGTCGACTGAGATGCCAATGTCGGCGGCGCGCAACGCGGGAGAATCGTTGATTCCGTCTCCCATGAATCCGATCACATGTCCCTTGCCGCGCAGGGCGCGAACAATTCGCTGCTTGTGTGCCGGTGAGAGGCGCGCAAAGAGGGTTGTCTTTTCAGCCGCCTCGGCCAGTTCGGTGTCGGACATTTTCTCCACGTCGTCGCCCAGCAGCATGGGGTCGGCGACTAGTCCCACCTCACTGCATACCTTCCGGCTGATCAGGTCGTTATCGCCGGTGAGAATCTTCACCACTACACCATGTTTATGCAGCGCATCGATTGCCGCTGCGGCGGTACGCTTGGGAGGGTCGAGAAATGCGACGTACCCTTTCAGAACGAGATCGCGTTCGTCGTCCTTGGAGCAGGCCTGTTTTCCCGGTAGTTCTTTGATGGCTACCGCCAAGACCCGGAATCCATCGTTGCTGAGGCTTGCATACTCGTCCTTCAACCCTTTCATCAGGGCCGGGTCCATAGGCGACAGTTTCCCATCCAACTCGAATTGAGAGCATTGATGAAAAATCTCTTCCGGGGCGCCTTTGGTCAGGAGGATGGCGTTGCCTTCCGGATTCTCGACGAGGACGGACATCATGCGCCGCGTAAAGTCGAAAGGAATCTCGTCCAGCTTCTTGAACTTCTCGACCAGATCTTTCTGGTGGAAATCAGTACTGTTCAGAATCGCCGTGTCCAGCAGATTCTTGAGGCCTGTCTGGAAGTGACTGATAAGGTAGCCGTCCAGAAGCACTTCATCCGTCTCGCGTCCGGCAACATTACAGTGACGCTGAATGACAACCCGATCTTCCGTTAGCGTGCCGGTCTTGTCGGCGCAGAGTACGTCCATGCCACCGAAATTCTGGATGGCATTGAGACGCTTGACGATTACTTTCTTGCGGCTCATGGCCAGCGCGCCCTTGGAGAGGCAGACCGAGACAATCATCGGCAGCATCTCCGGGGTCAGTCCGACGGCCACGGCCATGGCAAAGAAAAAGGCGCCTCTCCAATCGTGCTTGGTGAAGCCGTTGATGAAGAAAACCAGGGGTACCATGACGGCCATGAGCTGAATCATGAGCCATGTGAAACGGCTGAGGCCCTGGTCGAAACTTGTCGGCGGCTCCTCCTGCGTGATGGAGCTGGCCATGGTGCCGAGATAGGTATGGACTCCTGTCACGACCACGACTGCGGTCGCCGTGCCGCTTTGAACGCTTGTGCCCATGAAGCATATGTTCTTGAGTTCGGCCGGCGAGTTTGCGGCCTTGGGGTCGGAATCGTGAAACTTCTCCACGGGAAGCGACTCTCCGGTGAGCGTTCCCTGGCTGACGAATAAATCTTTCGCTGCGATCACTCGCACGTCGCCCGGAATCATGTCGCCGGCGGAGAGATTGATGATGTCTCCCGGAACCAGGTCGCGCAGTGGAAGCTC
>Ga0182014_10002279_pt1 | contig 24260 bp, 25 predicted proteins | sample 612S2DmetaG_FD_120489 | JGI IMG/M metagenome (GOLD analysis project Ga0182014, IMG submission 120489) | Permafrost microbial communities from Stordalen Mire, Sweden - 612S2D metaG | ecosystem: Environmental > Terrestrial > Soil > Wetlands > Permafrost | place: Sweden: Stordalen | collected...
AGCCCGAACCAGAATTTCGAGTTCGGGTCCACCTGGGTGGCGTGGGCCAGCAGGGCCTCGCGACGGACGTGGGCCTGCGACGAGATGTCGACCACCGCGGTCGCCGCCTCCTCGGGCATGGTGTCCCAGCGGGCCCGCCAGTCGGCGTCGAAGGGCGACTCGAGACCCAGCTCCTCGAACTTGTCGTGGATGGCACGGAACCGGGCCGCCGAATGGACCGTGTAGTAGAGCTTGGCCGGCTGGTACGGCTCCCCCGCCCCGGCGAAGCGCGTCGGGTCACCCGCCGCCCGGAAGGCGGCCAGTCCGGCGTCGTGGACCCGCAGGTGGTCCGGGTGGGGGTAGCCGGACTGGTCGTCGCCGTAGATGACCATGACCTGTGGCCGGGTGCGTCGGATCACCGCCACCAGCCGTTCGGTTGCCTCCTCGAGCGGTGCGGCGGCGAAGCAGTCCGCGTGGGAGTTGGCCTCGGAGCCGGCCATGCCGGAGTCCCGGTAGCCGAGCAGCACGACCTCGTCGTAGCCGATGACCGCGGTGGCGGCGTCGAGCTCGCGTCGCCGCACCCCGGCGATGTCCGCCCGCACCTCCGGCGTGTCGAGGGCCGGGTTCAGGATCTCCCCCTCGGCCCCGTCGGTGCAGCAGACGAGCACGGTGTGGACGCCCTCGGCGTGGTACCGGGCGACCGTTCCGGGCCCTTTGGACGCTTCGTCGTCGGGGTGGGCGTGGACGGTCAGGAAGCAGCGTTCGGCGGGCACGCCGATCACGCTACCGGGATGCCCGGGCCTACACTGCAGGAAGAGCGTGAGGAAGGATCGTCGCCAATGGGTGTCATGAAGCGCATGTCAGGGATTCTCCAGGCCAAGACGAACAAGCTCCTGGACAAGGCGGAGGATCCCCGGGAGTCTCTGGACCTGTCGTACCAGAAGCTCCTGGAGAACCTGCAGAAGGTCCGCCGCAGTGTGGCCGACGTCACCACCGCCAAGAAGCGCATCGAGCTCCAGGCGACGCAGTTGCAGTCCCAGGGCGACAAGCTCCAGCAGCAGGCCAAGGACGCCCTGTCCCAGAACCGCGAGGACCTGGCCCGCGAGGCCCTCGCCCGGCGCGCGGCCATCGCACCGCAGCTGGCCGAGCTCCAGACCCAGCACCAGCAGGTGGCGGACCAGGAGGCCAAGCTGATCACCACGGCGCAGAACCTCCAGGCCCAGGTGGACGCCTTCCGTACCAAGAAGGAGACCATGAAGGCCACCTACACGGCGGCCGAGGCGCAGACCAAGATCGGCGAGGCCGTCTCGGGCATCTCCGAGTCGATGGGCGACGCCGGCATGTCGGTCCAACGGGCACAGGACAAGATCGACTCGATGCAGGCCCGGGCCGGGGCGATGGACGAGCTCCTCGCCTCCGGTGCCCTGACCGACCTCGCCAACCCGGTCGACGACATCCAGGCCCAGCTCGACCAGGTGTCGTCCGCCAGCACGGTCGACGCCGACCTCGCCGCCCTCAAGGCCGAGATCGGTGCCGGCGTGCCGGCCCAGCTCGGGGCAGCCGAGGAGGCACCCGCCGGCGGCGAGTCGGAGTCCCCCAAGTGATCGTCCGCATCCTCGGCGAAGGCCAGTTCGACGTGCCCGAAACCGACAAGGGCCACCTGGGCGAGTTGGAGGCCCAGCTGAACGCCGCCGTCGACGGCGACGACGACGACGCCTTCGGCTCGGCCCTGGCCTCGGTCATCACCGAGGTCCGCAACGTCGGCACGCTGCTGCCGCCGGACTCCTTCACCAGTTCGGACCTGGTGGTGCCGTTCTCCGACGCCACCCTCGCCGAGACGAAGGCCCTCCTCGACGAGCCCGGCGGGGAACGCTCCTGACCTTGTCCGACCCCGTTTCGAGGACCGACGCATGAGTACCGCCCGCAACATCCCGAACGACCGGGGCCTCAGCCTCCGGATGTTCGCCACCGGCCTGATGATCGTCCTCCTCTACGGAGCCGTCATCGGACTCCTGATCGCCGTAGGGATCTCGTACGCCCTCGTGCTGGTCATCGCCGGGGCGGTGCTGTTCTGCCAGTACTGGTTCTCGGACAAGATCGCCCTCTACGGCATGGGCGGCCGAATCGTCACCGCCGAGCAGGCCCCCCAGCTCCACGGCGCCATCGACCGACTCTGCGCCATGGCCGATATGAAGAAGCCCCGCGTGGCGATCGCCGACACCGACGTCCCCAACGCCTTCGCCACCGGTCGCAGCCCCAACAGCGCCGTGGTCTGCGCCACCACCGGCCTGATGCGGCGGCTCGACGAGCCCGAGCTCGAGGCCGTCCTGGCCCACGAACTCTCCCACGTGGCCCACCGTGACGTGGCCGTGATGACGATCGCCAGCTTCCTCGGCATGGTGGCCGGACTGGTCACGCGCGTGATGCTGTGGAGCGGGTTGATGGGGGGGTTCGGCGGCGGTGGCCGGGGTGGCGGCAACAACAACCAGGGTGGCGACAACACCGCCATGGTCGAGCTGGCCGTCCTCGCCGTATCCGTCGTCGTCTACGCCGTCAGCTTCCTGCTCACCATGGCGCTGTCGCGCTACCGGGAGCTGGCTGCCGACCGATCGGGTGCCCTGCTGACCGGGCAGCCCTCCGTGCTCGCCTCGGCGCTCGTCAAGGTGACCGGCGACATCGCCCGCATCCCGACCCGCGACCTCCGATCGACCGAGACGTTCAACGCCTTCTACTTCACCCCGGCCATCGCCAAGTCGGGCGTGAGCATCTCCACTCTCTTCTCGACCCACCCTTCGCTCGACCAGCGCCTGGCCCAGCTCGCCTCCCTCGAGGCCGAGATGGGCCGGCCCTCGTGAGCACGCCCGACCGGCGCCTGCACCCAGGGGCCGCGTGATGGGCCTGTTCGACACCATCCTCGGTCGCACCAAGCCGGTCCAGTCCAACCTGGACGCGCTGTTCGCCCTGCCGTCGGCCTCGATCACGCTCCAGAGCGCGGCGGCGATGACGTGCTCGGGCCACGCCGGCGTGTGCTTCAAGCCCCCGACGGGCCAAGGGTTCGCCGACATGCAGGCCGAGGTGGTGACCCTGCTCTCGATGGAGGGCGCCGAGGGCATCACGTCGACGACGGACTCCTTCGGCTACCAGTGGCTCGTGGTGCAGGACCCCGACATCGAGGCACTCGTGACCCAGGTCCACCTCGTCAACTCGTCACTGGCCGACGCGGGCTGGGGGCCACAACTGCTGTGCTCGGTCTTCGGCCTGGCCCAGCTGCCCGCCGCTGCGCCCGACAGCGACTCGCGGGAGGGGGCGACCGTGGGCAGCGGCGCCGTGCTCGACTCCACCTCGTACCTCGTCTACCTGTTCAAGCGGGGCACCTTCTATCCGTTCGCTCCCACGGGGCACGAACAGCGGTCCACCGAGGAGGAGTTCAAGCTCCGCAGCCTGCTGGCCGATGACCTGACCGTGGAGACCGACCTCGACCGCTGGTTCCCCTTGTGGGACCTGCCGGTCGGCTGAGCCGGCCACACCCGCACCCACCGTGGGACTCCTGGTCGACCCCGGCCGCTACTCGGTCTGCCGACTCGACCGCGACCGGCCGTGGCCGTCGCCACCGGTCGGCGCCCGCCTCTTTGCTGCCACCCTGATGGCCGACGAGCTGTCGGTCGTCTGCCCCGAGGGCGACGAGCCCGAAGGCGCCCACGTCGAGCCGGGGTGGCGTGCCCTCCGCATCGAGGGCCCCCTGGCGTTCGACCTGGTCGGGGTGATCGCCTCGGTGACCGTGCCGTTGGCCGCATCCGAGGTCGGGGTCTTCGTCCTGTCGACCTACGACACCGACGTGGTGCTGGTGAAGGACGAGGACCTCGACCAGGCCGTCGACGTCCTCGGAGGCGCCGGACACCGGGTCAGCCCCTCCGCCGCCTGAATTCCCGGAATTTCTCACCCGCGGACCGGTCGATCGTCCACCTGGGGATTCCTCTAGTTCTCCACAGGATCTCCACAAATTGTGAGCCAACCCTGGGGATCTCGGGTACTGATCGGTGGACAACTCCTGTACACTCATGCACTTCCGGAGACGGAGGCCCCAGCGGCCCTCGACCACCACTGGTCGGGCCGCATGCCCCGCACACGCCGGCCGATGACGGGCCGAGCCCCGGACGACACCGCTGAGGAGCGCTTCACGTAACCAGTTCATCCGATCGGACATGAACACCCGCTAGCACACCCGGCTCTTGAAGCCAGGCCGGCACACCCTTCCCGGTGTCCGGCTGGGGCGTTGAATGCACAGACGTGGGGTCCACCCAACCAGAAGAGAGTCCGTGCCCGCCGCTCGTCGGCGTGGCCCCGACCGACCACGGAAAGGTCACCCACGATGCCTTCGGCATTCACCACTACCCCTGCATCCTTACGTACCCGAACTACCCCTACCCCGTCCCGCACCGCTCGACACACGACGAACGCTGTACGTCGCCGGGAGAAACCCTCCCGCCGCGGCCGCGCCGCGACCGCCGGCCTGGCCTCGGTCGCCCTGTCCGCCACGATGCTGGCGTCCCTCGTCGGGTCCGCCCCGGCCGCCGTCGCCGCCTCCCTGCCCTCGGGCGCCGGGATGGTCCTCAACGCTGCGATCGTCTCGGGCGCGGCGACCCCTGACGGTCACGGCTACTGGCTGGTGGGCGCCGACGGCGGTGTGTTCGCCTTCGGTGACGCCGGCTACCACGGCTCGACCGTCGGCCTCCACCTCAACCTCCCGATCGTCGGGCTGACCCCCACCCGCGACGGCCAGGGCTACTGGGAGGTCGCCGCGGACGGCGGCGTCTTCGCCTTCGGTGACGCCGGCTACCACGGCTCGGCCGGAGGCCTACCGCTGGGCGCCCCGATCATCGGCATGGCACGGACCACCGACGACAACGGCTACTGGATGGTCGGCGCCGACGGTGGCGTGTTCGCCTTCGGCGACGCCGGCTACCACGGTTCCGCCGTCGGCATGTCGCCGTCCAGTCCGATCGTGGGCCTCGCCCCCACCGTCGACAACCAGGGCTACTGGGAGGTTGCCGCCAACGGGAACGTCTACGCCTTCGGCGACGCGGGCTACCAGGGCAACGCCCCGACGTCGGCCCCCGTCGTCGGCATCACCGGACAGCGGGGCGGTTACCGGATCGTGTCCAGCGACGGCGGCACCTTCGCCTTCGGCGGCGCCACCTATGCCGGCTCGCTCGCCGGCCATCCGCTCAACCGGCCCGTCGTCGCCACGTCCGCAGCCAACGGTGGCTACCTGGACGTGGCCGCTGACGGTGGCGTGTTCACCTTCGGCCCGATCGGCTACTACGGGTCACTCGGCGGCAGCACCGTCTACACCCCGCCGCCGCCGCCGCCACCACCGACCCCGGTCGTGGCCCCGGTGGTCGACTACGGCCTGTCGCAGTACCAGATCAACGCCTGGTACAAGGTCAACATGTGCGAGGAAGGCGGCGACTGGAGCATCAACGGCTCCGTGTACGCCGGCGGGCTCGGCATGAGCCGGGCCAACTGGAGCCAGTTCAACACGTTCGGGTTCACGTCGAACGCCGCGTACGCGTCGCCGCTCCAGCAGATCCGGGTGGCCGTGGCCTTCGCCTCCTACTACTACGGCAATCCGAACTGGGCTCCCGACCAGAACGGGTGCAGCGGCGGCTACTGAGCCGACCACACCGCACTGACGCCTTCGGGACGGGGCCCTACGGGGTCCCGTCACCGAGGGCGTCGATCGCCCGAGCCAGCGCCAGGTCGAGCTCGGTGATCCCGCCCGCGTCGTGAGTCACCAGCGCGAGCCGCACCGTCCGCCACCGGATGTCGATGTCCGGATGGTGGTCCGCCTCCTCGGCCAGCCGGCCGACGGCCATCACGAAGTCGAGCGCCGGCGCGAAGCCGGCGCACTCGACGACCTTGACGAGCTGACCTTCGACCAGGTCCCAGGCGGGCGCGTCGGGCGCGGCGAGAGCCGCGTCCAGGGCCGCCACGTCGAGGACCGTCGGCCGGGCCATCAGGCCGTGGCCCCGACCGGGGCGGTCGGCGTGAAGGTGACCGGCATCGACTCGATGCCCGACACGAAGTTGGCGTTGCGCTTCGGCGGCTCGACGTCGGTCGCCAGTGCCAGGTCGGGCAGACGCTCGAAGAGCCGGTCGAGCATGGTCGCCAGCTCCAGGCGGGCGAGTCGGTTGCCCAGGCAGAAGTGGGCGCCGAAGCCGAAGGCCATGTGGTCGTTCGGCGTGCGGGTCACGTCGAAGCGCTCGGGCTCCTCGAAGTTGCGCTCGTCCCGGTTGGCCGACGGGTAGAGGAGGAGGAGCTTCTGGCCCTCGGTGATGGTCCGGCCGTGGAGCTCGACGTCGCGGGTGGCGGTGCGGGCCATGTTCTTGATCGGCGACACCCAGCGCAGCATCTCCTCGATACCCAGCTGGCGCCGACCGGGTTCGGATGCGAGGAGCGCGAACTGGTCGGGATGGGTGAGCAGCTCGTACATGCCGCCGCTCAGGACGTGGCGCGTCGTCTCGTCGCCCCCGATCAGGATGAGGAGTGTCTCGTAGATGAGCGAGGACTCGTCGAGATGGTCGCCGTCGATCTCGGCGTGGACCAGGGTCCCGACCAGGTCGTCGGACTTGTTGTCCCGCCGGCGCTGCTCCACCACCGCGGTGATGTACTCCGCGTACTCCATGGCCGCGACCGCAGCGCCGTCCATGGCCGTCGGGTCGGGCGAGCCCAGGGCCTTCACCATGTCGTCCGACCAGCGCAGTAGGTCGTCCCGGTCCTCGGGGGCCACGCCCAGCATGTCGCCGATCACGATCATCGGCAGCGGCGCGGCGATGTCGCGCACGAAGTCGGCGTGCCCCTGTTCGCACACCTTGTCGAGGATGGCGTCGCACACATTGCGCACGGCATGCTCGCTCTCCCGGATGCGCTTGGGGGTGAAACCCTCGCTCACCAGCCGCCGGCGCCGCACGTGTTCGGGGGCGTCGAAGTCGATCATCATCGGCAGCGCCGGGCTCTCGGGGCGGATACCCCCGGCGTTGGAGAACGTCTCGGGGTCCTTCGAGATCTCCTTGACGTCGGCGTAGCGGGTGATCCCCCACACGCCGGCCGCCTCGTCGAAGTAGGCCGGGGCCTCGTTCCGCATCCAGGCGAAGGCCGGGAACGGGTCGCCGCCGTAGAAGGTGCCGTCGGTCAGGCCGATGTGCAGGTCCGCTGGGGGGGTGATCGTCACGTGCCTACTCCCTACTTCGAGATCCGAGCCCGAGTGCGTCGGGCAACGACGAAGGATAGTGCGCTGTCTGACGGTCCGTCAGTTGCCGGGGGATCGCGTGCGGCGAGTCGGCGGGTCGGCCATTCAGAGCGAACTGCTGTATTTAGAGTGATTTCGCTATAAATGCACCATCTACCGATACACTCGTCGCATGGACCCCGTCAGGAACCCTTACAGCCCGGGTGCCGGCACCCGGCCCCCCGCCCTCGTGGGCCGGGACCGGGAGATCGACGCCATGGACGTCGCCCTGCAGCGGCTCCTGCTCGGACGGGACGGGCGCAGCCAGCTCCTGACCGGACTGCGCGGCGTGGGGAAGACGGTGATGCTCAACGAGTTCGAGCAGTGCGCCGGGGGACGGGGGTACTTCCACGAGCACATCGAGGTGGGCGAGGACGGCAAGCTCGCTCCCCGTCTGGCATCCGGGTTCCGCCGCGTGCTCCTGTCGATGGACGCGAAGCGTCGCATCGGCGAGCGCATCGTCCGGGCGCTCGGCGTGCTCAAGGCCTTCAACCTGAAGCTCCCCGACGGGCCCGAGCTCACGATCGACGTCGACGTCGTGCTCGGACCGGCCGACTCCGGCGACCTCGGGACCGACCTGGCGGGACTCTTCGTCGAACTGGGCGAAGTGGCACGCGATCACGGCACCGGTGTCCTCCTCACGATCGACGAGCTCCACTACGTCGCCCAGCCGACGCTCGAAGCACTGGTGATGGGCCTCCACCGAGCATCGCAGCTGCGACTCCCCATCACGATCGCCGGCGCCGGCCTCCCCTCCCTTGCGACACTGACCGGCGAGGCGAAGTCCTACGCCGAGCGGATGTTCACCTTCCCGTCCATCGGCTCGCTGGACGGTGACGCCGCAAGGGAGGCGCTCGTCGTTCCGGCCGCCGACGAAGGCGTCGCCTGGGAGGAACGCGCGCTCGAGCGTGTGCTCGACGTCACCCGGGGGTTCCCCTACTTCCTCCAGGAGTTCGGCAAACAGGCCTGGGACGTGTCGGACGGGCCCGAGGCGATCACGCTCGACGACGTCGAACGGAGCATTCCGGTCGCCACGGCCGAACTCGACGAAGGATTCTTCCGGGTCCGGTCCGGCCGGACGAGTGACCCCGAGCGCTCCTACCTCCGCGCCATGGCCGAACTGGGACCGGGAGCCGTCCGGTCGGGTGAGGTGGCGGCCCTCCTCGGGCGGTCGACCACCGACCTCGGGTTCGTCCGTGAGGGACTGCTCCGGAGGGCGCTCTGCTACTCGCCGCGTTGGGGCGAGATCGAATTCACGGTCCCGATGTTCGACGAGTTCATGAAGCGCTGGATCCCGGAACTCCCTTCCGCTCCCGGGTGACCCGGACGGCTCACGGGTGGGTCATCGACTCGGGGCGCACCGCCTCGTCGAACTGCTCACCGGTCAGGAAGCCGAGGGCCACGGCCGACTCGCGCAGCGTCGTGCCCTCCTTGTGGGCCTTCTTGGCCACCTGGGCGGCCTTGTCGTACCCGATCAAGGGGTTGAGCGCGGTCACGAGCATCAACGAGTTCTCGAGGTGCTGTCGGATACGGGCCTCGTTGGGCTCGAGACCCTCCACGCAGAACCGGGTGAAGGCGGCCGACGCCTCGGTCAGCAGTTCGATGGAGTGCATCACGTTGTGGATGATCACCGGCTTGCAGACGTTGAGCTCGAGGTTGCCGCGGGAACCCGCCATGGCGACGGCGGCGTCGTTGCCGTAGACCTGGATGCAGACCATGATCATGGCCTCGCACTGTGTCGGGTTGACCTTGCCCGGCATGATCGACGAGCCGGGCTCGTTCTCGGGGAGGTTGAGCTCCCCGAGGCCGCTGCGGGGCCCGGACCCGAGCCACCGCAGGTCGTCGGCGATCTTGATCAGCGATGCGGCCAGGGTGCGCAGCGTCCCGCTGGTGGCCACCAACGCGTCGTGGGCGGCCAGGGCGGCGAACTTGTTGGGGGCGGTGACGAACGGCAGGCCCGTCAGCTCGGCGATGGCCGTCGCCACCCGGGTGCCGAACTCGGGGTGGGTGTTGAGCCCGGTGCCGACAGCGGTGCCGCCGGCGGCGAGCTCGTAGAGATCGTCGAGGGTGGCCTCGATGCGCCTGAGGTCGGCATCCAGCTGGGCCACGTAGCCCGAGAACTCCTGACCGAGGGTCAGCGGCACGGCATCCATGAGGTGGGTGCGGCCGATCTTGGTGATCGAGGCATAGGCCTTGGCCTTGGTGGCCAGGGTGTCGCGAAGGTGGCGGATCGACGGCAGGAGTCGGTGGGTGATCTCCTCGACGGCCGCGATGTGCATGGCCGTGGGGAACGTGTCGTTGGACGACTGTGACATGTTGACGTCGTCGTTCGGGTGCACCGGGTCCTTCGAGCCCATGACGCCACCCGCCATCTCGATGGCCCGGTTGGAGATGACCTCGTTGGCGTTCATGTTCGACTGGGTGCCGCTGCCGGTCTGCCACACGCTGAGGGGGAAGTGGTCGTCGAGCTTGCCCTCGGACACCTCGCGGGCGGCGGCGATGATCAGGGCCGACTTCTCGGGCGTCATCTTGCCCAGGTCGGCATTGACCTGGGCCGAGGCCTCCTTCAGGATGCCGATGGCCCGGATGAGCGGCTCGGGCATCCGGTCGTCACCGATCGGGAAGTGGTGTAGCGAGCGCGCCGTCTGGGCCCCCCAGTAGCGGTCGGCGGGGACGTCGATGGCCCCCATGCTGTCCGTTTCGGTGCGGATGTCCTGGCTCATGCTGCTCTCCTTGTGCTGAGGGCGCCGGTGGGGCCCGGGGCGGGGGTCGGACTGCTGGCGGGGGTCGGACTGCTGGCGGGGGTCGGAACGTTGCGGCGGCTCACGGTGCGACGACCGTCAGGACCGGACCGCGCGGGCGGACGGCATCGTAGAGGTGGCGGCAGCCTCACGGCACGCCGGGCAGGTCCCGACCAGGTCGAACTGGTGGCCGGTCACCTGGTAGCCCTGCTCCTCCGCCACCACGCGAGCCGCCTCGTCCATGGCGCGCTCGAGCCGCGGTGAGGGTACGACGTCCTCGACCTTGCCGCACACGGCACACGCCAGGTGGTGGTGGTGACCGGCCAGCTCCTCGGCCAGCTCGAACCGGCCGTGGTCGTCCACACCGGTCACCCGTCGGACGACGCCGGCCTCGATGAGGGTCGTCACGTTGCGGTAGGCGCTGGACTGCGGGAGGGACCCGGTGGCCTCCAGGATCTCGGGGATCGACAGCGGCCGTCCGGCCTCGGCCAGGGTGGTGACCAGGGTCCGTCGGACCGGCGTGTAGCGCTGGCCCTGGCCCCCGAGACGCAGGGCGGCCTGCTCGTGGACGGACTCTGCGGCGCTCACGACGGACAGACTACGGCGTGGCCCGGGGGCCGACGGACGGCTCGACCTCGGCCCTGGCGACCCTCCGGTCCGACGCCGTCAGCCGGGGCCGTCGGGCCCATGCCGTCCACGCGAAGGTCGAAAGGTAGACGGCGGTGGCGACGCCCAGGATCCCGAAGCTGGGCGGCACCGAAGGAACCAGGTAGGCCACCGTCAGGCCCACCCACATCGACCCCACGGCGATACCGGCCGACAGCCAGAGCGCCAGGAACGGCCGTGCCGTCAGGCGCTGAGCCGCACCGGCGGGAGCTGCCAGCAGGCCCAGCAGCAGCAGGGCGCCGACGGCCTGTGTGGCGACGCCCGCGGTCACGCCCAGCAGCACCAGGAACCCGGTCGACAGCGCCCGCACCGGCACTCCGCGCGATCGGGCGACGGCCCGATCGAGGGTGGCGAACACCAGCGGTCGGGCCATGGCCACCAGTCCGACGGCCACGGCGGCCGACACCAGTTCGTCAACCCGGGCCTCGGACCCCGACAGCCCCAGGATCGACCCGAACAGCACATTGACCCCGGTCGTCCCCCCGGACCCGCCCGTCCCGGTCGACGACGTCGTGAAGAGGCTGAGGAAGAGCGCACCGAGGCCGAGCACCCAGGCGAACACCGAGCCCACCACGGTGTCGTCGACCTCCGACCGCCGACCCAGGACAGCCAGCAGCAGGGCGAAGGCCACACACCCGCCGTAGAGGCCGAGCCGGAGGTCCACCCCGAACGCCAGCGCGGCCAGCGCCCCGGTGAAGGCCACGTGCGAGAGCGCGTCGCCGGCGAAGACCTGGCCGCGCAGGACGACGACGTAGCCCACGAGTCCCGAGGCCACGGCAATGGCGGTGCCCGCCCCAAAGGCCGACCTCAGGAAGGGATGGGCGAGCACGAAGAACTCGGCGGTGGTCATGCGCCCGCCATCCCCGGTGCCGGCACGGCGGCGCGCCCCGCGCCGAGCCCGACCGTCCGACGCTTCCGCTCCCGGACCAGACGTACGCCTCCCGCCGCCAGGTAGGCGGCGAACCCGAAGCTCGACACGAAGAAGCCCACCGGCCACGTCGAGTAGAACGCCACGCCGAGGGCCAGCCACACCACGACCAGGCCGAGGACCACCGACAGGCACAGCCCGAGCACGGGGCGGGCGGTCAGCTGTTGGGCTGCGGCAGCGGGCATGACGAGTAGCGCGAACACCAGCAACGCACCGGTGATCTGGCTCACCTCGGCGGCCGTGCAGCCGAGGACCACCAGGAAGGCGACCGACAACGCCCGCTCGGGGACACCCCGGGCGGTGGCCACGTTCCGGTCGACGGTGGTGAAGAACAGGGGCCGGCCGATCACGGTCATGGCGGCGAGCACGACCACGGTCATCACCACCAGCGCGACGACCTGGCCGTCGGACACCCCGAGGAACGAGCCGAAGAGCAGGCCCGTCACGCTGTCGAGGAACCCGCCGTACAGACTGACGAACAGCGCGCCGGTCGCCAGTGCGAAGGCCTGCACCGTGCCGATCACGGCCGACTCCTGGGTCCCGGCCCGACCGGCCGGCGATCGGGGCACCAGCGCGATGACGAGGGCGGCGGCGATGCTCCCGGCGAAGTAGCCCGCTGTGACGCTGACCCCGAGCCACAGCGCTGCCGCCGCCCCCGGAAACGACACCACGGCCAGCGTGTGGCCCACGAAGCTCTGGCGGCGCAGCACCATGAACCAGCCGATGACGGCACCAAGCACCGCAACCGCGGCCCCGGCCCGGAAGGCGTTGACCATGAAGTGCAGCGCCAGCATCTGACGGAGGTCGTCGAAGGGGTTGGCCCCCGGGCCGGCCAGGGCGAGCACGACAGGACTCACGGGTGGTCGTGCCGGTGGCCGTGGGCGCCGACATGGTGCGAGGAGGCATCGGGCTGGCCCACCACCACTCGGCGGCCGTCGCTGGTGGTCAGGACCTCGATGGGCGTGCCGTAGAGGGCCGACAGCGTCTCGGTGGTGATGACGTCGTCGGGACTGCCGCTGACCGCCCGGCCCCGGGCCACGTAGACGACACCGTCGAGGGCGGTGGCGATCGGATTCACGTCATGGGCCACGATCAGCACGGTGATGCCGAACCGGCGGCAGATGTCGGCGATCAGTCCGGCGACGGCGCCCTGGTTGGGCAGGTCCAGGCTGTCGAGGGGCTCGTCGAGCAGGAGCAGGCGCGGATTGCGTACCAGGGCCTGGGCGATCAGCAGGCGCTGCTGCTCGCCGCCCGACACCTCGCCGATCGGCCGCGTCGCGTAGGCGCCGGCACCCACCAGGTCGATCACCTCGTCGACCCGTGCATCACGGGCACGGTGTGCCGAGCCCCACGGGAGCGGCACCCCCCAGCGGTCGCCGTCGAAGCCGAGGCGGACGACGTCCATGCCGCGCACCCGCATGCTCGGGTCGAAGCTGCGACGCTGGGGCAGGTAGCCGATGTCGGCACCGGACTCCCCCGGCGGTCCGCCGAGGACCTCGACCCGGCCCGAGGCCAGCGGCAGGACGCCGAGCACCGCCTTGATCAACGTCGACTTGCCGCTCCCGTTGGGACCGAGCACGGCGACGAACGTGCCCGTCTCGATCGACAAGTCGACGTGGGACCAGACGTCGCGGCCACCGAGTTGCACGGAGGCGTCCTCGAAGCGGACGGCCGGCGGGTCGGCGGGTCGGGGGGTCTCAGCCACGGGCATGCCCCAATGCGGTGTCGAGGGCATCCAGCTGATCGGTCTGCCAGGCCTGGAAGGTGGTGCCCTCCGGTTGGAGGGTCTCGGTGACCGGCACGAGGGGGATCCCCGCGGCGCGTGCCGCGGTCACCTGGGCCTGCACATCGGGGGTCAGGTTCTGCGTGTTCTCGAGGTACACGGCGATGGCCCGGGTGGTGATCTGGCGGTCGATGGTGGCCGTGTCGGCGGCGGACACGTCAGTGCCCTCGCTGATCGCCCGGAGGAACGAAGGGGGTGTCACCAGGTCGAGCCCGAGGGCCCGGCACAGATAGAAGACGATCGACTCCGAGGCCCCGACCGGCGTCCCGGCGAACGTCGACCGGATCCGGGCGATCTCGGCGTGGTAGGGGGCCAGCCCGACGTGTTCATAGGCGGCCCGGCGACCGGCGAAGTACGCCCGGTCGGCCGGGTCGGCCCGTTGCAGGTCGGTGGTCACGGCACCGATGTACCGGTCGACGAAGGCCGGGTCGTACCAGAGGTGGGGGTTGCCACCCGGGGCCACGCCCACCAGGTCGCCCACGTCGAGCACGGCGCGGTGTCCCCCGTCGGCGGCCAGCAGCTGCTGCATCCACGGGTCGTAGCCCGCGCCGTTCAACACGGCCACCTGCGCGTCGGCCAGGGTCCGGGCGTCGGCGGCTGTCGGCTCGTAGGCATGGGGGTCCATCTCCGGGTTGTCGATGATGCTGACGACGTGAGCGTGCGCGCCGCCGATCTGGGCGGCGATGCTGCCCCAGAAGTCCTCCGCCGCCACCATCCGCACCACCCGGGACGCGTAGGCGACCGAACCCTCCCCCTGGGGCGGGAGGCTGGTGGCACATCCACACAGCAGCACCGTCACCGCGACGAGCAGGCCGGGTAGCACCACGGGCCACCGCACCTGCTGGGCGGGCGGCGACGACGGGACCGGTGGCACGAACCCCACCTTATATGGGAATGGTTCTCATTACAATCTTCCGGCCGACGGGCCCGGAGCGGTCAGGCCCGCAGTGCCAATCCGGCCTCGAGCACGCCGCGCGCCGCCACCACGTCCTCGGTCCTCGGGCCATCGCCCTCACCTGGGACCTCGAGGATCGCCGGCACGCCTTGCAGGGCCGGGTGGCCCAGCAGCGCGGCCAACCCGTCCGCGCCGATGGTGCCGTCCCCGATGTTTTCGTGGCGGTCCCTGTTCGCACCGAAGTCGACCTTCGAGTCGTTGAGGTGGATGCACCGGAGTCGTTCCATGCCGATGGTGGTGTCGATCAGGGCGATCAGGTCGTCGGCCTCCTCGACCGTGCCGAAGGGGATGCCCGAGGCCCACAGGTGCTGGGTGTCGAGGCACACGCCAAGCCGCTCGTCGCCGTCCGCCGCCTCGATGACCTGCGCGAGCTCCTCGAAGGACCGGCCGACCGTGTCGCCGGCACCGGCGGCGTTCTCGAGCAGGATAGGGCAGCCCTCGACGTCGGCGTCCACCTCGTCGAGCGAGCCCACGAGTGCCTCGGCCACCGCCGGCAGCGCCGTCTCGAATCCGCTCCCCCGGTGGCTCCCGATGTGCAGCACCAGGCCCTTGGCGCCCATGCCGTCGGCCGTCGACAGGTTGGCCGTCAGGCAGGCACGCGACTTGGCGGCCAGCTCCGCGTCGGGCGACGCCAGGTTGATCAGGTAGGTGGCGTGGCAGAAGGTCGACGCCACCGACGGGTGCTCGAGCTGGGCCGCACGGTAGGCGGCCAGCACCTCGTCGCCGTACTGCGACGGCTTCCACATCCGCGGGCTCTGCGTGAAGATCTGGACGGCGTCGGCCCCGATGTCGGCCCCGTGCTGGAGGGCCGGGACGAGCCCTTTGCCTGCCCGTACGTGTGCACCGATCAGCATCGCCGCACCGTAGCAGCGGCGCTCCCGTGGACCGCATGGAGATCCGCCCGGACCATGCCGTCCGGTGACCCGGACAGCGGGCATAGCCTGGGGGCGTCATCGCCCGAGGCACCTCGGCGACCGACCCTGACCCCGACGACCATGGAGGACCTCGTGACCACCGCACTCTCCGACAAGGCCAAGGCGCTCATCGCGCGGCCCGTTCTCGCCAACATCGCCACCGTCGATGCCGAAGGCCGGCCTCAGCTGACTCCGGTGTGGATCGACCTCGAGAACGGTGACCTGGCGTTCAACACGGCCAAAGGCCGGGCAAAGCAGGCCAACCTGTCGGCCAATCCCGCCGTTGCCGTCTCCGTCGTCGATCCCGACGACCCCTACAACGTGGTCGTGGTGCGGGGCACCGTCGAGCCGGTCGAGGAGGGCGCCGACGCCTTCATCGACCGACTCGCCAAGAAGTACCTGGGAGTCGACACCTACCCGATGCGCCAGCCGGGCGAGGTCCGGATCACCTATGTGGTGCACGCGGACAAGATCGTGATGCAGTCGAGCGACGAGGCCTGACGGAGCACCGTCGGTCGCGTCCGGGCTGACGGGACACCTCCCGTCAGCCCGGACGCCGGATCACCAGGCGAGATCGGCGGCCGCGAGATCAGTGGCATCCCACGGTGCCGGCACCTCCACCAGGCAGCCGTCGGCGCCCACGGCACGAGCGGCGGCGACTGCGGCGGCGACGCCCGGGCCGGCTGGCACCCGGGCCAGTAGGACCGGGCGGTCGCCCGATCGGCCGCGCGCCGGTCCCGCGCTGCTGAGCGCCGTCTTCGCGTCGCGCACGTCGTCGGGGCCGCCGTGGACCACGACCCCGTCCGCCGCCCGGGCGCACACGTCGAGCAGTCCCGCCCACCCCGGTCCCCTGCCCTGCACGAATACGACCAGGGGCACGCCGCCGGGCTGCACCGGAGCCGGCCGGTTGACGGCACCGGTCACGTGGTAGATCCTGCCGTCGACGGTCGGGTGCTCGTCCTCCAGTACCGCCCGTGTCACCTCGAGGGCCTCGGCCAACCGGTCGGCGTCGCCGTCGAGTCCCGCATCGCCGTCGAGGCTCAGCACTGCCCGGCCGTGGGACAGCACGTCGACGCCGGTCACGATCTTGGCCAGGATCGACGGCGCCCGACGCTGATCCCCGTCTGCGGCCACCCCGAGATGGATCCCGTCGGTCCGTACCGCCAGCGCACCGAGGAGGGAGAACGCCTCGTAGGCCACCCGTGCGGGCGGGTCGGCCGCCGTCTCGCCGACCCATAACGAGGTGCAACCCGCCCGGACCGCGGCCTCCGCCATCCGGACGGCACCCGCCAGCGCGTCGACCGACGGGTCGCGTTCCGCCGGGGCGGCCAGGAGCAGTCCGACGCCGACGAGCGCCCGTGCTGCGTCCGTCGTGGCCATGCACCGCACAGTAGCGGTGAGCCACGGGTGAGGGCCCGGATGTGCCGTGACGCTTCACCACGCTGTGCGTTATCATTGCTACTCCACGTGAGGGCCTCGCTACCTCCCGCCGACTCCGTGCAGTCTCGACCCCATCGGCAGCCACCCCAGGAGACGGACCATGACACCGGCCGACCGAGCCACTGGCACCCGTGAACGCCGGCATGACGATGACGGGCTCTCGATGGTGGTCACGCTGGCGAGCCTCGTCGTCGTGGCCCTGCTCGTACTGGTGGGACTGAAGTCCACGTTCGGCTCCGGCACGACATCCGGTTCCTCGGTCCACCAGCCCGTGTCGGCGGCGGACGACGCACAGGCACAGCAGTCCTTGTCGACGGCGCTGACGACGGCCGCCACGGCGGCCTCCGGGGCCGGCAGCTACGTCGGCCTCGACGCCACGGCGCTGCAGGCGGCAGAGCCGTCCCTCACCTTCGTCGACGGGCCCTCCACCGAACCGGACACCGTCAGCGTGGCCTCCACCTCCGACGGATCAGGCAGCATCACGCTGGCCGCCCGGGCGTCCGGCGGCACGTGCTGGTTCGTCTGGCGGTCACCACAGGCCGGCACCTGGTACGGCGCCCAGACCGGTAGCGGTGCGTGTGCCGCCCAGCCGGTCGAGCCCACGCCCAACCCCGGCATGGTGTCGAGCACGTCCATCGGTTGGCAGCAGGGGACGTTCCCGACGGTCTGAGCACGCGGCCACTGCTACTCACGCCCCGTTCACTCCAGCAGCAGGCCATCGGCGGACTGTGAGTTCGCCGTGAGCTGGCTATCCGCCTGACGCGACGACCAGCGCATCGATCCCCAAGGGTTCCTTCCAAAGAACACGAAGGAGAAGATGCGGTAGAACTCACCAACACGATGGGCGCGGCCGAGTTGCTGCGCAAGTATCTCACCGATCGAGGTCCGGTCACTTACCTGCTGCCATCCCCGGTCCGGAGGTTCGCCGAGGCCCTGACGTCGGCCGAGGCCAGTGGGCGTGCAACGCCGGGTACGGCGAGGTCACCGCCGTCAGGCAGATCTAGACGTCGAGGCCACCACTCCACGGTCGCTCGACAACCACCCATGCAGGTGCAGCCAGCAGGTCACAAACCAATCCGGCACTTCGGATCTGAGGTGGGCCCCAAGGTCGCTCTCGACCTCGAAAGGCACTGCCTAATCTTGTCCATTCTCGCCATACAGCACACACTGCCCGCGGCCGCGCTGCTTCGCCTCGTACATCGCGGCGTCCGCCGCTGCGACGAGCGCGTCTGCGGTTGCAAACTCCTCGGAAGCTACAACGACTCCAATGCTCGCAGCAACAATTCGCTGGTCAGACCCCAATTCGTACGGTTCCCGAAAGGCCGCAACGAGGCGGTTCGGCACCACCATGGCTGCTTCTGGCGACCCTACGTCGTCGAGAAGAATCAAGAATTCATCTCCGCCCATTCGGGCCGCGCTGTCACCAACCCGGAGCACGCCGCGAATACGCGTTGCCACATCGATGAGCAGTTGATCTCCGACGCCATGACCCGAGGTGTCGTTGATCGCCTTGAACTTGTCGATATCGACAAAGATGACCGCAAAACCCGAATGACGGCGGTTGGCCAGACTCATGCGATGGGAAAGGCGGTCCCAGAACAATGTGCGGTTCGGCAGACCGGTCAGTTCGTCGTGCAGTGTTCGGCGCGTCAGTTCGTGCGTGATGACGTCAAGTTCCGAAGTCCGGTCCGCTACCTTGCGTTCGACCTCCGCAAACGATGCTTCCAGCTCTTCACCGAGGAAGTTGACACCCGCGGCGACCGCGTCGACGATATCTCCAAGGGGGCTGACCTGCGCTCGAGCTTCGAATCGAAGACCTGCGAACTCCTGGATCGTGCCCACTATCTCTTCGAGGCGCCGCTCAGTTTCGTGACTTCGCAGGTCGTCTCGGTGCGGCTCCGGTCCGGAGTCGGTCGATTCCGCCGCATCCCTGGCTCGCAAAGAAGTTCTGTCTTCCGATTCCGGCGTCGTGGTCATGTCATGAATTCCCTGAGCCAGGCGAGGGCAGAGGACTCATCGTCGAACAGTTTCGTTGGCGCCATCGGCTTGCTCACGGCGATGAAGAAATTCCCCGTCATCCGGCTGAGCGGAGTCGCGGCGAGTACAGCGACGGCCGACACGAGATCACCCCGGCGTGCGAACTCGGAGCGCGCGGCCCGGTCCTGCGCGCCGGCATCGTGGGCGTCTACCAGCAGGGGGCAACGTTTCCCGCCAGTGAGCTTGGTCATCGCCTCCGTAGCTCCAATCGCATCCTCAAAACTCATGACCGCCGCAGGAGTCCAAACGATTTGAACAATTCCGTCGGGCCGAAGCCATATCTTGAACTTTGAGTTATTGGCTTCTCCTGATCGATTATCCATTGGGAGCTCCATGCGCTTGGACGATGGCCGTCTTTAGCCCCGATTCGATGAACATGGGACTGCAATTCCCTTCGCTCCGGTATCGGCACGTTCGTGTCCCAGGTGAAATCGAACCTGCTCGACGTGGCCCTTCGAGGCGATCCGACCGCTACTCGATGGAGGACCACTGATCAGGAGAGAGCATGTCCACTAACTGCGTGAGCTCACACCCGTTCGAGCGCTAAGCAGGTTCCTCGACAAGCAGCAGTTGACCCCGATAATTGCCGGTTAGGTGCCGTAGCCGTCGATGAATCCGGTCAGACCGGTGGGTTCGTGAGGCCCGAGGTGGATCTCCTCGAGGACGCCGACCCCTGAGCGGTCACCCATCTTCGCTACGACGAGGTTCTGGAGGTGCAGGGATGCGAAGTCGAGCGGATCGAAGTCGGAGAGCTTGATCGATTCTCGTCCGGTCTCCAGCTGGCCGTGGATGCTGCCGTGAGCCCAGTACGGATGCCAGTAACCGATGCCTCGCATCCGGAAGGTCAGCACCTTCTCGAGATCCACATTGATGATTCCGTCTTGACGGTCCTCAAATGAGATTCGAGCTCGTTTGATCTCCCGTCTGCCAGGCTCCCACTCGAGCTCGTAGCCGAGATGCCGGCACTCATGCACACCCTCCGTGCTCCATGGCGCCGCACCTTCGGGGATCGGATCGAGGACGAGTGCCGATTCGACCCACCGTGATCCGTCCGGATGTTCGTGAAGGGCGAAATGAGTGAAGCGGTCACCGAAATGCAGGGGTGCCCACAGCCAGAAGACGGCGGGTTCGACCGAGGGACGTAGCGTCTGGACCTGGTCGCCGACGGGGCGGACACCCCATGACCGGTCGCGCGTGCCAGACACGTTCCGAGGAGTGGCGGTAAGCGTCTTGCCGTCCACGGTGATCGACCCCTCCCACGAGCCCCACTGGGTCAGCCGGGTGTGGTCGGTCAGGATCACACCCGCGTGCACCCGGCGCTGTCGTGGTTCCTCCACGGCGACGGTTGTGGCTCGGAAGGTCAGATCGCAAGAGATTCCATGCTCGTTGGGCTCGACGATGTAGTGAATGACCCGCAGCGGATCCGACACCTCGATGCGAATGGGGCCGACGGCTGTGGTCCGTTCGATTGGCATGGCACCTGAGGCGAAGATCGAATGCTCGACACCGTCCAGGACGACACTGAAGGCTGCATCGACAACGCCGCGAACAGGGTAGTGGCCCATGCCGGCGGCGAAGAAGAACGACGCATCAGCGTCATGGCCGTTGAACCAGTACCGGTCGTAGTGGTTCGGATCACCCGACGCGGGATGGGCGATCGGGTCCGCCGAAGGATGGATCGGAAAGTCGTCGAACGGGCTCAGCACTGATTTCCTTTCGTAGCTGCTGGTTACAGCTTGGCGACGGCGCCGCCGTCGATGTCGAGTATGGCTCCGGTGATGAATTGAGCCTCGTCGGAGGCCAGGAAGGCGATGGTTGGAAGCCACCCATCTGATCCAATTCGTTTCGACCGATTCCCATCACGGCCGAAAGTGAGGAGACGACGACAATGGCACCCGCGGTGGCCGTCAGATGCGGCCACGCAGCTCTGCAGGTGAACATCGTCCCGTTCAGGTTCAGCTCGAGGATTCCATTCCAGTTCGCGGTCGGCTCGTCCGGCCATTGGTCGATTCCGCCCGTTCCGGCGTTCGCGACCACCACGTCGAGGCGGCCATGGAGACGGACGGTCTCGACAACCACGCTCGCGATCGATTCTTCGTCGGTCACATCGACAGTGAGGAACGTCACACCTGTCGGAAGGGACGTCTGGGGTGTCGTCCGCGCACACGCGACGACCGTCGCGCCTTCGGCTGCGAGCCGCTCCACGGCGCCGCCGTCGATGCCCCGGGTCCCACCGGTCACCACATTCGTCCCGCGTCTCCTCAGCTCGGAGCCGCGAGGTAGCCGCCATCGCACCGGTAGCCGTGCGTCGAGCCGCTGACCGGCGGGTCGTCAGTTCGCGTGAACACACCATTTTCCACCTTGGCGATCAGGTAACACGTCCCTTGCTTGCGATCGGCGGGGTTACCGGTGACCAACAGGTTCGATGCGCTGAACGACGTGATGCTGCGAAGTTGTTGCTGTACCGAACCCTGGGTCGGGTTCTTGCCGGCAGCCTGCAGCGCTTGGACGAACAGTTGCGTATTCGCCCAGCCAGCCAGCGTGTAGTAGTCGGCCTTGAAGCCAGGTGAGGCGACCTGGACCCAATGGAGGAACGTACCTACTGCCGGGATCTGGCCGGCGTCCTCGCCCAAGAACAGGGCGTTCGGCATTTCCAGATCAGTTCCGTTGACCGCTGCCGCACCGCCTGCGTCCGGCACGAGTGCCTCGCTGTACGCGGCGGTGCCGATGATCAGAATCGGATGGAAGTTCTGCTGATTCATTGCCTTGAGCAACGCGGAAGTGTAGTTCTCCGGCAGAGCGTCGGAGTAGATCAACTGGACGCCCGCGTTCTTCATGTCGACCACGTTCTGCGTGAAGTCCGTCTGAGTGAGCGGGACACCGACGTCATACGTCAGCTCGTAACCCGACTGCTTCAGGACCGGCACCTCGAGAGCCCAGCTGGCCTGTGCCGAGGGGAACTCAGAGACCAGTACCCCGGTGTGCTCTGCTTGGGTCGGATACAGCTTCTTGTAGTACTCGAGGGGGCCTGTCGGCCAGCCGGCGCCGGCTGGATTGGCGTTGAAGGTATTCGGCAACTTGTCGAGCGACGGAGCGAGCAGGGTCGCTACAACTGGGACATCGGGATTCTGCGCGATCACCGGCTCGCCGAAGCTGTCCTCGAGCGAGAAACTCCCGACCAGAGCGAAGTCGTTCGACACCGCCTGCTGGGTCTGCTGCTTGTTGCCTGCTCCGGTGAATTCGTCGTTGTACGGGTCTACGACGATCTTGCGCCCGTTCACTCCGCCCGTTGAGTTGACGTAGTCGGCATAGGCCTCGCTGCCGACGATCGAACCGGTGAAGATGCCGGCCGACTCCGTCGTGACGTTTCCGATCCGGATCTGCGTAGACGTCAGTCCCGTTGTGCTGCTGAACGCCGACTGCGGGATCGCTGCCCGCCCGGCGCTGTCCGACGTCGAGGACGACGAGGCCGCCGCGGTCGTTGCGCTCGAACTCGAGGTCGACGAGCACGCCGCGATGGCGACTCCCCCGATGGCCACCAGAGCCAGCACCACCGCCGACCGTCGGCGCTTGGAACTTCTGGCGCGCCACTGCTCGTTACGGGCCATAAGCATGGTCTTCCCCCTGATCGATGCTGCGCCTCGGACCGGACCGCTTGACGCAGTTCCCCTGCGTCCCCTGAGCGGCGTCGCGACTGCACCGTCCATCGGTGCGTCCGTCAACCTAACCTCATGGAATCCTCTGCGTGGGTTCACCGGTCGGAAGTGCCTTGATGCGAGCTGAACGCGTCGTCCGGGCATCGCCTGAGCACCCGCCGGGGAATGCCGCCTCATGCACTCCGGCACTGGGATCGGTGAGGCCGGCCGGCCGGCCGCCGAAGTCTGCCGCGCGTGGCACCAACGTGCGGCTGCACAGTTCGAAGTACCAGCGCAGGGGAAGGTGCACTGCGCGAGCCTCAGGGGATGTCCTACGCCTTCGATCCCGAGCTGAGTCCCTATGTCGACCTGCTTTCCAACGGAGATCTCCGAGACGTCGCTTCGGCACGGGCGGCGATCGACGATCTCCTCACGCCGTTCAATGACGACGTCGATACGACAGGGGTGACGATCGGTGACCACGACGTTCCCGGCACCGATGGCACCGTTCATGTCCGCGTGTACTCCCCCGCCGTTCCAGTCGTCACGGAGCGGTCCGCACTTCTCGACATTCACGGCGGTGGCTTCGTCGTCGGATCGATCGACATGGAACACGCGTTTGCGACCCAGGTAGCACGTGAACTCGGTGTGGTCGTCGTGACCCCTGAGTACCGACTCGCACCTGAGCACCCGTTTCCGGCCGGCGTGGAACACGGCGGATTCAAGGGGTGAGCGCAACGATCCTGTGAGATTGGAGAATCCAAACACAGGAGGTAGTGCGTGGCACCCAGACTCACCCAAGCACAGAAGTCGATGGCCTACCGGCTGAAGAGCCACGGCCTGAGCAACATGGAAATCGCCCGACAGCTCAGTTGCGGCGACAGCCTGATCCTCTACATGTTCCAGGGCAAGATCTCCTCGGTGGGCGTTGCCACGGCGTGGATTCCACGCTCCGGAGCACTCACCATCGACGATCGAGAACAGATCCTCCTGGGCCTTCGTGCTGGTCACTCGATGAGCGCGATCGCTCGAGGACTCGACCGCTCCCCATCGACGGTGACCAGAGAGGTGGCAGCCAATGACGGTCGAGAGGGCTACCGGGCCTGGAGGGCTCACGAGCGGGCACGGCAGTGTGCCCGGCGACCCAAGCCCTCCAAACTGACCCGGGGGCCACTGCAGCGCGAAGTGACAAGGCGACTCCGGCAACTCTGGTCTCCGCAGGAGATCACCCGACGCCTACCGTTGGACTATCCCGAAGATCCGGCCATGCGCGTGAGCCACGAGACCATCTACCAGTCACTGTTCGTCCAAGGTCGCGGCGAACTCCGGCGTGAGCTGGCTCGCTGCCTGCGTTCCGGTCGAACGTCCCGGAAGAGTCGGTCGGCCGCTCCTCGAGGAGGTAGCCGCGTCAAGGACATGGTGATGATCTCGGACCGGCCGGGTGAGGCCGACGATCGGGCGGTTCCCGGTCACTGGGAGGGCGACCTCATGCGCCACGAGGCGCTGTATGACCGTGCGGTGATGAAAGGACACCGCCGTTGGGCCGTCGCAGCGGCCCGATAGAAGCTGAGGGCAGCCTGACCCTGGAGTCGCAGGGGAAGGTGGGAGCAGCCCTGACAACGACGGGACGGATCGGCACTGCCAGACGGTCCGGGTCCGGCAAGCAAGACGAAAAGGTGTACGTGAGAAACCAACGTCTGAAGGCTCCTCAAGCATCCCGCCAGCTCGAACCTGGTGGATCTGGGCTGGATCGCGACGCGCACCCGCAGTGGTTAGCCTCGATCATTCGTCCGACCCCCGCTGACGGCGCAGTCGTCAGCGAGTAGGCGGTCGTGATCGATCTCGTCGACCGGATCACTTCTGGGGCGTGAAGTACCCCGGTGTTGTCATTCGA
>Ga0182014_10002280_pt1 | contig 24259 bp, 19 predicted proteins | sample 612S2DmetaG_FD_120489 | JGI IMG/M metagenome (GOLD analysis project Ga0182014, IMG submission 120489) | Permafrost microbial communities from Stordalen Mire, Sweden - 612S2D metaG | ecosystem: Environmental > Terrestrial > Soil > Wetlands > Permafrost | place: Sweden: Stordalen | collected...
AAAATGTTTGATACAATTGATGCGGATAGATTTGAAAAATTAGTATCCGGAATTGCATTTCACAAAAAAATCATATTACTTGCAATTTTAAAATTGATAGATCATAATAAGAAGACTACTACTGCAACAGAAATTAAAAATACTTACACCCAAATAAGCAAAATGATTGCAGAAAACTGCAGAGCTAGGATAACTGTAGCAAACTCTATCGCTGAATGAATTATGATTGGTATTATTAAAGAAGTCACTCTCCGAAAAGGGAAGGGTGCTTCCGGAATAGAGATCGAATGAGATATTCCTCCGAAAGAAAAACTAGAAGAGTAGCTATATCAAGATTATAGGTTAAAAGATCCTAGGAATGCGAAACCTGCACCGTTTATGTGATTACATTATTAGTTCGGGATTTGGATTTGTTGGCTGCAGCTATTTATTTGAAAATTTTTCGTAACATCTGCTCTATGTCCTATAATCTGCTTTTTTGATTGCTGCTCTATTATTATATACTTGCTTCTGGTGATCCAGGATGAAGCCTTAATTTCATATGACAGCAATATTTTAGCTTTTCATTATTAGTGAGTCCAGTAAAACCTATGTATTTATCCAAAATTCATATAAAAATACCCCTAAAATTTAGGATTAAACTGAAATATACAAAGCTTTAGACACAAAAAAACTGTGTATCAGTGATAATAATCGAAATAGAAGCTTTGCCCGTAAAAACTATTGGCTCTGCATCCTACTTTTTGCGGTGAAGGAAAAGTATAAGAAGCCAGTTCGATTTCATAGAACTTTAGCTACAGTACCAAAGAAAAGTACTAAAGTTAAATGTAAAATCTGAAAGATAGAAATATTTTGCGTCAATGATTGTTATCTTTAATGTATGATATCTGCTGATTATTTCTGGATATTAATTAAGTATAATTATAAAAAAAATGATACTTTATTATAATCATTACTAATATTATTATTATTATTATTTTAACTGTTCCGTGCAGGAATAATCTTAAACATTATTAATATCAAATTATTGTTCAGTGTTAAAATATTTTATGTTGAAATAAATTTTATTCAGAAACCATTTTTATTATAATTAATTTAAAATAATTAACAAGCTCAGTGAGTATTGTGGGTCATCGAAATTTATTGGTGTAATAGTAATAGATATCAACAAATAATTTTTGGTAGCTTGAATGGTTACCAAAACCAAATTCGATTATAATTTTTGATTGTGACCATAAAGGAGTGAAATAAATGTTGAAACAATCATCTATTAGAATAACAAAGGTATTAGCTAGTTTTCTGGCAGTCCTTTTTGTAGTATCTTTGACAGCTGTAGCAGTAAGCTCAGAACCTGTTATGGTTAAAGACCAGAACATGGACATGAAGAACATAAAGAACATGAACATGAAGAACATGGACATGAAGAATATTGAAACTGAAGATGCTGAGTACTGATCTGGCGATGCACATCCAAATTGATTATTTTACTAACTACACAAACAATATTTTATTTGTGCAGTTAGTGAGATGATCAATTCGATGCTTTTAAGCCTATTTTTACCTAACGTTAACTCGTTCTGCTAACAGACTAAGCAATCCCGATTTTTCATTGGGAAGAAAAAGATGCAGAAGCAACCACACTTTACAGAACTCTCGGTACACTGCCAGAACTATATAATTATTATTTCATTATTTTTCTATTTATGATGGCTGTTTAGGTTAATTAGTTCCAAGTGTTCCAGGTGTTCCAAATGCTCCATGAGTAATATATCAATACTGTTTTCTTATTACAGATGGAACTTAGTAAATACAGAGATTTTATCACAAAAAAAGCTGTGTATTTCAAAAACGATAAAAACAGAACTTTGTTAACATAACACTTGACTCAGCATCCTACTTTTTGCAGTGAAAGATATGGATAAAAGAGACAGTCAGATTTCACAGAACTTGAGCTACACTATCAAAGCAAACTACCAAAATTAGATGCAAAATCTGGAAAATAAACATATTTTGCGACAACAGTTGTTATCTTTAAAGTATAGGATTTGCGGATTATTTTTGAAGATTATACAGGAATAATTATAAAATACAATAAATATTAAAAACTTGTTATTTTTTAAGTTGTTTCATGCAGAAATAAACTTTATTCATGCGCTATTATAAAAACAGTATTAATATCAAATTATTGTTCAATGTTAAAATATTTTATGTGGAAATAAATTTTATTCAGAAAAGATTATTTTTATCATTTATTTAAAATAACTAAGAAGATGACTTATTTATACCATAAAGAGAACGGATAAAAAAGAGTGAGGAATGATCAAAACAGCCTTATAACCGGGGGGCATGGCCCCATTTTTATGTAGGATAATAATATATGCTTGATAAACTTAGTCATTTTGACCATGAACGTATTCCTGAGCGTGTGGTATATCCAAAGATGCAGAAGTTGGTGGTTGCATAAAAGTAACTTATGATGTGATCAATATGTATAGGAATAAATTTGATTTAAATCGAAATAAGTTTCTGATATCTTTTTGCTCTTAAATTTAACAACTACTTCCTGAATCTAGGATTTTGTAAATTTCCGTATCCAAATTATGTGAAATATGATTACCTTGCACATTTTTCCTGCAAAAAGCAGATTTCTTATTTTTACTTAAGCACAGGTTTTATAGCAAAAAACTATGCATAAATGAAACAATGGAAACATAACTTTGTCAGCATAACCGTTGGCTCATAGAGTTTATTAAAGTTCAAATAGTCATTACCTTCTGATTGATTATTGTTTTAATCAATTACTCAATATTAATGAACTGATTCCAAGTCCTATAAGGATCAAGCCGCCTAGAATTTCTGCTTCATTTCCAAAGAAGTGACCTAACCTATATCCTATGATCGCTCCAAAAAAAACCATAATGAACGTTACACACCCTACAATGAGCGTGGGCTCAAGAATAGGCACTTTGATAAATGTAAGACTTATTCCGACAAAAAAGGCATATATACTTGTTGCAACTGCTAGCATAAGAAGTATCTAATAATTAAGAGAACCTATTTTTCCGTCCGGTTTTCTGCAAAAAGCTTCATATATCATCTTAATTCCAATAAAAACCAGAAGACTAAAAGCAATCCATTGACCATAAGCAGAAACATAGTTTTTTATTGTGTATCCACCAAGCCAGCCCAATAACAGCATTAAAGTCTGAAATCCCCCCAAAAACAGTACATTTGAGAGCATCTTTGACCCTAAAAGACCTTATTGTGGTACTTCTAGACATGGCTACTGCAAACAAATCCATTGAAACTCCTACCGCTAAAAGGAAATTGGATAGAAAAGACATTGATTAAATACTCCACTTTTTAAAGTATGGCTATGAATGTAAACTGTTTGTGGTTGCATAAAATGAATAATGTCACTTTTAGCAGGGTTCTATTTTATTATCAAATCAACTTTAGTATTATTAATCACTATTTCAATGTGTATATTGATGACGAAATGGCATTGCCTTTATAGATTATATTTGCGTGAATTATTTTCATTATAAATAAGTATTCAATAAGCTTAGTAAAACATGCAAGTTTAAAAAAAGTCTTAAGCTATGAATATTATATAACGTTTGCATCGTTTATGTCACCAGTTTATCCCAAATCTCATCGGACTTGAGACTTTTTGATATTTTCTGGATTTTTGATTGATTGTAGCCAATTGCCAGTCGAATTAATGGTAAGTTTTAACGACCCCAGAATATTAGGACTTACTTTCATTAGGTATAAATCTAATACAATAGACTTTGTGATGAAATGTGTTTTTTTATACAGTTAAAGGATTAATTTCATAGGATAATATAATTCAGCATCAAGAGTTTTCCTAAAAGATCATAGAGTATTTTGTCTACACATTAGGTTCCGTCATAAATTTGTACAAAAAAATAGATTTAAAAAATGAAGCTAACTTATTTCGCACATGAAATGTTTAACCTAAATAATTGACTAAAAGACAACTTTGGCAAGAATTATAGACAAATTTTCTCGGAAAATTCTTTAAGTAGGAGCATTATATCAGATCATAGCAGACCTGTATCCAAATATTCGTAAAAAACTTCTCAGATCAGAGAGATGCTACATTCTGCAGATGCACATCTATGTCTAATTTGTTTCTTATTTAGCCACCATTTAATCATTGGACGGTAGATCAATTTTCAAGTTATTGTCAGATTGAGAAAATAGATGGCATTCTTGTGTACATCTGCTGAAAGTGGACTGTAAATGAAAAATCAAATTTAGCTATGTTTTATAAAAATCGAGTCTCAAGACGTGTAATTTTTCACATAATTAGTTTTATAGATATGCTATTTTACAAAAAAATAGATAAATATTAAAAAAATCATTATTTGATGCATGTATTTTTTTATAGATTGTCTAATTACGAACGAATTTTACTTTTGTAATCATGTTACATCTTGCGCACGAAGTCAAACTAGGGAATTTGGAAAAGGTGATTTATGTATGTTTAGTCTCTAGTTTAATTATGTTCATATCACTATCAATGTTTTTTTTAACTGATATTTATTAGAAAGGCTTTCTGTATATGTAATTCATATTTACTTCCTGTCTTTAAGTTCTTTTTTCAGTCCAAACGCACAATTCTTACAAGAGATTGAATTGGAACATTAGCTATCGTATCTGCACCTTTCTTATCAACTAGAACCACTACAACTCTTGGTTTTGCATCCATTTCTCTTAGCTGCTCAATAACTTCCATGGTAGTGGAACCGGTGGTGATAACGTCATCCACGATTACACAGTTTTTGCCTTCAACAGTACCAAAGTTTCGACTTATAGTCCCTTTATGGCCTGGCTGTACTGTGTCTTGTCCTTTACGTGAATGATAGATGACTAAGTCGGCTCCGAGTTCATTTGCCATCAAACTTGCTAGGGGGATACCACTGGCAGCGACACCAACTACTGCATCCACTTTAGTGTTTGTTTTTCCCAGGGTCTCAAGCACCATATCGCAGAGTGCAAGCGAGATGTAGTGGAGCCTTGCAGCGCTTTTCCCAATACTGCTCCAGTTTACAGAAATATCTCTCGGAGCGGGGGCAGATGCTTCTTTTTTTGAACGGGTTAAAAGCCAGGTAACGGTTTCTCTAGAAACATTGAGTTCATCGGCAATCTGGCCAGTTACAAGGCCATTGCTCTGCAATTCCAAAGCTTTCTGAATTAAATCCTCTATATTTTTCATGCCTCCATTACCACCTGAAGTTTTGATCTGGCTGTATTTCCAACTCAGTTTTGTATTTATGCAGTTAATTCCATGCACAATTCTTACTTGGGATACTGCTCAAAAAATTAGGTTCAATATACATTCTCTCAATTAATACAGTATGAGACTATCAAGCTTTATATCTTTTTCTTCAAGCTTAAAATTAACTTTTTTCTCTTATTATCCTTTTCCTTTTTTTTTTCAGAGAAGAACCGCAGATAGTACAGACATCCCCCTTATCAAAAGTTTTTTTGCAGCCAGTACACTTCTTTTGCCAGATAATAATATCCTTAATTTTTTTCTGGGCAACAGGTTTAACCTGAATCCCAAGCTGCAAAGCAACATTCTGGATTGCATAATCATCTGTAATCAGTACTCCTCTGTCCCTATACTCAAGAGCTTTTGCAAGAATTTCTATGTCTGTTTTTGAGAGTTCTTCTGAATCCCTGGTATGCTCAGCCTTTCTCTTAATCTCTTTTACCATCTCAGGTTCTGGCCATTCAACACGTAAACCCCCTTCTTTAGCGAGATAATAAAAAAGTACTGAATCCCTGTTTTTTAATTCATCTACAACAGAAGGGACGGTAATCATCAGCGAACTGTCTAAATTAGAGTTCCTCATTATAAATACTGCTGAATCTACTATGTAATAGGTCATTTTCCTTCTCTCTATTTTTAAGTATATAATCCCTTGGCTCATATAATTGTACTAGCAGAGTTGCAGCTCTTGTAGTATGCTGTTCTTCTAGCTTCGCTCTAGAGGACTAATTGGATGTTTGTGAGTCTCTACTCAAGAGGTCTAAATTATATCTCAGACATCCACAAGTTTACACAAATGAGCAAATAATTAATGCCGATATATATCCAGAATGGTTGATCAAAAAGCAGCTCCATATATTTCGCTTTTGAAGTTTTCGTTATTAATTGTCCTTTTATCCATCCCAACTATTATGGGAAATTTGCTGTTAAATTTAACTTTCTGGTAATTCATATCCATAATTTACCAGCAACATAAAATATGGTAATTTAAATTGCTCAATTTGAGTTATAGTGAACTACCCCTGAGCTAAAGACTTCAGAAGGTCGTTTACTAGTGTACAACTACTTGCAAGTATACCTAAGTATCCTTGGTCCTTAATAATGCCTGTTTTTCTAAGTTAACAGCAAAAAGCTAATAGCCTGTCCACAAGGCATTTGCGATAGGATACGATAAAACTTAAATATCATAAATCAGTAATTTTCAAGCACAGAGCTGACAATGTTTTTATAATTCCCTTTAAGGGAATACACGTTATGCTCCCCAGTGACATTTATGCTCAGGATTCCGAGCCTTGTATTCATGAGCCCAACCATGGCAGAAATTCCACGGTAGCTTACCTCGAAATTTCCTTTATCGAGAAAGTCATAAACTTCACCGGTGGTAAACTTGTCTCCAGTCAGGAAGAGATTGAGCACAACCTTGCGTATCCCGTCTTCGTCCCTTCCGAGATACTTTATCAATCTCGCTCTTACCCTTTCTTCCGCAGTCTGCAGTTTTGTACACCTCAGTTAACGATATTTTGAGTTATAAATACCTTGTATTATATCATAGAAAATTTCAATAAATCTCTGAATTTCGTTATGTGCATATAAATGATGTATAAAATGATTCGTGAAAATTGAAGGTTTATCGAAATCTTCTATAATATCATGATTATGACTGCTAAATATATTATTACTCCCATGTAGAGTCGCTAAGGACCGAATACCCTATACCTTTATCGTTTATATATTTTAGGATTATTTCTTGAGATATTTATATTGGAGTCCAAAACTGATATGTCAGGTAACTGTGATAAATCAGTCTTCAAAACTCTAAAAATTATCAGCAATATATTCATCTTGTAATTCCGTCCAGGCCATAAGTTTCATGGAATATCTTGCTGGAATAAAGACCTATGACTTTTAAAACTTATTCTATTTTATTAACAAGATCTTATATACAGGTTGATTGTAGAAAATATATTGTGAGTTGTAATGTTCATTAGATATTTAAATTTACCATGTCAGATTTCTCTGAAAAATATACCTAATTTATGGGAACAGAATGATATACTTATCTTGGTGGTTGATCTGGATAATTATAATGTTTTAAGTACTGAGTACCTCGATGAAAACGAAAAGGAAGAGAGGGATATATTTAAAACTAGCTATTTTAAGAAAAGGTATATAGTTTCGAGAAAAGTTTTAAAATATATAATATATTGTTTATTTAAAGAACAATCCATTTCTACCATAAGCACATATAAAGATGAATACGGGAAGGTTCATGTGCGAGGTCATGAAGATCTCCATATATGCCTATCATATGCTGGGAACATTGCTTCCTTGGCAATATCTAAAATAAAAGTTGGCATTGATATCGAGCTCGAAAAATTGTTTCCCCCTAAAAAAATCTTTAGGTACTTGCACAAACCAATTTTAAGAACCAAATATCCCGAAAATGATCATGACCTCTTAATTGTATGGACTCTCAAAGAAGCATATAGTAAGTTTTCAAATAAAAGTATGCTAGTCAATCTTAATAAAGAACTTGATCTTAGCAGTGTCTTCCATTCAAGTTATATTTTGAATGAGAAATATATACTTTCTGTCATTACTTGTGTGAATCCACATGACCTAAATATAAGTTTTCTTCCTAAAATAACATTTAATAACCTAAATTATACAAATTACATTAATTGAGATAGTATAAAATTATAATAGGTAGATTCTTTGCCAATGAACCATAAACAGGAACCTAAAAATCACTTGACGATTCACATTTAACAGCACCACATTTTTCTGATATAACCTCACTTTTTAGGGCTAAAATACCATAATCATCTCTAACGAAACTTTGCTGCTGTTTTTCACTGGTATTCAGAGAATGGTATGAATGGAAAAAACTTTTGTAAATATTCAAATCACAAGCCTTGTTCACTGCTTCTACCAATTTGAATCACCAATTAATTGGGCAGTGGTATTGCCTAAAAAACCAATTTGACATCCTTAATCAAGTCACATTTGAGCCTTCTATAGCAATCCACTGATTCGTTTCTAGACTTTATTGAAAACCAAAATTAGAACCGACTTCCTACCCAAAATAAAGATGAAATCAATGTTCAAAAGAAGTAAATTGAGAAATACTTCCATTAATTTGAGCCTTTTATTCGAAGAACTTCATATTTAATTTTATGGAATATAGAATTTGAGACGAAAAATACTTGAGAGCGAGATTGTGACTCCCTCAGAGTAAACATCAAATAGGATTTTATTCTTGAAAATAATGATAGTACCCACTTCCCACAGATGTGTACAAGGATATATCTATTTTCTCAATATGATAGTACCTTAAAAAATCAATCCAGCTTTCAATGATAATAGTGAGCAAATAGGAAAACAAAATCTACATCTGCGTTTATCTTCAAAATATCTGATAGTAACAAAGTATTCTTGTGATTCACAAAAGTTTCCCTCTTACCACCATCAACTCTTCGAAAGATACTTTTTTCCTCTCTAAGATATCAGTCTTGAATCCCACACTTTTCATCTTTATTATAACAGCTTCCAACCCGGTAATTGAGGATATTAGTACAAGAATCTTTCCCCCTGGCCTGGTGTAGCCTCTTACTTCATCCAGAAATCGGTAGAGGGTCTCTCTCCCATTGATACCGCCGTCAAAAGCATAGTTCAACCACCCAGGAACCTTTTCATCCTTAGAAGTGGGAAGGTAGGGTGCATTAAAAAGTATAAGGTCAAAGCGCTTTTCCGAGCTTTTGGATCTTATTCCGCTGAAAAGGTCTGTACGGATCAACTCCAAGCCATTTATTTTAGCACAACGAGCTGCATGGGGATTAATTTCTGTTGCAATTAGGCTAATATCCTTTAGGTTGGCAAGGAGTACAGCAGATACAAAGCCAGACCCTGTTCCGATTTCAAGAATGCGCATTCCTTGGTCTGCTTCCTTAAGGGCTACATCGGCAAGTAAAAAAGAGTCTTCGGCTGGTTCATAGATAAGATTTGTATCCTCGAGCTTGACCCGGGCTTTTCCATACTTTATTTCGACCATAACATACCGGTTTTGAGAATTTTTGTTTATTTCTCTGGACTTACGCAGTTGAACTTGAAACAAACAGCATTAAAAATCTAAATATCTGAACTACTGATTTATCCACAAAGTATGTTGTGCTTGATTTTGGACCTTAAGTGCTTAAATCTTATTTTTTGGCCTTCCATTTTTATTCGGTTGATATTTAAACATACCTAAATGTCAGTAGATCTCTTGATGTCTACTTTGAATCCACAATTAAACATCCTGTTGTATATGTAATATACCTGTTATAAGAATAGGATGAAATCTAGGAGTTTATCAAAGTCCTCTAAATATTTTCCAGCGCGACTTTTAGTAGCAAAATCAAAGCCATGATCAAAATGAGCAACCACAAAAGCGGCAAAAGTATCCGTATCAGGACGTACAGTATCAAATGCTATAACAATTAATTGGACCAAAGAGAGCCTCTTTATCCCAACACACAGGAAGCGACGATCTAATCCACGAATCATTTATAACCTCTCCATACAGCGAGCCAATATAAAAACCCTCAATAATCACATCCTTTTTTATTCCGTACCTCGTTAAGCCTATACAGAAAGTGACTTAATTGCTTTAATTAAAATATAATCAAAGTACTGCAGCCTAAAGTACTAAAATATAGTTTATATTGGGTCTCAAAATCTGGCTGCTTTTAGTAACAGGTCTGCTGGGAATCGAACCCAGGTTCAGAGCTTCGGAAGCTCCAGTGATATCCTCTACACCACAGACCTTCATTGTGAAAAAATTTGAACAAGTTAACTGACAGACAAACTGCATTCAATTAGCTGATTATAATGTTAAATGGCTTATAAATTTAATCCTTAATGGAATAATGTGTTTTCACGGAGTGCAGTTAAAAAAGAAAATCTTCCAGGAGCTTAGTCTGGGAATTCACCCAGTTACTCACATGTGTTTCAGCCATCTATAATCTGAGTTATTCTTCCCATCTCGTTCCATAATTTTCATCAAATGCAATTTCATTAAGAGCTTTGCGTGTTGACGTCCTGTTCTTTGGAAACGGTTCTCCGATTGCGAGAGCTGACATAAGCTCAAGATTTGAAGGGCATCCAAGAATATAATTTACTTTCTCTTTTTGATTCAGAATTTCTCCAAGCCAGACTCCGCCAAGGCCCAATTCACAGCACGTAAGGAGCATATTCTGGATTGCAGCCCCAATAGCCTCTATATCCTTTGTCCTGTTGTAGGAATTTTCTGTGTCCAGAAAAGTTGCAATAAGCAGGGGAGCCCCTGCTACGATACCTGAATAATGAGTGCATTCCGAGATTCTCTTAATAGTTTCCTGGTTCCGTATGATAATAAAGCGCCAGGGCTGATTGTTCAATCCGGAAGGAGCCCAGTGGCCTGCATTAAGTATTGTATTTATATCTTCCTTGCTGACAGGTTTATCCATAAACTCCCGGACACTTCGTCTATTAAGGATAGTATCAATGACTTTTCTTTCTCCCTTTTTTGGCATTATTTTCCCTTTGAAGTTACTTTTTTTTAGATTTATGGACTTTATGTTCAAAGACGGCCAATGTATTATAATCAATCATCGTCAATATTTTTGTTGAGCCAGGGTATACATTCCCGAACTTGCTTCCCAACAATTTCAAGCTGGTGCTCCTTTTCCTGGCGTTCCATAGCTTTGAGCACAGGATGATTGACCATGCCTTCAAGAATGAATTCTTTGGCAAATTCGCCGTTCTGAATTCTTTCTAGCGCTTTGCACATAGCTTCGCGGGAGTACCCATTAATTATTTTAGGACCGACTGTCATGCCCCCATATTCAGCAGTGTTGGAAACAGAATGCCACATTCTCTCAAGCCCTCCTTCGTAGATGAGATCCACAATGAGCTTGACTTCATGACAGGTCTCAAAATAAGCCATTTCAGGCTGATAGCCTGCCTCTACAAGCACTTCAAAAGCTGTCTTGATAAGCGCTGACAGGCCTCCGCAGAGATCCACCTGTTCCCCAAAAAGATCGGTTTCTGTTTCCTCACGGAAGGTTGTCTCGTAAACGCCTGCCCTGGTTGCACCAATACCTTTGGCATAGGAAAGAGCAAGATCTCTTGCTTTTCCGGTTGCGTCCTGGTAGACTGCAATAAGCCCCGGAACTCCTATACCTTCTGTGTAGGTCCTTCTTACGATATGACCTGGACCTTTGGGAGCAACCATGAAAACATCCAAATTTTTCGGGGGCACGATCTGGTTATAGTGGATGTTGAAGCCGTGGGCAAAAACCAGTGCGTCTTCAGCTTTCAGGTTTGGCTCAATTTCGGAGTAGTAGACAAAAGCCTGCTTTTCGTCCGGAAGCAGGATCATGATAACGTCTGCAGCTTTTGCAGCTTCAGCCACAGTCACTACCTTTAGGCCGTCACCTTCGGCTTTTACCCAGCTGGAACTGCCTTTCCTGAGTCCAACAATAACATTGAGACCGGACTCTTGGAGGTTTAGTGCATGAGCATGTCCCTGGCTTCCATAACCCATTACTGCGATGGTTTTATCTTTGAGCGCATCAAAAGTGGTTTCATTATCTTTAATTATCTTTACCATTGCTTGATTCCCCTGAAAAATTATTTAGTTTTTGAGCAGAATTCCTCATATTATTTTGGGACATATTCGAGATAATTCCGATAAACCTCTAAATTTAGTCATATGATTTAAATAGTATATTAATGACTCATGATAATCAGAGGCTTATCGAAATCTTCTCCATATATCTAATACATTAACCTTCCTGAAAATTAAATTGATTTAAGCTGATTAAAAGTTTCTTTCTGTTGGTAAAGACAGCATTTTGAAGCTTCAAGATAGGCCTGAAAATCCATTCTTGCTATTAGTGAAGATTTGCAGGAAATTAAAAGGCTTCAGACTGCCTAAATCTTTGACAAATAATTATGCAGCTAACTCCTTTACTTGCTCTTGCTATTTAATCTTTCTTTGGGCTGCGGATAAGGGCAATCTTGCCTGTCCTAACCATTTCCTTGATCCCAAATTGGCGGAGGAGCTTTTTGATTGCCTGAACCTTGCTTTCATCTCCAGTTACTTCAACAATCATTGACTTGGGGGCCACATCCACTATCTTTGCCCTAAATATATCTGCAATCTGTATAATTTCAGCTCTTGTATCCACATTAGCTGCAACTTTGATGAGAACAAGTTCCCTTTCTACAGTGTCCTCTCCTCCTATATCCGAAACTTTGATCACGTCTACTAGCTTATTCAGCTGCTTTGTAACCTGTTCAAGGACATGGTCATCTCCATGAACAACAATTGTTATTCTGGAAATATCGGAGTCTTCCGTAACCCCCACCGCTAAGCTGTCAATATTGTATCCACGCCTGGAGAAAAGTGAAGCCACCCTGGAGAGAACTCCTGACTTATTTTCCACAAGAACTGCAAGCGTGTGTTTCATCAGTGTTCCACCTGGTCAAGTATCTCATTTATTGCAGCCCCTGCCGGCACCATGGGATAAACATTTGCCTCGCACTCAACTATCACATCCACAACAGCAGGCCTGCCTGACCTAACAGCTTCCTCAATTGCAGGCCCAACTTCAGATGGTCTTTCTGCGCGCAATCCAAGGGCTCCATAAGCTTCAGCCAGCTTCACAAAATCGACACTTCCTTTGATGAATGTACAGGAATACCGTCTTTCATAGAAGAGTTCCTGCCACTGCCTGACCATGCCAAGATAACCATTATTCAGGATCACGACAACAACAGGGATTTTATTCTGAACTACAGTTGCAAGTTCCTGAGAGTTCATCTGAAAAGAGCCGTCTCCGGCAATATCAATAACAGTTTTATCAGGCCTACCAACTTTGGCCCCCATGGCTGCAGGAAATCCATAGCCCATTGTACCCAGACCACCTGATGTAATGAAAGTGCGGGGCTTTCTGTAATTGAAGTACTGAGCTGCCCACATCTGGTGCTGTCCAACTTCCGTAACTATGATTGCATCATTACAGACTTTGGATATTTGCTCGATAACAAATTGAGGCATCACACCATCTGGTGACATCTGCTTATAGGTAAGAGGATACTCCTTTTTCCACTTGTTTATCTTTTCAATCCAAGCTTCGGAATTGCAGCGTTTAACATATTTATTCAGGGACTTTAGTACCTGTTTTGCATCCCCAACAATTGGAATGTGAACCTTCACGTTTTTGGAAATCTCAGCAGGGTCAACATCAATATGAATAACTCTTGCATTGGGAGCAAAGGATTCAAGCTTTCCAGTCACTCGGTCATCAAACCTTGCACCCACAGCAATGATAAGATCGGATTCCTGAACTGCATAGTTAGCGTATTTGCTTCCGTGCATTCCAAGCATTCCGATATATAGAGGATGATCTGTTGGGATTGAACTTATTCCCATAAGTGTGGTCGTAACAGGAGCATTTATAGTTTCGGCCAACTCCACAAGTTCACAGCTGGAATTGGAACTGATCACCCCCCCACCTGCGTAAATTACGGGCATTGAGGAATTTAAAATTTCTTCAGCAGCGCGTTTGATTTGCTGAATATTTCCCTTGTAAGTGGGCTTATACCCTCTCATTTCTACCTTTTCAGGATAATAAAAATCAATTTCCGTGTTCTGAATGTCCTTTGGAAGATCAATTAATACCGGACCAGGTCTTCCGGTATAAGCGATATGGAATGCTTCCTTTAAGATCCTTGGGAGTTCTTTTGCATCCTGTACGAGATAGTTGTGTTTAGTAATGGGCTGGGTAATTCCCGTAATGTCTGCTTCCTGGAAAGCGTCATTACCGATCATGGAAGTTGGAACCTGGCCTGTTAAAGCTACAATAGGTACTGAGTCCATATATGCAGTAGCAATGCCAGTTACCAGATTAGTCGCTCCGGGACCTGAGGTTGAAACGCAAACCCCGATCTTTCCAGTAGCACGGGCATAACCATCCGCAGCATGAGCTGCTGCCTGTTCGTGTCGTACAAGTATGTGGCGCATGTTTGAATCATAAAGTTCATTATAGAAGGGGATTATCTGCCCTCCTGGATATCCAAAGAGGATATCAACACCTTCTTTTTCCAGGCATTTTATCAGAGCCTTTGCACCATTGATTTTTTCTGCTGACCCGGTTGTCATTATAAACTCCTGTAGATATTTTCAAAATGTTAATTTGACTTGATGATCTAGAGAGTGAGTATGCTTTAATTTAGTGCCTATTTACCAGAAATACTTTTTTATCTCAAACTCACGATCTTTTGTTTTGAATTTTGCAAATACATCATAATCAATCGTGATACATACGGATACTGGCCCCCTCTTACTCCAAAAAATATGGAGTTAATTATTTCAAAAATTTCTACAGCAGAAAAAAGAGGGAATGTAAAAGTCCCCATGAGAAATTTTTAGGCTCCATCTTTTCTGTAACTCACTAGATATTGATAAGGCGGTTCATGCCATTCATTACAGCCTCCACAGAGGCCATGATTATGTCCGTTCTGGCCCCGCTTGCAGTGATCATCTTCCCATTCTTGGAAAGTTTTACCCTTACTTCCACAAGGGCATCGGTTCCGCCAGTGATTGAGTCCACATGATATTCTTCGAGGATAATATCTTCAGCACAGGAACTTACAGCTTTTCGGATGGAGTTGATTACAGCGTCTACAGGCCCGTTCCCTATTCCAGCCTCTACAATGATATTATTATTCACTTTAAGCTTTATGGAAGCAGTTGGAGTCACCTTGTTTCCGGATACAATAGTAAATTCTTCTAATTTAATAAGGGGCTCCCTATAAATATCAAGCACAATTTCCGCGATAGTTTGCAAATCAGCATCAGTTATATGTTTCCCCTGGTCACCAAGCTGTTTGACTCTGTTGAAAATCTCTTCTGTCTGTACTTCATCAGCCTCAAGACCCATTTCCTTTAAGGCAAGGGTAATAGAGCTTCGACCGGCATGTTTTCCTAGTACTATCTGGCGCTGTCGTCCGATATATTCGGGGTTCATGGGCTCGTAGGTTGACTTGTCGGCAATGAGACCATGGACGTGAATGCCTGCTTCATGAGTAAATGCATTCCCACCTACAAGAGCCTTATTCGGAGATACAGACACTCCTGTAAGACGGCTTACAAGCCTTGAAGTCCTATAGATCATCTCATGCTTGATACCTGTATTATATTTATAGAGCCATTCCAGACTCATGACCACTTCTTCCATGGATGCATTCCCGGCTCTTTCCCCTAAACCGTTTACTGTTACATGGGCCTGCTTTGCCCCTGCCGCAAGGGCAGCAACGGTGTTTGCAGTTGCTAGACCAAAATCATTGTGACAGTGAATGCTTAGAGGTGCTTTAAGCGAAGAAGAAAAATCTTGGAAAATTTCAGTCGTTCTTTCAGGCACCAGAAGGCCTACAGTATCGCAGAAACATAACCTTTCAGCGCCTGCATCCATCCCATCTTCATACAGAGCTTTTAAAAATCCAAGGTCTGCTCGAGAAGCATCTTCTCCACTCAGTTCCACAACAAGTCCATGGTCTTTGGCATACTCAGTTACCCCTATAGCTATCTGCCTTACTGCATCTCGATCCTTTTTGATCTTCGTCCTTATATGCAGATCTGAAACCGGTACTACTAGGTGGATGGAGTCAACGTCGCATTCAAGAGCATAGTCAATGTCCCTCTTTACAATTCTACAGTAGCTGCAAATTTCGGCATTCAGTCCTTCATTTGCGACAGCCTTAATAGATTCCCTCTCACCTGCGGAAGTGATCGCAGAACCTGCCTCAATTACCGATATTCCCATATCATCAAGGGCCCGAGCAATTAAGAGCTTCTTCTCCCTTGTCAGTGCTACTCCAGGTGTTTGTTCACCATCTCTCAAAGTAGTATCCAGAAATTGGATGTTTTCGAATAATATAATCCCTCAATCTTGAATTTATTTACGATAAATTTATTCTGCGAGATGAGAAAATAATATAATTTGTTTGATATATTATTTGATCCTATTTCACATAGGCAATTTTATTATCACATATTACATATATCTTTTCTCAGAAACCCAGCTTTTCCTAAAAATATCCAAATTTATGTAGGAATCTTTGAGAACTCCTCTTAAACATATGTACCATAGTGTTTTCAGTTTTTAGTTAACCAAAGAAAATTTTGATAAACCCTCGATTTTGTCGTAGTCGTATAAATTGTATATAAATGGCTGGTGAAAATAGGAGATTTACCGAAATCCCCTCAGTAAACTTACGAGGGAATCCTTATATTATAAAAATGATAGTAATAGTAACAATCAATATCAATTATATATACAATTCTAGATATAAACATGTATATTTAAGTCAATTGGCGTTGAATAAACACGAGAAAAAATAAACACAAAAAAGCTTTCCCCTTTTATACCTCTTATCCTCTTTTTGTGAGTACACATTTGTATAATTTATCATTAGATAAGTGCAAATTTGGAAATACTACAAGCAATGAAACAAACCTATCCCTGAAGGAAAATTCTTGTTATTGCCTATTTCAACAATTCAAGTTGTTGAACCAATTTTCCCAATATCTTGGACCGATATTATAAACTTTATCTCAAATTTAATTTCATAAGTAGAATTATACATTTCTTTTTCCAAACATTCGATTTCATCGACGAGGTGGTTCATATAGTATAGAGGTGTTTGAAGCTTTAAAGCAACGATTTAGATATTTTTCAGACCCTGGTTCATCTTATCAGAATACCTTTATCACGAACATTTTGGGAAAATGCTTTCTATGATTTGGTTGACGGCCTTCCAGGAAGAGATTCCTGAAATAATTACTATACCTTTTTTGCCAAAAATATCTGTCAGCACATCATTTAAATTAAATATTTTAGGTACGAGAATAGGGCAAGCTTCATTTTAGATATAGATTTTTTTTGGTACAAGTTTATGGCGAATCCAAATGTATAAACGAAATTCTTTATGATCTTTTGGGAAAAACCCTTGATACCTGAATCATGTTGTTGAGTGCAATTCCTTCAATGATTTACAGATCATCTTATCTGTTTTTTGTGTAGAAATACCTTTATATATTGTGCATTTCCAACTATAGCAGTGAGATCTTTATCGATGAATTATAAAATGGATACCAAAAAATTGCTTGTTAATTCAGATGTAGAAACGTCACATTTTTCTTATATGCTCCAACTTTTAGGGGCTAAAAATCCATAATCTCTAGCTAAAAATTGATGCTGCTTTCCACTGCATATGCTGAGGATATTAGCAATGGAAGAGAGTTTGGAAATGTCTAAACCACAAGACTGTTTACTCTTTCGATTATTTTTGATAAATTCTTTTTTTGAGGCAGTGAAATCGGCTAAAAAGCCAATTTAACAACCGTAATCAAAACAAATTTTAACATTAGCTGTCGAGTCATTGAAGATTATTTAGACTGATTTGATAACCAAAATTAGAACAAACTCCCTAGCTAAAATAACGATGGATTCAATTTTCAAAAAAAAAAGGTGGATGACACTTTCATTTAATTAAGGTTGTTGTTCGAAGAATTTCATGTTTGTTTTTAAGCTACTGCAATATTGAGAAATCAGCTGGTATTTTTGTGCACATCTTCTGGAAGTGGGCACTCACAAATGTATGTGATTATCATTTGCTGGGAAAAGATGCACTGTGTTGTCCATAAATTTAAATGAGGTTAAAGAATCATATCTGCTTTTGAAATCAAAGATCACGGACTAGTGAAATATTAGATTAGTTAAGATAAAAATGGTTGTATAACAGAGCGAAAGTAAAAAATACTCTTACCTTATCAGGAAGAGGATGTTAATTACCTCTTCTCGAAAACCTTCTCCAAAGACCCGGTTGCTTTGCAAGTTGCTTTCGAGGTTTATAGCCTGTAGACGGATAACGCGTGGAAAAATGGGCATGCAGGAACTTATGGAGTTCACACAGAATGGTCCCTTCATAGTCGTAGGAGAGTACCATGGAAATCCTGGGGAACTCAGTTTTTATGATGGAAGCAGAAAGCTTCTTTTTTCGCTCAGATTTGTGGGCTGGTATTCTCAGAGAATCGATTCGTATCTGTTTTCAGATGTTAAGCCCATACTCATAGGCCAAGGAGAGATTGCGAAAGCTTTTGAGTTATTTTTCCAATTCAAAAGGATTGAAAGCGATAAAATAGATGAATTTACTTCTCGTTCCATTTTGATAGTTATAGAAGGGAAGGATATTTATTTTATGGGTAGCGGAAAGTGCCTATTTAGTCTTAGTATCAAAGGTTTTAAAAAATACTGACCTCGAAACCCTTATTTTTGAACGTAATTTTCAAAAATAGATTTACAAAGCAAAGTTACAAGTTTATTTTTGGGTTCATTTTGAGAAACAAATTTCACAAGGAGGAATTTCCTGAAACTTTTCGCAGAATTTACTTTTGAAACCGAAACTGCAGAACCTATTTATAGGGTTGTGCTGCCCGAACTTAATGATTCTTTTTCAGGAAGATCTGAAATATGCCTGTTTCTTGAGGACGCAAATAATCTGGTACTGAGAATAAAAGCCGAAGATTTAGTCTCCCTTCGCTCAGCTATCAATACATGGTTCAGACTCATCCAGATTGCCCAGGAAATCCTTGAAGCAACAGCTGAAATCCAATAGTGCCAATTAACCCACTAGGAAGTCGGCTTTTTGATAAATTCTCAGCGCTGTGGTCCCTGAATTTCACTTAGGGAGTGAAATCTTTTTCTCTCTTCGTTTGCGGAATTAATCTATGGGATTAACTTTGGATAACTAGCTTATTACACTTATTCCAGTCGAATACTCCGCAAATATATTTTTAACTATTTTTGTATTATGAAATGGAACTATAATCATGCAAACCATTGAATCTAGAAAGTAAGATATCACAATATTTTTTGTATGAGATATCTAAATAATTTTGTACATACAATATATCATCAACTATTTGAAATAGATCTACTTTGAAATTGATATAAGATACTGTTTTGAGTTCGATGCAATCGGTAATGATGTGATCATGTACATCTTTTAGTTGGTGCTGAACCAAGATATTATCCTGCAAGAGTGATACAGATTCTAAGATTATTATATATATCACAGCATGAAAAATTTCATAGAAAATTCTGAAACAGATTTCGATAAACCTCTGATTTTTATGAAATATTTAAACATTATTTATAAGTATTTGAAGAAATTTGGAGTATATCGAATTCTCTAAAAATTAGCTGTTAGATTGTAAACTTTTTATTGATGGAAGCTACAATGGAAAAGGGGAATAGTACGACTTTCGATGTCATTAAGAACTAGGTTGAAAATCAGGGAAATCAGGAAGAAAGAGAATCAGGTAGGCGAATAAAGATATTTGTTTTTGAATAATTCTTTTTATATTCAGAGCAGTGGCGTGACATGCTCCATTACTTGTAGCGGGGTACTTCATCACAAATTTAATTTATTTATGTAATCACCTAATTTTATTCAATAATTTTGTCAGTTAGTTGGTTTTTTAGCTAGTAATTTAATTTATTAATAAATTTCTTTTTTATTCGACAGTTTCTTAATCCTATTTCATACCGGATCAGTAGAGCTTTGAAATCCTTTTCACAGGCAAACTTTATATTCTTTAGTTCTTTGAGATCTTTCTAAGATTCCGTAATCATTCTCTTGAGTTTTTTTTCATAAGTAATTCCCTTTTTTTGCATATCTGTGGAGTTGAGTGACTACCCTTTTTGTTTGATAGCACCATATTTAACAATAGTTTCGTAAAATTAATATCTTGGATCCATTTTCTATTTGAACCCAATATCAAATGCCAACAAATTTTTTGGAAATATTGAGTGTTTAAGAGATACGAGTTCTCAATTCCATTTCTTTTCTTATTGATTTGATGTTCTTTTCAGGATATATAGCGATATCAACTATGCAGAAAACATCGCCATTAGACTGTATATGTCCCAGAGTATTTTTATAAGTTCCAGTCTATGTTTCTTTGTCTGATGCATTGCAGGATTAAGCCTTTGAAATAGTTGGATAAATACTGATTTGTGATTATTTTAAACTCAAAACGCTGACATTTATCTTTAATGTCTTTTGCATGACCATAGAAGATTTCAATAAACTTCTGATTTTTCATGGTTTAGATATTATTCATAAAGATGTTATAAAAAATAGGGATTTATCAAAATCTTCCTTATGTAATTTCAATGGAGATTTGCCATCGATATTTTTGTAGTCTCTAAAAATTATAAAAGCTGTGGTGCCACAATTTAGAAGTTGAGTTTTGATATTGACAATTTCCATCATTTACAAGGCAAATTTCATGCAAAGTTGAGTAAATTTTTCTTCATGAATCTATCAAGGGTTCGTCTAGACACAGTATCATTAAGAGTAGATGCACATTCCAGGATCAACAAGTCGTGAGTTAATTTGTGCTGCCCAAATTTGAACATCACTTCATCAATCACTTTTTCAATTTCAGGTTCATCACAAATGCCAGAAAAGACTCATTGATTATCAAAAGAATGTATTGTGGCAAACATAAGAAAATCCGAAAAAAAATTCTGCACTTTGTCTATTAATATATTGATACGAAAATTAACAAATTTGTCATAAATTTGCAGAAGGTCAGAGTCAACAGATATAAATATTTACCCTATAGATAAAATACGAGATTAAAAATATAATAATTACCCTGTGTAGAACGATATAGACCATCTAAGAGAACAAATAGATATATAGTGTGCAAAAATTCAATAAATCTAACCGATTTTAGAATAAAGGATATTTGACTCTCTTAATACTTAATTATAATTTCGTTTCCGTCTCCTTTTCAATTTCGAGGATTTCTTTCATGTATTCAATTATGTTTTCTTTCAGATTTTCGTTTTTAATGGCAAAATTTACTATTGCTTTTATGTATCCTAGTCTGTCTCCGATATCGAATCTTGTTCCTTTGAACTTGTAAGCATATATTTTCTGAGATTTATTCAGGAGTCTGATTCCATCTGTAAGCTGAATTTCGCTTTTGAACCCTGTTCCCGCACTCCTTATACAATCAAAGATTTCAGGGGTGAATACATAACGACCAACTGCCCCTATATTTGAAAAAGCAGACATAGGGGATGGTTTTTCGATAATGTCTTCAAGTAAATAAAGTGAATCGTCAATAAATTTTCCTTTTATAATCCCATAACTGCTCAGTTTTTCATAAGAAACTTCTTCGACTGCGATAATAGATTTCCCATATTTTTCGAAATTCTCAATGAGTTGGGCAGTGCAGGGTTTGTCATTCACAATGATATCATCCCCTAGAAGCACAGCAAAAGGCTCATCTCCGATATGTTTTTCTGCTCTGAGGACTGCATCTCCAAGCCCATTTGGTTCTTTCTGACGGATATAATGGATATCCACAAGTGAAGAAACGTCCCTGACCAGTTTAAGGAGTTCAGTGTCATTTCTTTGTGTTAGATACATTTCAAGCTCAGGAGAATCGTCGAAATAATCTTCTATTGCTCTTTTACCCCGACCTGTAATAATTATGATATCTTTGATTCCGGAATCTATAGCTTCCTCTACAACATACTGTATCACAGGAGTGTCAATGATTGGAAGCATTTCCTTTGGCATTGACTTGGTGGCCGGTAGGAATCTGGTTCCAAGGCCAGCTGCTGGGATAAGTGCTTTTTTAACTCTCAAAATGAACCCTCAGTTAAAAAGAAAATCATGTGAAACTATTATTCTCATAGCTGATTTAAGAGAATTTCGATAAACCTCTGATTTTCATGAGTCATTAATATGATATTTATAAGCATATAAATAAATATAGGAATTTATCTAAATCCTCTATCGAAAGCCCTTCGCCAAATGTTCGTAAAAAAGGTTTTAAGATCAGAGATAATCAGGACATAGAAAGATCTCAAAGCGCTGGGTTTAGGCTTCAGACATTTCTAAATCTTATGAACCATCTTGTCGACGAAATCGAATGTTTGGAAAGAGAAATGTATAATTATACTTATGAAATTAAATTTGAGATAAAATTTATAATATCGGTCCAAGATATTGGGAAAATTGGTTCAACAACTTGAATTGTTGAAATAGGCAATAACAAGAATTTTCTTTCAGGGATAAGCTTGCTCGTTAGCTTGGAATGATTCCGGATGGGTATCTGTCTAGGAATAAATTTTACAACTATAAATTTATAACAAGTGAATCAAAGGAAGCAAGATGGAGCCTAACTCAAATTACTCAAGCATCAGCAGGAAAAAAAGTAGCAATTTAAAAGAGTTCTTTAATCGTAAGAAAAAACTCAAAAAAAGGAGATTCTTGAGACTGAGATATCCTAAGTTGATAGATATATAAACGTGATTATTTAAATGATCGGAATTCTGGAAAAAGAGGAGGGAGAAAGAGTACTTAAGTAACTAGTTTAGTCACATACTTTCATGTTAGAAATATCATCTTTGTTTAAAAAAGTCATTATTAAAACTGTAATTGAACTTTATTTAAATAAGCAGCTTTATTAAAATTAAAGCTTTAATAAATGAATTCATAGCTGTTTAAGATTTAGTAGACGGGTCGAAAAGTTATTTATACTAAACTATAGTATTGATTAAGTGGAGATATTTTATAACATGTTGGAGTCTTTATGTTACTAAGTACCATATCTTATAATGCTATAATTCCTTATGGTACTTCAGTAATTTTAGGGCTTATAATACTTCTTTCTTTAAAAGAGGTTCTGCTATCATCTGAAGCATGGAACACATCTCTTAACAGTTCTTTTAATCTGGCAATTACACCTCTACTTTTTTGTCTTGCAGCGATCATCTTTTACAAACTTGGAGCTATTATTTAACTCCAAATTAGATAGGGGTTTAAATAAGACACATGTAAATTTGTAATATTAAGAAGTAAAAAGCCTATATTTTGTTTGCTATCTACATTTCTTTTATTTGGATTGCTTATTTATCCAGCAGAAGCTTTGATTATAAGGAATATTTCTCCATCAAAATTAGTGCCATGAGATTTCGTGACAATGAATTGCACTGCATCACCGGGAGAGAGTATAAATGCCCAAATTATTTTTTAAAAGAGTGCCCCTGTTTCCGAGAGTAGATATCAACTCTTTGTTGATGGTATAAAAATCCCATCGATACAGATTGTTTTACTGTTAAGGCTTATGGAATACAGAATTTGCACTTGGCGATATAAAAAATCATATAGCTCAACTCCCAGTCAGATGGTTCTGGAAGAATCGCGACCATAAATCGCACATATATCACACCCTTGAATTACGAGTTCACATCTACGATAATGTCAGCGGCAAGTCTTCTACTTGTACATTACGCTTACTGAATTCCATACAATCAGAGCTGATTCAAGTGGAAATTAGATTCAAACTATGGACACTTCCTCAATGTAATTAGGTACATACCAGATTAGGGTGGGAAATATTGAAAAAATAATCGAACTAGGATCCACAGGACAAAGCACATAATCTTGAATTTCAGATTTATGGAAAACAGATAAGTCGAATTTTACCGAAGCTTTTGAGACGTGAAAAAACAAAATATCAATGCTGCTATAATTGAAACATAAAAAACTAAATAAATTTAGGAGTTCGAATTTGGATTAGATCCTCAAGTTGAATTTTGATCCACTTCTATATATATACACAAGGATGCCATATTTTTTCAATACGGCAATAGCTTAAAAATGAATCTAATTTTCAATGAGAACGATGAAAATTGGGAGTAAAAGAGAAAATATGGTTCCGTTGCAAAAACTTCAGAATAAGCATGTAAATCTATGAGTATAAAAAAAAGTCGAAAGATCTGAGGGAAATATACCAACATTATAAAACTATACCAAACAAATGATTAATGTATTTGA